>Ga0272448_1009004_pt1 | contig 10277 bp, 5 predicted proteins | sample YNPCB0191_FD_202220 | JGI IMG/M metagenome (GOLD analysis project Ga0272448, IMG submission 202220) | Hot spring sediment microbial communities from Yellowstone National Park, WY, United States - YNP-CB-019-1 | ecosystem: Environmental > Aquatic > Thermal springs > Hot (42-90C) > Sediment... | reverse complement strand
TTGTGTCTGTTCTGAAAGAATAGTAATTGCCATTGTTGTTGTTTTCGCCATAATTGTTTGCTCCATCGTAAGAGCCGACATAGTAGTAATAAACGGTGCAGGGTTGAAGCCCTGTTATCGTAACATTGTGGAGGTTTGAAAAGTTTGTCAAATTTTCAATGACATTTGTTGGGGGAATTGATGTCCCATAGAAAACTTTTGAGTTTGCCGCCTCGTCTGTATTCCAAGAAACAATCGCTGTTGAATCTGTTGAATCAGAAATATGAACATTTGTTATTATGGGAGGAGTGCAATCTACCGGGAAATGAACATCAACATTGTAGTTCGGTGTGCCGCAATAATCGGGGTCTATATACCTAACTGTTACGGTATCCCCCGCCTGAACCTGAATCTGTCCATTTTGTGGGGCTCCAATAGTAGTCTGAAATGACCCCGTGTAAGTTGCAGAACCGACGGGTTTGTTTGTCATCTGGACAATCAAGGGAGCAGGATGGCTTGTTGAAAAAACCGATATTGTTACTGGTTCAGAAACAGTAGAATCAAGAAGTGTAACATTTATTAAGTTAGTCGCACACCCAACCATATTTTTGTCAAGCATCAAAACTCCCGAACATGGTTGGGGTACTATTGAAACACAGTTGCTCATTGGACTAAGACACGATTCCGTATTAGCCATCGCTTGAACTCTGTAATAATAAGTCATACCATTTACGGGTGTAGAATCAGTAAAAGTGGTTGTGGGGGCTGAAACCTCACCAATCTTTGTAAAGCCCGCATCACAGTTCATTTCATTTCTGAAAATCAGATATTTTGTCGCAGAAGCTACAGCAGACCAATTGAGAGAAACGGCATTGTTTCCTGTACTTCCAGAAAGAACAGGAGCGCTTAGGGAAGGGCAGGAAGTGTAATTCTGGTTTGTCGCATCTCCCGCGTTTCCGCAGGCAATGTTATGTCTTTTGAACGCCTGAAAAATTGCCTGAGCATGAGGAGTTCCATTTGCCGTGCCGTCCCCGTCATCATCAATTGCCCTAAAGAGAGTATAAAGAGTATTTCCACCACATCCATCTGAAGTTTTATTCGAGCCGTTGCAGTTGTACATATTTCCAAGTTGAGGCATTGAATTCCAGAATAGTCTGTCAACAAGTTGCCAAGATGTTGTTATATCCATCCCGCAGTAAGCAGGCAAATCTCTCATAACCAAATCCCACAGCGCTTGAGTTGAAATACCCGATTCGCAGTGGTCTTCCCATCCGCAGGGACCGTTATAACTTCCTGAAGAACAACTGTAAATACTGCCGTTGTTTGCAGGAGTCCACGGCGTGGTTTTTGCGTGTTTCATATAATCCGCTTCTCTTATCCCCGTGCAATCAGTGCAGGCGTCTCCATAACCGCCGCAGTTTCCGGAAGTAAACGCTCCTCTTCCGGTGCAGGAATCGTGAAGCTGCATAATTGCTGTCCAATCCGCTCTTGTTTCAAGCGGGGGGCTTCCCCCTCCAGACCCGTCATAATCGTCCATACTGTGTCCCCACTCGTGCAGTGAGACACCGGGTATTTCGCCCAAGTTCCAGCAACCTGAACTTGCTTTATAAAAATATAATGAACTTCCACCTGAACTTGCGTTACAAACAGGATTTTTGTTGACATTTACTGTGATTGGCTGATTGTTAAGCCAGTCATTTGAGGGGAAATATGTTCTTGCCTTTATGTTAATGTTGGTTAAATGGTAATACTGCACTTTTGTTGACCAAGTATTTCCAGCTCCCGCCGGGTTTGGATTTGGAACTCCGCAGTCCATTCCAACGCTTTCACCATAGTCTGCGTCTCCGTTTGTTGTAGTAAGCGTCGTTGCACCGCAACTGTCAACTATTTTTGTGTATTTTCCCAATCCCAGATTGATTGTTGCGCTGTCGCCTTCAAACCTTCCTCCTATATCGGCATAGTTGTCAGGTGAGGCAAGACCAGTGTATGCAAACGGAAAGGGCCTGTCCTGTTGGTTGTTGTGGTTGTCCCCGGGATAAACAACTCCGTGAACCCTTCCATATCTGTTAATATCAACAAATCTTAAGATTTCTCCGTTGTGAGCATCAACAAGTCCTTCATATGTCCCAGTTTCTCCCTCTCTTTTAAAAACAAATTTGTAACATAGAGAATATGTAATTCCTTTTCCAACTTCCCCGCTGTAGCCTTCTATTTCTGCCCCTTTGGTAACCATAGGAATAATAACCATAGAACCATTTTCAAGCAATTCATCCGTTTTTTGAAACCCTCCAATATAAGAAGACAATATTTGTAAGGCGGTTTCACTGCTTATTGTAGGATTTGGATACAGATTAATTTCACCAATGTTTGTTGTTGAAATCTGTATAAGGTTTCCAGAATTAAATCTAAAATAAAGAGAGCCGTTTTCTACTGGAATTCCGTAAGGAGCCCATTGAAACCTAAGAAAATAGATTGTATTCCCAAAAGGTCCAGAGCCGTCCTTATCAAGGATTAAATCTTCCTGTTTCACGGGAAAAAGTTCAGGATATAAAAGCATAAAATCTCTTGCCGCTAACTCAACTTTCTTAACATCAATGCAATCATTCTCATTGCATTTTGAATCAAAATTTTCCCATTTAACAGAAGATTTAAAACCCGGGATCAAAGGAATTGTCCCGCCGTCAATTAGCGAGAAAACTCCTCTTCTTTTATCAACAAGAATTGTCCATCTGCTTCCGTTTTCTGAAATGAACTTATCAACGGCTGACTTTCCAAAAAATTCTTGGGATAAAAAATTTGAATCCACATTTTCTTCGGTAACTCTCAATTCAGGCTTTTGAACTGCGAGCAAATCAAGATAACCGATTTGCTGTTTTTCTCCAAATGAAAACGCCATTACTTGAGTAAATAAAATAACAACCATCGCCACATAAATTTTTTTCATTTATTGCTCCTATTAGTCTAAACAAAAAATGACACCAAAAAAACAAATTTATTCATACGAAATTAGAACTATTTTTGTTTCACAATTTGAGAATCTTTAAAATTTGTGATTCTCCAAATATTTTCTGCCACTGGTTAATTGCATAAGCCACTTGAATTTAAAGACCTTTTCCCTTCCGTGGCGTTTCCGGCAGAACCTTCACCCGCTTCGTTGTATGCTGTTACAAGATAGTAGTAACATCTTTCTTCAACCGATGACGGGTCATCTGAAGTTATATCTTTGCTTGTGTTTGCGCCTTCATATATTAAGCAAAAATCCTCATTGCTGTTGAGAAGATTTGGAAGTTGAGAGTAAGTCCCCCTGTAAAGTTTGTATCCCGTTATCGGCGGATTCCCTAAGGGCCACTGTATCGTATTAACATTAGAAAATGTTATCGCATCACTTTCTGATGAACCAGTTGCGATTTCAGACGGAGGCTCAATTATTTCGCATTCCCCGCTTCCAACATAACTGCAATCCCAAACCTCTGGAGTAGTGTAGGAAACCCTTAATATAGGTCTTTGTGAAACCGTGGTGTAATTATTTGAACCAAAATTGTAGGTGATAGTTGATGAACTTGTTTCAGAAGCACACTTTATCATTAAACCGTAATTGCTTACGCTTCCATTTAGCCAACTTTGAACAACCGAACTAAGTCCACTCCATATCTTCCAGTCCACTGAGGTTCCACCATCAATTGAGGCTATTACAGAACTATTGTATTTGTTATTCATATTCGTCCAGTTCGCAGTTGACTCTCCCCAATCGCTTGTCACCAGATGAAGATTCAAGGTTTGTTTCGTTGTTGGTTTTCCGTAACAGTATAGTTCAAGTTGAGCGCTCGTTATTGTCGCTCCTTGCGGAATTGACGAAATGTCAAATCTTATCAACCCTCTTTTTGCTTGATTATTCCTGTTTTGAACAGAAATATTCCCCGTACTTCCATAATTCGTTGAAGGAGAACTCTGGTCAAGATATGTATCAGCAAAAGATGGCTGGATAACTATCGTCTGAGATGTTCCCGGCGTCCTTTTACCAACATTTATTGAAAATATTGAACTCTGATCTGGACCGCAGGATGAATTTTCATTACAACTCTTGTTTGTCAAATTGAAATTTATCGCTCCTCCGCAAGGCGAAAAATCCGCTGGAATAACAAATTCAAAAACAGCGCTTGATGTCCCTCCTGCTGAAATCGTCCCAAATGAATTTGTTGGAACGCAAATATCCACGCCGCTGCCGCTTAAAGTCGCAAATGCGTTTGTCGCTGTTTGAAAACCAACATTCTTTACAAAAACTTCAACAGACCACTTCTCCCCTTTGTCAAAACTCCCATCACCATCACCACTCAATTCAACAAAATCACCCCTACCGTTGTAAATCAAATAGGGACCAGTGGGGGAAATTACAGAAACCAAACCAAAATAAGGCATTCTGTTAAACGCCGTCACAGTCAAAGTTAAAGTCATCTCTTCTGTAGGAATTGAGTTTAGTGTTATTGTTGCAACGCCGCTTGAATTTGCGTAGGCGCTTCCGTAAAGGATGTGGTTTGTTTCATCGTAAAGAGCACAAAGCGCGTTAGGAACTCCTGTATTGACCTGATAACTGCTTTCACCTATCGTCAAAAACCCCGAATGGCTAACTGTCATTGCAGTTGGAGTATTTGTGTAAATCATAGTAGAAGCGTCTCCAAAAATATGCCACTGCTGATACAACTGTCCTGCTGAAGCTGCGTCCCACAAATCCATTCCCGCCATACAACCGTTGACACATATTGCTCCAACTGAGTGATAAGTTTCTGCAACTATTAAATCAACACTCGCTGATTGAGCATCACAAGGAGGAACCCAATCCTGCTCTGTCGAAGAAGCATAAATGGCAATTGCCCCTTTTGGCGCTGAAGGTGTCCCAGCCTTGAGCCACGCTTCCCCAAAGCAGTCTCCGCCACTGTAGTTGAACTGTCCATTAAGACAAGCAACATCAAGTATTAAAGGAGTCATATTCGTATTTGTTAAGGCATACACATTAGAAGGATAAAAATTGGAAATTGGCCAATATGTTATGTTGCCGTGGTCAATGTACAACACCAATCCTCTCCCACTGTTTATAGAATTTGAGGTGTCCGAAGTTGCAGGGCTATGATACAACTCATCAAATGTATCGTAGTTATAGGCTGGGGCTTTTAGTTTAGCTTTAAGCATATCCATCCTTTGCCAGTCGGCATAAGGAGGGTCACCCCCCGTATCATCGCCGGCTAATCCCGTTGCTTTGTGATACCAAGAACCGGAAGATGAGGGATATTTTTCGTAGTTGATTACCCTGTTGACCATAGTCTGCACTTCGGTAACGGTTTGAGCGGGAAATCTTGAAACAAACGCTTCGGGATAATTGTCGCTTCCGGAAAGCAAAGCATACCGAGGGTCAGACGCTCCGCTTGTAACATTTCCCACAGTTCCTGTCAAATAGGGCATTTGAGCAGAATCACCTACGAGGAGTATATATGTCACGCCCTTTGTATTGTAATAATTTTGAATGTAACTTTGAACCTGTGCCGCTGTTGAACCAATCTCCGAAAGTTTCACCATCTCTGTTGGTATTCCTTTTTGAAGTTTCCAATACATAAAAGGAAGCATCTCATCATAAAAAGAGTCGTTGGTTATTATTAGTAATCTCCCCGCTTCGCTGATTGCAGTATATCTTAAAGAATAATTCGCATAATTTATAAACCTTGATCTGTAAATATCTTCAAAATCTTTTGATTCTGGAACTCTCATCTGAGAAGTCAAGAAATTCTTTCCACCACTGCCTTCCGTTCTTACGCTTACAAGCATAATCGGATGAACCTTCAATTCTTTTGTTTGAGGGTTGTATTGAAAAGGCGTAATCTGTATGTTAACTCCTCTTATATTTCTCAAAATAAAAGGTTCTTTTGCTAAAACTGTATTAGAAGGATAAAATTCATCTTTCTGGTAAACTTCAGAAAAGGTGTAGGGAACTGTATCTGGGTCAATGTTTCTTGAAAAGTGCCCCTTTGAAGGAAGATACTTTTCAACCTCCAAAGAAAAAGAATCATACTCCACAGATTTTACAAATACATCCCCTTCAGGTTTTATCGCTACATCAGCAACAAGAAAAGGCAGAGTAGGGCAACCCTTTTCCATAAGATTTGACCCTTCATAAAGTTTTAAAACTGTGTATTCTCCCCCGTCTATTTTAACTTCATCAATGAAAAAACCGGGAATTGAAACCAGAAAATCAGTTTCGTCGTTGCTGTCTGACACCAATTCAATTTTTGCCTTTTCCGGCTTCTCGCTTGTTATTGGAAACCACTGCCCGCAAAAAAATGAAACTGTAAAAACAAACGCCGCCAAAACAAAAAATACTTTTTTCATACTACGCTCCAAATAAATTTTTCTGTGATTGCTAAATGACTAATCACAATTAACGCCTCGCCTTTTTAATTCACTATGCCTCCAAAATAAATTGTAGTTTCAAATAAGTTCATTTGTCAAATCAATTACCACCCGAAATCCGATTTGTGCTTTCAAATTCCAAAGATGCAGATTCCTTCCTGTCTTAGAGTTAATTTGTAATTTTCTTCCCATTTCAGGTGCTGACGGGCAAAAGAAAGAGCATTTCGGTTTAAAGTTCTGCGACGGAAGCGATTCTTGAATAAAATTTATTTGCTTGTGTCGGGGTTTAGGGCAGGGGGAAGAAATCCGATGAGATTGTCTTTTGCAAGTTTTTTGAAAATCATCAGCGCCTGAAGTTCCTGAATTGGAGAAATTCTGATTATTGATTGAACTGAATTAAGGCCGTTTATTCTGCTTAAAATGTAGTTTTCCTGAGGGGTAAAATTGAATTCATCAAGAGGAGTGATTGTTCTTTTCAGATACGGAACATGCTCTATGGTGAAATCACTGCTGATAAGAGTTTCTTTTATTTCATCGTAGGCTTTCTTTATCATCATTTTTGAAAACGCATGGGTTGGCTCTATTGCAAGAATGTATTTGAAAATTTGTATTGATTTTTCAAATTCTCCGCTGTTGTATTCTTTAAGAGCCTGATTTGACAAAAGCCTCACCTCTTCTTCTTTCGCCTTTTTCTCTTCTTTTTCTTCCGCTTCCTCTCCCATCTGAACTTCTATCAAGCCGAAGGTGTAGAGGTCAAAAATAGTTTTATAAACGGCGAAATCGTTGGAATGGAAAGCAAGGCAAACATCGGCTATCCTTCTGGGCGATTCAAGCAGTTGAACAACTCTGTTAAAGACAGGGTCTTCAAGGACTTCCCTTGTAAGGTTGTCTGCGCTTACTTTGACTATTACACTTGAATTGGGGAAAACTTTCCGTATCCTTCCCCATTCGTCAGACCTTCTTGTTCCTTCCATAAGGATTGATGTAACTTCCATCTCAATGGGGACTGAGTTTCCTTCTCCTGTTGCGTCGTTGAAAAATTTAAACTCTCCTTTGTCGCCCCAAAGGAAGAGGTCATATATTGTTTCTTCCGCCTTTATTCTTAAAAATTTCTGAACTTCTTGTTCTTCAAGAATTCCTTCGTCAACAAGTATTCTGCCTATTTTTACTCCTGTCACAGCCTGACGGTTGAAAGCGGAAAGAAGCTGTTCTTCGGTTAGTTTGCCGTATGACAAAAGAAACTGCCCGAAATATTCTCTCGGGTCGTTTGAAGATGAGGCGACTATCTTGCCGTTTTGAAAATAAATTTCTTTTACGATTTCGCTTTTTGAGAGTATAAGGATTCCTGTCTTCTGGCTATAAGCAAGCCATTGAAGCAGGTCTGGAAGCGGCATAGTGGCAAAATCGCCTGATAGCGCCATATATTTTTACAAAAGCCGAAAAATGGCTTTTATCGTCCTAAAGCAATTTTCGCTTTCTGAACAAGCGTTGAGAATGCGCCTTCGTCTTCTACAGCCAACTGCGCAAGAACCTTTCTGTCAAGTTCAACATTCGCTTTTTTCAACCCGTCCATAAACCTGCTGTAAGAGATTCCAAAGGGCCTGACAGCCGCATTTATCCTGACAATAAAGAGTCTTCTAAAATCTCTCTTTTTCTGTTTTCTTCCGACAAAAGCGTAAGCAAGCGATCTTTCAACCTGCTCCTTAGCGGTTCTGTAAAGCCTGTGTTTGGAGCCAAAATAACCCTTCGCAAGCTTAAGGATTTTTTTTCTTCTTTCTACTTTGTTGCTTCCTCTTTTAACTCTTGCCATTTTTTACCTCACGCACAAACAAGCATTCTTTTAACTTTTTTGAGATTCGTCTTGTCAACCATTGCCGGAGCGATAAGTCTGTTCTTTCTCTTCCTGCTCTTGGTTGAAAGAATATGACGATGAAAAGCGTGACTTCTCTTCACTTTTCCGGTTGCGGTCATTTTAAACCTTTTCGCCGCACTTTTGTTTGTTTTCATCTTTGGCATTTCTATTCCTCCTATGCTATTTCTTCGGCGCCAGAACCATAACCATAGCCCAGTTGTCCATATCTGGAACGCGCTCAACTTTTGAAACATTTGAAAGGTCAGAAGCAAGCCTTAAAAGAAGCTGTTGAGCCATTTCAGGGTGAGAAATCTCTCTGCCTCTGAATCTTACGCTCACCTTCACTTTGTTGCCGTCTTTGAGAAAGCCTTCCATCTGCCTTTTCTTTACCTGATAATCGTGGTCTTCAATTTTTGGCCTCAATTTGATTTCTTTTACAACAATAACTTTCTGTTTTTTCTTCGCTTCCTGCGCTTTTTTCTTTTCTCCGTAAATAAACTTCCCAAAATCCATTATTCTGCAAACTGGCGGATTAGCCTTAGGGGCTATCTCAATCAAATCAAGCCCCTTGGATGTTGCGATTCTTAATGCTTCATCTGTGCTCATAACGCCTATCATATCACCTTTCTCGTCAACTACTCTGACTTCTCTGCATCTAATCTCGCCGTTAATTCTCAAATCTTTTTCGCTTGGCTCTTTAATGACCGCCTCCTTTAGTCCAATTTTATTTCTTTGTTCTTTATGCGCATTTCCACATCTTCAAGAAATTCAGAGACCTTTTTGCTTCCTTTGTCTCCTCCGCTTCTTGTCCTTACAGAAACCGAACCGCTTTCAACCTCTTTGTCGCCTACTATAAGCATATAAGGAATTTTTTCCATCTGAGCTTCTCTGATTTTGTAATTTACTTTTTCAGTCCTTCCATCCACAGAAACCCGCAAATTCCTTGTTTTGAATTCTGCCGAAAGTTTTTCCGCATAATCTATGTGCCTGTCTGCAATTGGCATAATCCGTATCTGCTCTGGAGCAAGCCACAAGGGAAAAGCGCCTTTGAAGTTTTCAATCAAAATGCCGAAGAACCTTTCAAGACTCCCAAGAAGCGCTCTATGAATCATATAAGGGCGATGAGGCTTGTTGTCAGAACCGATAAACTCAAGTTGAAATTTTTCAGGTAGATTGAAATCAAACTGCACGGTTGAAAGTTGCCAATTCCTTCCAAGCGCATCTTTTATTTTGATGTCAATTTTTGGACCATAAAAAGCGCCGCCACCTTCGTCAAACTCGTAAGATATTTTTGCCATTTCAGCGGCTCTCTGCAAAGCCCTTGTAGCGTCTTCCCATCTTTGAAGTTCGCCAACCGATTTTTCTGGTTTCGTCGCTATAAAAGAAGAAAATTCTTCAAATCCGAAGGATTTAAGCATCTTCAAAGTGAAATTAATTACGCCAATAACCTCTTCCTCCATCTTGTCGGGCGGAACAAAAAGGTGGGCGTCGTCTTGTGTGAAACCTCTTACCCTCATCAAACCATGGAGAACTCCCGATTTTTCGTATCTGTAAACTGTGCCGAGTTCAGCCCATCTTAAGGGAAGCTCTCTGTAACTTCTGTGTTTTGATTTGTAAATCATAACATGGAAGGGGCAGTTCATCGGCTTTGTGTAGAAAGTCTGATGCTCCATCTCCATAGAGGGATACATATTTTCCTTGTAAAAATCAAGGTGACCCGAAGTCTCCCACAAAGTTGACCGTCCCACATGAGGAGTATAAACAAACTCGTAGTTGTTTTTTAAGTGCTCATCCCTCCAGAAATCTTCAATTATTTTTCTAACCATAGCGCCCTTTGGATGCCAGAGAATCAATCCTCCTCCGATTTCCTCTGAAACGCTGAAAAGGTCTAACTCTTTTCCAAGTTTTCTGTGGTCTCTCTCCTTTGCTTCTTCAATTTTTTTGAGATATTCATTGAGGTCCTTCTTTGTGAAAAATGAAGTTCCGTAGATACGCTGAAGCATTTTGTTTTTTTCGTCGCCTCGCCAATACGCTCCCGCTATAGAGAGAA
>Ga0272448_1009003_pt1 | contig 10279 bp, 7 predicted proteins | sample YNPCB0191_FD_202220 | JGI IMG/M metagenome (GOLD analysis project Ga0272448, IMG submission 202220) | Hot spring sediment microbial communities from Yellowstone National Park, WY, United States - YNP-CB-019-1 | ecosystem: Environmental > Aquatic > Thermal springs > Hot (42-90C) > Sediment... | reverse complement strand
CGCCGGCGTTTCCGTAACTGTTGCTCAGGCGCAGGATCGGCCGGGCCTTCTGGCTGACGCCTATGACGTCGCCCAGCAGGCGCCCCTGCATCCGGCGCAGCAGCGCATGCAGGTCGGTCAGGTCATAGGGATAGCACAAAGCGACGTCCAGCGGACGCTGGGGAGCCTCCAGCATCCACGCGGCGTTGTATCGCCCGTCGGGCAATTCGACCACGGCGGGCGCATCCAGCCGCCGCCAGTCGCCGCCGGCGGGGCGCACCACCGGCCGGATGTTGCCCGGCTGATTGCCGCCCAGCATGTTCTGAACGTTCTTGAGCACCAGGCGAACCTGCCGCGCCTGCGTCGGCGCTACCGGCACCAGCCGGAAACAGAACCACATGCATTCGGGACCGCCGTGAGGGTCGGGGGCGAACGATACCTCCACGATGTCCGCGTCAACGCTCACCTGCACGTCGCACGCGTTGCCGCAGCGTATGCTGCTGTCCACCAGGTAGCCCATGACATTCTTTTTATCCGCCGGCGACCACGGCGCACAGGCGGAACATCGCAGACAAACTTCTCCGGCGGTTTTGCATGGGGGATTCCGCAGGCCATAATGTTAATGTTGATGCGGGGGTGGAGGGTGCGGTCATGCACGCGCGGCGGCAGAGGTTAATGCTGGGGGCGGCAGGAGCGGCGCTCGGGCTGTGCGCCGCGGCGTCGGCGACCGATATCTATCTGGTCCAGCCGGCGGCCCTTGACCAGCCGCGCGTAAACGCCTATCTGCGCCTGCCCGGCAACACCTATCCCCAGACCTTCGAGGACGTTTACAACATATCCGCCTTTCTCGATACCGGCGCAAGCGGCGTGCTGCTCAGCAACAACACCGCCGATCTTCTGGGCATCGCCCGATCGACGTATATCGACCCGCAGAGCGGCATGCAGCAGTATGTGGTCTTCAGCGACATCGGCGTCGCCGGCAGCGATGACTTTCATGTGTCGGGACCGCTGCATATAGGCATCGCTCCGTACGACCCGGCCGTCAGCGACCTTTCGGATTACGTCGAACACCCGCTGACCGTGCGCACGCAGATAGGGCCCATCAATGTGGTTGACCCCAATCCGCTGCTGGAAAACCTCGATGTGTTCGGCACGCCGCTGATGCAGGGGAAAGTGGTCGTGATGAACCCCAGGCCGGTGAACACGTTCTGGGACACCATCCGCACATACGTGTACACGCCCGGCGAGCCGGTAACCATCGGCCCGGGCATTCCCTCCACCAGCCTGCATGTGAAACTCAGTCATGCCGATTTCCGCCGGTTCACGCAGACCGTTCCGGCTGGAGAATCACCGACGCTGGCCGTCAACCCGTTCATCGGCCCGGATCCCGTGGCGGCCATGTCGCCCAACCCCCCGCCCGATGACACCCCGCCCGTAACCGTAACCTTCGGCAATCGCTCGTTCGCCGGCAGCTGGCTGCTGGATACGGGCGCGGCGGCGTCGATACTGTCGAAAACCGCGGCGGAACAGCATCTGGGCGTGCGCTACAGGCCCGGCACCTTCGGCACCACCAGCCCCGAACTTGTCGATGAACTGGGCAACACCATTCCCGACCAGTTCGCCCTCACCATCGGCGGCATCGGCGGCACGACGAAACTGGCCGGGTTTTATCTCGACACGCTCACGCTCGTTACGCAGGAAGCCCTGGCGCAGAACAATCCGTCGCTGAACATACGCTACGTGGGGGCACCGGTGCTGGTGGGCGATATAACGGTGCGCGATCCGCTCACGGATGAATCGCTCACCCTCGACGGCATATTCGGCATGAACTTTCTGGTGGCCAGCGCGTTCGTCACCGAAGCCGAGCCTTTCCCCATAATTGACAACCTGCGCCCGGGGAACTTCTCGTGGGTGGTGTACGATCAGCCCAATGCCACGCTGGGACTGGAGACGGCCGCCGTCAACGAGCAGACGACGCAGTACTGGTACGGCGCGCCCTTCGGCACCAGCTACTGGAACACCACCGACGACAACTGGTACAACGACACCGGCGGCCTCTACCGCGACGGCGATTTCGTGGTGTTCGCCGACGTCATACATACCTGGCTGGGCGACATACCCATCGCCAGCAGGTTCGTAACGATCCCGATCGGCCAGCCCGTGGCGCCGGGTTCGGTACTGTTCGACAACACGTGGGAGGATTACGTAATCAGCGGCGACGCCATAAGGGGATATACGGGCCTCACCAAACGCGGCACGGGCACTGTGCGCTTCCTCAACAGCAATACATATTCCGGCCCCACCAGCGTGCTGGAAGGAACCGTGGAGTTTGTCGCCCCGCAGAACATCGGGCCGGTGAACGTTTACGCCGGCGCGACGGTGGTCATGCAGAGCAGTCAGCGGTTCAAGTCGCTGAATATCGCCGGCGGGCTGGCGCGATTCACCTCCGGCGGCGCAAGCGTGCTGGACCTGGACGCCATCACCGTGATCGACGACGGCGTTCTCGATCTTGCCGACGATGCGATGATCGTCCGCAGCGGGTCGGCCGCGGCCGGACGGACGCTCAGCGAGGTGGAAGCGCTGGTGGCCATGGCGCGCAACGCTCCGGGCGGACGGTGGGCAGGCCCGGGCATAACCAGCAGCGCGGCCGCCGCCGACCCGCGGGGTCTGATGACCCTGGGCGTGATGCTCAACGACGACGGGACGGGCCGGCCGGTGCATGAGGTGTTCCGCGGCGTCGATGCCGACGCCGGCTGCGTGCTGGTCATGTACACGCTGGCTGGGGATGCCGACCTCAGCGGCGTCATCGACGCGGCGGACTATTTCCGCATAGACCAGGGATATCTCAGCGGCGGACGGCACTGGCGCGACGGCGATTTCGACTACAGCGGCGCGGTTGACGCCGACGACTATTACCTCATCGACGCGGCCTTTCTTGCCCAGCAGGCCGGATACGGCAAGTCGGCCGCGCCCATACCCGAACCTTCATGTCTGCTCTGGGCGGCAATGGCCGGCGCTGTGGCAGGGCGACGGCGCCCGCGGCGGTCGGGCTCATGAATCGCTTCGGCCGGCGGGCCCGCAGGCCGCCGCGGGGCCGCTTTCCGGCTTGCCGCGGGGACGGAATGTGTTACAACCCGTTTGCCATGTTGCGCAACACCATCCTCCGCCCCATCGTTATAGTGCTGCTGGCGGGCACGTGCGCCTGGGCGCAGACCCGCGTGCTTCATCGCGAAAAGTCGGCCTTCAACGAGATCATCGTCGAGGAAGACGCCTCGGGCATACGCACGCTGCTGTTCGAGGAAAACGGCGCGATGCAGACGGCGATGAAGGTCTCCGCGCCGACGGAACTGGTGCTGTCATATGCGCGGGCCATCATGGTGCCGCTGGCCATCGTGCCCGAGCCGCGCCGTATGCTTATAGTGGGGCTGGGCGGCGGGGCCATGCCCAAGTATCTGCACAAGGCCTATCCCGAAGCCCGTATAGACGTGGCCGAACTTGATCCCGCCGTCATCGAGGTCGCGAAAAAGTTTTTCTTCTTCCGCGAGGATGAGCGTCTGAAGGCCCACGCCGGCGACGGGCGGAAGTTCATCGAAACCACTGACAACAGATACGACGTCATCTTTCTCGACGCGTACGGCGCCGACAGCATTCCCTATTCGCTGGCCACGCGCGAGTTTCTGCTGGCGGTGAAGGCGAAGCTCGCCGACGGCGGCATCTGCGTGGGCAACGTGTGGAGCTACCGCAGCAACCGCCAGTACTGGTCGATGCTCAAAACCTATCAGGACGTGTTCCCCGAACTGCACATCGTCAGGGCGTCGGCTTCGGAGAATCACATCTTCATCGCCCTGCCGGTACGGAAGAATCTGACGCGCGAACTGCTCATCGAGAAGGCCGGCGAACTCCGGAAGAAACGTATGCCCGACCTGCCGCTGCCGGACCTGGTGCGCGACGGCTATCTGCCCATCCCGTCGCTGCCGGCGGAGGCGAAGGTGCTGCTGGACAAGGATGCGCCCCGGCAATAGCGCCCACAGCGCCGGCATGCGCGGTTCGTGGTTGCGATCAGGAACCGCGCCCGTCCTGCCAGTATGAGCGCAATGACTGTTCGAAGGGTTGCGGCGCGAATCCGAAATCGCGCACCAACGGCGCGATGTCGCAGACGTTGTCCTCGAGGCTCATCATGACCTCGTCGCGCCCGAAGGGCAGCAGGGATGCGGGCATGATGCGCGCAAGCGCCAGCGCCGCCCACGCGGGAACGGGCACCGCCGCCCGCGCCCGGCCGGTCATGACCGCGCTGCATATGCGATGCAGCTCCGGCCAGGTGAGGCGATCCGGACCTCCCACGTCGTAACTTCTTCCGATGGCGAGGTCTTTTTCAAAGGCGTCGGCGAACAGCCGCGCCACGTCGCCGACGTACACGGGCTGAACCGCGCCCGTTCCGCGGCGCCCGAGCAGCCCCCGCCCGAAATAGGGCATGAACAGATACGGCGCCATGCGCTTAAGCGCCAGCGCCGTCTCCATCTGTATGAACTCGCTGTCCGGGCCATGGATCAGCGACGGGCGGAAGATGGTCCATTTCAACCCGCTGTTGCGCACGTGCTGTTCACCGGCGTGTTTGGTGCGGTGATATTCCGCCGGGGCGTCGGCGCGCGCGCCCAGGGCCGACATATGCACCAGGCGGTCGACGCCGGCGCGTCTGGCGGCCGCCACCACCGTCGCCGTGCCTTCGTCGTGGATGCTTTTGAACGTGACGCCTCTTTCGGGGCGCTCGCGGATGATGCCCACGAGATGAACGGCGCCGGCGCAACCGTCCATGGCACGCGCCAGGGCTTCGGCGTCGAGTATGTTTCCGGGAAACGTGCGCACGCCGTCGATTCCCACGCCGCGGGAATGCACCAGGGCGTGCACCTCGTGCCCGCGCGACAGAAGTTCGCGGACGACAGCCCGTCCGACGAATCCCGATGCTCCCGTGACCGCTATGCGCATCTTCATGTTGTCTGCTTCCCCGACACCGCGACCGGTTTTACCATGACCGGCGCACGGCGCCCGTTTGCGGGCCGTGTTCGCTCATAAGTATATGCCGCAAGAGGCCCCGATAACCATGCGGCTCGGAACGCGCGGCAGCCTGCTTGCCCGCGCGCAGAGCCAGCACGTCGCCGACGCGCTGCGGCAGCGCCATCCGCACGTTCAGGTCGAATTGTGCATCATCCGCACTGCCGGCGATCGCGTGAGCGACCGGCCGCTTCATCATATCGGCGGCAAGGGGCTGTTCGTCAGAGAACTGGAGCAGGCGCTGCTCGACGGAGAGATCGACTTCGCCGTGCACAGCCTGAAGGATATGCCTGCTCTGGCCGACGACCGTGCTGGCGGCGCTCTGGTGGTGGCGGCGGTGCCGCCGCGCGCCGACGCGCGCGATGCGCTGGTGTCGGCCGGATGCCGCCGGTTAGCCGACCTGCCGGCCGGAGCGCGCGTGGCCACGGGAAGCCTGCGGCGCAGGTGTCAGCTGCTCTCGGCGAGGCCCGATCTGCATGTGGAGCCGCTGCGCGGAAATATCGATACGCGCCTGCGCAGACTGCGCGAGGGGCGGTTCGACGCGGTGATACTCGCTCTGGCCGGACTGCTGCGCGCGGGCCTGTTCGACGAGCGCATCATGACGCCCATCGACCCCGCGGAGATGCTGCCGGCGGCCGGACAGGGCGCGCTGTGCGTGCAGTGCCGGGCCGACCGTGCCGACGTGCGGTCGCTGCTGGCGGAGCTGAACGATCCGGACACCGCCCTGTGCACAAACCTGGAGCGTCGCGTGGTGCGGATGCTGGGCGGCGACTGCACATCCCCGCTGGCCGTGCTGGCCACGCTTTGCGGCGACGTGCTGTGGCTGCGGGCCGCGGTGGGCCATCGCGGCGGGCTGCCGCCGGTGCTCAGGGCGGAAGCGCGCGGCTCGCCGCGCGACGCGGAGGCGCTTGCGCAGCGGGTCGCAGGAGAATTATCGGACCGCGGAGCGCTGGCCATGTTGCGTCCGGACGCGGCGGGCGAACCTTGAACAAACCCCGCACGGCGGCGTATTCTTTAATGGGGATGGTCCATCGCCACCATTAACGCATGGAGCACCCGAAGATACTCGTACTCAGCGGCGGCAGCGGCGCCAGCGAAGCTCTGGCCGAGTGTCTGCGGCACCGCGCCGACGTGGTGGAGGCGGCGTCCATCGACGACGCCATAGCGCTGCTGCGGCGCGGAGATTTTGCCGCCGTTCTTTCCGACGCGGGCGATTTTCTGCCTCTGGAGCGGGCTCTGGTGTCGCAGCAGGCCACGCTTATCCTGAACAATCTCGGCGAGGGCGTGTGCATCGTGGATGGCGAGGGACGGTGCAACTGGATGAACCGGCGCATGGCGGCCTGGCCGCCGCGCGTTCACGAGACTGTGCGCCGCGCCTGTCAGGAGGCGTTCGCCTTTTTCAGCGCGCAGCCCCCGGCGCCCCCCGACGCGCCGCCGCGGTCGCGGCGCTATCCGCTGAACATCGACGACCAGCAGTTCATGGAGATGGTCTGTTCGCCGGTGGTAAGCCCCACAGGCCAGGTGGTGCAGATAGCGTCGGTGGTATGGGACGCCACCGCTTCGCGCCGGTTGCAGCAGAAACTCGACGCCATCGACGGCGCCGGGGCGGAACTGGTGCGGCTGGAAAGCGAAGCCATCAGCAGGCTGAACGTGGCCGAGCGTCTGAAACTGCTGGAGGACCACATCATCCGCTACGCGCGGGACCTGCTGCATTTCGACCATTTCTCGATACGCGTGCTGGACCACCGCACGCAGAAGCTGGAACTGGTTATAAGCTACGGGCTGCCGCCCGAAGCGCGCGAGCTGGAGCTTTATGCCCGTCCGGAGGGCAACGGCATCAGCGGGTATGTCGCCGCCACCGGCAGGTCCTACATATGTCCCGACGTCGAGCGCGACCACCGCTACATGCCGGGGCTGGAGCACGCCCGCAGCAGTCTGACCGTGCCCCTGTTCCTGCACGACAAGGTGGTCGGCGTGTTCAATATCGAAAGCCACCACCGGGCGGCGTTCAACGAGGACGATCGCCAGTTCGCCGAGATCTTCGGGCGCTACGTCGCGATAGCGCTGAGCATACTGAACCTGCTGGTGGTCGAGCGCGCCACCGTGATGCACAAGGTGGCCGACGATGTGTGCGCCGATGCCGCCGGTCCGCTCAACGATATCGTTTCGGACGCGGTGCGTCTGGCTGAAGAGTATCTGGGCAACGAAGAACTGCACCGCGACCTGACGCAGATCGCCGAAAACGCCCGGCGCGTGCAGCGGCTGCTGCATCAGGCGGCCGCCGGCCCGCATGCCGTGCTCGGCAGCGACAGCGTGAAGGTGGAGGAAGACCCGGTAATCCGCGGTTGCCGCGTGCTGGTGGTTGATGACGATCCGATATTGCGCACGGCCATCTCCGACATACTGCGCAAGTTCCGCGCCGTGGTGAGCGTCGTTTCCAGCGGGGCGGAGGCGATCCGGGCGCTGGCCAGACAGGATTTCGACCTCGTGCTCAGCGATATCCGCATGCCCGACCACAGCGGCTATGAGATATATACGGCCGCGCGGCGCAGATCGCCGCCGCTGCCCGTGGTGCTCATGACAGGGTTCGGCTACGACCCGCAGCACAGCATCATGCGCGCAAGCGAAGAGGGGCTCGAGGGCATCCTGTACAAGCCTTTCAAGGTGCAGCAGCTGCTCGACACCGTGCGCAAGGCGCTTACAGCGCGCAGGCCGGCGTAGGTTTTCCCGCGCCGGTGGACCTGCGGGGGCACGCTCCGTACACTCGCCCGTCATGGCTGCCGACACGCGTTTCACGTGGCCTGTACGTCTGGAGATAGCCGCCGTCGATCGCTCGTCGCACGCGCGCACGGGGCGCATCTCCACCCCCCACGGCTGTTTCGATACGCCGGCCTTCATGCCCGTCGGCACATACGGCGCCGTCAAGGGCATACTTCCCGGATACCTTGCCGGCGCAGGCACGCAGATCGTACTGGCCAACACGTATCACCTCATGCTGCGGCCGGGGCACGACGTGGTCGCGGCTCTCGGCGGGCTGCACCGTTTCATGGGCTGGGCCGGTCCGATACTCACCGACAGCGGAGGGTTCCAGGTGTATTCCCTGGGCCACATGAACCGCATCGACGACGACGGGGTTACCTTCAGAAGCCACATCGACGGGGCTACCGTACACCTTACGCCCGAGAAGAGCATCGAGGTGCAGAACGCGCTGGGGGCCGACATAATCATGGTGCTGGACGAGTGCCCTCCCGGCGACGCCGACATCGAGCAGCACCGTCGCGCCGTGCGCCGCACCATCGACTGGGCGCGCCGCTGCCTCGAAGCCCACCGGCGTCCGGAGAGCCAGACGCTGTTCGGCATCGTGCAGGGCGGCACCGACCCCGCGCTGCGCGGGCAGTGCGCCGCGGCTCTGCTGGAAATGGGCTTCGGCGGCTACGCCATAGGCGGTCTGGCCGTCGGCGAGGGCTGCGAGGCGATGCTCCGGACGCTGGAGTTTACGGCGCGGCTTCTTCCGCCCGACCGTCCCAGGTATCTGATGGGCGCGGGATACCCCCGGGATATCGTTGCGGCGGTGGCGGCGGGAGTGGACATGTTCGACTGCGTGCTGCCCACGCGCAACGGGCGCAATGCCTGCGCCTTCACGGCCGGCGGAATGGTGCGCCTGCGCAACAGCTGCCACGCGCGCGACGGGTCGCCTGTGGAGGAGGGATGCGACTGCCCGGCGTGCCGCCATTTCTGCCGCGGCGCCATACGGCACTTTTTTTTCGCGGGCGAAATGCTTGGACCGATACTGCTTTCGATGCATAATATCCGGTTCTACCAGCGCCTGATGGCCGACATACGTCGCGCCATAAGGGATGGTGTGTTCGAGGAGTTCCGCCGGTGCGATCCGCGCTGCGCGATGGGTCCGCCCGGGGAACAGTGCACTTAGCGGTCGTCCGCGAAACGCGCGGCGCTGCGCGGGCTGTCGGGCATCGTGTCCGTGGCCCGGGCGCGGGGCGCGCGTATCGCGCAAACGTAAGGACAGGAGCACGCTTGATCAATCTGCCGGCAATGTTGGCAGCGGCGGCGCCCGACCCGGCGGCGAGTCCGCGCCCGTGGTATGTCGATTTCCTGGCCAGCCCGCTCAGCCTGATGCTGATCGTGCTGGTGATCTTCTATGTGGTGATGATACGCTCCAAACGCCGGCAGGACCGCCAGCGCCAGGAGATGCTCGACAGCCTCAAGAAGGGAGATCGCGTCCAGACCATCGGCGGCATACTCGGCACGGTCGTCGAGACCCGCGACGACGAGGTGGTCGTCAAGGTGGACGAGAGTTCCAACACGAAGATACGTTTCACGCGCAGCGCCATCCACCGGGTGCTGGAGGCTGAAAAACCGCAGCCCAGATAGCCGGCCGCGGCAGGCAGACGCTTGGTTCCGGTCCACTGGCGGTCACAAACATGCAGCGGAAACTGGCAACAAGGTTCGCACTGATATTCGCCGTACTGATCCTCGGGATAATCGGCATATACCCGCCCGCGCGGCTGTTCGATCCCACCATACCCTGGTCGAAGAAGCACAATCTTCAGGCGGGAATCGACATCCGCGGGGGAACCAGCCTTCTGTACGAGATACGCGTGCCGCGCGACACGGCGTCGGGCGCCGCCACGGAGAATCTCGCCGAACGCGTCGCCGAATCGCTCAAGAAACGCGTGGACCCCGACGGCGTGCGCAACCTCGTATGGCGCCCGCAGGGCAACACCCGTCTGGAAATCCAGATGCCCCTCGGGGGCAACGTCGAGCAGGCCCGCAAGGCCCGCCAGGCCCTGATAGCCGCCCAGGAAGCCCTGGAACAGACCAACATCCGCCTCGGCGAAGCGCGGGCGGCGGTGGAAATCGCCGATGCCGAGCAGCGCAACAGGAAGTTCGACGAACTGGCGATGGGCTTCGCGCCGCGCCGGCAGGCTCTGGAGAGGCTCTATCAGGCATTCCGCAAAGTCAGGGAACTCGAGGCCACCGGAACGCCCGAGCAGAAGGTCGATGCCCGCGACGAACTGACGGCGGTCGAGCACGAAATCGAAAAAACCAACGTGGCCGTGCAGGCGCTGGTGAACAATGTGCTGAACCTCTACCAGCAGCGCATCGACAAGGCGAAGGCGCGCAAGGATCTCAAGGCCGTTGCGAAAATCCGCGAGGAACGCGATCAGAAGATCGCCGAATATCTCAAGGCGGCCGAGGGTTTCCCCCAGCGCCAGGCCGCCATAAAGGA
>Ga0272448_1009002_pt1 | contig 10279 bp, 8 predicted proteins | sample YNPCB0191_FD_202220 | JGI IMG/M metagenome (GOLD analysis project Ga0272448, IMG submission 202220) | Hot spring sediment microbial communities from Yellowstone National Park, WY, United States - YNP-CB-019-1 | ecosystem: Environmental > Aquatic > Thermal springs > Hot (42-90C) > Sediment... | reverse complement strand
CAGATAATGTTTCTCGAATGGCGGAAGGAGAAGGTATAGCGCCATGAACGCGTGCGAAACAACCCCGCATTCTCCTGGCAAACGGCTTGCTCCCAACCATCACTCCACTGAAAACGTCGAGGAAGCATATTTTCAGACTGCGAGTTTGCTCAATTTGTCAGTATCCGCTTCTCTGGTAGCGAGCAGGGCGGTCACGACAGCGCGGCCTTTGGAGTATAATATCGGACAATCTTTGCGGAAATCGCAGAGTAGCGTGTGGTTCGAAACTTTTGCCGTCGAACTGTTCGTCCGCTGATCCCACTCGCATCTCTCCCCAAGGCGACGAAGTCGCCCCTTTCAGCGCGGCGCGACACAGCGGTATGCTTGCAACCAGCGCGATGGTTACGCCCGGAGCGTTTGGGTGCGGCTGCGCCGCGCTGAGGAATTTCCCGGTTGGGGCGTCCGATGCGATTTAAAAAGACGATGCGGGCAAGCGGCGAGATGTGTGAACAAGTTGTGAATAACATGAAAATGCTCTTGACAATCAACGTATTTTAGCGATAAAAGTCGCGCGTGCTTGTGCGTTGGCGGTGGTTTTTTGGTTTTGTGACTGGACATCGAACGTCAGCCCTCGATAATCGCACATCGACTATTTCGCAACCGCACGCGAGTGAGTAGCGGGATTGGGTGCCGGGCATTTCGTGGTACCGGTGGGGTTGTTCTCAAGGGAGCTGCTCGCGTGCGGTTGCACTGTTGAAATGGATTGAGGTTTCTTCCCGTCCAAGCCAAGCTCACCGGTGTGATGCAGCAGATTCAAGTTGGAATGATAGGCGGTGGCACCGTTGGCGGCGGTGTTTACAAGGCGCTCCGGCGCAACGGAGATCTGCTCGCTGCGCGGATCGGAATCCGCCTTGCGCTCAAAAAGATAGCTGTCAAAGCGTTCGATGAACCCCGCAAGGTCGAGATTCCACACTCATTGTTGACGCTGGACTGGCGTGAGGTTGTCGAAGACCCTGAGGTCAACCTTGTGCTCGAGCTGGCTGGTGGCACCACAACGGCGCGTGAAATGGTGTTGTGTGCGCTTCGTCTGGGCAAGCCGGTTGTCACGGCAAACAAGGCCCTCTTGTCAGCGCACGGGGAGGAGCTGTTTGACGAAGCGCGGCGTCGCGGCGTGAACTTGTACTACGAGGCGAGTGTTGCCGGCGGGATACCGATAATCAAATCGTTGCGGGAAGGGTTCGTCGGCAATCGAATCGAACGAATCTACGGAATAGTCAACGGCACCTGCAACTACATCCTCACCCGGATGAAACTCGAGAAGGTGGATTTCGACGTTGCGCTAAGTAAGGCCCAAAAAGCCGGTTACGCGGAAGCAGACCCGTCTCTTGACATTGACGGGCACGACTCGCTGCACAAGATCGGCATACTTGCTTCGCTGGCACATGGGTTTTGGGTGGACCCCCGGAGAATTCACGTCGAAGGCATCCGCCGTCTCTCGAAACTGGACGTCGAGTTTGCCAGCCAACTGGGTTACACAATCAAATTGCTGGGAGTGGCCAAGAAAATCCAGAGACGAAGTGCGCCCGGGAAACACACGACCGGGAACGAAGGCCTGCTTGTGGCCGTTTATCCGGCTTTGATCCCGAACAGCCACGTTCTGGCCAGCGTCAACCACTCCTTCAACGCTGTGTTTGTCCGGGGCGACGTTGTTGGTGATACATTGTTCTACGGTCGCGGTGCGGGGCAAGACCCGACCGCAAGTGCGGTGCTGAGCGATCTTGCAGACGCAGCCCTGGATTTGAAGCACAACACACGCCAGCGGATTCCGCCGTTTGTGCCGCACGACAAACACGGCAGGCTGCTGTCAATCAACGAGGCTGTGTCGCGATACTATGTCCGATTGAAAGTCGTTGACCGCCCGGGCGTTTTGGCTGCGATAGCCGCCGTGCTCGGCAGGGCCAATATAAGCATTTCTTCGGTGATCCAACCCGAGGGGCGCGAGGGCGACAATGTCCCGCTGATACTCATGATTCACGAAGCGCCAAACAAGGCAATGGCCGACGCGTTGAAGCGTGTTGCCCGTTTGCCGGTCGTAAAAGCAAGTCCGGTCATGATCCGAGTCGAAAACCTCGATTGACTCAGCGCTGCTGCGGCGACCGAACAGTTTTGTCGAGAGAATCGCCATGGTTTCCCAAATGTTATTCTACAGCACCAACGGGCAGGCACCGCTGACAAACCTGCGCGAGGCATTGCTCCGTGGGCAGGCGCCCGATCGCGGGCTTTACATGCCGGTCGAGATTCCACTGCTTCCGCGGGAAGAAATCGCCGCAATGGTGAACCTGCCCTACCACGAAATTGCGCTGACGGTTCTGCGCCATTACACAACCGGGGTCATGGACCAGGACAAACTGTCGGCATTGTGCAAGGACGCCTACCAGTTTGAGGTGCCGCTCGAACAGGTCGGCCAACGCGTTTGGGTCATGCGGCTGGACCGTGGACCAACTGCGTCGTTCAAGGATTTCGCGGCGCGTTTGATGGCAAGGATGCTCGGCCTGTTCGTAGAACAGGAGAACAGGTCATTGACAATCCTGACCGCCACCAGCGGCGACACCGGATCGGCTGTTGCAAGCGCTTTTGCAGGCGTGCCCGGAATTCGCGTTGTGGTCCTTTTCCCTGAGCACGAGGTCAGCAGGCTCCAGCGCAAACAAATGACAACCCTCGGCGGCAACATCCGCACAGTCGCGGTCGCAGGCAAGTTCGACGATTGCCAGGCCATGGTCAAACGCGCCTTTGCCGATCCTTCGCTCGCGCATCTTTCACTCACGTCCGCCAACTCGATTAACATTGGGAGATTGCTGCCGCAAATGGTTTACTATTACTACGCCGCGTCACGCGTGGCCACTTCCGGCGTTCCTCTGGTTTTTTGCGTGCCCAGCGGAAACTTCGGCAACATGATGGGAGCAGTGTTGGGCGGGCGAATGGGGCTTCCAATCAAAAAGCTTGTCGTGGCCGTGAACGCCAACGACGAATTCCCCCGCATGTTGAACACCGGCGTCTATGAAAAGATTGAACCGTCGCGTCATTGTTTGTCGAACGCAATGAACGTCGGGCACCCCAGCAACCTCGCAAGGCTCGTGGCGCTCTACGGCGGGCGCATGGACGAGACCGGCGCGCTCGGTCGCAAACCGGATTTGGATGCCATGCGGAAGGACATCTTTTCCATCTCGGTTTCAGACGAGCAAACGCGCGACACAATCAAGTCCGCATGGGCGCAACACCGCTTGTTGCTTGAACCGCACGGCGCGGTTGCATGGCGCGGGTTTGAGGAATACCTGTCAGTGGAACAGACTGACAGCTCGCCCGTGGTTGTCCTCGAGACAGCCCATCCGGCAAAGTTCCCCGAAGAAATTCAGCGCTGCCTCGGTTTTTCTCCGGACCCGCCACCATGTCTGCGCGCGGTCGAGAACCTGCCGGAACAGTACGATCGGCTGCCTTCCGATCAAAACGTGTTTCGTGAATATCTCCTGGACACCGTCGGATCGCACGTTTGAATTGGTGCTCGCCCTTGGGGTCCGCGGCAGTTACTCTTTACGACCGTAACCGGCCGTTGCAAAAGGCCGGACATCAACAAAAGCAAAGAAAATGGCGCTTATAGTTCAGAAATACGGTGGCACATCCGTGGCCGATACCGATCGGATCAAAAACGTTGCCGCACGCGTGGCTGAATATCACCGCCGCGGCGATCGGCTTGTGGTCGTTGTTTCTGCAATGGCCGGTGTAACTGACAAATTGATCAAAATGGCCAAAGAAATCTCTCCCATGCCGAGCGAGCGCGAAATGGACATGTTGCTGGCAACCGGCGAGCAAACTACAATCGCACTGACCGCCATGGCGCTCGAAGCGCTGGGTGTGCCGGCAATGTCCCTTACCGGCGCACAAGCGGGCATTGTAACTGACGGTGTTCATACCAAGGCCAAAATCAAGAACATCACCCCTCGCCAGGTTCACGCGCTTCTTGACCAGGGCAAGGTCGTAATAGTCGCCGGTTTCCAGGGTCAAACACCCGAGGGCCAAATCACAACTCTGGGAAGAGGCGGCTCCGATCTCACCGCAATCGCACTTGCGGCGGCACTGAAGGCGAACCTGTGTCAGATCTACACCGACGTCGATGGCGTGTTCACCGCGGACCCGCGCGTTGTGCCTACGGCCAGAAAAATCGACGAGATTTCATACGACGAACTGCTGGAGATGGCAGGTAGCGGTGCCAAGGTAATGCAACTGCGGTCCGTCGAGTTCGCCAAAAAGTTCGGCGTGGTCTTTGAAGTTCGCTCAAGCTTGAACAACAACCCAGGAACAATCGTGAAAGAGGAAACAAAGGACATGGAAAGCGTCGTCATCCGAGGCGTATCGCTCGACAAGAACCAGGCCAAAATCACTTTGGTGGGTGTGCCTGACAAACCGGGCGTGGCTGCGCGTGTTTTCCGCACTTTGGCCGAAGCCGCGATCAACGTCGATATGATCGTCCAGAACGTCAGTCACGGAGCCGCCAGTCCAACAACCGATCTGTCGTTCACAATTGACAAGCCCGACCTCCCAAAGGCCGAGAAGGTCATCGAGGGAATCAGAAAAGATGTCGGCATTAAAAAGGTCCAGGCCAACCAGGCCATCGCCAAGCTCTCCATCGTTGGAGTAGGCATGCGCAGCCATTCCGGCGTCGCCGCACGCATGTTCGACACCCTCGCCCGCGAAGGCATTAACATCGACATGATTTCCACCAGCGAGATCAAGATTTCTGTGATCATCGAACTGGCAAAAGCCGATGACGCCGCCCGGGCAGTGCACGCTGCTTTTTTGGGCAGTTGACCGACGCATTTTCCGGGATAAGCAGCACGTTGTTTTTCCGCGCAGTCACCAAAGCGCCAACGGCGGAGCTCATGCCGGCATCGGGCGAAACCCCACGACAGAGCGCCGTCGGTCTTCGCATTCCTACCCCGGAAATCGCACCGGCCAACGCCCAGGGGCACAAACACGTTCAATCCGGTGAGATTCCGGGTACTGGAAGTCCGCAGCCCCGTTTGACTGCCGAACCGAGTTTTGGCATCTTGCGCCCAATTAAGGGGACAGACACGATGCTTGGCCCAAGCCATTCTGCGTGCATTCAATGCAGGCTTTTGTTATATTATTGCCGCAAAAGTTTTTGCATTGATGAACGCATAGTATGAAACTCAGCAATGCAGACTTGAGATTCGTTGTCGAGACCTTGGTGCCAAACCACAGTGATCACGGAAAGATCATCGAAGCGCTCAGGGACAAAGAAGATTTTCTCGAGCCGATGCTCAATGATCCCAGGCTCGCACAAAGGCTCATGAACGACGAAGAAGCTTTCGTGCGGGTTTCGCCGTTCCTGATGTTCTCCATCCTTCTGCGGCGTGTGCGCGCCGACCTCGAAGAACGCGATTTCGTTCTCGAGATCGAAGAATCCGGAAAACGAGTCCCGATCTTCCATGCACGACAGGTCGTCAGGCTGCTCGCCGATCCGGCCACACTCGAATACCTGACGGAGATGCTTTGCTCTTTCGTTCGCACCAACACAGCCGTCCTTTACTGGAAAGAACGCGGCCATTGGCGCAAACGCCGAATCTGCGACCTCAACCTTGATGACATGATAAGTCTGTGTCAGTTGGTGGAGCCCGAATTCAGGCCGCCAATCTACAAGCGAATCGCCGACATCGCACTTTTCCTGACAGGCATATACCCCGATCACGCCGGGGTTTGGGTGAGCCGCCCGCGCACCTTTACCCGCGGCGAACGGTCAATTGCCGATTACGAAAACGAAGGACGGCGATTCTACGCTCTGGCTGCTCGCTGCGCCACCCCGCCATGGACACAATCGCTTTACGAACAGTTGGCCGAAAACTTCACCCTTGCCCGCCACGCGCTCAATACACTCAGCGACGGTTACCTGAAGAGCCTGCGGTCCAAGTTCTTCGGTCCCCCTACGAATTAGTCGGCCCTGAACGAGAGCATTTGTCTCGTCGCGATCATTCGGTTGCGGCTGCGCCGCGCCGCGAACTACGGAAGCCAAACTGAGGCGGCTCCGTGACCACTTGCCCACCCGTCGTTCTATTGCCACCGAAACCAGCGCTATAACACCTCGAGATAAAGCGCGCGGAGGTCGGCAGCCGTGACAGGAACGACGTTTGTCTTGTGGCATGGATCGTCCCACGCTTGTGCGACCAGCTCGTCAATCTGCGAAAGCTGAACTCCGTGCGCGCCCAAACGTCCCGCAAGGCCAAGGCCGGCCAGAAAACGGGAAATGAAATCGATCGTTCGTCTGTCCGCTTCAAAGTCTGGGACTGTGTTGAGGTCCATGCCGCAGGCGATGCCGACACGCCTGTAAATACCCGGTTTGCGGCTGGCGCAGAATTTCATCCCGGCGACCAAACACAGTGCGTTGGCCAGGCCATGGTGCATTCCCGTGACCGTTGAAAGCGGGTGTGCGAGGGAATGGACGACGCCGAGGTCTTTCTGAAATGCGATTGCGCCCATTGCAGCCGCCACCAGCATCCGGCCGCGCGCATCAAGGTCGCTGCCGTTTCTGAACGCACGAGGCAGGGCGTCCACAATCAGATTAATGCCCTCGAGTGCCACGCCGTCGCACATCGGATGAAACACAGGGCATGTGAATGCTTCGATGCAATGTGTGAGAGCATCGGCACCGGTCGCAGCCGTGAGATGCGGCGGTAAACTCCGGGTCAGCTCCGGATCAAGAATGACAAAACTGGCAAGCAGCGCCGGGTTGAAAAGGACGGCCTTGCGATTGGTTTTTGCCAGCGTGATGACCGAACTGCGTCCCACTTCGCTGCCTGTGCCGGCAGTTGTGGGGATCGCCACAAACGGAGCCAACCCTGACCAGTCGGTTTCATCATAGAAACGTGTCAGGTCGAGATTCGGGCGCTTGACGAGTATGCGCGTTGCTTTGCCGACGTCGAGCGCACTTCCACCGCCAAGCGCGATTACGCCGTCGCAATTGTTTTCCACGAACGCGCGCGCGGATTCTCTCAGGTCTTGTTCGGTTGGGTTCGGGTGCACACCGGCGTAAACCGACCACGCGAAGCGGTCTTTCTTGCGACCGAGAATATCAAGCAACGATCGGTACGCGTCGGTGTCAAGCATGCCGGGGTCTGTGACGATGAGCGGTTTCCGGACGTTGATAAGATCAAGGTTTTCCGGCAGGGCAGTCAAAGCGCCTGCGCCAAACAAAATCTTTGTCGGAAAGGAAAAAACAACAGGTTTCATGCAATTTGTTGGTTCACCTTGGCAACCCCAACCTGTTCAGTCCAGCCGAAATAAAATCCCGGACCGAATAGGGTGCCAGATAATTATATTGAGAAATCCATGATATTTGAGAAGATTTTCGGGCTGAGAGTTTGCTCAGTTTGTCACCAGAGTGCGGCCTTTGGAGTACAATATTGGATAATCCGCGCGGAAACTGCAGATCAGCGGATCCTTCGTGACCCTTGCCTTCTAATGTTCGGCTGCTGATCCGACTTTTGCATCTGTCCCCCCCTTGGCGACGAAGTCGCCCCTTTCAGCGCGGCGCGACGGAGTGCCAAGCATGGAACGAACGCATTTATCTCGCCGCGATCATTCGGTTGCGGCTGCGCCGCGCTGAGCTCGATGTTCGGATTAAACTGCGCTTTCTTGTACAACGAGGTAGTTTTTCCGAAGATGCGTTATGCAGAAAAGCTCGGAAAATCAGGCAACCAGCGGTGCGCCCTCTGCGTTGCATGAACTGATCCGCCGCGAAATAGAATCTCGAGGACCAATTACGTTCGCGAGGTTTATGGAATTGGCGCTTTATCATCCCGACCACGGCTACTACGAGCGCAGGCTGGACCAGATTGGGCAGCGAGGCGACTACTACACCAGCGTGAGTGTTGGTTCGCTCTTCGGAAGACTGTTGGCCGTGGATTTCAGCGCCCGACTTGAAAAGCTGAACTCGGCACGGCTCGACCTTGTCGAGTGTGGCGCTCACGATGGAACATTGGCGGCAGACATACTAAGGACAACTAAAACTGTCCGCCCGGATTTGCATGCCAAACTGCGGTACGTGATAGTCGAGCCTTCCCCGAAGCGCAGAGCGGCACAACACAAGAATCTTGCAGAGCACCTCGACCGGGTAAGTTGGTGTGAGGCGATTGACCAGCTCGGGAGCGGATCGGTTCACGGCGTGATATTCGCTAACGAGCTGTTGGATGCATTACCGTTTCATCGACTGCGGTGGAACAGGCAGCAACGTCAGTGGCACGAGGAAGGAGTCGGATTTGACAGTGGCCGCTTTGTGTGGGTTGACATCGGCAGCCCCCGCGGCATGCCACCGACAGGTGCTGCAGACAAAACACCCGAACCCGCTTCCGACTGGCACGCTGTGTGGACGACTTCCCGGGCCCTTGCCGAAGTTTTGCCGGACGGTTTTCGGCTGGATTATTGCCCGGGAGCGGCGCGATGGTGGCGAGAGGCCGCAACTGCTCTGGCCGAAGGTGCGTTGATTACGATCGATTACGGACTAACCCGTGAAGAGCTGTTCAGTCCGCACAGGCGTGAAGGAACGGCGCGCGCGTACCACCGCCACACCGTTGACGATGATCTCCTTGAAATGCCCGGCGAGAAGGACCTGACAGCGCACGTGGATTTCTCGGCATTGATCGAAGCCGGTGAGGCGGAAGGTCTCGTCACCGAATGCCTGGTTGATCAGGAAACATATATCATGCACATTCTGCAGCACCGCGCAAAACTGTTCAACACCGCGTTGGAGCATACAGAGCGAATCCGAAGGGCGTTGGCCACGCTGGCGCATCCGTCCGGTTTGGGAAGAGCGTTTCGTGTCCTGTCACAGGTCCGTGGCGGATGAAAAGTCAACCGGCACATGAAGAACACACTTTTTTGTTTTGCAGTGCCTGGCGAAGCGCGACCGTTCATGAAAGAATCGGGTGCGCGGTGTCCGACCGCGGTGTTGATCACTGGCATGGGCCGATCAAACGCCAGGAAAGCGTTGCGCCGACATCTGACCGCAGACAAACCTGACAGGGTGATCAGTTGCGGGTTTGCCGGGGCGCTCGATCCGACTTTGAAGGTCGGAGACATTGTATTTGACGCGGCGCAATCACCGGGCTTGGACCGTGTCATTGTCGAGGCGGGAGGACGTCCGGCGCGGTTTTGCTGTGTTGACACCGTTGTGTGTAAAGCGAGCGAAAAACGCCTGTTGCGAGATTCGACTGGCGCCGACGCAGTTGACATGGAATCGGATGCCCTGTCAGAAGTGTGTCGCGAAGCCAACCTCGAATTTGCCATCGTCCGGGTTGTTTCGGATTGCGCAGATGAAGACCTGCCCGTGGATTTCAACAGGTTCATTACCGCGGGGGACACGATCGATTTTCCGCGGCTTGTGCTGTGGACCGCGATGAGACCTGCAGTGATGATGAAACTGTTGAGTTGGCGCCGCCAATTGCGCGTCGCAGCAAACAGGCTCGCACGGGTGTTAATTGCGATTGAGTTGTCGGGCCAAAGTTGATCCTTGGGACGAAGAGTGAGGCGGTGGCTTTGATATTACTGAGGTTTCTACCCCCATGTCCGCCGTCTAGGTTGTGAGCTGAGTCGAGGGATAAATGCCGCGACCAGTCGTATTCCAGGCTTTAGCCTGCCTGTCGATGGCGCGCATTCTCCAATGGCCTTTGAACGGCCTAAAGGCCGGACTACTTAACCGCAACGGCTTGTAGTGCAGGCTTTAGACTGTGGTCCACGCGCACGGAGTTCGCAACTGTTCCCAGGCCGCCTAAAGGCGCTACTACTAACCGCAACGGCTTGTAGTGCAGGCTTTAGACTGTGGTCCACGCGCATGGGGTTCGCAACTGTTCTCAGGCCGCCTAAAGGCGGTACTACTAACCGTAACGGCTTGTAGTGCAGGCTTTAGCTTGTGGTCCACGCGCACGGGGTTCGCAACTGTTCCCAGGCCGCCTAAAGGCGGTACTACTAACCGCAACGGCTTGTAGTGCAGGCTTTAGCTTGTGGTCCACGCGCACGGGGTTCGCAACTGTTCCCAGGCCGCCTAAAGGCGGTACTACTAACCGCAACGGCTTGTAGTGCAGGCTTTAGCCTGTGGTCCACGCGCATGGGGTTCGCAACTGTTCTCAGGCCGCCTAAAGGCGGTACTACTAACTGCAACGGCTTGTAGTGCAGGCTTTAGCCTGTGGTCCACGCGCCACGTTGTTGTCTCGATCAGTCAATAAAGGGCCAACGG
>Ga0272448_1009001_pt1 | contig 10280 bp, 9 predicted proteins | sample YNPCB0191_FD_202220 | JGI IMG/M metagenome (GOLD analysis project Ga0272448, IMG submission 202220) | Hot spring sediment microbial communities from Yellowstone National Park, WY, United States - YNP-CB-019-1 | ecosystem: Environmental > Aquatic > Thermal springs > Hot (42-90C) > Sediment... | reverse complement strand
TCGTAAGTTTCAACAGGACATTTCTCCGCACAAACACCGCATCCAGTGCATTTCTTTTCATCAACTCTGAGAGTTCTTTTCTTAAGTGTGACTCTGAAATCACCTGGCACCCCATCGATCATCTCAACATCCGCATTGCAAATGAGTTCGATGTTATGGTGCCGACCAGCCGCGACGAGTTTGGGTGCGAGTATGCACATCGAACAGTCGTTCGTTGGAAAAGTCTTGTCGAGTTGAGCCATTGTTCCGCCTATACTAGGTTTCTTTTCGACAAGATAGACCTTGAATCCTGAGTCGGCAAGATCAAGTGCAGCCTGAACACCAGAAATTCCACCACCGACGACCATCACAGCTCCTACAGGTGTCGTCATTTACACACCTCCCACAAGAATGGCCTTATACTTGGGCGACGATCCTTCGATCCCGCTCAATGCAATAAGATTCTTTGATCTTAGAACAACAATATGATCGAGTATCGTATCTGGAGTCTCCCCAATTGCGTCTGCAAGTTCTTTTACAGAAAGTGCTTTTTGCTTCGTCAATTCAAGAATAAGACTTCTTTTGAATTCCGCCTGAGCAACGGACTTGAGTATCGCATCCATTCTTTCCTGGTCGATCTTTTCTCCGTAGACATTGCCCTCAGTGGTCAGCTTAAGTTCCTTTCCTGAGACCAGCTTAACTCTAAAAATTTTTGCTGCCTGGATCGCCGCTGACAATCTTGTCATCATTTCCTGATTATTTTTGATGGGTGAGGGACCAATTTCTTTTATCTGTTTGACAAAATCGGCCACGACATTGGCGAATTTTTCACCCTCTGACGCTGAAACCCATTCCAGTCTCAGGCGATCAGGCTCGATACCCGCAAGTGCGAGAAGCTCTTTTGTGAGTTTGACCCTTCTCTCGGTGTAATAATTCCCTGTGATGTAGTGACAATCTCCAATGTGGCATCCGCCAACCATGACTCCATCGGCGCCTGCCTTAAAGACCTCAAGGATGATATGAGGACTGACCCTCGTGCTACACATGACCCTGACAATCCTGATATTCGGCGGATATTGATATCGACTAACACCAGCGAGATCTGCACCCGCATATGAACACCAGTTGCATAAGAATCCAAGGATTTTCGGTTCGAAGTCGCTCATTCGATCACCTCCTGCAGTGCCGCTTTTGCTTCTGCAATCAGCTGCATATCTGTGTAATGCGAGAGGTCAATTGCACCCTCTGGGCACGTTGCACCGCAACATCCGCATCCCTTGCAGGCTGCCACTATCACTTCCGCAACCCCGTCTTTATTCTTTTGAATGGCCTTGTACGGACAGACTTCGATACACGTGCCACAGCCAGTGCATAGCGTCGGGTTAACTCTCGCTGTCAAGGCTTCCGTCTGGACAAATCCTCTTGCGAGTGGTATCGTGGCCCGTGAGGCAGCTGCTTGCGCCTGGAACACGCACTCGGTTATATCCGCAGGTCCCTTTGCTGTGCCACACACGAAGATACCGTCGGTTGCGAAATCAACTGGGCGGAGTTTGACGTGTGCTTCCAGGAAGAATCCATCTTGTCCTAGTGGCACTTTGAGCATCTTTGATAGTTCTTTTGCATCAGGGTTGTTCACAAGTGGGGTTGATAGAACAATCATATCGACTGTCATCTTTCTTTGCATCTTAAGAGTGTCATGCCAGTAATCAATGACTAACTTGTCCCCTTCTTTGTAGACCTTCGGCCGGTTTTCTGGTGTGTATCTCACATATCTCACATGCTTTTCCCTACTCCTATTGTAATTGAGTTCGTGCTCTACGCCGTAGGCCATGATATCTCTGTTAAATATTGTGACTTCGATTTTACCTGTGGTTGGTGAGGGTGCCTCTTCCTCCTCCTCTCCACGCTCCCTTCGTCCTCTTCTCCTTCTTCTTCTTTCAAGAATTTCCTCTGGCGCTTTCATCTCGACTGGTACTTTTTCAACAATTTCTCCTGTTCCAAGACCAAGCATGTCCTGATAATTCTCGACGACGTTTAGGGCATTCTTGATCGCGACATTGCAACAGATTCGGGAGCAATATGACTTGTCCTGACCTCTCGACCCCACGCATTGGATAAATGCAATACTGTTAATTTTCGGCAGAGCTTTTTTCTTGCAGAGAATTTCAAACTCAGTCAGAGTCACGACGTTTTCATAGAGATCATATCCATAAAGTCCCTCTGGTATGTATTCAATCGCGCCGGTCGCAACAACGATGACGCCAACTTTGTCCTTGATCTCTTTTCCATTTGCATCGATTACGATGTTGTAATTGCCGATGAATCCTTCGACTGATACAAGCCTTGAATTAAGGCACTTGATGATGTTGGCATTTGCCATCACTTTGTCGATGAGTGGTTTGATCGTCTCCATCGCGTCCTTGCCGCCCAGGTAAAGATTATTCAGGTTTCGCACGAAACCTCCAAACTCACTTTCCTTTTCAACGAGGTAAACAGGGAAACCCTGTTGTGCGATGGACAGTGCGGCAACCATGCCCGAGATACCGCCTCCAATGACGAGCGCCTTCGGTTCAACATCGATCCTGGCCTCCTCTTGAGGTTGCAAAAGCCTGACTCTTGCGACCCCCGCTCTTACCAGATCTTTCGCTTTTTGCGTCGCTTTTTCTTTTTCCTTCATATGAACCCAAGAACAGTGCTCTCTTAGATTGACAAAAGTGAAAAGGTACTTGTTTAAGCCCGCTTCCTCACATACACCTTGGAAAAGAGGCGCATGCGTCCTCGGTGTGCAGGAGGCGACGACCACGCGGTTGAGTCTGTGTTCTTTGATCGCGTCTCTGATCGATGCCAGACCGTCTTCCGCGCAAGTATATAGATTGTTTGTTGCAAAAACAACACCAGGAAGCGTTTTCGCGTATTCCACGACGGCAGGAACATCCACAAAGCCACCGATGTTCGTTCCACAGTGGCAAATAAACACACCGATTCTCACAGGTTCTTCATTCATGCGAACACCCTCGATTCAAGAAGCACTTCAGCGGCCTTTGCCGCTGCGGCTGATCCCTGCGCGACCGATTCCGGAATATCGGCTGGTCCAGCGCAGTATCCAGCAATAAAGATGCCCGGCACATTCGTCTCAACAGGTGCCAATATTCGATCCTTCGATTTTATAAATCCGAATTCATCAAGTGTTAATCCAAGAACTTTCGCGAGTTCCGCAGTTCCCGGTCTCGGAACGAGCGTCGTTGCCAAAACAACCATATCGAATGCCCTGCGTTCGGGTCGGCCAGCGACATCATAAGAAACAATGGGATCATGGTTTTCTGTTTCTTCCTGCACCGTGCCGTCAGAATTGATATACTCAACCCCATAATCCGTCTTCGCCCTTACCACGTACTCATAAAAGCCCTTCGCACATGATCTCATATCTTTGTAAAAGATCGTTGCTTTGATCTCCTCATCATGTTCCTTTGCGAGCATTGCTTCCTTTGTTGAGTGCATACAGCAGACGGCACAACAATAAGGATGATTTAACTGCACATTTCTCGAACCAACGCATTGGATGAATGCAATTTTCTTCGGCCCTTTCCCGTCTGACCGCCTTTTGATATGCCCCCCAGTAGGACCGGCCGCGTTGATCATTCTCTCATATTCCATCGCCGTGAAGACGTTGGGGAATCTCCCATAACCGTATTCGGATGCAATCTTTGGATCCCAGACATCAAAACCAGTCGCGACGATAATCGCGCCCACCTCGAGTTCAATGATTTGATCTTTCATGTCGTAATCGATTGCGTCTCGCTTGCAGACCTTCTTGCACACGCCGCACTTTCCTTCGGTCAGGTACTTACAGTGATTTCTATCGATTGTTGCAACTCTTGGAACTGCCTGGAGGAATGGCATATAGATTGCTCTTCGGGTAGTAAGTCCCATTTCGAACTCGTTCGGAATGTCTTTAGTTGGGCACTTCTGGAAACATTCGCCGCACCCTGTGCATTTTGTTTCGTCAACATAACGCGCTTTTTTAAGCACTTTAACTCTGAAATTTCCCTTACTTCCCTCTAGACCGATAACCTCGGAATAGGTCATAACGTTAATATTTGGATGCCCATAGCAGTCAGCCATTTTCGGCGCAAGGATACATATAGAACAGTCGTTCGTTGGGAAAGTCTTGTCGAGCTGAGCCATTCGCCCCCCTATGCTAGGTTCTTTCTCGACAAGATGTACGATCACACCTTTGTCGGCTAGATCTAGAGACGCTTGTATTCCGGCGACACCTCCACCTATTACCAATATCGCTCTTTCCAACCTAATTCCCTCCGTTCTCTCTTATTACCTCAGATGGGTTTAAAATAAGATTTTTACGATGATCTCTTCTAAAACAGTCGAAATTTATCAATGAATATCTCCACAATCGGAGCGACATTCCAACCCTCATCTCAATGCTCATGTTGTTTCTACCCTCCCTCTGGAAAGTCGTTTTGTGTTTTGATCCGCAGATTCTTTTTTCCAGCCGCCATCAACTCTTTCAGTTCGTTATCGCCCGACAATTCAACAACTTTCATTTTAAACGATTTCTTCTTGACGACTTCCCTTTCAAATCTTTGGCAATTCGGGTAGGTGCAAGGTTGACATTTGCGCTCCGCGCAAGAGAGTTCTAGAAGAATGTATCTCTGCCTCGTTTTTTCCGGATCAGGCGCCGGCGCTGATTCAAAAACTCGACTTGAAATCACCTTTCCTTTTCCCTTTTCACGGACAAAACGCTGACAATTGGGATAGGTGCAAGGGTTGCATTTTCTTTCGGCACATGAGAGTTCAATCATTAAGTATCTATTCTGTACTTCAAGTGGGATGTTATCGACCATTATCGATCACCCTTTTTCTGCAGATGCTCCGCGAGAACATTCCCGAATTCCCTCACGAGTATTTTCACCTTTTCATGAGGAACCGGGAGTTTTGGACTTTTTAGTAAGCAGTTGAAATGGATTACGCATTTGGGGCAGAAGGTAAGCATTTCATCAGCTCCTGTTGCGGTCGCCTCAAGAAGCCGATCCAGCTGCAGTTTCTGCGAAACTTCTCCGCAATTCGCAAATGCGTTAACCCCGCAGCACCCTGCCTTTTCTTTGTTATTTTGCATCTCTATAAGCTCCATGCCTAAAGCACTGATGAGATCCCGCGGTGGATCGTAAATGCCGAGATGTCTTCCCAACCTGCACGAGTCATGGTAGGTAATTTTCCCTCCATTGGAATCAAAGCTCAATTTTCCTTTGTCGATGAGATCGAGCAAAAACTCAGACATGTGAACGAGTTCAAAGTCAAAATCGCCAAGAAAGTCTTGATAGTCAATCTCGAAGGTTCTTAAGCACTCGGGACATGAGAAAACCACAGTTTTAGCACCAGATTTGCGAATCACCTCGACGTTTTTATCCATCAACTTCAGCATCGAATCCTCATCACCAGCCCAAAGTAAGTCATGTCCGCAGCAGACCTCATCGTTGCTGACAACTGGTTCGATACCAGCGGCATTGAGTATCCTAACATAGTTGGCAGGTGTATTCTTTAGCTCTCCTGCCTTGTCAGAAAAAAGCGCTCCCAAATGAACGGCGCAACCTGTGAAATAGAAAACATCTCCTCTCTCTTTGATTTTCATCTCAGGGGTAACCCATTTTAGCCTATTTTGTTTGACCCCGCTTGTCATAAGGCGCTGATAAGTGTGCACTGCACCAGATTGAGAACAATCCGGCAAGTTTCCTGCTTTTATCGCTCTTGTTCTCAGTCCAAGAATGAATCCGGAGTAGTTCACTTCGTAGGGACACATATCATTGCACATTTCACACGTGATGCATGACCAGATGTCTTTGTCTTTGCTCAAGCTGTCTGAAACGCCTTCGAGTACTCTCAGTACAATGAGGCGCGGTGCAAATTTCGGATTGATGCGAGCGACTGGACAAACGGATGTGCATTTGCCACATTCAACACAATCGTGTGCCCCTGTCTCCTCGATCAGTTCATCTAGCCCGGCCATTACTTCACCTCTTTAAAGGGGCTCGGACCGAGTTGTTTCAGCTCTTCAGTAAACGAGCGCATCGTCTCAGCGAATTTCGCGCCTTCAGAAGCCGAAATCCATTCGAGCCTCAGTCTTCTCCTGTCAATCCCAAGAAGCTCCAACAATTCGCTTGTGATTTTGACTTTTTCTTGGCATTTTTCGTTGCCAGAGATATAGTGGCAATCACCGATATGGCAACCGGCGACGAGAACACCATCTGCACCGAGTTCGAACGCCCTGAGGATGAATTGTGGCTCTACCCTTCCAGAACACATAACCCTGATGATTCTCGCATTCGGCGGATATTGGTATCGACTAACACCAGCGAGATCTGCGCCCGCATACGAACACCAATTGCAGCAAAATGCAATGATCTGTGGTTCGAAACTGTTCATGCGACCCCCTCTCTTAACGCAGCTTCCACCATTGTCAGTATCTGTTCGTCAGTGAAGTGTTTTGTCGTGATGGCGCCACTACAACAAGCAACAGCGCATGCGCCACAGCCTTTGCAGAGTGCGGGGTTGATATACGCCTTCAAGACGCCAGGTGCAACTTCCCTAACTGTAGCAGCTGAGAATTCACAGACTTCTTCGCATCGACCGCATCCCCGGCATCTTGACTCGTCGATGCACGAGACCACCGCTTCAGCTTCAAGTTCCTCTTTTGACAAAATCGTGACAGCTCTCGCGGCAGCCCCGCAAGCCTGTGAAATACTCTCTTCAATAAGTTTGGGCCAGTGAGCGAGGCCAGCAAGGAAAACACCTTCGGTTGCGAAATCGACCGGTCGCAGTTTCATATGCGCTTCGAGAAAGTAACCATCTTTCGTCAATGGTACTTTGAGCATCTTGGCGAGACGCTCGTTATCGGGATTTGGTCTTACCGCGGCGTTCAGCACAACAAGATCAGGGTGAATAATGAACTCTTCCATCAAGAACTGATCCTTGACGATTAGTTCCAATTGCCCATCATTTTCGTTCAAAAACGGCGGGCTATCCTCTCCATATCGGAGGAATACAACACCGAGGCGCGCAGCTTCCGTGTAATAGACCTCGTTAAACCCATAAGTTCTGATATCCTTGTAGAGGATGTAAACGGTCGTCTCGGGATGACGCCGCTTGAGCTCTATGGCATTCGTGATTGACGTGAAGCAGCAGATTCTGCTGCAATTCGGAAATTCACGATTTCTTGAGCCAACACATTGTATGATTGTTACTGTTTTTGCATCGATCTTGTCCTCAGCGAGCATTTTGCCGAACTCAGTCTGTGTCACGACGCGGGGCGAAATACCGTAGAGATATTCTTTCGGACGGTATTCAACGCCACCTGTTGCAACAATAATGACGCCATGTTCAATCTTCTCGCCGCTAGAAAGGGTGGTGGTAAAATTGCCAACATACCCAGAAATATTTTCGACTGTCGTCGCGAGGTGGATCTTGATAAGAGGATTCTCACTCGCCTTTCTGATCATCTCGTGTAGTATCTTTTTTGGATCTGAACCTGTAATCAGATAGTTGATCCTCCTGAGGTTACCTCCCAATTCCCTATCCTTTTCCACGATATGAACTGGGAAACCCTGTGCCGCAATCTCAAGAGCTGCCGTCATTCCCGCGAGCCCACCACCAATTACTAGTGCTGCTTTCTTGACTGGAACTTTTTGGGTGGGAAGCGGACTCAGGAGTGCGGCCCTCATGACAGACATTCTTACTAGATCTTTCGCTTTTTGCGTTGCTTTTTCCTTTTCCTTCATATGAACCCATGAGCATTGATCTCGGATGTTGGCCATTTCGAAGAGGTAAGGATTAAGACCCGCCTCTCTCAGTGTGTTACGAAATAGAGGCTCATGTGTCCTCGGTGTGCAGGAGGCGACGACGACGCGGTTGAGTCTGTGTTCTTTGATCTTTTCTTTGATTCGTTCTTGCGTGTCGGATGAACATGTATAAAGATTGTCTTCCGCATAAACAACGTGAGGGAGTGCTTTTGCATATGCTGTGACGGTGGGAACATCAATGATGCCACCGATGTTGATACCACAATGACAAACGAAGACACCAATTCTTGGCTCCTGACCGGTAACATCGATTTCTTCAGGGAATTCGGTCGCGCTAACCAGTGTTCCTCGCGAACCGCTCAATAGTGAACCGACCTTTGCCGCGACTCCACTTCCCTGTGCGACAGTGTCTGGGATATCTTTTGGTGAAGAGAACGTGCCGCAGACGAAAATGCCAGGTACGTTTGTCTCGAGCGGGGAAAAGTCGGAAGTCCAACAGTAACCGAATTCGTTAAGCTTCACTCCGAGTTTTTTGCAAAGCCGTTGCGCGTCATCGGATGGCACCATCCCAACTGATAAAACAATGAGATCAAAAGTTTCCTCGACAAGTTCATCTTCCTGATTCTTAGTTTCCCTATAGTACCTGATGATAAGATTTCCAGTAGCGTGGTCTTCTTCAATTCCGGCAACTCGTGTGTTTCTCGAAATTTTGATGCCGTACTCTTCTTCAGCCCTTATTCTGTATTCTTCGAACTCCTTTCCAAAAGCTCTAACATCCATAAAGAAGATATGACACTGGATATCAGGCTCATGTTCCTGTGCAATAATTGCTTCCTTCAGCGCCGCCATGCAACAGATTGACGAACAATACCCGTGACCGAGTTGCGCATCGCGCGACCCAACGCATTGAATAAATGCGATTCTCTTTGGTATATCACCGTCAGACGGTCGTATGATATGGCCACCGGTTGGGCCAGAGGCGCTGAGCATTCGCTCGAATTCGGAATTCGTGATCACGTTGGGGAAAATTCCGTAACCGTATTCTCTTTTTTTGAAAGCCTTGAATTTGTCGAAGCCCATGCTCAAGATGATCGCGCCAACCTCGATCACCCTCGATTCCTCGTCATATGGTTTGAATTCAATTGCCTGCGCGCTGCAGACCTTCTGGCATTCGCCGCATCCGATGCACATACCCTTTTCAATTGTATAAACAAGGGGAACAGCCTGAGGGAAGGGTACGTAGATTGCTTTTCTAGGAGCTAGGTTTTCATCGAACCAATTTGGGCCTTCGATTGGGCAGTGTTCCGCGCAGATCCCACAGCCAGTGCATTTTTGAGGGTTGATGTATGGATAGTGTTTGGTAACAGTCACTTTGAACTGCCCCGCTTTCCCTTCGACTTTTGTGATTTCGGCATTGCTGATGATTTCTATATTGCGATGCCTGCCAGCTGAAACAAGTTTTGGCGCCATAATGCACATCGAACAGTCATTTGTTGGGAAAGTCTTGTCGAGCTGAGCCATTGTTCCGCCGATGCTCGGGCTTGAATCAACCAAATAAACCTTGAATCCTGAATCAGCGAGATCGAGTGCAGCCTGTACTCCACCTATGCCGCCCCCGATGATGAGTGCCGCCCCAACCAATTCCTCCGACATCAGAAAATCCCTCCCCTAACTGGCGATGGACCGAGTTTCTTCAAATCTTCAACCATTTCTCTGCAAATTCTAGCGAATTTGTCTGGCTCGGATCCTGCTATCCATTCGAGTCTCAGACGTTTCGGTTCAAGTCCGATCATTGGCATGATATCCTGAAGGAATTCCATTCTGTATGCGGTTTTTTCATTTCCATGAACGTAAAAACATCCTCTAGGATGGCAGCCAGCGACAAGCACCCCATCTGCGCCATGCTTGAAGGCTTGCAATACGAAGACCGGATCGATTCTTCCAGTGCACATGACTTTGATGATTCTGATATTTGGCGGGTACTGTAGCCGAGATGTACCAGCGAGATCCGCTGCAGCGTACGAACACCAATTGCAGCAGAAAGCGATGATACGCGGCTCGTATTGTTCCGTCATTTTGTCCCCCCATATTTTGAAATGATTTCATCGGCTCGAACCACATGTGCTTCGAGACCAAGGCATTGTGGATCGGCTCCCAAAGCAAGTGCAATAAGCTGAGCAACGTGAAAAACAGGTACACGCGGCAACTCAAGTCGCTCCTGCACCGTATCAAGCTGCAGGAGGCAGTAAGGGCAGGGTGTTACGATAAGATCTGCACCAACATTGCTGATATTCATCAGCTTATCTCTTGAAATCGCAGCGGCTAGACCAACAACATGCGACCTGACACCGCCACCCGCTCCGCAACAATCAAGTTTGTTTTCGTAATTGACCGATTTCGCACCCAGAGAAGCGACGATGTCATCAACCATAATTGGGTTGACAGGATCTTCGATACACTCATTCTCCGTTGGGCGTAAATAATGGCAGC
>Ga0272448_1009000_pt1 | contig 10281 bp, 10 predicted proteins | sample YNPCB0191_FD_202220 | JGI IMG/M metagenome (GOLD analysis project Ga0272448, IMG submission 202220) | Hot spring sediment microbial communities from Yellowstone National Park, WY, United States - YNP-CB-019-1 | ecosystem: Environmental > Aquatic > Thermal springs > Hot (42-90C) > Sediment... | reverse complement strand
CGCGATCAAGCGAATGGAGGTCTGAAGTGAATGTTGTATCCGTAATGGCTCACCAAGACGATGAGTTGGTGTGTCTTGGTACAATGCTCAAAATGCTGGAGCGCGGCGATAGGTTGCATTTCATCTGCGTTACTGACGGCAGCGGCGGAATGGCACATGCGCCCGAAATGACACGTCAGGAAGCTGCGGCCGTTCGTGATTTGGAGATGCGGGCATTAGCCGACGCGCTCAGTGCAACTTACGTTTGTCTTGGAGAACATGATGAATTCTTGTACGATACACCAGATGTCCGATTGCGCCTCATCGAGGCCATGCGGGCCACTGAGGCAGATGTTGTCTTCACCCATCACAACCGGGACTACAACCTAGATCACGTCATAGTAAATCAGCTTGTCCAGCAATGTGCCGTTCACATGCCTCTGCCTATGATAAAGACTAACTCCGCACCGACTCGGCACACTCCTGCGGTATTTGTTGTGGAACCGATGGGTGGGTTCGAGTTCGAGCCCACCCATTGGGTAGATATCAGTAGTCAGATCGAGAAGAAATTGAAACTGGCAATGTATCACAGAAGTCAGGACGAAGCTTTTAGGGCAGCATTCGGCCCTGAAAAAGGACTCGATCATTGGGTCCTCGGTATGTCGCAGGCGCGCGGCCAGCAGGTTGGCGTCGCGCACGCGGAGGCGTTCAAGCCTATGCTTGCAAGAGGATTGGTGAAACCATATCAAGTCTTGCCTTAAGATCGATATGTAACCCTTGCTTGCGGTGGTGGAAAACTGCCTCGAACTCAAAGCCACCGAAAACTTTACGATGCTTCAGGACGAACTTGCTGGTATCGCAAACAAGATATAGTGCCGTTAATCTGAGGTATCGCGCCTGAGATAACTGGCCATCCAATCGGCCAGCGGTTCTAGGTCGAACGAGTCCCAGCCTTCAGGATGCCCGATCTCAAATAAAGTACAGCCTTTTACGTAGGGATCTTTTTTGATCTCAGAATCGAACCAGGCAAGCCAATCTTTGAACTTCTCTGGGGTATCACGCTTCCAGCCGGGCTTTTCGTTGTGATTACCGTCGTTGTCCACTCCGCCCTCGGTAAAAATCATCGGGAGATCCCGCAGTTCCGGTGCGTACTTCGCCAGAATTTCATAGAACCGGCGATACCTGAGCGAGTAGTGAATTTCTATAGCTGGATCTTTTGTATACTTGAGAGTGTACGGATGATACGACCACCCTCCGTTAAGCTTTTTTGCAAGCCGCAGAGCAGGAATAAACGCTTTGATCTTTGCTTCGACTTCCTCCGGCGTCCCGGGCGGATTTCCGACTGGTATACTGGCAAGCAATGGCTTGAAACCGTTCTTTGCAATGATAGGCGCCAGTTCCAACCAAAGCTCGCAGAACCACTTGGCATCTTCCACCGTAGCCCAACACGGAGTCTCGCACTCGTTTGGCCCTTCAACGTAGTCGATCCACTTCCTCTCTTGCTCCGTAAGCTGTGCAATTTGCGGAGCAATCACCTTCTCCCAGTATAGTCTGCCGCATTCTCGAGCATCTTTAGACAGATAACCATTGGGAGTATACGCTCTAAGAACCACTATTCCCGTTGGATGCTTTGTCTTGTAATCCCTCAGAGCCTGGCGCATCTCAGGATGGCAATCGAGTATCTTAATGATAGGGCAGTTTGCATCTATAATCTTCTTTGCTCCCGGCGTATATCTCACCAACAAGTGAATTCCTAACTTGCTAGTAAATAGCTTCTTCTCAGCACATGCGGTCGAGGAACACGCCGCAAGTATAGAAGCTGCAATAATCAACGTCTTAAGCATTTGCCGGTCTCCTCTATTAACATTCAAGACGATTATAGCACAAGCAGGATGCTCCTGAGGTTGGGCATAAGTAGATCACAGAACACAATTGTGGAGGTTGGTTAATGCTCAAACTTCTCATTGCTGGTCTGTTTCTTATCGCCGTTTGTTCTGTTGTAGATGCAAAGCCGCTTGCTATGCGCGTCTGGCAGTTTCAAGATTATAATATGGAGCACATAAAACGGCTGATAGAAATGGCCGCTGCGCAGAAAGTGAATCGCATCCAACTTTCTCATGAAATCGTAATGGATGTTGAAGAACCCCTCGGCAATCCCCAACTTGTAAAAGATATTAACACCATCTGTAATTGGGCACACGCAAAAAATATCAAAGTCGATATGTGGACTCACGAGCTCAACGGAATCCCGCGAGATCTCATGAAGGATGGCAAAGTAAACCTCGACGATCCGGAGCTTTGGGAATTCATCACGGGTAAATACGATCGCTTTTTCAAAATGTGCTCTGATGTGGATGGGCTTGTCCTCACCATGCAAGAGACAGCTCAATCGATCTACCACGATGACAAGGTGGCAAGCTCAATTAGTCCGGAAAAGCGCGTCGCAAGGCTGATTGACGACATGGCCGCAGTCTGCAAACGATTTGGTAAGGATTTCTTCGTTCGCACATTTTCGTATGAGCCGCAGGAGCTCAAATATATACTGGCAGGTCTTGCAGAGTGCAAGTCGGATGTAATTGTAATGTCGAAGTGCGTTCCTCACGACTGGCAACCGTTCTATCCTTACAATCCGGCAATCGGCAATGTCGGAGGCAAGCGCCAAATAGTAGAATTCGACCTAGGCCATGAGTTCACTGGTCTCTCAACAATTCCCTATATCTGCATCGATTATGTGAAACGCCATCTGGACTATGATATTTCAAAGGGTATCATAGGTGCGGTATTTAGGATCGAGCGTCTCAAGTGGAGAGCAGTAGATACGCCAAACCAGGCAGTGATTGACGTTTCAACCAAGCTTCTGCTTGATCCATCAGCCGACCCGCATAAACTTTACAAGCAATGGCTTGCTGAGCGTTATCCCAAAGAAGCGGTTCCTCATCTCTATTCGGCATTTATGCGCACACCCGAGATAGTCGAAAAGGGCTTCTTTGTTCTTGGATTTTGGGTAACCAATCATAGCAGACTGCCGAGCTATGACTATGCCCGCAAGAGCCTCTACGGTCGCACAACCACAAAGTGGGATCCTTCAACCAAACCTATAGAGCAACTTCTCCATAATCCAACTCGTGAAACACTAGCGAAGATCACGGCAGAGAAGAACGAAGCCCTCAAACAGGCCGATGCGGCAATCAATGACATCGAGAAAGCTAAGCCCTATCTGGCTCCGAAGGATTATGACTACTTAGCCGAACTCTTCCGCCGCGAAAAGGCAATGGTGGTCGTGTGGAAGACTGCAATGGAAGTGTCCTTCGGAATCGACATTTTCAAGTCAATAAAGACGGAGGAAAATCGTCTCTTCCTTGCTGAAGCTGTCGATCGACTCGTAAAAGTGGCCGAAGAGAACAAGAGTCATCTTATCAAGATGGCATCCGACTACACGAACCCCAACCGCACGGAGAACTATGACCGCGCTCTCGAGCTCGCCGAACTGGCAAGAAAAGTCCTTCGAGAGCTATAATTTTTACATTAACCAGTTAACCAGGTCCGCCTTCGACTAACTGCGCGCAGCAACCTTTTGCCCGCAGTAATTTATCAAACGATCTCGCGGATCGGATACTGGCAGTTCTTGCGGCAGCACAAGGTCAACACCTAAATCCAGCAGGGCGTCGATAAGCTCATCCTGCGTCAGCTCTTCCAAGTCATAGTACGTTTGCAAATGTTGCAGGATATCCTCCAGTTTGGCCTGGCTAGTTGGGCTTAGCTCGATCTGCATTTTAACCCCTCCCTGAAATTAGTCTACCCTTAGGGTCGCTGAGCTAAGCACACCGTCACATCGATTCAAGCGGAGGTTACGGACACAAAACTGACTTAACGTAGAATATGCGCAACAGACAATAAAGACTCTCCCCGTCTCGGCCTATCCGGCCGTTACCGATAGCTTATTGCTCGTTGCTAGCAGCTTTATCTCGATAAATCGCGACTGTCGAATCCGTAGTCAAAATCCGAGGTCAGAGTCTCGGAAGCGCAGTTCGCACAGAGCAGCTCCTCTCGCGTATAGTCATCACTGCGAACTCTGATGGGTCGTCCGCAGCGCTCACACTGCGGCATATCCTTGAGTCCTCCTCCAGGCTTCCTCGACATTTTAGTTCGGTACCATCGCTCCACTATACGCACCTCCGAACATTTCCGGCCGGATTGGCACAAGCAAGCTACCGGCTTTGGCAGTTTGTTTTTATCCAGCTTCTATGTCTTCGGTCAAGCCGACCGCGGCTAATCACGATATGTTTACCCTCACTTACACCGCCCAAACCGCCTAAGCCGGGCGGCACCTAATATGAGCCGCAATCGTCCTGCCATCAATTTAACCCTATTTGGTCGAAAAAGCAAGACGTTGGTAGGAGCATTAATTTTTAATCAATAAGCATTTTGTGAATATCGGACACCAACATTAGGAGCTAGGCATGAAAGAGCACTTTACAGACGCACAGATAGCCGACTTTTTGCGAAGGTCCTATTTCGTCGTAGACGGCTTATGGTTCGTCAAGACCGAAGAGAGCCGTGGTTTCGACGAAGCAATCGCTTTGGATGAAGCCGTTTGGGAGATTATGTCAAAAATACAAGCTCGGAAGGCAAAGTCGCTGCTAGGGATACAGGGTAACTCGCTTGCAGATTTCGCCAGAGCGTTCCAACTCAAGCTTGCAGCAGAGGGGCATGATTACAAAGCAGAGCTTACGGATCAACAATTAGTGCTAGCCATAAGAGTCTGCCCTTGGTATGAAATCCTAAAGACGAGCGGCCGGACACATATCGCTGATATCATAGCTGATCGTATATGCGCACGCGAGTTTGCCGGTTGGACGCGCGAGTTTGATCCGAAAATTGAAACAAAGTTCGGATTGCGGCTGTGCATCGACAACAGCGAGACGTGTACTGTTAAGTTCCGCATCAAACATTCCTGACATAACGTCCGACGTTTCGCGCAGACAAATTTTTCCACTTATAGCCGCTGTCCGCAGTATTGACAAAAACGTGCTTCCTCGACAACTTCCGCGCCGCAGTTAGGACAAATCTTCAATCCTCGTCCAACCGGCCGGACTGCCTCTCGCTCGAGTTCTATCTGCTCGCGTGATGCAAGTCCGCATGACGTACACTCCGCAATAATCTCTTTCCGGCTAACTGGGAAAACAGGAATGAAAAATAACATAAACCACATTCTCCGCTCGATTAACACGTGCACAGTATCCCGTCCTTCGAACGGACAAAACCTGGTCTCGGTTCCGATGCGTCTTTCGCGCGGGACTACACCTAGAATGAAGAAAAAGCACATCGCAGGTTCCTTCGTCTACTCCAGATTGATTTGTCGAAGCATTGTGCGGAGCCACGATAGCCCCGCACAATGATATTAGCTGTGGAGTTGAATTTTCCTATCACTCAGATATGAGCTGTCGTACGTTCCGCATAGGACGGCTCTACCCTCTCGACACGAACCGAAACAGGAGTTTGGTTGGTCACAATATCAAACACGGGCGAACGTTTCTGTGCAAGCTCAACAAGTTCTTTGATTTTCTCCTCGGACGCATCCGACTTTACTCTGAAAGTCACTTGTATGGTTTCATAGCCCCGTCGCACATCTTCCGAGATTCCTAAGAATCCACGCAGATCGAGACTACCCTCCAGATCAATCTGAAGTTCATCGATGTGTATTCCCTGTGCTGCCGCGTTGAACATAAATGTTGCGTTCAGACATGAAGCCAGTGCCGCCAAAGCCATTTAAGTGGCATTTGGTCCATTGTCGAACCCCATTAGCACTGCCGGTTCATCCGCCTCAAGAGTAAACGGCATAGCTCGCGAGGTATTTTCTTCATCACCAGCCCAGAAGTCTTGAATAGTAGTTGCGCAATGTGGTCCGTAGATCCACCTGTTTCGTGCGCGAAATCGAAACTTGCCAAGGTCGGGATTCTCTCTAATAACGTCTACGGCAGCATTCAGCGTCTCCACGTCTATTCCGTTGACCACATCCTCTTCTATCGTGCTCATAGTTGACTACCTCCCAATTGCTGTGCTTAGCAGGCCGACGGCCCATGAACGTTCTTATGCCCTACTTTCAAAAATCCAAACACCCAACGCAGCACAGCTTTCACATTCCCCCTTTACTACAACATAGGACTAGTCACAATCAGTTATTGACAACCGAACGGATGGGTGTTAGAATGCCGTCGTAATACGAAAACGTAAAAAACGAGCCTATGTGGACGAGGATCGATATAACTAATTCCGGCCGTTTTGCGAGCAAAGCTGTTCGTGTTCGAGCTGTTGCGTGTGTGTGACGCGGCCGGAGAAGATCTGTTTGTCCTAGTAGTGTTATCAATTGCAGATTTCACCAGCCGCGGAGTACTTGACCCGCGGCTTTCCTGTTTTCGGAAACGCATGAAGAATTGCCGTCCGGACGGCAAAAATCAGCAAAAAGGGGCCGAGCATGAGCTACACGAGCGAACAAGCCGGTATACTGGTTCAAGCGCTGCCGTACATCCAGAAGTACTTCGGCAAGATAATCGTCATCAAATACGGCGGAAACGCGATGGTTGACGAAGAACTCAAGCGAAGTGTTTGTCGGGATGTGATGCTGATGCACTACGTCGGAATGAAACCAATCTTGGTGCACGGCGGTGGACCTGAGATCAGCGCAGTTATGAAGAGAATCGGCAAGGAACCTACATTCGTCAACGGCCTGAGAGTAACCGATGCCGAAACCATGGAAATCGTCGAAATGGTACTCGCTGGAAAAACTAATAAGGGTATCGTTTCAATTGTTAACAACCTCGGAGGCAGAGCTGTAGGGCTCTCAGGCAAGGACGCAAATCTTATCGTTGCAGAGAAAGCCGAAGCCGATGTAGACCTAGGTTTTGTAGGCGAAGTCGCAAAGATCAACCCGGCAATTCTTACAGACCTGCTAGAACACGGCTATATTCCGGTAATTTCGTCGGTTGCCATAGGTCCAAATGGAGAGAGCTTCAATGTGAATGCCGATCACATCGCAGGCGCAATAGCCGCAGAAGTTAAGGCAACCAAGCTTATGATGATGACCGACGTGGCGGGAATATATTCGGACTCTAGCGATAAAGCTACATTTATCTCCGAACTGTGTGTAGCTGATGCAAGGAAGATGATCGAAAATAAGCAAATAGATAAAGGGATGATCCCTAAAGTTGAGGCTTGTATAAAAGCGCTTGAAGGAGGTGTCGAGCGCACCCATATAATTGACGGCACGATGCCTCATTCCCTCTTAATGGAGATTTTCACCGATACAGGAATAGGAACGATGATTGTGCCGTAGACCGATATATTCAAAGATGCGACAGCTCAGTGAATGAAAGAAGGTAACACATGATCGCAAGCGAACCGATGAGCGGCGCTGAAATAATGGCGCTAGATGATCAATATGTAATGCATACCTATGCCCGCCTGCCAGCGGTATTTGTGCGAGGTGAGGGCTGCTTCGTTTACGATACCGAAGGTAAGGAATATTTGGACCTAGTTGCAGGAATAGCCGTCAACGGCCTCGGACATTGCCCGCCGAAGGTAGTCGAGGCAATTTGTGAACAGGCAAAGAAGCTAATGCACACCTCGAATCTTTACTACACCCTACCCCAGCCACGACTTGCAAAGCTGCTGGTCGAGATCTCCGGAATGAGCAAGGCATTCTTCTGCAACTCCGGAGCGGAAGCCAACGAAGCTGCCATCAAACTTGCACGCAAGGCGGCAAAGGTAAACCACAGTGCCGAGAAAATCGAGATAGTAACCGCGGAACAAAGCTTCCACGGACGAACTATAGGAGCGATTACGGCAACAGGGCAGCTTAAGTATCAGAAGAACTTTACACCGCTGGTACCCGGATTCAAGCACGTGCCTTATAATGACATCGGCGAGTTGCGAGCTGCTGTGAGCGGTCGAACGTGCGCAGTGTTACTTGAACCAGTGCAAGGTGAAAGCGGCGTCCATCCGGCAAAGGCCGACTTTCTGCGAGCAGCGAGAGAGCTATGCGACAAATATGCCGCGGCACTCATATTTGACGAAGTCCAAACTGGACTAGGCAGAACGGGTAAAATGTTCGGATTCCAACATTTCGACGTAGTACCGGATATCATTACCCTTGCAAAAACTCTTGGTGGAGGATTTCCCATTGGTTGCTGCCTAGCGAGGAACGAGTGGGCTGATGTGTTTGAACCCGGCGATCACGCTGCAACATTTGGCGGAAATCCGCTTGCATGTGCTGCGGCAATAGCGGCGGTCACTGAGATCAGAGACGGAGGATGGGTAAAGAACGCTGAAGAAGTCGGAAACTACTTCAGAGAACGCCTTTCGGATCTCCCCGGCATCAAAGAAGTTCGGGGACTCGGCCTAATGATCGCCGCAGAGTTCGCTGAGCCGAAGGCTAAAACCGTCGCAGCAAAAGCTTTGGAGAACGGGCTTATTGTCAATGCTATTGGCGAAAACGTGCTGCGGTTCGTCCCGCCACTTATTCTTACCAAGGAACTTGTTGATCGAGCAATCGATATACTGATCAAGTGTTGATTGCTAGAAAGGGAGAAACAATTGGGTTACTGGGCAACTGAGGATGGCAAGAAAATGTCAGGCAAAAGCCTGCTTGATATTGCAGGTCTTGGCCGGCCTGAAATCGACGCTATATTCGAGGTCTCAAGACGGTTCAAAACGGGCGAAGTGCCAGCCGATGAGCAGCGCGCAATACTCGAAGGCAAAACTCTCGCGATGATTTTCGAAAAACCTTCTTTGCGTACGCGAGTTTCATTCGAGGTAGGTATTTTCCAGCTTGGTGGACACGGAATATACTTGGCACCCAGCGATATAGGACTGGGCTCTCGGGAGAGCGTCGCCGATGTGGCGCGAACACTGGACAGAATGTGCGATCTTATCATGGCACGTGTCTTCGAACATGATAAAGTAACAGAGCTTGCGAAGTATTCGAGAGTTCCGGTTATTAACGGACTTTCCGATTTAGAACATCCATGCCAGGCTCTTGCGGACTTCTTTACGATTAAGGAAAAGAAAGGCGATCTGAAGGGTCTGAAACTTGCTTTCATCGGAGACGGTAACAATGTTGCTCACTCATTGATGCTGTTAGCAGCAAAGGTTGGCACGCACTTCGCTATCGCATGCCCCGAAGGTTACGAACCGCTGGAGCAAATCACCGAAATCGCAAAAAGTGCTGCCTCCGAAACCGGCGCAGATGTTCGAATTGTTCACGATCCAGCTGAAGCAGTCCGAGATGCTGATGTGGTGTATACAGATGTGTGGGCGAGCATGGGTCAGGAATCTGAAGCCGAGAAGCGTGCTAAGATATTTTCGCCGTATCAGGTGAACTCCGAACTAATGAAGCAAGCGAAGTCGGATGCCGTCTTTATGCACTGCCTGCCCGCTCATAGAGGGTCTGAAGTGACCGATGAGGTAATAGACTCTCAGCAAAGCGTCGTATTCGACGAAGCAGAAAATCGACTTCACGTACAGAAGGCTATAATGGCTCTTCTGGGAGGTTAGTTTAGTTAAAGTTAAGGAGAAAAACTATGCCCAAGACAGTAGTATTAGTGTATTCCGGAGGATTGGACACCTCCGTTTGCATTCCTATGATGCGCGAAGACTACGGTTTCGAACGCGTGGTCACCGTAACTGTAGATGTTGGCTTGCCAGAGGACGAACTCAAGCAAGCTGAGGAGAAAGCAAAACTCTTAGGAACCGAGCATTACACTATTGATGCTAAGGATGAGTTCGTAAACAACTATATATTTCCAGCTATCAAAGCAAACGGAGACTACCAGGGATACCCGATCAGCACGTCCATTGCAAGACCACTGATTGCGTTGAAGGCGGTTGAAGTTGCAAGGCAAATCGGGGGAACTGATGCGTTCTGTCACGGTTGCACCGGCAAAGGTAATGATCAGTTTCGGATCGAGTTCGTGATGCGAACGTTGATGCCGGATGTGCCGATTATTGCTCCAATGCGCGAAAGAACTCTAACCCGAAGCTGGGAAATCGATTATGCCGAAAAGAAGGGCATTCCTATTGGACAAAGCAAGGAGAAAATTTGGTCTATAGACGAAAACTTGTGGGGGCGATCCATCGAAGGCGGACGACTTGAGGAACCGGATTTTGCACCGCCTGAGGAAATCTTCAAGTGGACGAAGAACCCGCTGGAAGCACCCAACACTCCTACAGAGATAAAGTTGGAGTTTGAAAACGGCGTTCCGGTCGGACTCGACGGCGAGAGGATGAGCGGCCTGGAACTCATTC
>Ga0272448_1008999_pt1 | contig 10281 bp, 9 predicted proteins | sample YNPCB0191_FD_202220 | JGI IMG/M metagenome (GOLD analysis project Ga0272448, IMG submission 202220) | Hot spring sediment microbial communities from Yellowstone National Park, WY, United States - YNP-CB-019-1 | ecosystem: Environmental > Aquatic > Thermal springs > Hot (42-90C) > Sediment... | reverse complement strand
TAGATTGTTAATCATTCTTAAGAAGAAATTAGATTGTTAATCATTCGCTGCGCAGCGAAGAAATTGGATTGTTAATCATTTTTAAGGATAAATTAGATTGTTAATAATTCTTAAGGATAAATTAGATTGTTAATTATTCTTAAGAAGAAGTTAGATTGTTACTTATCCGCTGCGCAGCGAACAAATTAGATTGTTACTTATCCGCTGCGCAGCGAACAAATTAGATTGTTACTTATCCTTAAGGACAAGTTAGATTATTAATCATTCACTGCGCAGCGAACAAATTATCTTAATAATCATTCGCTGCGCAGCGAACAAATTATCTTAATAATCATTCGCTGCGCAGCGAACAAGTTAGATTGTTAATTATTCTTAAGAAGAAATTAAATTGTTAATCATTCTTAAAAAGAAATTATCTTAATAATGGTCATTAAGAATATGTTAGATTATTAATCATTCTTAAGAAGAAATTATCTTAATAATGATCATTTAAATCAAGGTAAAATGTTAAAAATGATTAAGACTGACTTATCTTGATAACATTAAGTAAGAAATTAATAATCTGGTCCATCTTTACTAGCACTTAATTTCATTATTAATATTTGACAGTTAACCTATAAATATGGAATGAGACATTATTCAACAATAGCTAATTTATTAGATTATATCCAATTAAAAACATTCAAATAATAGTTGTAAACACAAAATATCGGAGTTACTTTAAAGCTCATGTATCTAAATATCAAAGGGTGATAAATGTAACAGTCTTATTCATGATAGAAATAAGTGACTGGCGCGACCTAATAATTTTATTTTTTGGTATCTTATCCATATAGATAACCTTAGTACTATATTTAAAAGATAAGTACTTGTAATATTGAACATAATTATAAAGTTTTAATGGTATATGGTAAAATTACATAACTAAGATATTCAAATATATCTTTGATTAGATCAATAGATAGTTCATTACCTCCATTAACAGAGCGTTCAATATATTTATGAACTTTAGCCGGAATAGCAGCATCATCACCTTTTGGGAATTCACTCAAGTAATATTGATAAATTTTATTAATATCGTTAGTTCTATATATCTCTATAACTCGGTCATTATATTCATCATAAATAGCATAAAATTGTTGGCCAAGACATTTATTTTTATAATATTCAATTAGATATTTATCTTTGGCATTGGGTCCAAAATAGTTAATATTAAAATCGCGTTGTAACAAATATTGCCAAGTATGATTACTGTGACAAAGTTTAGCTATTGTTTTACTAGTTGAACAGAGTCTTAATAAATCATCAATAGGTAAAACATGCCATAAAGATTCAGAAGTGGCCATTTTAATTACCAATTAAAATTTAATATCAAATTAACATTATTTATATTTATAGTTATAAATAAGTATAATTTAAATGATAATACTAATAATCATATCTATGTTGTTATATAATAACTATTATAAACATTTTCGTATTGAGTATTGAGTTTGAAGTTTCAACTATTCGGTTTATATTTATCATAAGTATCTATTCAATAATACTTAATGTATTCATTCCAGCTAATTTTTAATACAACTATTTGGAATAAATGTTTATTTTATGCTTAATTGTATTTGAAGTAACAATAAATATATTATCATCAAGGGTTATATCTTCTTAATTATATTTTTTTACAATTATCATCATTGATAGATTATTATATATCATACCTATGATGTAATTTTTACATTTTGATAAGGATATATATGATATAAATTCTATACAAACACAAGAAGTAAAATATCATTATTCAATATTTTATTGTTATGTGATAGATGATAATATTATAATGAAGTTATTAATGTTATTAAGATGATATAGTTTATTTAGAAGGATAATAATCAAATTAGTATCTCAATATTAATAAGGTATGTTACATTAGTAGTATTAATAAGCTATGTTACATTAGTAGTATTAATAAGGTATGACACATTAGTAGCATTAATTATAATAATAAGATTTTGTAAAATAGGTAATATCAAGGATAATAAGAGAACCCAAATGGAGTAAATAAATAATATAACAAGAAGAATATATTATTTAGAATTAATTTAATATTCAAAGTAGGTAAAAAAGAAACTGAACAAAAAATGACTTAATTAGTTAATTTTTTCTTTAAAATAAAATGGTAGTTGAAACAGATTATTATGATAGATTAGGGGTAACACCAGATGCTACTTTATCCCAAATTAAGACGGCATATAGAAAATTAGCAATGAAATATCATCCTGATAAAAACCCAGATAATACAGAAGCAGTAGAGAAATTTAAAGAAATAAGTGAAGCCTATGAAGTATTGTCAGATGATGAAAAAAGACAACAATATGATAGATTTGGTAAAGAAGCAACAAAAGGACATCATATGAATGCTGAAGATTTGTTTGCACAATTTTTTGGAGGTAATCCTTTTGCAGCATTCCATGAGAGAAATGAATCATATGAAACAGAGCCAATATATCAAGAATTACAGTGTACATTAGAAGACTTATATACTGGTAAGACCGAAAAAATCAACATTACTCGGAATATATTATGTACTAATTGTAAAGGAAAAGGTATTAACAGTAAGGGTACTATTTTCAATTGTGTTAGTTGTAATGGTAAAGGGATAAAAGTAATGGTAAGACCAATAGGTCCAGGAATGTTACAACAAATGCAAGTAAGATGTGAAGTATGTGGAGGTGAAGGAAAAAGTATCAAAGAAGAAGACAAATGTGAACTATGTAAAGGGATGAGGATTCAAGTAGAAACGAAAGTATTTAATGTAGAAGTCAAGAAAGGGATGAAACATGGACATAAAATAATATTACCGGGTGAATCACATCAATTACCTGATTTGAAACCTGGTAATGTTATAATTGTTGTCCTTGAAAAGAAACATGATACATTCGAACGTAATGGTAATAATTTGATTATTAATATCACTATACCTTTGATTGAAGCTTTAACTGGTACACAATTTATTGTTAATCATTTGGATAATAGGAAATTAATCATTGAATCAGGAAACAATGATATAATTACACCTAATGAAATGAGAATGATACCGGAAGAAGGAATGCCAATATTAAATTCAAGTTCAAAAGGTAATTTATATATTAAATTTAATGTAGAATTTCCTAAAAGTGGGACGCTGAATTTAAGTCAAATAACAGCTTTAAAAGCCGTTTTACCATATGGTAAAACTTTACTAACTAATGTAAAAGCGTCTAAAAGAATTTATTTACCGCAAAATAGTGTTCCTAATTTTAAATCTTCTGATTATGAGGATGAAAATGATGAAAACAATAAAGGTAATAATAGAAGAGGACAACGGGTTGAATGTGCACAACAATAATAAATAAAAAATTATTATTATATTTTAAATGGCTGAATTAGAAGCTGCTCAATTAGCTCCCTATGTTGCACAAATAGCACCGGCATACGCCCCTGTAGCCCAAACAGGAATAAGATGGGGCTCTGTATTAATAGGTGTTATAGTGGTAGTAATATTAATATTATTAATAATAGTAATTATTGAAGCATTTAAGAAAAAACAAAGTAAAAAAAGTAAAAAATAAAAGTATAAAATGGATATTGATTATCCAACCATGATTAAAACTATTATAGTTATCATCACTATAATATTTATAATTATTATAATAAGATTATCAATCCCCTTAGATCTACCAACATCAACGGTTAATTTACAATCGGCTATTAATCAATTCGAGACAGGTGATATTATCGCAGTTGCTTATAGTTCAATTAGAGGTCAATTGATTAAAATCTTTACAGGTTCAATTTGGTCACATGTTGGATTAATATATCGTTCTACTAATAATTTATATGTCTTAGAATGTGCATATTATGATGATAATGAGTGCGGTGTCTTAAAAACGCCTTTATCAAAATGGTTAAATTGGAACAAGAAGAAAAAAATTAGTTGGGTTAAACGTATAGGTCCTAAGATTGATAATCAGGCAATCGAAAATATTTATCTAAAAATAAATAAATCTCAAATTGATTCTTCTCTTATTAGTTGGTTGAAGGCGGTCATTAAACAAAAATATAAATCACCCTTTAAGTCACATTACTATTGTTCAGAATTAGTGGCACTTTTCTTACAAGAATTAGGTATCATTAAAAAGATTTATTTGCCATCCGGTTATCCTCCTAAAGAGATTATTTTTGGTCATCTGCCCTTCACTACAGATAATTATTTTACCACCCCTTATTTATTAATTAATAACAAATAATCATCTCTCTAATTAAATAATATTATTTAATCAGACTACATTAACAAATGATCATCTCTCTAATTAAATAATATTATTTAATCAGACTACATCAACAATTGAACAATATCTTAAAGTTGCTAATTACTCGAATAAATTTAATATCTAAACTTTTGACGAAATATTATTTCATCACACAAAGATTTAAAATAATCGTGACTAATGAATTAGATATACTGACATTAACTTTATTAAAAATTTCTGATGAGAAAAAATATTTAATTATGGTAAATTTTTCTTTCTAGTATAATAAATATTGGTGATATTTATTATAAAGTAGATCCTCGGAATAATTATATGCAGATTTTTATTATGGTAGACAATAAAGTATTAAGGAGTTATCTTAATAACTGATAAAGAGGCTAAACTTGTTTCTCCTGGTGAAAACCCAGCAGAAGCCCATTGTATTCTTATAGTGCTAAGAGTTGAACTTCCTAATCCAACTGTATCACCTGCCACTAATGTAACTATTTCCTCGGCAGCAAGGTATACCGAATTACCTTTCGTTGCTATTACATCTAATCTAGAACCTCTTACTTGGAAAGTTGTATTAACTGTTGTATTCATTCTAACTGTTCCAGTTATAGGAGTTGCACCACTAACTAAAAAGGCTCTGACATCCCATCTAACTTTATATGTTCCACCTACTCCCACTGTAATACCAGTAGCTGTTTGTGTTACGTTTGCACTAGGTGCTGTAGTATCATTAAATGTAACTAATGTTTGGGAAGCTATATCTCTAGTAGTATCAGTTGATGTTAATATTAAATATATACTTCCATAAGCTGGAGTAAATACTCCTATTCCTGTAGGTCCAGTTGGTCCCGGAACAATAGGACCCGTTGCTCCAGTTGGTCCTATTATTCCATTATTCCCTGTTGCACCTGTTGGTCCTATAGGTCCAACACCTCCTGTTTCTCCCGTTGGTCCTGTTGATCCAACACCTCCAGTTGGGCCAGTTGCTCCAATTGGGCCGGCTGGACCAATGTTACCAGTTGCGCCAACATTACCAGTTGGACCAGTAGTACCTGCAATACCGGGATCACCTGTCGGTCCTGTAGCCCCGATACTACCGGGATCGCCTGTTGGTCCTGTAGAACCAACACTGCCAAAACCGGTAGGTCCAGTAGCGCCAATATTACCGGGATCACCTGTTGGTCCTGTAGAACCAATACTGCCAAAACCGGTAGGTCCAGTAGCTCCAACATTACCAAACCCGGTAGGGCCAGTTGGCCCTTGAGAACCTAATCCAATAGGACCAGTAGGACCAGGAACACCAATAGCTCCAGGATCACCGGTAGGTCCAGTTGGACCTTGCGAACCTAATCCAATAGGTCCAGTTGCACCAGTAGGTCCAGTAGAACTTATATTAATAGAAGAGCCAGTAGGGCCAGTAGGGCCTTGAATAAAGAAAAGAAGACGATGTTTATGGCGGCATTTTTTTTTGGATTTATGATGAGACATTTTAAATAAATAGAAAAATATTTAAGCTGAAATAAAACAAATATCTGTAGAGCTATGATCACCATTAGAAGAGGTAGAATTAACGATAATACAATTAGTATCATTATCCAAAATAATATCCATATTAAATGAACCAAATAACCAACTCCATAATAAATAAATATTAGGAAAAGAAGAATAAATAGTAGCAGTTTGTCTAAAGTTCGAACTACATTCAGCCGTAATATTTTTAATTAGGGAAATGATGGAACGATTTTTTTTGTTTAACCATTTAAATAAAGAATTGCTAAAAATAGAACCAGAACGAGTGGTGACAGAATGTTCATCTTTCATAGTAGAAGAAATACAAATAATTTGTTGACCAGTAAAAAAATCACTATTAAGTTTGTAAAAAGAATCTGTCAAATCGTTAACAACTAAACGAAATGGTAAATCTAATCCAATGCTATTACAACAATCCATAGTGAAAAATATTTCTCCATGTTTAGAAATACTATTACAAATAGTATTTCTAAAGATAGTCATTTTAATATTATCATTATCGGGTAATAAAAAAGAGCCATCTTTAGCATGTCCAGTATAGTAAATAAAAGCCTTATCATAACCATAACAACTAGTGGTAATTAAATTAAGAAAATCAGTAGTATTATGATATAAATGATGAAGATGTTGGGTTTTAATAGTTTCGATGAAATTTAAAACATTACAATCAACAATTTCATCAATTATAGCTTTGAGTAAAACTGAAGTTTTTTGGTCATTATTAATGTCAGTAATAATAATAATTTTGTCAGGATTCATTTTAATAGAAAATAAATAAGCTTGATATAGATCCACAATAATACCAGGAAGATATAACGAAGAATTAGTATCTTTATTAATAGTTATTTTAGGAGTAATTAATGATTGATTATTATCATATTGAAACCCTATTAATATAGAGATTTTCATTATTTATTTTGAGTAGAATGAGATATTTTTATTAATTGGATTAACTTTAGCCTTCTTTAAGGTAAAATATCTTGACCTGTAAATACTAAAGGAAGTATGGTTTCATATACAAATCGATCTCTAGTTTTTAAATTTTTACAGGTTAATTGATCTATAGGTTGATTACAATTATAAATATTATTCTTCTTGAGACATCTATTAGCGGCAACTCCGAAAATATTACCATATCTATCCATTAAACGGATAATAGATGAATTATCATCTATGACGATATAAAGATCATTATTATTAGAGGCCAATGTAATAATAGGTGAGTCTAATCCATGCTGTTTCCAAATTTGTCTAATTTCATCGGTAATATTCATTTCTATTAGGTTGATTTTATATCTTTAAAATAAAATTGAATAAAATTAAATTTCCAATTAATTAACTGAAAATGGATTCTACTAATGATTACAACGAAATGAAAAGAGGATTAATTGAATTATTAAAATTCGATACCACCGATAATAGCCAAGAGTTAATTAATTTATTGTCTACTCATAACTTAACATCCTCCGATCTTGATACTATTGATTGCTTATTAGTTAATTATTATGACAAAAAACCCCATTGTTTTTTAATTCCTTATATTAAATCACAATTAGGATTATCATTCAATAACGATGATCAATGTATTGCTGCTTTACAAGAATTATTAGTAGATATGTCAACTACTAACAAATCCATTCTTATGGATATAATCGAATTTATAATGGAAGATTTTGAAAAAGAACTAGATCCACATGAATTACCTCAATTTAAATTATTGTCATTGATTAATGATTTAATGATAGAGCAACCAATGCCCTACAAAAAATTAAAAACATTATATAAATGTCTAGAATATTTGGATAATATTATTGAATTATAATTTATATATATTTTAAACCGAGTTTTAATTTTTAGTTACTATTTTATATTATCTAGTTAATATAAAATATTAATATAAGACAATACGTTATTTTTAAATAATTGATAAATTTATTTTTAAAGATCTTTTAATTAAAATGACTACCCATCATGTTGATACCGCACAAGTTACTACAACTAGAGCAGGTGGATATGCAGTAACAACAATTCATTCAATGCCATGGCTTGATACACCTATTAAACAGAAGAAAAATAAAACCAAAAAACAAAAAACCACGCAACAAATAGTAAATCAAATTTTTTATGAATGTTCCCAAATTACAGATGATACCTTTTGGAAATCTATTTTTTTACAAGCGGCCAATGGAAAACTTCCTCGTGGTTTTTTGTTTAAAGGTAATTTATTAACTTACAAAAGAGGTAGTAAAACTCAACGATTAGAAGTGTCCGATGATCCAATAGAAGCATTATCGACATGTATGTCATTTTTTAGATCTAATGCAGGTATTAGATCTCAAACTGACCAAGAACGTGAAAAACAAGAAATAGAAGAAAAACTTCTTAAATTAGGCTCTATTGAAAATTGTATGTGGTCTGATATCAAAAAGAAAAAGGTTCAAGAAATCTTAATTAACAGTTTCGTCGATTCTATTACTAAATCCATGAATTTATCCATTAAACAACGTGATCAATTAACTACCTTAATTAATTTAGGCTTTTTATTAGGTTATTTTACTTCTTCTTCTGTGCAATTTAATGACGGTATTATTAAAGGTATTACTGGATTAAGTTTTAATTCTGAGACCAAGGAATTTATTTTAGATGTTAACTTATCGGCTCGTCCTAAAACTAGCCGTTCAAAATTTAAATTTGTCCTTGATTCTGAATTATTAGATCCATCTAATAAGCCTCATCAGGCCCATATTGATATTGTTTCTTTTATTCAATGTTGGGAAAACTTTTTATTATCACTTAACTATGACTCTAAATCTCCACAACTTCGTGTTATTGGTAATCTATCTGAAGATGATGATAGTATAGAAACTTCAACTACCACTAAAAGTAATTCTTGTTCTGAATCTTAAACTCAATTTATAATATTTAGAGATACTCTTCTAATTATTATTATTTTTGTATGATTTAATTTATATATCTAATCATTACTCTATTTAAAATGACCATACCAATATTAATTAACATATCTCGCTTATATTACTTTATCAATTAGTTAATTTCCTTTTAACATTAAAATGAAATTTGTTAATCTTTCTGAATATCATTTAATATTATTACTATTTATCCTCTTTTATCATTTTAATTATTAATTATAGGTGTTAATAATAAAAATATATATTATATTGATTATGAATAAATGTCTTATTCATAATCTTTAGATAATTATTCTCATCAAATTAAAGTTTGTATTCATTGATTATTCTTTTGCATGTTAATACTCCTTTTGACTAATTTTACTTTTGATTTAATTATTAATATATCTATTAATATTTTCCAATTAATTATATTTTTCGAATGATTACAATTAATAAATATATTGATTATTATTTATATTCCTCACCTGTACTTATATTAACACAATTTTTTATCCAATAATTAATATCCTTAATTATTAATCTTTTAACAATGTCAATAATCCTCATAATAGTGTTTGATAAATTTAAATGATTAATCATCAAAAGGTACTAATGGAGGTATCCTTTTCATTTATTTTTCCATTAATAACTAATCGAGAAAATTATGATTATTAATAATTAATCAAGTATTTTCGAAAATTATTAAAGTCCTGAAGAATTTTGATAATCATTAATTATCAAGGGGTATTTAATTACCGAAAGACTACTTTATCATCAAAATGATAATTATCTATCGTAAGAATAATTAATTATCAAAAGGATATTTAAATATCAGAAACATTTTAATCATTAAAAAGATAATTAATCATCAAAAGGATACTTTTTCATCAAAAGGATACTTTTTCATCAAAAGGATAATTGTTATAAAAAAATTTAATTATCAAAAGGGTAACTTAATTAATTATCAAAAAACTTGGTACTCTTTTTATCAAAAGAATTGTAATCATCTATTGAGGTTATGACTATTAATTAGATAACTACTATCCAGGTTAATGATTATATCAGTATAATTAAATTATTAAAATTTATCATATAAACATTATTAAATAATGTTTATGTGCTAATATCAATTAAATGTATATAAATAAAAGTAATAGTTATTACTTAATAAGAATATAAATTTATATCTATAAATCAATAAATTTAGTGATAATAATAACTTAGAGATTGGTGTCAAAATACCACTAACTATAAGGTACTTGATAGTCATAGATGAAATTATAAGATGATAAAAAAGTAAATTATCTCTATAAGAATGTTAGTAATTGAAATTGAAATGATATAAATATTAGAGATAACATAACACCAACAATTGATAATAATTAATAAACGGAGATAGATTATTTACAATCCATTTGTTTAAGCTATTTTAGAGAATTAGAAAAAAAAGAAGATGATAGATTTTATTTTATTTTCAGCATAAAAAATATGACCATAATTGATAATTACAAAGAATTACCCAAATTATTAAAAGGACAACT
>Ga0272448_1008995_pt1 | contig 10284 bp, 8 predicted proteins | sample YNPCB0191_FD_202220 | JGI IMG/M metagenome (GOLD analysis project Ga0272448, IMG submission 202220) | Hot spring sediment microbial communities from Yellowstone National Park, WY, United States - YNP-CB-019-1 | ecosystem: Environmental > Aquatic > Thermal springs > Hot (42-90C) > Sediment... | reverse complement strand
TCTGTTTTCTCAATTAGAATTGCTCCGCTTTTAGTTCCGAAAATTCTAAATACACCGCTTACGGAAGATGTCTTTTCCCAATAAGTTCCGTTGCTTGAACGAAAGATACCGTTGCCATCTGTATCAGTGGCATAAATATATGCCCCGACAACAGCCAAAGGAGATAATATGACAGGTGCGGAATTTTGCACAGGCTCCTGATTATGAATGATGCAGTCGCTTACGGATGATACCGCCACCATCTTTCGCCTTGGAGCATTGGGTGCAAATTCTTTCCCATCAAGATAAGCTTTGCTCGCACGTGAAAATTGTGCTTTTCCAAGTAAATCTATTATAGGGCTATTTTGACTGGGATTGGAAACAGGATCAGTTCCAAGCCATTCCTGAGCAAATACAGCAAAGTCATACATATTCACGTTTCCATCCGGAAAATTGCCAAATGGACCAGCTATATCTGCATCCAGTAAGCTAGCATCGACTTGTTTTGCACTGATTAATAAAAGCAAAATTACTATTAGTCTGCCAATTTTATTTCTTTTCATAACCCACCTTCATAAAAATTTTGCCGCTTTTCGGCAATAAGGTTGCTGTTTCTACCGTGTTACTTGTTCCGTATTCTATCCAGAAGATACCATGAGAGAGAGAGAGATTTTTTGACCGATTGGTTGGATTAACTATCACTTTTGCATTTTCAAAATCACGCAGCCAGCACTCATTAATCTGATATCGCTTCGACAGCGGTTTCCCTAAGGATGCTTCATATTCATTGTACCAGGCTACGGATTCTTTAGAATCTTTGCTTGCAAAAAAGAGAGATTTTCCTGTTTCACGAATGAGTAGCCACGAGCAATAAGCATACATAAATTCGTCATGCTGTTTGTCCCTTTTTATTGATGGATACGTCAACCAACAGTCAAATAAACCATGGCTGATTATCTCCTCGTGCCTCAAAATGGCTTTTTCCCATTGTTGCCCTCCGTAAAGCGGCTCATTCCCTTTTCTTGACAAAGGCTTTTCGCTTGTTACACCGTCAACTGCCTTGTAAAGAATTTGCCAGCAGCGCTCGTCGATATCGGTTCCATAATCCAGATTATGATTTACCATAAGAATTAAATTCTGCTCTTTAAGACGGTTTCTTATAACGTGAAGATACTCCAAAAAGGCATTATTCCAGCTGTCTGCACTTACTGCGTATTTGAAATTAGGATACTGCTTGGCAAGCCCACTCCATCTGTTAAAACCTATGTTAACATTGTCTAAAAAGATACCGTCAAACCGGTGCCTTAATTCATCGGCCTCGCCAGTTGCATGTTTGAGAAAATATTCTGCAGCCCATTGTTGGAACTCTTTATTTCCTATATCCAGATAAAAACGGTTATAAGAAGTGCTTTTCGTATCTCTCGGTTCCCAGCGGATACGATTATCCGCAATCAGATACCCCATACTTTTGAATTTGTCTGCATCTTTTAGCAAAAACCATTCCGGGTGGTTTGTTTCAATAAAATTATAATTCAAATATCCCATTCCACCCTGTGGTCTTGCGGTGTTGCAGCTGAAGTAATATAATTTGAGTATTTCGGGCGTCGCTTCTGCAAATTTTTCCCAACCGATACGATTATAATGGCTGATTATTTGCGCTACTAGTATAGCATCGTATCTGCTCAGATTCGCTATCAATTTCTCCGAGGGCAGGGGACGGCCGTGCCATGAATTACCCTCCATTATTTCTATTTTTTGGGGCTGAATGGCCGCAATACCTCGCCACACCTTGTTTGCAGCGGACTTTTGTATGAGAAGCGATTTTTCCTGGATCGAATCGGCCTGTATGTTTGCGCACTGACTGACAGAAACAAGAAAAACAGTAAAAAAAATGGGTCGCAACAATCGCATAAATTAATTTACTGGAAGTTACTCAGCCTAAAAAAGATAAAATTGTTTTCACTACGTAATCCTTCATCTCGTCTGTCAATTCAGGATAAATGGGAATCGCCAGAATTTCCTTCGCCGCCTTTTCAGATTCAGGCAAATCGCCTGCCTTATAATTTAAGTATTTGAAGCATTCCTGCAAATGCAACGGGACCGGATAGTATATCGCACAGCCGACGTTATTTTTCTGCAGATACGCTGCAAGCTCATCGCGTTTCGGTACACGGATGCAGTATTGATTATAAACTGAAACACTGTTAGGGCTGATATAGGGAGTCCGCACCTTTGTCCCTGCGAATTTTTTATCATAATAAGCTGCATTCTGCCGACGCTGCTGTGCCCATTTATCAAGATGCGGCAGCTTTATCAATAGCGCAGCCGCTTGAATCGGATCGAGCCTGAAATTTCCACCGATACATTTATAATAATACCGAGGTTGCTGGCCATGGTCCCGCATAATCATCATCCGCTCATAAAGCTGCTGGTCATTTGTAACAATCATTCCTCCATCACCGATTCCACCCAGATTTTTACTTGGAAAGAAACTGAAACACCCCGCTGTACCGATGCTTCCGGATTTTTTACCTTTATAAATGCTTCCGATGGATTGTGCCGCATCCTCTATTACAGCAAGATTGTATTTACCGGCGATTTCCATAATCGCGTCCATATCGCACATCTGTCCGAACAAATGAACAGGTATGATTGCCTTTGTTCTCTTGGTTACCGCTTTTGAAATAAGTTCAGGATTAATGTTATAGGTTTTCGGGTCAATGTCGACAAAGACAGGCTTTGCTCCCGTGCGGGCTATGCATCCGGCGGTAGCGAAAAATGTGAAAGGAGTTGTGATGACTTCGTCACCGGAACCGATATTAAGACTCATCAGGCTGTTAAGTATGGCGTCTGTGCCGCTCGATACTCCGACAGCAAACTTGCAATTGCTGTAGGCTGCTATCTTCTTTTCCAGTTCCGCAACCTTCGGGCCCCCTATGCACTGCTGCGAATCAAGAACCTCCGAAACAGCCGTCAGTATTTCATTTTTTATTGCTGCGTACTGAACTTTTAAATCCAAAAGCGGTACCTGCATTGTCTTAATTTTCCTTCCTTGTGTGTTCAATTATCATCCGTAAAGTTTCGTCTAAACTCGTTTTTGGTTTCCAGCCGATGGTCTTGCCGATTCGTTCGATTGAAGGTACACGCCTCATCATATCCTCCATCGGCTTGCCATAGGCCTTCTCGTATGGCACAAATTCTTTTTTGCTTTTGCTGCCCGTCATCTTAATGACCTTGTCAGCAAGCTGGCCGATACTGACCTCTTCGTTTGAACCGATGTTAAAGACTTTGCCTGCTGCTTCCGGGCAGTTCATCAGGCCGATAACCGCATCCGTCAGGTCGCCTACGTCGCAGAAGCATCGCTTCTGCTCGCCCGTACCGTATATCAAAACAGGTTCATTATTCAAAGCCCATTTCACAAATCGCGGTACTACCATACCGTACTGGCCGGTTTGGCGAGGCCCGATTGTATTGAAAAACCTTCCGATTATAACGTTCAGTCCGTACTGGTGGTGAAACGCCAGACCGAGAAATTCATCGATGGCCTTGCTGCACGCATAAGACCATCGCGGAATCGTGGTGCTTCCCAAAACAATATCATCATCCTCGCTAAACGGAGCTTTTTCACTTTTCCCGTAAACCTCGCTGCTTGATGCAAGCAGAACACTTTTCCCGAACTTATTGCATACTTCAAGCACAACTTCTGTGCCGCTTATATTTGTTTCGATTGTATGAACAGGGTCTTCAGCAATAAGCTTGACCCCGACGGCGGCGGCAAGGTGGTAAACAACATCGCACTGGCTGGCGAGGATGTGCATTGTTTCGCGATTACGAATGTCATCATAGACAAACTTAAACGAAGGATTGTTTCTTATTTTCTCAAGATTTTTCAGATTGCCTGTGCTGAGATTATCGATAGCAGTGACCTCGTGACCATTTGCCAAAAGTTTTTCCGCAAGATGCGAACCAATAAAACCCGCCCCGCCTGTAATAAGTGCCTTCATTTCTCTATCGATTCTTTGTTTGTCTGAACCACTTGACAAATTTCTTCAGGCCTGTTTCAAGGTCTGTTTTGGGGGTATAACCGAGTTTTTCCCTCGCCTTGGTTAAATCCGCGTAAGTCTGCAAAACATCTCCCGCCTGCATCGGCAGCCAGTTGATGACTGCCTTTTTGCCAAGTGCATTCTCAATTTCGCTGATTAATACATCGAGCCTGACGGGTCGTGATTCACCAAGGTTGTAGATTTCATAACCGGCACAGTTCCGCATAGCACTGACTACGCCGTCGATGATGTCGTCAATGTACGTGAAATCGCGTTTCATCGAACCATCACCATAAACCGGTATGGGTTTGCCAGATTCTATCAGGCTCGTAAATTTGCGAATTGCTAAATCAGGCCTTTGACGTGGACCGTAAACGGTGAAGAATCGCAGACACGTTATATTAATTTTGTAAAGATGGCTGTATGTATGACAAATAAGCTCGCATGCTTTTTTTGTCGCAGCATAAGGCGAGATAGGAAAATCAACATTGTCTGTTTCGGCAAACGGAACTTTTTTGTTATTTCCATAAACGCTCGAACTCGAGGCAAAAATGAAGTTTTTTACTCCGAATTTTCTCGCGGCCTCGAGCAATACCAGCGTACCGTTTATATTTACATCCTGATAGCCCACCGGGTCTTCTATCGAAGGACGCACCCCTGCCTTGGCTGCAAGATGCACAATTATTTCCGGTTTTAGTTTCTGCACTATTGTTTCGACACAAGAAGCATCACGGATGTCACCTTCGACAAGATTAAAATTGTTTCCCGCCAACAAAGCGGATATATTTTCCTGTTTTATGTCACGGCTGTAGGAGTTATCGAAATTATCCAGTCCCGTAACAAATGCCTTTTCCGAAACTAATCTTTCGCACAGATGCGAGCCAATAAAACCAGCTGCACCAGTGACTAATATTTTTGCGTCAGCAAATGTTTTCATTTGTTAATTTTTACAAGCGGTCTGCCTATGCAATGATATTCGATGCCCAGTTTGGCTACATACGCTGGATTGTACAGGTTCTTCCCGTCAAAAATAACAGGTGTTTTCAATTTCTCTGCGATTATTTCGAAATCCGGATTTCGAAATTCCTGCCAGTCGGTAAAAATCACCAGAGCATCAGCGCCGTCAAGTATCGCGTAGCTGTCGCGAGAAATTTCAATTTTGTCCCCGAAATACCTCTTGGCCGCAACAGCGGCCTGCGGGTCATACGCACGAACTTTCACCCCTGCGTCGAGAAATTTCTCAATACACCGGATGGCGGGGCTTTCGCGAATATCATCTGTTTTGGCCTTAAATGCCAGACCCCATACTGCCAGCGTAATACCGCCCGATTTATCCGCGAAATAAGCCAACACGCCCTTTGCGAACCTGTCCTGCTGCCGCAAATTCGCCTGCTGTACCGCCTCAGCTATCCCCGTTGGGCACCCCTGCAATTTGCCAATGTGTATCAATGCCCGTACATCCTTCGGGAAGCAGCTCCCGCCGTAACCCACTCCTGCGAACAAAAACGCATTGCCGATTCGAGGGTCGCTGCCAATGCCTGCCCGCACAGATTCGATATCAGCCCCCACCTTCTCGCACAGTGCTGTTAATTCATTCATAAACGAGATTCGCATCGCCAGCATGGTGTTCGCGGCGTATTTCGTCAGTTCCGCGCTCGCTGGGTCCATAAACAGCACACGCTCTTTTCGCCTCATAAAAGGCGAATATAGCTGCTTCATCAGCTCTATCACTTCTGGATTAGTCGTCCCAATAATCACACGGTCGGGTTTCAGAAAATCCTCCACAGCCGAGCCTTCTTTCAGGAATTCGGGATTGCTCACATAGTCAAAAGGGTGTTTGGTTTTTGAGGCCATTAGCTCCATTACCTTTCGGTGTGTGCCGACTGGAACAGTGCTTTTTGTTACTACCACACGGTAACCGTCCATCAGCTCCGCTATTTGGCCAGCCGCTTCCAAAATAGCGGAAATATCCGCTGAACCGTCCTCGGCACTTGGTGTTCCAACCGCCAGAAAGATTATTTGCGATTTTTCGACACCTTTCTTCAAATCCGTCGTGAAAATAAGTCTGCCAGCGTCCTTGTTGGTTCTGACTATTTCCTCAAGACCGGGTTCGTAAATTGGTATGATGCCTTCATTTAGGTCTGCTATCTTTTTTTTATCTTTATCGACACAGATAACGTGATTACCGGTATCTGCCAGGCACCCCGCTGTTACAAGTCCGACATAACCAACTCCTACTACCGCGATTTTCATTTAGCACTCCTTTTATTGTTTAAATTATCGATAGACTCCGTCCCCGTCGGCTGCGCAGAAAACCGCACAGCCCCTTCGGCCGCTGCATAATAGCGTGGGACCTTATGGTTTCCTTAACGGTCTAAATAAGGATACTTAAGAGCAATAGAATAGAATTTACACATAAGTATCGGCAATTAAAGAACATACCTTTAATAGACCATCCTCCAATTTTGTTCAAAAATCGGGATTTTGCAACAAAAAACTATACGGCAAAAGGTATTTTAGGTTCAAATTTAGCTCTCGGCAACACATAGATAGCCTGTAAGGACAGGGGGCAACTTTCCTTGATTTTTATATTAATAATGCTGATTTTATCGGGCGTGTCGGATATTGATTTGCCCGAGAAGGTGCTGCTGGCGCACTTCTATAGTTTCGGCGCAAAGGGCTGCTGGCAAAGCAACGCCACACTGGCGGATATGTTTATGGTCTCCAAGGATACAATCAGCCGCTGGATTAGCAGAATAAAGAAATACATCTCTGTGAAATGTCCTAAAGGATACTACCGAACAATCTGGGTAAAGTCGCATCCGGATGCGGCGGCAGCACATATTGAATTTAAAGAAGCGGACAAAAATACTCCACTTCACTTCGGCAAAAATGCCGAACTCACTACCGCAAATCTGCGTTTCGACTACCGCAAATCTGCGTTTCCACTTCGGCAAAAATGCCGAACTACTAATAACAATACTATAAAAGAGAACTATATAATTACAACTGCAGCGACTGCGCCTCTGCCTGCCGGTGGGCAGGCTCCGTCGCTGCTTGAGCAAAGAAAGGCTGACCTCCAGGCGGCAAAGGATGAGCTTTACAGAAGGTTCGGCAGGCCGAAACACTCGCTGCCGAAGCGTACACCGGAGGAACTTGAGCGAATGAGACGCGAAGCACTGGAGCAGATGGAAAAAATGATAGAACAACAAAGAAAAAAAGCGGTATGACAGGAAAATTATGGAAAGGGGCATTATGAATGAGCAGATACAGTTGAGCAGAAAACAGCTTGCGGTAATTGACGACTTGTTCGCGTGTGAACTCGACGAACAGGCAATTTTAGATAAGCATAAAATCAAAAGAGCCACTTTTAACCGGTGGCTGGCGGATGAAAATTTCGAGGCAGAACTGGTCAGGCGAATCAAAACAACGAAGCTTTTGAGCGAAGTCCTGATTGCCAAATATTCGGCTGTCGCCGCCGCAAAATTAGTCAGCCTTACAGAATCGGAAAAGGAGGAGACCGCCCGCAAGGCTTGTCTGGATATTATTTCCCTGCCGAACAGCAAATTATCCGAGCAGCCCGACAGTGAGGAAAACGAAACCGTAACAATCTCGGACGAGACCGCCAGCAGGCTTTTAGCAGCGTTAGCGGAGGATGAAAATGAGCAGTGAAATGCGCAAAGAAAAACAGAGGCGATTGGCTCTTTTAAATTCACCTTTCTTTCTTTTTGGCTGCCTCGCCTCTGTTTTTATGATAATGCCATGTTTTTACAACTCAATCCGAATTAAACGTCAATCCGGCACATGGCCTTATCTTTATATAAAATATAACTTAGATTTTTGGGGCTGGGAAAAAATGGTGAAAAAATTTGCAGAAAAATTCACATGCGGATATATGCGCATAGAGGGAGACAGCGGCTCCCTATATTCTCGTATGATTTTTGGGTCCTGTCTCCCTAAACGACTTAAAATAATTTTTTTTAATTTCTATCTTTGTCACCCTCTCGAAGTCGGTTTCGTTTCTCTCTACTTAGAGTATAAAACAGTTTTCCGAAAAGGCAAAAAAACTGATAGGAAAAAGTGGAAAATTTTGCAGATTTTCCCTGCATCGCTGCAACCTGCGATTTAACCTGAAGATATGAATAAAATCTTTGAACAAATCACTGGAAAAATTATAATGATGTTTTTATTGCTGCATCTTTGGTCATTCCTGTTTTTGCAGGTATGGCAGAATAAGGAACAAATGGAAATAAAAGTTTATACACGACGAGAGTTTTTGAAGGCCGCAGGGCTGGGAGCAGCGGCGGTTATGGTATCGGGCGGCGGCCTCGACACCATCACCAAAGAAAAATCGGCAGCTCTTGTCCCGACCTGCAAGTTTCCCAGCCCAATAACCGGGCGGGTCTTGGCAGGTTCTAAACCTCGTGCGGGGATAGCGGTAAGTGACGGCCTCGATATTGTTCTCACCGACGCAAAGGGCAGATACAAACTGCCTAATAAAGATGGTGATGCGGTTTTTGTTTTTGTGGTTCAGCCCAGCGATGTTGTCAAAAATTCAAAAACATTTTACAAAACTATCTATCAAATCGCCCCCCAACCAAAGCAAATAGATTTCCGATTATCGCTTGCAACTGCTGGGCAGCTTAGGGAAAAGGTGCGGTTTGTTCAGATTACAGATATCCACACGACCGACACTAAACGCGGCTCGGTGCAGCAAAAGGCTACAGCGGAAATCTTAGGGCTTATGCCTAAGCCTGATTTTATTATCGCCACAGGTGATGTTGTGGAAAAGGGCAGTCAAAAAGAGCAGTTCGCAGCGTATTTGGAAGGTATGAGTGATTCCGCAATACCGTATTTTAATGCGGTCGGCAATCACGACATCGGCACAGGACAGGATGCATGGGAAAACTACCGCAGGCTTTTCGGACCCGACTATTACAGCTTTGACCACGGTGGTGTGCATTTTGTCGTTGTAAATTCTGTTACACCTTCGGGCAGACAAAGCGCCTGGCTTGAAAAAGACCTTACGATGCTCGGTAAGGATAAGCCGGTCGTTATCTTTCAGCATTATCCACCAACAAGCGAGGAGCTGCTAAGACTCGATAAACTGAACGTGCATAGTGTATTTACCGGCCACTGGCACAGTGAAAGGGTTGTTAAATCGCAGAAAACGATAAGCATTACGACACCGAGTTTTGATATGGGTGGGATTGATTTCAGTCCTGCGGGATTTAGGGTTGCAGATATTGCCGCTGACGGGACTATGAAGACGCAATATCGACCAATCGGTATAAGCAGGTGGGCAAAAATCATCTGGCCTGTGGGCACAGTTTGCAATCCTGATAAATCACAATTAGAGATAATCGCAAATGTTTACGATAGTTCGATAGATGCTGAAAATGTTCGTTTCATACTGCGGCAAAACGGTCAGTTTAAGCTTGCCGGTGAGCTTATGAGACGTTCACCTTTGAGCTGGTCGGTAACGATTGACGATAAAATAGAAGCTGGGGACGCTGAAATTGAGATTCAAGTTGACGACAAGGCGGACTGGAAGGCAAAAAGCAATTTCACTGTTTCAGACTGCGCCGCAGCGGCAATTCAAACAGCCGGTGTCTGGCCTATGTTTATGGGAAACGCCGCTCATACGGCAGTTGTAACAAATCCGGTGGGGCAAGCCTTGCCCTACAAACTGGTGTGGAATGTAAACACGGATGGGGACATTGATTTATCTTCACCGATTTTAGCTGAAGGGAAATTGTTTGTCGCTGTGCGAAGCAGACAAAGTGACGCATTTACGGGTGTAATTGCGATTGAACCGACGAGGGGTAAAATTTTGTGGCGATTTGCGGCGCAGCAATCGGTAAATCATTCACCTGCTTATGAAGCGGGTGTTGTCTGCATCGTAGAGGTCGGCGGCAGAGTATATGGAATTGATGCTCAAAGCGGGCAGGAACTCTGGCGGCACGATTTAGGTGATAATATTGGAAGATGGATTTACGGTGCACCGACGGCAGATGAAGGAAAATTCTATGTCGGGGCGGTAAACCGTTTCGCAAGAATTGACGCAAAGACAGGCAAAGTTGATTGGGAGAAATGTCTCACAAACCCTGCACCTGCTGAAAAAATAGGTTATCCGACCGACTGGATAAGCTCGCCTGTGTCAGCGGCAATTTCGGGCAAGTTCCTCGCGATGGGAGGTTTCTGGATAGGCAAGCACAACTTGTTTGTCGTCGATAAAACAACGGGACAAACTATCTGGTCG
>Ga0272448_1008994_pt1 | contig 10284 bp, 9 predicted proteins | sample YNPCB0191_FD_202220 | JGI IMG/M metagenome (GOLD analysis project Ga0272448, IMG submission 202220) | Hot spring sediment microbial communities from Yellowstone National Park, WY, United States - YNP-CB-019-1 | ecosystem: Environmental > Aquatic > Thermal springs > Hot (42-90C) > Sediment... | reverse complement strand
CCTGATCCCATGCTCGCACAGGAGCCTTACCAGCCTCTGTCCCACGTCACCATACCCCACGACGAGAAGCCTCATGCCCCTATCATCTCCAGCGCCCAGCAGCCTGAGACGCATGAGCTGCTCGGAAGCCCCAACCGCGAGAATGACTGTGCCGCTGGACAGGAGATCGCTTCCTGCAGGTCTGGGTGTGAACTCGCCCCTCCTCCATATCCCGACAACATATGCCCCTGTCTCGATCAGGAGAGGATCTGAGATGGCTCTTCCAGCAAGAGGGCTGCCGGGAAACACAGGCACCTCAGCCAGGCTCAGCGTGCCGAAGAGCTGGACCGCCCCGGGAAATACGCACTCACCGCAGGATGGAGTTGATATCTGCGCTACGAACGTTCCCAGCATCGTCTTGGGCGAGAGAACCCTGGAGGCGCCGGCATAGCTCAGAAACCTGGAGTGCCTCAGGTCTTCGACCATAGCGATTATCTCGACTCCTGATACCTCCCTGATCGTCAGAACTATGTCCGCGTTGATCTCATCACTATAATTCACCATGACCATCCTGGCAGTTGATATGCCCGCGTTCCTCAAAACCTGCACATCCGATGGGTCCCCCCAGACGGTCGTGTACTTTTTGAAGATGCGTCTCGCCACAGACTCCCTGCTCTCAACTATCGCGAACTCGATCCCCATCTCATCCAGCCTTTCTGTCAGCCTCTCGACCATCGGTCCGTAGCCGCAGATCAAGATGTGATCGCTCATCCACTCCGGCACCCTTTCAGGAAGCTCTCGTCCTAGATGCTCGAACCAGGGCGTCACCAGGCCGGGCAGAACGAAGGCGAACACCATGACTATGCCCGTCAGACTCACGATGATGCTGAATAGATGCCCGACAGGGCTCCTGAAGACTATGTCCCCGTAGCCGACGGTCGTCATGGTCATTACGACCCAGTATACCGCGTTTACCGGCTGTGCAAGCTCCGGCCTGCCCTCATGCCTCATGAGGATAATGTATATGGCGCTGTATGCGGCCACCACCACGATCGCGGAGAGAATGGCTCTGGCAGCGCCTCTGGAGTCCACGCTATCGGCCATTCAGGAGACCCTTCAGAGCCCAAGCCTTATGTGCTTTATCTCCATGTACTCGTCAAGGCCTCGATGTGACAGCTCCCTGCCGATGCCGCTCTGCTTCCAGCCGCCGAAGGGAGCATGATGGTCTATAACGCTTCCGAGATTCACACCGACGCTTCCTGCCTCGATCCTCTCAGCTATACGAACCGCTCTCCGCAGGCTGTCTGTGTATATGTAAGCTGCCAGGCCGTATTCTGTATCGTTCGCGAGCCTGACAGCCTCCTCCTCACCACTGAACCGCATGATCGGAGCTACAGGCCCGAACGTCTCCTCTCTCATCATCCTCATCGTGTGATCGACGTCTGTAAGCACTGTGGGCATGAAGTAGTAACCTCTGGCGAAAAGAGATCCCTCGGGCTCGCGGCCGCCGCAGAGGATCCTGGCGCCCTTACGGACCGCATCCTCTATGTGCTCCCTGGTCTTTCTCCGCTGTCTCTCACTCACCATTGGCCCTAAATCCACTTCCGGATCGAGCGGGTCTCCGATTCTGAGCTTGAGCGTTCGCCGGAGCACTCTCTCTGTAAAATCCTCTGCGATCGCATCAGCCACGTACACCCGGTTCACGGATATGCAGACCTGACCCATGTTCCCGAAGGCCCGTCTCACGCATGCGCTTGCGGCTGCGTCTATATCGGCATCATCGAACACAATCATGGGCGCGTGCCCGCCAAGCTCAAGGGAGACCCTCTTGAGATGCCTGGCTGCAGCCTCCATGATCCATCTCCCAGTGGAGGTCTCGCCTGTGAAGGAGATCTTTCTAGATATCGGATTCGTCACAAGCTCTGCGCCGACTGTGTCCCCCGATCCGTGGACGATGTTCAGAACTCCTGGAGGAAGTCCAGCCTCGTTTACTGCCATGACGAACTCGGTGGCCGCGACCGGCGCCAGGCTCGAGGGCTTCGCCACAGCTGTACAGCCGGAGGCGAGCGCCGGGCCGACCTTCCAGGCGAGCAGCTCCACCGGATAGTTCCAGGGTGTTATGAGGGAGACAACACCGACCGGCTGTTTTGTCACTATACTTCTTGTATCGCCTGTGCTGATCCAGTCTCCGATGTTTCTCATCCCTTCCTCTGCGAAGTAATCGAGTGTGTCAGCTGCAGACAGAACCTCCCTTCTGGAGTCCCTGATCGGCTTCCCCATCTCCATGGTGAGGAGCTCTGCGATATGGTCTGCTCTCTCCCTCACGATCTCGGCTGCATCATGCAGCAGCTCACACCTTCTTTTTTGGGAGGCAGATGACCACTCTGGAAATGCACGCTGTGCAGCCTCAAGCGCTCTGACGGCGTCGATGGCTTCGCCAATCACAACCTCTGCCACAGGCTCCTGGTTCGCTGGATTATGAATGATATCAAAAGATGCACCCTCAACCTGCTCCCCGTTTATCAGCATCATGGAACGGTACATGGGAGGATCTCAGCAGGACGGCATAAAAATTATTTGGGGTCAAACCAGCAGTCTCTGAGGCGCAATTTTCTTTTGCGATAATGTCAATCACAGGATGGTATGGGGTGCCGGTCGTGCTCGTGGATACAAGAAAAACATCCAGCCCACCATGTGGACACACCTCTGAGAGCAACCGGCCTGAACGCGATGTGTTCAGATGTGATTCGTGCTCCGCTGAACTGCCGATCACATCGCCGCGGTAACCATCACAGCAAGGGCAGCTATCGACCAGCATCTTGTAGCGGTGCATGTGCATCAGCTACGGTCATGAAGTTTTGGATGCACATCCTGGAAGCTCTACACTCATCAGCACCCTGTCGGTCTCCTCGACAAGCCTTTCCTGCGTTACGCCGAGGATGCCCGCGAGGAGCGCTGTCCCTCCCGCGCCGACCCCTTCCTTCACGAAGCCCCTGGTGAACGCCTGAATCACGGGAATCCTGGATCTCTCAAGGCCGGGATCGACGACATAGTACGGCCATCCCGAATCCTCGACGATATCCCTGAAGCTGGCGCTGCGGTCCTCAGCCACGTACTTCGTTGTGGCTATCGAGAAATCGCCCTCGATCCCAAGCCGCCTGGCCAGAAGGAGAACCGCAGCGAGCTGAGTCCCCCCGGAGAGAACGACCCGCGTGGATGAGCCGATGCCTTTGAGAAGGCCTAAAGCGCATGGGATCATCGGATCTCCGAACTCCACGATCGCCTTTAGCACTTTATCCCTGAATTCTCCGGGCTCTGCATCGCATCTCCTCAGTGCTTCCCTGACGATCTCCATCTTGAGCTCGATCGGGTTTGCATCGAAGCTGCTGCTCACGCTCCCATCATATCCGATGGCGTGCAGCACTGCGAGTGCTGTGGTTGTGCCTCCGGCTATGGACTCTCCGATGAATATGCAGTCTGAGAGAGCAGATACCTTTCTTCCGAGAAGCGCAGCCTTCTCCATTATCGCAGGTGCCTCGGGCACGCCTGGCGCGTATCTTATATCTCCGCCTGCCGCTCCACCAACCTCAACATATGGAACAGCGGGCTTCTTCTCCAGGCCGCTCGCAACGAAGAGCGCCGGCACACCGGTCAGGCTCAGCGCGGCCCTTGTGATTATGCCGGGGGTCGGGCATCCGCCGGGCGTCTCCGGAAGCCCTGGCATTGTGACGATCCTGTTGAACTCGACCAGCTCAGCATCCGCGCCAGGCGTGTAAAACGTGAGCTCGGGCGTGACGCCTGCAGCGCTAACCCCTGGGATCTTTCCGACATGCGTGTTCGAGATTATGCACATGAAGAGAGGCCGAGAGGGCCTGAGATCGAAATCCGGATGTATCCATCTTGGCATAATCTATAGTCTCTGAGGAGCTATATTAAATCAACGGTAGATTATTTAAATCAAATTTATTTGATTAATGCTCAAGGGCAGCTTAGAAGGTCGCGAGGCTGCATATCCCCATGGTCAGGGCCGACAAGAGGACAACTGACAGATGCTACAGAGAGCGTATCAGAAGCTCCGGCCTCGATGGGAGGATGATGGCTGAGCTTGATGCGCTCTCGGCGTGCCATCCTGGCTGCATAGCCGGTTTTCTTGAGAGCCTGGCGCCGAGAGCATGCGATGGGTGCACTTGGTGATGTCACCCAGAGTTACGACTGTGTTATATCTCTGTTGTCATTTTCTCCTGTAGTTGCGGTCTGGATGACGTGGTGATGTAACCAGAGTTACGACTGTGTCATCGCATTTGATGGTAAAGGTTTTGATCTTGCCTTCGATCTCTTTTGAATATCCGGATAGCACCTAGAGAGTCAGCCTCGAACCTTCCAGCCTGAATCCACTCTGCGGCAACTGTTGACGTCAGGAGTGCGGCTGCAAATATCCAGGGGCTCTGGGTTCCCAGAATTATCAATATGCATCCCGCTCAGCAGAGTTTGCCCGGTCAAATGCTGCACGCCTCGGATGCAACAGAGGAGACAGAAGATGCTTTCAGAAGTGGTGCAATGATAACACGTCACAGATCCCGGTGGGGTATGAGATCGCAGCCTGTGCATGGATAGCACATGGTCTGGGGCGCGTCCCCTCTGAGGCAGTTCCTGTCGAGAGCCCTCCTAAGATGCTCTGCAAGCCTTAGGATTCTTCCAGGGGATGGCCGGCGCATCTCCAGGTCTGCAAGGCGCAGCGGATGGGGGTAGACCGCGCGAAGCACAGGCATCACACCCATCTCTGTGAGCTCATCTATTCCCTGTAGTAGAACTCTGTCAGACTCGCCCAACCCCACTATGACATTTGTAAATACGCTGTTCCTGCCGAACACTCCAACGGCATCTGCGAGAGAGATCTTTATACCTTCAAATGAAAGCCCCGGGCATACCGTCTGGAATATATCAGGATCAAGCGTCTCAAGGTTGTACTTGACCTCGATGGCACCTGCGCTCCTGAGGATCTCGTTCGAGCGCTCCGTCGGGCAGACCGATATGCCGATGGGAACGCCAAAGGTTCTAAGCGCTTGCGCTATATCCGCGATCCTCTCGACCTCGTGCTCCGGAGATATCTCGACCCCGCTTGTAAGCGAGATCGCTTTGAGCCTGCCGGTCATGGCTGCGCGCCTGACCATCTCGATGACCCTCTCCTTTGACTTCGTCGGGCCCATGAGCTTCGGGACCGCGCAGAACCTGCAATCGTAAATGCAGCTCTCGGATACAGTTATGTATGCCTGACCCGGGCAGTGAAGCAGCGGCTCAACGAGATGGCCACGTGCCACAACCCGTCCTCTCTCAACTATAACATGCTCGTTCCCTTCACGCAGGAGCTTGAGGGGGCTCGGGGCGAGTGTGAGACGGACGGTCCTCTCGCCGGAGCTGAAGAAAACCGAGCCCTCGCCTGCGCTCGGTCCAGCTGTGGATGCGGCACCCTGAGGTGCTGAATCCTGAAGCTCCACGGTCCCCACGGATATCAGGTACGCTTTTGTGGCCAGATCCATCAACAATACCTTGATCAATTTTTGTATTTGAACGCTCCCCGCCCTGAAAGGCGTAGCTTCTGGGCATACCGCCAGAGACTGCGTTACCGGTCACATATGTGATAGATCCCCAGGCGGCACTTCCAGTCTTCTTAGATATCCTGAACTGGAATCGGTCGTCTTGATGTATATAAGGAATCGCTCTGAAAGGGGTATTCGCTAACACCCCCTGAAGGGCGGGGTCTTCTCGTTTCGCCCCCTCCTTATTATAGAGGATACCGCGCAGTATATATCCGTTGGCTTCCATGGAGGTTCTGATGTTCAATGTCAGGTAACATATGCTATGCTGGATGTCTGCTGTCAGTGATCTGCCTGCTCGCCCTCGCAGAGGGGAGTGTGGTCATAAATGAGTTTGAGCTGAATCCGCCATCCGACCAGCCGTATGCAGTGGAATGGATCGAGCTCTTCAACTCCGGTGATGTGGATGTGGATATCGGAGGATGGCAGGCTGTCATCATCTCCACGGTGCCTGGAGAGAACGGATCCCAGTTTCCATGGTCCGGAACTATCACAGTGCCTCTGGGAACGATCCTGAAGGCAGGCGAGTACAGGGTTCTCACCGGCGACCAGAGATGGGATCACGGGTTCAATGCGAGCGTCATACTCTACGACCAGGTGGGCAACGAGGTTGACAGGACCCCGATGCTGATGGACGAGAGGGATGATGGCTCAGACTGGTCCAGGTATCCAAATGGTGTGGACACGGACAGGACCTCAGACTGGGCGTACATCCCATCGACTAGGGGCAAGCCGAACATCCTGCCCTACTGAAAGGGCGTCTCAGACGATGGATAGAAGTTCAGGCGGCAGAGATCGCATATTACGGCCAGTGATCAGGCAGTTCGATCTTAAGGATCTGCCAGCCATTGTGGAGATTGACAGAGAGGTCGGAGGTGGTTACAGCCCGGAGCTATTCATGACATTCCATGAGTACCACCCCCAGACGATGCTCGTCGCCGAGGCCGCAGGAGGGGTCGTTGGCATTGTGATAGGTTTCAAGCACACGCCACTCGAGGGAAGGATATTCTGGCTCGCTGTGAAGCCAGCCCACCAGGGGCGCGGCATCGGCAGGAGCCTGCTCTCCGCGATTCTCCGCATTTTCAGCAGGCTCGGCGCTGTGAGCGCAACGCTCGAGGTCAGGATAGGGAACAGACGCGCGCAGAGCCTTTATGCATCCATGGGATTCGTGGTTGATAACGTGATCCCCAGCTACTACTCGGATGGCGAAGCAGCTCTGATAATGCGCAAGATACTGTGATAGCGATTTCAGCTCAGATCGGCACCGGCATGCGCTGAGATTCTGAACATAACGATGTACCTTCAGATCTGGAATTAGGCGAAGAAAAAATCGCCATTCGATTGCCATTTGCGCAGGTATCAGCTCCGCCTTCTCTCCTTCGTGTAGATCACGTCCAGCAGGTGTACGTCAGACCTGTTTCGTATCATCCTGTCGATGCTCGATGCGATTCCGCGGGTGTGCACCCTGCTCAGGACGCTGTTTATCACCACCATCTCCCCGATTTTTATCCGCTCGGTCTCATCATCAGATGCAGGAAGTATGGCCTCGCCAAGTGGAGATTTCGATAGCGCATCCGGTTTGGATCTGTCGAGCGGAACGATCCTGAAGTACTTCCTGGCGAAGAGCGGTCTGGAGCTTCCACCCTCAAGCCTGGAGAGCAGAACCCTGTCCTCGAATGGTATCAGATCGGTGTTCTCGACTATCGCCTCGCGGTTCAGCCCGACCTCCCCCGGATCGAGCTCTGAGGATCTTCCACCGACAGGCGTGACGTACCAGTGTCTGAGCGTCTCGATCGGATAAGGATAGGTGAGACATCTCATAGTAACATGGTCGATATGGAAATAGATAAAACTATTGTCGGGGGCCGTACTTATCCTTCCCGATGCATAACCAAAAGCCATTTATAAGAAAACTTTAAAATTAAGTTTAGCCTATTTCAAAAAGGAGGCTTCCATGTTCCGCAGTACTTTGTATCTCACAGTGGGCTTTGTGATACTGATTGGAGTCGCATCATCATACAGTTTCGGATCGAAGGTAGATAATGTCTCGCCTGATCTGGGTCGTCCTCTGGTCGACTTCGGCGGAACCCAGGTGCCGATAGACATAGGATACTGGGACGTCGGGCCGAATCCACAGATCTTCGATGAGGATGATATGGTCTACCTCCACTTCGGAAGCAGAGTTCCCGCCACTATCAGTGCGAATGATATCCGTCTGACAAACAGCTCAAACTTGGGACTGAACGCGGGCACCAAGGTGGGGGCAAGTGATATCGATTGCGGAAAGCCGTTGCTGCCCCTGCCGGCACCGCCGCTCACAGCAGGCATATACTTTATGGATCTGAGCGGCTCCTCGCCTGGATACGATATCAAGGATCTGATATACCTCAAGACCCTGCTTCCAAGCGGGATCACGGCGACAAACGATGTGCGACTGAGCGATGTGACGGAAAAAGTTGGTACTACCCTGTGTGCCGGCACCAAGGTTCTGGACTATGATGATGATCACAACCGGCTCATAATCCCGATGATAATTGGATTCCCGATATATCCGCCAGTCTGGCAGGAGAGCATAGCGACGATCAGGTTCTACAACGCAAACGGCAATACGATGAATGGCGTACCGATCTATGATTACAATGACGACGTGTACATAGACGTCCCGTTCTCGCCGCTATCGCCCGGATTCGTCTCGGTCAACGATGTGCATCTTACTGTATAGAGCATCCAGAGCTGGCCCTGCAGCGTCACGCGGTGCAGGGCCGGATGCTGCATGCACCGCGTAGCAAAATATCCAGCATAGTGGATACGGAAAAGCGCATTTCCTAGATGGCTGCGTTCCCAGATGGCCGATTGGCCCGACGAACCTCACAGCATTCCGCGAATCCTTTAAACAAGCGCGAATTTCCGTGGTGCGCGCGCACCTATACATTTTGACTGTATCTGAGCCCCAGAGGATGCTGCCAGGAGAGCTGGCAGACCTTCATCATGCCAGCTCTCGCTTCAGGAACTCGACCACCCTCGGCCACGAATCCTCCGCGGCTTTCGCAGCACCCTCAGCCGTTCCGCCCAGCCCCTCCCAGACGTTGACTGTGGGCAGATAGAACTGACGCATCGTCGTCGGGTAATATGGATAGGTGATCAGCATGTGCCCTCCCTGATCGTAGGAGAGGAGCTGATACGTGCGGGAATGATTGTGGGATCTAAGCCTGTCGATGGTTATCTGAGAGAGCACATCTGATGGCCAGACGCCGTCCCCAGGGTTGCCTATGAGCATAAAGGCAGCCTGTGAGTTCTCCACAGGAATTGTGGCCTCCTCAACAAGGGATCTCTGCATCTCCAGGCTGTAGAGGAAGGATGGCGCATCCAGATAGGGCGTACCGCTTTTCTGAGCCTCCATAAACAGCCTCTGCTGCTCCTCGCTTACCATCACCCTAAGATACGGAAGTGCCCTGCCCTGATAGGTCCACGCAGGAGCATCCGGGTCCTCTCCGATTCCCGACCAGATGACGCCGCTCGGTGTGTATCCCACCACCGCCTTGATCTCTGGATATATCGAGGCTGCGAGCAGTGCCAGCTCTCCACCACGCGATGCCCCGACGATTCCGATATGGTCCCTGGCAACTACAGGCTGCTGGTTCAGCCACTCGATCGCCTTCCCCACCGTCTCCACCGGGATGTTCTCAAGAGTTTGTGGCAATCCCGGTGCGCCGAAATAGGCAAGCGCCAATGTGGGCATGCGCGTCTTGGAGGCGATCACGCTCGCCCACCCCTCCTTGTACCCTCCCTCTGAGCCTCCGAGAACTATGATCGCCGGCGTGGGCTCTGTGATCTCCTCAGGTATTAAGAAAACCCCTACGATGGGATCGGTCAAATTCTCCCTGACCAGGTCGACCATAGCGATACGTTGGATCACCCTGCTATCGACCTCCTGGTCATTCACGTACAAGCTCACGGTGAGGTTGTGGATCACGGGGAAGGCAGAAACAAATTCTCCTGTCTGATTGACGCTCATGGACCAGAAAGGCCCTGCCTGATCTACTCCCTGGTACGAGCCCCCAATCGGGGCATCGCGCGAGGTGTCTATCGTTCCAGACTCGTCAGCCCGAAAAGATGCCTCTGAGGACCAGGTGTTGCCGAACTGGTCCTGGCCTGAAACGCGCAGTGTGGCGATCTGCCCTGCAGCAAGGCCACTCGCCTTTATGCTTATCGGATCGCCGATCAGCACCTGTTGTGGTTCCACATCCAGTCTCATAACATCCTCATTCTGTGCAGCGAGAGCCGAGATGAGCACGCTCCCGATAATGACCAAACTCAGAAGAACTCCCCTTAATCGAAACACAAGCAAAAATTGTATGATAGGTGTTATTTTAGACATATGGATGCCTTCTTGACTAATGTATAATTAAGTTTTCGATACATATTAGGATGTCCATAAGCTGATGGGGCCTGCCCGAATAAGGGTCGAGTTCTCCGACATCCGAAAGCAGTAAGTCCCAGTGAGCGCTACAAATTTGTTTAGCAGATTCTCCTTATTCGCGCATTTACACCTGGATCACCGCCGGAAGGGTATGGTGTAGCTCGCCCTGCGTCATCTCTGCTCTTCAGAGTTGAAACGCCGATTTTATGTCAGGATTCCTGAAACAGACCTAACAACACTCGTAACCTGCTTTTCGTGGCTGCATTTCGAGGTTATCTTCAGCCCACACCG
>Ga0272448_1008993_pt1 | contig 10285 bp, 12 predicted proteins | sample YNPCB0191_FD_202220 | JGI IMG/M metagenome (GOLD analysis project Ga0272448, IMG submission 202220) | Hot spring sediment microbial communities from Yellowstone National Park, WY, United States - YNP-CB-019-1 | ecosystem: Environmental > Aquatic > Thermal springs > Hot (42-90C) > Sediment... | reverse complement strand
AGTCTCAAGTTCAAGATATTCAAAATGATCATTGAATTGTTTTGAATTTTTAATATTATTAAAAGCATCTTTAACAGCAGGATTGAATTTATTTTTATACTTCTGTATTATCTGTTCAATATTTATATCTTCAGACATAGATATTCCTTTTATTAGAAATATAACCTCTAACAACCTAAAGAGTCCATATTCTTTAATTTTTGACATTTCTTATTTTCTCTGATTAAGTTTTTATCTAAGCCCTGTAATAAGTCGGAGGAATATATGCCTAAAAATATTGAAACTCTTAAAGAGAAAAAAATTTCTCTTAAAAAGAAACTTGCTGAAATGAAAAAACAGAAAGATGTAAAAAGAGAAATTTTAAGAGCAACTAAAAAACATTTAAGAAGAATTAGTAAAAGATTAAGTATTCTTGAAAAAAAGATTAAACCTAAAACTGAATCTAAAAAATGATCTTTCTTACTATTTTACTTGTTCTGGGCGGTATTACTGTATCATGGATCCTTCTTGATGAAGTCTTTGTAAATGAAAAAGAACCTTCTTTTTTACTCTTAAAGTTTCTTCAGTCAATAAAAATTCCATTAGGGTTATCTGTCTTTATCATAAGTATTCTTAATCTTGCAAGTCTTTTCTTTAGATCTTCAGAACCTGGAAAAGATTACCCTTTTCTCACTTCTGTTATTGTTTTTATTAATTCTTTTATTATTATAAGAGAAAAATTTTTTCTCTGGTTTAAAATAAAAAATTCAAATTTAGTTGATTTTTTTTCATCTCTGTATCAAAAAAGAAAGATATTTGGTCTAATTGGACTTTCAATCTGTCTTTTAAAGATGATTCTGTTATTAGAACCAATTTTAAGATTCTTTTTATAAAAAGGAAATATAGATGTTAGATGTACGATTAATAGCAGAAGACCCTGAAAAGATTTCTTACTATTTACGATTCAGAAAATGTGAAGTTGATCTAAAAAAAATTCAAACCCTTTATTTAGAACGAAACAAATCTCTTAAAGAATTAGAAGAATTAAGAAATTTAAGAAATACTGTATCCAAAGAAATTCCTCTATTAAAAAAGAAAGGAGAAGATGTTTCTGATAAAATTATTGAAATGAAAAATGTAGGAGATAAAATAACTGAGTTAGAAAAAAAAGTTGATAGTCTGGAAAATGATTTAAATAACTTACTTCTTTTTGTGCCAAATATTCCTTCAGAAGATGTTCCTGAAGGAACTGATGAAACTTATAATAAAATAGTTAGATATTCAGGCAAGATTCCTGTCTTTTCTTTTAATCCTAAACCACATTGGGAGATAGGAGAAAATTTAGGAATTCTTGATTTCAAAACAGCAGCAAAAATATCAGGTAGTCGTTTTGCTGTTTATAAAAATGAAGGGGCTCTGTTAGAATGGGCTTTAGTTAATTTTATGCTTGACACTCACTCAAAGAACGGATATAAAATTATTATCCCACCTTTCCTTGTAAAAGAAACTTCATTAATAGCAACAGGACAACTACCTAAATTTAAAGAAGATCTTTTTAAATGTGAAAATTCAGATCTCTTTCTTGTTCCAACAGCAGAAGTACCTCTTACCAATCTTCATAGAGAAGAAATTTTAAATGAAGAAGAATTACCTTTAAAATATACAGCATACACCCCCTGTTTCCGTTCAGAAGCAGGTTCCTGGGGAAAGGATACAAGAGGATTAATAAGACAGCATCAGTTTAATAAAGTTGAACTTGTAAAATTTTGTAGACCAGAAGATTCTTCTGATGAACTTGAAAATATGGTTGCTGATGCAGCACTTATTCTTGACAAGTTAAAGATCCCTTACAGAGTAGTCTTACTTTCACAGGGAGATATGGGTTTTTCAGCAAAAAAATGTTATGATATTGAAGTCTGGCTTCCAGGACAGAATACTTACAGGGAAATCTCTTCATGTTCAAATTGTGGAGATTTTCAGGCCCGTAGAGCAAATATAAAATTTAAAAGAACTAAAACAAAAAAAACAGAATATGTACATACTCTTAATGGTTCAGGACTTGCTGTTGGAAGAACTTTTCTTGCCATCCTGGAAAATTTTCAACAGGAAGATGGTTCTGTGATAATTCCAGAAAAACTCAGACCTTACCTTAATGGAAAGGAGAAGATCCCTTTTTGACTAAAATAAAAGAGGTAATATTAGCAACAAAGAATCAAAACAAAGTAAAAGAAATTAAAAAGATCTTAAAAGAAACTAACTTTAAAAATATAAAGATCAAAACTCTTCTTGACTTTCCTGATATTCCTGAAATTTCAGAAGATGCAAAAACATTTTATGGGAATGCTCTTTTAAAAGCAAAGACTGTCTGGAGATATTTAAAAAAACCTGTTCTGGCTGAAGATTCAGGACTCTGTGTCCATGCACTTAATGGAATGCCAGGTATAAGATCTGCAAGATTTGCAGGACCTGATGGAACTCAAAAAAAATTGATCTCAAAACTCTTACTTATGATGAAAAATAAAAAAGATAGAAGAGCCTTTTTTAAGGCTGTCGTAGTAATGATTCTTCCTTCTGGAAAAATAATTTCAGGTTCTGGAACTGTAAAAGGTTATATCTCTGATAAACCAAAAGGAAATAAAGGGTTTGGATATGATCCTGTATTTTATTATCCTCCATTAAAAAAAACTTTTGCTGAGTTAAAAACAGAAGAAAAAAACAGGTTAAGTCATAGAAGAAAAGCACTGGAAAGAGTATTTAATAAATTAAGAACTTTTTTAAAAAAAGATTGACTTTTTATATCTTTTCTATATATTTATTTACAGAGGATTAATAACCATGAATATATTGTTCGTGGATAAAGACAAAGATGTAATTGAAAGATTGTATCCTCTGCTTGCTAAAAAGAACAATGCTGAATACAGAATAGCTGAATCTGCCCAGCAGGCATTAAGTATTCTAAAGGAAGGTTTTATTCCAGACTTTTTATTTATTGAATATGATGTTCCACCTGGTAATGGTATGGATGTAATTTTATTTCTTCAAAGTCGGAATCTTGGTGAAAGGACTAAAGTTATGATGACAACATCGCTTGCAGATTATAAAAAAATAGAATCACTTGCTGAGATGCTTCAGGTTCGTTTTGAACAAAAACCACTTCAATTATTTGTTCTTCAACGTTTTATTGATGAAAACTTACCTAAGACCTAAATCAAAAATTATTACAATTGTTGCAAATGGAACATTCCCTGCAGATAATTTTTTATTGAAATTAAGAAAAGTTTCAGATTTAATAATAGCATGCGATGGGGCTATAGAAAGACTTTTGAAAAAAAAAATAAAACCTGATATTGTTATAGGTGACTTTGACTCTATTAAATCAAAAAATTTATCTAATATAAAAACATTAAAGATAACAGAACAAGAGACCACAGATCTTGAAAAGGCTATTAAATACATAAAGGATAAAAGATTAACTTTTTACACTCTTTTTCTTGCAGGTTGCCTGGGTAAAAGAGAAGACTTTTCTCTTTATAATCTTCATCTTTTAACTCGTTTTGCGGATAAAAGAGTAGTTTTGATTGATAAAAATTTTTTTGTCTTTTCTATTAAAAAATTTTTTAGACTTTCAAATGTAAAGTTAAATGTACGTACAAGTATATTACCTGTAGAAACTTCTTTTATTAAAGAATCAGATGGATTTTATTATGACCTCACAGGTTTATGCCTTAAATACGGTAAAAAAGAAAGTATAAGTAATGTTGTTAATAAAAAAGATCTTCTTATAAAAATTTCTTCAGGAAAAGTCTTGCTGTTTATTGATATAAATTCGCTGAATGGTGAATTACCGTGGGTGAAGTAAAGAAAAAAATTCTTCCTGTTAAATTATTTTGTGGAGTTATCTTCAAAGATCAAGAAATTTTAATGAAAGCAAAAAATATTCTTGAAAGACGTTTTGGTCCTATAGATGATATTTCAGACTCTATACCTTTTGATCAAACAGATTACTACAATGAAGAGATGGGAACAGATCTAAAAAGACTATTTATATCTTTTAAAGATTTAATAAAAAGGGATGATATTGTATCTATTAAACTCTTTACTAATAAAGTTGAAAAAAGACTTGCAAACTCAAATAAAAATCGTAAAATAAATCTTGACCCTGGATATATTACATTATCAAATGTATCTCTTGCAACAACAAAAGATTTTCAACACAGGATCTGGCTTAAAAATGGAATCTATCTTGAAAATACATTAAGATTCAGAAAAGGAAGATGGACAGAATGGGAATGGACATATCCAGATTACAAAACTGATTTTGCACTTAAATGGTTTTTAAAGATTCATCAGATTTATAAAAAACAATTAAACTCTTTTAATTTTACTAAAAAAAATTTTTTTCATATCTTTAGTTAATTATGAAAGAATATCTTGATATAGTAAAAGAAGTACTTGAAAATGGAATAAGGAAAAAAAATAGAACTGGTATTGATGCTTTAACTTTACCTGCAATGATTTTCAGACATGATATGGAAAAAGGATTTCCTCTACTTACAACAAAAAAGATACCTTTTAGATTGGTTTCATCAGAGATGGAATTTTTTATCAAAGGTATCACAGATAAGATGTGGCTTATTGAAAGAAATAATCATATATGGGATGAATGGTGTTCTCCTCTTAAAGTTCCTTATGGACACGATGAAAAAACAAAACTTCTTATGAAACAGGAAAGAGAACTTGGTCCAATATACGGATTCCAGTGGAGAAATTTTGGAGCAGAGTATAAAGCATATAATCAACCTTTAGAAAAAAAAGGAATAGATCAATTAAAGATACTTGTTGAAACTCTAAAAAAAGACCCAGGAAGTAGAAGGATGATAGTATCAGCGTGGAATCCTGTGGATCTTCCTGCTATGGCTTTACCACCATGTCATTATGCTTTTCAGGTTACAGTTCTGGAAGATAGACTAAATCTTATGTGGAATCAACGTTCAGTTGATGTTGCTTTAGGACTTCCTTTTAATATCGCAGGATACGGACTTCTACTCCATCTGCTTGCCAAAGAAAGTGGATTAAAAGAAGGAATACTCGCAGGTTTTCTTGCTGATGTTCATATTTATGTTAATCATATAGAAGGACTTAAACAACAACTTTTAAGAGAACCAAAAAAACTTCCAAAGATTAAAACTAACAATTTTAAATCTATTTTTGAATGGACTTATGAAGATACAGTAATAGAAGATTATGACCCTCATCCACGTATTGAATTTGAGGTTGCAGTGTGAAAGAGATTATTGTTATAGCAGCATTAAGTTCTAATAGAGTAATCGGTAAAGACGGAAAAATCCCATGGCATATCTCAGAAGACTTCAAACATTATAAAGAGTTAACTTTAGGTCATACAATAATAATGGGTGATATAACATGGAATTCTCTTCCAGTAAAACCTCAACCTGGTCGTGAAAATATTGTTCTTTCCCTGAAACCTGATTTTAAAGCTGAAGGTGCTAAAGTTTTTGGTTCTATGGAAGAAGCACTGAACTATACAAAAAACAGAGAAAAGATTTTCCTTATAGGAGGAGCATCTGTATATCAAAAAGGCATCTTAATAGCTGATAAACTTGAACTTACAAGAATATGGAGATGTATTGAGGGTGATACTTTTTTTCCTGAAGTAGACTTTTCTGAATGGATTCTTATCTCTCAAATAGACAGATTTCATGAAAGTTTTGGTAAATACTCTTTTATGACTTATAAAAGAAAGATTTAATCAGACTTTCTATCGTATGGATCTATATGTATTGTAACCTCATCATTAGACTCAGCCTTAATGTTTTTTTCAACATTTTTTGCAATAGAATGTGCTTCTGCTGCTGAAAGTCCCGATGGAACTTCTATATGTAAAGAGATCTCTTTACGATCTTTATAATCATGAACTGAAATATCATGACAGTTAATAACACCCTGAATATTCTGCGCTTCTTTTTTTATTTTTTCCATAAAGGATTTATTAGGTGCTCTTCCAAGAAGATCATTTATTGACTCTTTTAAAAGTGAAACTGAAATGATTAAAATAAATAAAGAAACAAGTAATCCAAGAACACCATCTAACCAGTAAAACTTAAAAGGAGTTATACAGAGTCCTATTGCTACAAGACCGGTTGCTATAGCATCAGTTCTGTGATGCCATGCATCCCCTATAAGTGCAAAAGAATCTATCTTTTTACCAAGAAAATTACTGAACGAAGCCATAACTTCTTTAAAAATAGCACTTATAAAAAGCAGTATTATTATAACAGGTTCTAAAGTAGTAACTTTTAAAGGTTTTATTATACGATACACAGAAAATTTTCCAAGTTCCCAGCTTGTTAATACAAGCAATATTGCAATTATTAAAGTTGCAATATATTCAATTCTACCATGACCGTGAGGATGTTCTTTATCAGGTGGTTTTTTAGATATAAATATACTAAAAACTATTACTAAAGATGTTAAACAATCTGAAAGAGAATGAAAAGCATCAGCCTGTAGAGATATACTGAAAAGAATTTTACCTGCAATAAATTTAAAAATAAAAAGAATAATATTTCCTATAATACTTAACCATGCTTCCAAAAGACTTAAAAAGTTTCTATTGTCTTGAAATTTAGTTGGAAGTCTTTTAAAGATATATTCATTTATCACTTGTTTCTCCAGAAAAATTTTTTTGATTCCTTAAAAGAGTAGGTATATTAAAATAATTTAATAATTTATATTTGTCAAAAAATTTTCGTTATATTAAATCATTATTTAAAAAAAGGTAAAAAAAAATGAATCAAGATCAAATAAAAAACTTACTTTTAAAGATTGAAGATCCTGTCAAAGACTTTAAGGTTATTTTCTCAGGTAAATCAAGTAAAAAAGTTGATGGATTATATAAACCAGACACCTGTGAGATTATTATACATAATAAAAATTTTAATGATGACAATAGTCTGATATATACAGCGATTCATGAATACAGTCATCATATACACAGTGTAACTTCTGCTATACCTATAAAAAGTAAAGCCCATGGTGTAACCTTTTGTGCAATATTCCATCGTCTTATACATAAAGCAGAAGAAAAAAAGATTTACAAAAATCTATTTAAAACAGATCCTGATTTTATTAAACTAACAGAAATAATTAAAGAAAAATTTTTATTAAAAAATAGTCTTATTATGAAACAGTTTGGGGAATATCTTATTAAGGCTGAAAAACTCTGTTTAGAAAAAAAGATGGATTTTGAATATTATCTAACAAATGAACTTGGATTTCCATATTCTGCTGGCCGGATTATTATGAAGATTTCTACTTTAAATCTTCCTGAAAAATTAGGATATGAAAAGATGAAAATTGTTGCCTCTATAAAACAACCAGAAGTTGCAAAAAAAGTAATTGAGTCTTTTGAAGAAGGTAAAAGTATTTATGAGATCCGTCAAGAGTTTAAAATCAAACCAGAACCCCCGGATAAATTAAAGGCTTTAACTCAAGAAAAAAATCGTATACTTGCAACTATTAAAAGACTTGAAATTCGGCTTCAAGAGATCGAAGAAAGAATAAAAAAACTATACTAAAAATTTTAAAAAGTTATTTTTTTACCATTAAAATACTCTTATTGCTAATAAAAAACTCTAATAAAATTAAAACTTTATATTACACATATAGTATATTATTTAAAAAGTAATTGAGGAGTAAAAAGATGAAAAAAAGTTTATTGGTTCTTTTATTAATAGCAATAAATGTTTTTTCAGCAGGAAAAAAATTTACAGTAACTGATGCTGTGATTGATATGTCTCCAGGCTGGAACCTTGGAAATGCTCTTGATTCAATACCAAATGAAGATTCATGGAATAATAAACCTACAAGACGTTATACAATTGAAGATATAAAAAAAGCAGGATTTAGAAGTATCAGAATTCCTGTAACCTGGACACATCATACAGGTCCTGCTCCTTTTTTTAAAGTAGATCCTGCCTGGATGGACAGAGTAGAAGAAGTCGTTGATTGGGCTCTTGAAGAAGATCTATGGGTTATTTTAAATGTACATCATGATTCTTGGGAATGGATGAATGTTATGAGAGTAGATCCTGTTACAGGAAAATATGTAAATGATTATGAAAATTATATTGTTCGTCTTGAAAAACTCTGGTCACAGATAGCAAAAAGATTCAGTAAAAAAAGTTTAAAACTTATATTTGAAATTTTAAATGAACCTAATGATGGTCAATGGGAACCTAAACCTGAAAAACCAGAAAATCCTAAGAATCCTGCAGTAAGACACGACCTCTCATGTGATGAAATGAATAGAATAAATAATCGTATTCTTAATCTTATAAGAAAGACTGGTGGGTTAAATAAAAAAAGATTTGTAATGGTAGCAGGACCTGGAAACGATCCTGAAAAGACTCTTAAATGTTACACTCCAATAAACGATCCTAATATAATTATGACAGTTCATTATTATGCACCATGGGATTTTGTATCAGGATGGTGGGGACATTATACCTGGGGAACAACCAATGAGAAAAAATATGCAGAAGAGATCTTCAATAAATTAAACGAAGCTTATGTTAAAAAAGGATTACCTGTTGTTGTTGGTGAATGGGGTGCTTTTACAAGAACAGAACTTTTTTCAAAATGGTATTATTACAATTATCTTGGTCAATTAATGAGACGTTACAACATGGCCGCAATATGGTGGGATAATGGTGCAGATCATTTTGATCGTGAAAAAAGAAGATGGCGTGACCCTGTTGTAAAGGATATTGTTGTAAATGCAGGATTAGGTATACCTAATTCTTTTGTAATGCTTTCAGATATCTTTATAAATTCTAAAGAACCATTAAAAGATATAACTCTTCCTCTTGAACTTAACGGAAATCAACTTGTAGATATTTATCTTTTAAAAGAGAAAAATAAAGAAAAGATAAAACTTATAAAAGACAATGATTATTCTCTTAATAATACAAATGTCATAATCTCTGCCAATTTTTTAAATAAAATTATTGATCTTAAAAATATAGGCAAGCAACCTTATCATCTTCTCTTTGATTTTTCAAGAGGAACAGACCAACCTGTTAATCTTATAGTATTTGATAAACCTGTTTTAAATCAAACAAAAATTACAATAGAATCTTTCAGAATGTATGTCTCTTCAGATATTAAAGTTCCTCTTAAATACAATGGAATGAAACTTGCTGCAGTTAAACTTGTAGATAAAGTAAAAAAGGAACCTATAAAAGAAAACTGGACTCCTTATGTAAATGTTGGAGATGATTTTGATTATGATTATGAGAATGATCTTTTTATTCTTCGTTACAATCTTTTGAGTAGAATTAAAAAAAATGCAATACTTACTCTTGAATTCTGGCCAAAAGGAGTCAATTTAGAAATTGAAATAGAATATACCGAAAAAAAATCTGATGCTGCCAATAATTCTAAAATTCAAATAATAGTTCCTTTTGATTCAGAAAAACAGATTGATTTTGTCTCAACAAAAGATCCTGTAAAGATAGGTATATCTGAAGTAGAAAAATCCAAAGCCTTATATGTTAAAATTGATGGTTTAAAAGGATGGGCTCAAGATTATCTTAATTTTGATAATGTAGATAAATTAACAACAGCCTGGAATCAGGCAAAAGAGATCTGTTTTAAGATATACTTACCACAAGATTTTATTATAGGAAATTACTGTACATTAATACCTATTCTTCAAAGTAAACTTAATTACTGGATGCCACTTGCTGGAATAAATTTAAATTCTCTTCCAAGAAATCAGTGGATCGATATCAGAATTCCTGTTGATAATCCAGATTTTATTACCGCTATACCTCAACTCTTTAAGATTATATTTGTATTCAACTGTGGTGATCCAATAGAAGGTTCTATCTTTATAAAAGATTTTGGGTTTTCTAAATAACATTTTTAGTTTTTTTTAAATTTGTCTTTACTATTTTTAACATTATAATTTAATATAAAACTTTATGGAGAAAAGATATGATTCGTTATTCTGAAAAATTCCAAAATTTTGGACTGTTTTTTCTACGTATTACAATGGGAATGTTGTTAATATATTTTAGTGTACCAAGATTATTAGAAGGATCTTCTACATGGGCTTTGACAGGCAGTATTATGAAAAATATAGGTATAACATTTCTACCTCAGATATGGGGACTGATTATTCTTGTTATCCAATTTTTTTGCGGAATATTTCTTATTCTTGGATTATTTTCAAGGATCTCTTCTCTTTTTTTACTCTTAATATGTTTAGTTATAATTACAG
>Ga0272448_1008991_pt1 | contig 10286 bp, 9 predicted proteins | sample YNPCB0191_FD_202220 | JGI IMG/M metagenome (GOLD analysis project Ga0272448, IMG submission 202220) | Hot spring sediment microbial communities from Yellowstone National Park, WY, United States - YNP-CB-019-1 | ecosystem: Environmental > Aquatic > Thermal springs > Hot (42-90C) > Sediment... | reverse complement strand
CAATTTCTTTGCCCAGCAGCGCCTGGCGCAGGCAGCCGCGGGCAAAAAGATTGAAGACCAGCACCGGCAGATGATGGTCCCGGCACAGGCTCAAGGCCGTGGCGTCCATCACCTTCAGGTCTCTGCTCAAGGCCTCGGTAAAGGACATTCGTCTGCAAAACTTGGCCCGGGGATTCTTCTCCGGGTCAGAGTCATAGACGCCCTTGACCTTGGTGGCTTTGAAGATGGCCTCGCATCCCAGTTCCAGGGCACGAAGCGCGGCCGCGGTGTCGGTGGAGAAAAAGGGGTTGCCGGTTCCTGCGGCCAGAATCACTATCCGGTTCTTCTTCAAATGCATGAGCGCGCGCGGCCTGATGAACGGCTCGCATATCTGCGGAACATCGATGGCGCTCAAGACCCGGACCTCAAGGTCATGCTGGACCAGCGATTCCTGGAGCGCGACCGAGTTCATGACCGTAGCCAGCATGCCCAGGTAGTCCACACTGACCCGGTCATGGATACCCCATCCCTCGCGGCCTCCGCGGAAAAAGTTCCCGCCGCCAATCACCACCGCCATTCTCGCTCCCAGGCTGGCGGCGTCTGCAATCTGCTCCGCTATCCACTTGAGCTTTTGCGGCTCAATCCCGAACTTTTTCTCCCCGGCCAAGGCTTCTCCGCTCAACTTCAGCAGAACCCGGTTATAGTTGAGCGTGCCTCGTTCATTTTTGCTTTTCATCAGTTACAATATCTCCCCCACCTGGAACCTGGCGAACCTGCGAATCACTATGTTTTCACCGGTCTTGGCGGAAATTTCCTTCCGGATTTCTTCTATGCTGCGCTCGGAGTCGCGAATGAATTTCTGTTCCAGCAGGCAGAAATCGTTGAAAAACTTTTCCAGCTTGCCCTCGACAATTTTTTCCACCACCTTTTCGGGCTTGCCGCTTTCCAAGGCCTGTTGGCGGTAGATGGCCTTTTCGCGCTCAATGACCTCGGCAGGAACATCATCACGCGACACAAAGCGCGGGTTCATGGCCGCGATATGCATGGCGAGGTCACGGAGAAAAGCCGCGAACTCCTCGGTGCGGGCCACGAAATCGGTCTCGCAGTTCACCTCCACCATCACCCCGATTTGCTCGCCCGGCCGGTGCAGGTAGATACCAATCCTGCCCTCGCGGGTGGCTCTTCCCTGCCGCTTTTCGGCCTGGAGGATGCCCTTGGCGCGTAAATAGTCAATGGCTTTTTCCAGATCGCCATGAGTTTCGGCCAAGGCCTTTTTACAGTCCATCAGCCCGGCCCCGGTTTTTTCCCGCAACTGCTTCACCTGGTCAGCCTTGATTTCCACTTTAACTAAACCTCCTCTGGTTATACTTCCATACTTTTATCTAGGCTCGTTGTCATCGTTTTCGTCCTGCTCATCAACCTCTTCCTCGTCTTCCTCCATAACCTCGTCCTCCAGCTCTTCCTCGCCCTCTTCTTCGGCCTCCTCGCCCATCTCCTCTGCCACCAGGTCCTTGAGCCTTTCCACCTTGGGCCGTTTGCCATCGGCAACCGCGTCCACCAGCGAAGCACTGGCCGCGATTTCCGGCTCCACCCTCAACAGCTTCTGATGCATTTCCTTGCCTTCGAGGCAGGCATCCGCCACCTTGCCCATGAACAATTTGATGGCCTTGATAGCATCGTCATTGCCGGGGATGATGTGGTCGATGAGGTCCGGGTCGCAGTTGGTGTCCACGATGCCAACCACCGGTATCCCGGCCTTGCGCGCTTCCCTCACCGCAATCTCCTCGTGGTTAGGGTCGATTACAAAGAGCGCGCCCGGCAACCGGCCCATTTCCTTGATGCCGCCAACATTCCTCTCCAGTTTGTTGTATTCGCGCTGGATGCGCAGCACCTCTTTTTTAGGCAAAAGGTCCAGCTTGCCATCTGCGGCCATCTCTTCGATTTTTTTCAAATGCTCGATGCTTGAGCGGATAACCTTGAAATTGGTCAGGGTCCCGCCCAGCCAGCGATGATTGACAAAGGGCATGCCGGCTCTCCGGGCTTCCTCCTCCACCACCGCTTGTGCCTGGCGCTTGGTGCCCACGAACAGCACTTCTTCACCTTGGGAGACCGTGCGCACCAGAAACTGGTAGGCCGCATCGAACATGGTCACAGTCTGCTGAAGGTCGATGATATAAATTCCGTTGCGCGCGCCGTAGATATACGGCTTCATTTTCGGGTTCCAGCGCCGGGTCTGATGGCCGAAATGGACACCTGCCTCCAGCAGCTGCTTCATAGTGATTATGGGCATCTCCAAATCCTCCTTCTGGGTTTTTTTCCTCCGCGGACTTGCTCTCCCACCCTGCCGGGCACCCAGAGAGCTTCTAACCGCGTGTGTAATTGTCAGCTATAGATAGCACATTTTGGTTGTTTTTACAACAACCGCAGCAGCAGAGGCCTGTCTTTTACCTTTGCAGCTGCGTTCGGCAGTTGACAAGGGAGATATGAGACTGAATAATAAAGATTGTCAAAAAAGGGAATGTCCATGCCGGGAGCAATCATAGAGGGGAAAGAGATAAAAGCCTCGGTCCGGGAGGAGGTTGATGTCTGCATCATCGGCTCGGGCGCGGGCGGGGCGGTGATGGCCAAGGAGCTGGCGCAGAAGGGCGCGCGGGTGATAGTTCTTGAGGAAGGCGGTTATTATACACGGGCCAACTATCCCAAGAGCATCCGCGAATGCTTTTTGAAATTATACCGGAACCACGGAATGGATACCACCGTGGGGATTCCTTCCATAATCGTGCCCACCGGCAAATGCCTGGGCGGGACCACAGTGATAAATATGGGCACCTGCTTCAGATTGCCGGAGACCACTCACCAGAAATGGGAGGAAATGGGTATCACCGGCTACGGCTCGGCAGACCTGTCGCCGTATTACGACCAAGTGGAAAAGATGATGAGCGTGCGTGAGGTCAGCCCGGAGGTGATGGGCCGGAACGGTGAGGTGATTGCCGAGGGAGCCAGGCGCATGGGACTTCATCCCAAGCCGCTCAAGCACAACATCAATGAGCATTGCAAGGGCTGCGGCAACTGCTCTTACGGCTGTCACGAGGACGCCAAGCAGGCCATGACCTTGAATTACATACCCCAGGCGGTGAATTTCGGCGCGAAATTTTACTGTGACTCCAAGGGCGAGTTCATTCTCCGTGATGAGAAACGGGTGATGGGCGTTCAAGGCTCGGTACGGGACCCGGAGAACGGGATGTTCCGGCACCATATCCAGGTCAGCTCGGACATAGTTATTCTGGCGGCAGGCGCGCTCAATACGCCGGTCATCCTTTTAAAAAATGAAATCTGCAACGAGAGCGGACAGGTGGGCAAAAACCTCAAGCTCCATCTTTGTGGAAGAGTGACTGGATTTTTTGACCAGGAAATCAAGGGGCACCAAGGTGTGGGGCAGTGCCTGATGGTGGACGATTTCAAGGAACTGGGCATCATGCTCGAGGCCACCTTCACCGGTCCGGCCAGCGAGTTGCCGGGCTTTCCGGGCTTCGGCAAAGAGCTTTGGGACATAGCCAAGGAGTTCACCAGAATCGCGAGCCTGGGGGTCATGGTAAGCGATACCAGCAAGGGCCGGGTCACGGTCGGACCGAACGGCGAGCCGTTGATGACTTACAACATGAACCAGGAGGACGCGGACAATCTGAAGAAATCCATGCTGATATCAGCGCGCATCCTTTTTGCCGCCGGCGCGAAAAAGGTTATTACCTCGACCTCGTGTTTCCCGGTGATAAATTCGCCGGCGGAGGTTGAAAAATTCGCGGACAAGAAGGTCCATCCCGGAGATTTCATCACCATGGCCTTTCATCCCATGGGCACTTGCCGGATGGGAGTTCAGAGGAAAAAATCCGTAGTGGATTTGAACCTTGAATCGTGGGAGCTGCGCAATCTGTTCATCACCGATGCCAGCGTGTTCCCTACCTCGCTGGGCGTGAATCCCCAGGAGACCATCTGGGCGTTCGCTGCAAAATGCGCCGAACACATCGCCAAAAATGTGCTCTAAGTGAAGAGCAACGGAATTTGGGGACGATGAGTGATAATTGCGGTCGCAGACAGTGCCCCCTCCTGCAAGGAATCTATGTGCTGGCTGACAACACGCCGGCACCGGGCAAAAGCCGAAGCCAAATCGCCCGGGACAGCCTGGCCGGGGGGGCGAAAATCATCCAGCTGCGCGCGAAAGAGCTTGCGCAGAGCGAATTTCTGAAGCTTGCGAAAGAAATTGCCAAGATGTGCATAGCTTACGATGCGATGTTTATCGTCAACGACTATCTGGAGATTGCGCTGGAGGTCAATGCCTGCGGGGTGCACTTGGGGGAGGACGATTTACCAGTGGCCGAGGCTAAAAAGCAGGCTCCCGGACTGCTCATCGGCCGGAGCACGCACAGCCTGGAGGAAGCCATTGAGATTGAGAAACAAGGGGCGGATTACATCGCTTTTGGCGCGATTTTTCCCACCGCCACCAAGGGCCGGCCCACTCCTCTCCAGGGCATTGAAAAGCTGCGGGAGGTTTGCGCGGCGGTCAAAAAGCCGGTGGTGGCCATCGGCGGCATCAACCGCGCGAATCTGGCGCAGGTAAAAAACGCCGGGGCAGCGGCCGCTGCTTTCATCTCCGAAGTGGTGTGCGCGGACTCCATCGAAAACCGGGTCAGAGAACTGGTCAAAATCTGGGAAAAAGCGGAACGAGATTAAACCGCCCGCATATTTTGAGAAATCCGAAGTCCCGCACTGCTATTTACCCTCGGACGGAAAAACCCGAACAGGTTTGAGAAAAGGCTGGCCGTCTTTTTCAATTATTTCGCAGATAGCGAAGGCGGGTCCGGAAATAAGCTGAATGAGAGAGCCGAAGACCTTTTGGCCTGCTGAAATATTCTTAAGCGGGATGGTATTTCCATCCCTTATTCTATAACCGTCCTCATCACCTACCCGCACTGTATCAAAATCGAGAATCTCTTCTAAAGGCACTAGATATTGCATGCAATTTTCAGGTGTTAGCTTCGATAGCTCAACTGCCTGTTCAACCTGAAATCTGCCGGATTTGAGTCGGCGCAGGCCAGCGAGATGTGCTCCGCAGCCGATAGTTTTGCCGAGTTCGCTCGCGAGCACCCGGAGATATGTTCCCGGCGAGCATCTCACGACCAACTCGATTATTTTTTCATTGAAATTCTTAAGGGTGATTGCAAAGATAGTGACCTTGCGGGGCTTGGTCTCCACGCTCTCACCTTTGCGGGCAAGTTCATAAAGCCGCCGGCCCTGATGCTTGACCGCGGAATACATTGGAGGACGCTGTTCAATCTCGCCCTGGAACTTATCCAGGATGGCAAAAAGCTGTTCCTTTTTCAGGCTCGGGACCGGAGACTCGGAAATGAGCCTTCCCTCGGAATCCATGGTATCGGTTTCCTGGCCGAGCTTGATAACAGCCCAATACTCCTTGACACCTGATTCGAGAAAAGGGGCGAGCCTGGTGGCTTGGCCGATGAGCACGGGAAGAAGTCCCGTGGCCATAGGGTCCAGGGTTCCGAGATGGCCGGCCTTTTTCTGGCGGAAGAGCCTGGAGACGATGGAGGTGAGTTGGCGGGAGGTGTATCCCGGGGGTTTGTCCAAAAGCACCAGGCCGTTGATATTCATCCGGAGTTGCGGCTGATAATCTCATCCACCTCTCTACGGATGAGGCTCTGAATTTGTTCGAGCCCGCCTTCCAAAGTCGCGCCAGCCGCCTGCTTGTGTCCTCCGCCTCCGAATTTCTCGGACAGGCGAGCTACATCGATTCTGCCGAGCGAACGGAAGCTGACCTTGAACTTTCCGGGTTGAAGCTCACGGAAAAGAATGGCGACCTCCACGCCTTTGACGCTGGTGAGGAAATTGATGAAGCCTTCGGCCATGGCAGGACCGGCGCCTGCTTTCTGGAACATTTCGGAGGTAAGGGTCATTTCGGCTCTCTTGCCGTTCTCTGAAAACTTTACGGTTGGCATGACTTGGGCGAGCAAAAGCAGCCGGCTTTGAGGATGAGTTTCATAGAGGTTATGGGCAATTCTTGCCGGCTCGGCGCCGAGTTTGACCAGGCTGGCGGCGGTCTCGAGGGTGGCGCGGGTGGTATTGGGGTATTGAAAAGAGCCGGTGTCCATGGAAATCGCGGTATATAGGCAGGTGGCTGTGTTCCTGCTGATGGTGCGCTCGGAATCGAAGAAAAGCTGGAAAAGAATCTCGCCGGTGGAACTGGCCAGGGGATTTACCAGATTAAGCTCGCCGAACTGCGAAGCGGTCTGGTGATGGTCAATATTGATAAGGCTTTTGCCCTTGAGGAATTGTGGAAAATCGTCGCAGACGCGGTTGAGATTGGCGCAGTCCAGGACCACGGCGATTTCGAAATCCGGGTCCAGGTCTTTGAGCTGGTGAATGATTTTTTCAGAGCCGGGAAGGAATTCAAGAAAATACGGTACCGGGTCGAGGTTGAATACCTGGATTTTTTTGCCTTGTCCGAAGTGGTGGTATAGAGCGAGGGAAGAGCCGAGGGCGTCTCCCTCCGGGTTTTTGTGACTGGCCACAAGGATGGAACGGGCGCTCTCCAAGCGGTTATTTATTTTCTGGATTATGTTCATCCTGTTCGTGAATCTTTTTGATAAGGTCGTCTACGCGCTGTGAATATTCCAGGCCCTTGTCGTGGTGGAACTCGACTTCCGGCACATAGCGGAGGTAGACATTCCGGCCGATGGACTTTTTAATCAAGCCCTTGGCGCTGGCCAATCCCTTCTTGGCTTCCTCTACCTCGGCCGCGACGCCAATCAGACTGAAATAGACCTTAGCCAGCTTAAGGTCATCGGTCATGGCCACTCTGGTGATGGTGATTTTTTTCAGGCGCGGGTCGTGCAGTTCTCCGCGCTCCAGCATGCGTGCGATTTCGCCCTGGATAAGAGGCGCCACCCGGTCGGCTCTGCGATAAGGGTGCATGGCTCACACCTCATATTTATAAATGGATGATTTCCATCTGCTGGCCGACCAGTTCCCCGCAGTCCAGGTCTTCTACATAGTTGAGAATCTGGTCCAGACAGGAGTTGACAAAAGCGGTTTCATTGCCCACCACGGTAATGCCCAGCACTGCGTCCTGCCAGAGGTCGTTGTTGGACACTTCCGCGGCCGAGACATGGTAGGTCGAGCGGATGGAGTTGAGCATTCTTTTGACCTGGCCGCGTTTTTCCTTCAGGCTGTGAACCTGGGCCAGCCGGAGTTCAATCTTCAGAACTCCGACCACCATCTTGTTTTCTTTCATGGTCAGCCCGCTTGCTCAACGACAAAAAATTCCAGCACATCCCCGGGCTTGAGGTCGTTGAAATTTTCAATGCCGATACCGCACTCATACCCGGCCTGCACCTCGCGTGCATCGTCCTTAAAACGCTTGAGCGATGACACCTTGCCCTCATAAATTACGGTGTTGTCCCGCAGCACCCGAACTTGGGCGGTACGGTTGACCACGCCCTCCTGCACAAAGGACCCGGCGATGGCCCCCACCTTGGAAACATTGAACACCTGCCGCACCTCGGCTCGGCCGATGCTTCTTTCCTTCCTGGCCGGCTCCACCATGCCCTTGAGGATGGCTTGAATCTGGTCCAAAAGCTCGTAGATGATGCGGTGGCAATATATCCGGATTCCTTTTTCCTCGGCCATCCTTGCGGCTTTGGACTCCGGCCGCACTCCGAAACCGATGATTACGGCTTTGCTGGCCTCGGCCAGAAGCACATCGTTTTCGGTGATGGCTCCGGAGCCGAGGTGGAGCACTTTGAGCGCAACCTGTTGGGTGGACATTTGAAGAATGGAATCGCGCACCGCCTCCACCGCACCCAGGGTGTCGCCCTTGATGATGACATTCAGTTCCGCCTTCAACCCCTGCTCCATTTTCTTGAGCAGGTCATCCAGACTGGCTTCCACCGGCCCGGTCAGGCTGGTTGCGCGCTTCTTTTCCGCACGGTGTTCGGCCACGATTTTGGCCGCGCGCTCGTCCTCCACCGCGACCAGTTCCTCGCCTGCATCCGGAACGCCATCCAGGCCGATGACCTCCGCTGGAATGCCCGGCCCTGCCTCGCTCATCTGCCGTCCCAGATGGTCAAAAAGCGCCCGCACCCTTCCGGAAAAAATCCCGCAGACCAAGGCATCTTTCAAATGCAGGGTGCCTTCGCGGATGACCACGCTGGCCACGGTTCCTCTCCCCTTTTCCAGCTTGGACTCAATCACAAATCCTCGAGCCGGGAGCTTGGGGTTAGCCCGCAGGTTGAGCATTTCCGCCTGGAGCAGGATATTCTCCAGAAGCTGGTCTACTCCCTCTCCGGTCCGGGCGGAGCAGTTGACCACAAGAGTTTCACCCCCCCATTCTTCGGGATTAAGCCCGAGTTCCGAGAGTTTGCTCTTGATGCGGTCAGTGTTCACCCCCGGGATATCAACCTTGTTGATGGCCACAACAATTGGCACCTTGGCAGCCTTGGCATGATTGATGGCTTCTATGGTCTGGGGCATCACCCCGTCGTCCGCAGCCACCACCAGCACGACTATATCTGTGACTTGCGCACCGCGGGAGCGCATCTGGGTGAACGCAGCATGACCAGGAGTATCGATGAAACAGATTTTCCCCGAAGGAGTCTCCACCAGCGAGGCGCCAATCGACTGGGTGATTTGGCCCGGTTCCTTTTCAGCGATTTTGGTTTTGCGGATGTAATCCAGGAGGGTGGTCTTGCCGTGGTCAACATGGCCCATGACCGTGACCACCGGCGGCCTTTGCACCAGCTCCGCCGAGACATCCTTTTTGGGGAACTGGAGCAACTTATGCTCGTCAAACACCTCCTGAATAACCTCGTATCCGAACTCATGAGCCGCTAATACCGCTTCCTCATAATTGAGCAGTGCCTCTTCTCCGGCCTGGACTCCAAGCTTGCCCAGTTTTTCCAGGACCAGTCCGGACTTGACTCCCATACGGTGGGCCAGTTCCGCGACCTCGATGGACTGGGCCATGCGAATCACCCGTTTTTCGGGTTTGGGGGCAATGACTTGGGTTTTCTGGGGAGGACGCTTTTTAGCAGTGGGTTTCTTTTTCTGGGGTGTGTAGATTCGCTCGATTCCGGCTATTTCCAGGCCTTCTTCCACAGCGCCGCGCTCCATCTTGAAGGCTATCTTGCGTCTAAGCTTTCTTTTCGGACCTTCCTTGAGCTTCTTGCCCTTGGCCAATCTTTCCGTGAAAACCTCGAGTTCAGGCTTGGGCTTGAGGCCTTTCTTCTTCTTATCCTTGGGTTTCTCCCGCTCGGCGCGCAAAGCTTCGGAAGCAACTTGCCTTTCCTCCTCGGCCAAAGACTCGCGACTGGGGATTTCGCCGGTGGCCCGGGCCGTGCGCCGGATAGTGGGTTTCACCCAACGCGCCTTGACCTTGGGCTTCTTGTGGACAACCTCTTTGACTTCCTTGAGGATGCCTATGCCGGTCGGTTTTCTGGCCTCGGATTCCTTGACCGCAAGCGGGACAGCGACCTCCGGCTCTGTTTCCGGGGCTGGCTCGGGAGCAACTGGTTCGGAGGCTTTGGGGGTTTCTGTAACCGCCTTGCCTTTCTGGGGTTTGGCGGTTTTTTTTCTGGCCGTCTTTTTCTTTTTTTCGGTCTCTTTGGCCGGCGCCGGCTCCGGGGCTTTTTCCGGCTCCTCGCTCTTGCGCACCACCTTACGCCGGCGGATTAAACCATCCTTGACCTGGGTTTCCACCACCTCAACACTGGCCTGTTCCTTTTCCTTCTTATCCTCCAGAAGTTTCTTCAGTTTCCTGACATCTTCAGGCTCCAGATTGTTCATGGGCGTGGGATTGGAGATGCCTATTTCACGCAACAGGGGAACAAGCTTCTTGGCCTCAAGGCCAAGCTCCTTGGCCAGCTCATGAACTCTTATTTTTTTCCCTTCCATAGATTTACCCGGCTGGGTGTGAGCCGAACTCACTCCCCTTCCTGCTTATCTTTGTCCTCGCTTTTTTCCTCCGCCTTGGTCTCCAGAGCCTCTTCCTGGGCAATTTCGGCCTTATGCTCCTCCAGGAACTCCTTGGCTGCCTGGATGATTTTCCCGGCCTTGACCTTGCCGATTCCGTGAAGCGAGACAAGCAACTCCGGGTCGGCCTTGGCCAATTCCTTGGGGGTGGTGAATCCTTCCTGATACAATTTCTGGGCGATGATGTTGCCGATGCCCGGAATCCGGCCCAGGCTCTTCTGCGCCTTTTCAGAAAGTTCCTTCATCTCACTTTCACTCTTGATGTCAAT
>Ga0272448_1008988_pt1 | contig 10288 bp, 8 predicted proteins | sample YNPCB0191_FD_202220 | JGI IMG/M metagenome (GOLD analysis project Ga0272448, IMG submission 202220) | Hot spring sediment microbial communities from Yellowstone National Park, WY, United States - YNP-CB-019-1 | ecosystem: Environmental > Aquatic > Thermal springs > Hot (42-90C) > Sediment... | reverse complement strand
TCTGCTATGTTGATTGTCAAGCCACTTGTAGAGCCCCGCATGTTTTTTTAACCAACCGAAACAATTTAAAACAGCCTGCTATTCGTGGTCAAATGCCACAAGAGATGTACTCGTTTTAAATATACTGATGCCGTACCCTATCAAACGAAGCTCCTGATACACTTCAAGAACTCGCACACGGTCATCAGATGAAATGTTCTTTTTTGTTTCAGCGTGGTCTTTTGTTTGCTTTTTCCTGCCTTTTCTTTTTTATGCTGCCTTCGGCAACGATACTTTGTAAGCAACGTTATCAAGCAGCATCCGTCGAATACAGGCACACAACTTTCTGCTTATGGCCACAATGGCCCGTTTTGCTCCCCGCCGCCTTTTAATGCTTTCGTATTTTGCCCGCATCCCCGGATCCTTCCAGATCAAAATCCAGCAGCATTCAACAAGGGTTGTTCTCAACCGGGTGTTGCCCGCATGAGTTATGTGCCCCATTCTGATCCGCTCCCCGCTTGAATACTGTGAGGGGGTAAGCCCCGCGTATGCCGCCAACTGCTCTGCTGTTTTAAAACGGCTCACATCCTGAAGCTCAACCAGAATCTCCATTGCGCTCAGGGTGCCTATGCCGGGAACACTTTTCAGAAGGGCAACACGCTCGGCATATGTTTCTGCATGCGCCATCCCAAGGACTTCCTGCGTGAGTGTTCGTTTCTCCCGGGTCAGGTATTCGTACAGGTCAAGAAGTGAATGAACAGACCGGGCAAGGTGTTCTCTGCCAAAATCAAAACTTCTCAGCCAGGAAGTAAATGCTGCACCCCAGTGCCGGGAAGCAGGCAGGGGGATAGGAACACTGTTAAACAGCAGCAGGCTTTTGATCTGACGCATGACGTCACTGCGATGATCAGTGATTTGTCTGCGGGTCCTGACCAGTTGCCGGTCTGCCCTCTGCTGCGGGGTCAACACCCATACTTTCTTGAGCATATTGCTCTCAAGCAGTTTTGCCAGCTTATAGCTGTCACGCTTATCGGTTTTTACACGATTACCGCTCTCAATGGGGATTAACGAGGGGGGTACAACGATACACTCAATACCATCTGCCCTAAGTTTATCATACAGGTCAAACCCGGCAGGCCCTGCTTCATAGGCCACACGCAGTATGTTGCCCTGCAGCCTGGCAAGCAGTGCTTTAAATTTTGGGTAATCCGGCTTTGAAACCGTGACGGCCATAATCACTTCACCGTCTGCAAGGGCTGTTATCTGCCAGGATAGGCTGTGAACATCAATGCCCACTGAAATTACTTTTCCTTTGACAGAATCCTTTAAATTAAGTACTTTTCTTTCCATGGGAGTCCTCCTGTAAAAGGGTTTAGGTATATAAATTCAGTATGGGACTCCCTGTTCTCTTAATCAATCATAGTCTCTATCAGGAAGGATTGTTAGCATCCCCCTCCAGTGAAAGCACCTCTTGAGATACCCAGCCTGAACCTTTTTCATACTCAAATACTTTATGCCATATGGTACCGTCTGTATCCTGTGCTTTTTCTAAGAGTGCTATTCGTGTTCCTTTATACAAAAAGCCGATGCGAGGCGCTTCACGACTGGGAGCTGACCGCACATTAACGGTATCGTATTTCACGGTTGCATACACGGGATGACGGGATATAACAACCTGTTCTGGAATTGCCGCCGCATGGGGCTCAAGCGGAATAGTTGAAGAAGATATTGTTGTTACGGGTGATTCTTTTTCTCTGTTGGCATTCCCTTTGTCCTTGCCGCTCTCGCTACGACTAAAAACATGCACGAGCCCGAACACACCAAGTGACAATACCAAAAAAGCGATTAAGGCAAAAGCTGTTGTTTTGTAACCAGCGCGCTTTCTTTTGGTTCTTCTTCCGGCAAGATATTGTATGGCATAGATAATATGTCGTTCATGAATTGAAGGGTCATGGTCAATATATGCAGCCATAATCGTCCGTGAAAGGACAAGATTAATCAGCCGCGGGATACCCCGTGAAAACCGATAAACTCGCCGCAACGCGCGCGCACTCAAACGCACATTGTTCTTCCCCGCCTTTCCAAGACGATAGCCTATATAGGCAGCGCTTTCCTGAAGCGTCAGCGGTTGCAGACGAATACGCTCGGTAATGCGCTGGTCAAGCTGTCGCAGTTGCTCATGTGCCAAGCGATTTTCAAGCTCAGGCTGCCCGATGAGAACAATCTGAACAAGCTTCTCCTTGTTAGTTTCAAGATTTGAAAGCAAGCGCAATTCCTCAAGGGTTTCGGTGGGCAAGTTATGTGCCTCATCAACAATAATAATGACAAACCTGCCGGCAAAATACTTTTCAATGAGCAAATCTTTGAGCTCCCTGAAAAGATCGTTTTTGTTTTTCCCTACGGTTTGGAGCTGCAATGCTTCAAAAACGGTCACCAGAAAATCATCAGGTGTAAGGCGCGGCGTCAATATCAGAGCAATTTCTGCCCGTTCTTTCCACTTTTCCCGAAACACATTAATAAGTGTCGTCTTGCCAGTGCCCGGCTCACCAGTGATCATATAGAAGCCCTCGCGGTTTTTGATAATATACTCAAGGGAGTGGAGTGCTTCCTGATGTACTCTTGAGGGAAAATAAAAATGCGGATCAGGCGTTAGCCGGAAAGGGTCTTCACGTAATCCAAAAAAGGCAAGAAGATTGTCCATTAATCGCCGATTTTTGTCACAAGATCATAGACGGGGAAAAGGAGGCTGACAATAATAAAGAGAAATATAAGCCCCACCACAATGATAATAAGCGGTTCAATCATTTTGCTTAGTTTTTCTGCGATGTCATCCACTCGTTTTAGGAAATATTCCGCAAGATATCCAAGCTGCGTCTCAAGAGAGCCGCTGACCTCACCAATCTCTATCATCCTCGTAACAATAGCAGGAAAAATCTTATGCCTTTTGAAGGCATCAGAAATTCTATTTCCAGCAGTGACAGACTCGCGGCTGTCAAGCAACGCTTTCCGAAAAACCTCATTCCCGATAATGTCTGCGGTTATCTCAAGTGCGCGATCGATGGTAATCCCTGCAACGACAAGAATGCGTAATTGTTCTGCAAAAAGTGCAAGCAACTTGTTGTGGATCAGCACCCGCATAATGGGGAGCCGGAGCTTTGCAATATCAATCGCATAGGAAGTGCCGGGAATTTTTTTAAAAAGAAGAAAAAAAACCCACAACGAAGGTGGGACGCAGAGTGCTACATACCAATACTGCTGCGTGAACGCGCTCATATCCATGAGCAGCCTTGTGGCAAGCGGAAGCTCAAGTCCCATGCTCGAAAAAGTTTCCATAAGCTGAGGGAGCACAAATATCATCCAGAAGCCTAATGCTCCAAGCGTTACCACCAGCGCAAACACCGGGTAAATCAATGCCCGAGTAACTGCAGCAACAAGATCCTCAATCCGCTGCAAATGATGGGCAACGTCTTTAAGGCTTTTTTCAAGTGACCCGGTTTCCTCTCCAACCGCAGCAAGCCGAATAACAATGTCAGGGAACACTCCCTGATATTCATGAAGAGCGTTTGAAAAAGACATACCCATTTCCACATGACGCCTGATATTGATTAAAATTTCCCTGAAGCGCCGTTCCTCAACCGTATCAGCAACATCGCTCAAGGCTGTCAAAAGTGGCACGCCTGCCTGAAGCATCAAAGCAATATTGTTGGTGCATTCGATAATATCTCGGCGTTTGATTTTACGATACAACACCCAACGCCGCAATGATCCAAACGTTGAGGCAACTGCTTTAATGCTGACCAGGTGCAGACCGTTATAGGTTATGTTCTCGATAGCCTGCTCCTTAGTCGCTGCCTCAGTGACGCCTTTTACCAATGCGCCGGTTTCATCAATTGCCGTGTAAGAAAAAGTTCCCATTATCCGATAACCCGGACAACTTCCTCATAGGAGGTTATACCTGCTGCCGCTTTTTCCAGTGCATCTTGGCGCATGAGCCGCATACCGTTTTTTATAGCTTTTTCACGGATGAGTTGCAATGAACCGCCCTGATAAATGAGCTCGCGCATATCGTCGTCAATCACAAGTATTTCGCCTGCAACCGTCCTGCCGATATAGCCTGTTGCATTGCAGGCAGCACAGCCTCTGCCCGAGTACCCACTGGTCACCGTTCCCTCAAGTTCCGGAAGCCCCATATCGCTCAGTACGCCCGGTGGGTAGTCGCGTCGTGTCTTGCAGTAGGGGCATATTTTCCTAAGCAGACGCTGTGCAATAACGGCGCGCAGCGATGAAGCAAGCATAAACTTATCAACACCCAAATCAACAAGTCGGGGAATAGAGGTAAGAGCATCGTTGGTATGAAGCGTTGACAACACTAAATGCCCGGTAATGGCTGCCCGAATTGCGATTGCAGCAGTCTCTTCATCGCGTATTTCTCCGAGCAGTATTACATCAGGGTCTTGTCGCATAAAATTCCTGCCGGCAAGTGCAAAATCATAACCTGCTTTCATGTTGACCTGCGTCTGCCGCACCATGCTCAAACGATATTCTACTGGATCCTCCACAGTCATAACATTTTTACCAAGCAGATCTATTTCGCGGAGGGCTGAATACAGTGTCGTGGTTTTTCCGCTGCCCGTTGGACCGGTAATCAAAATAATGCCAAACGGCTTAGCAAACTGTACCCGTAACGTGCGGGTATCACGCTCATCAAAACCAAGCGTGTGCAGACGTAACACCGATGACGAAGCCTGCAAAATACGAATAACAAGGTTTTCGCCAAAAATTGTCGGGACAAGCGAAATCCGCATGTCGTACACACTTCCAAGAAATTCAAATGCGCATGACCCGTCTTGCGGCAGTCGTGTTTCTGCAATATTGAGCTGCGACATAATTTTGATGCGCGAAATAACACCGTTTTGTACATTTTTGGGTAGGCAATACATATGGTTCATCATGCCATCAATTCTAAAAAAAACATGCACCGAATTTTCCATTGGTCTGATATGAATATCTGTTGCATGCCGACGAATACCGTCCATGAGCAAAAGATCGGTTAGATCAGCCACGGTGCTTGACTGAGGTTCAACAACATTTTTTGCATCGGTAATAATATGTTCAATTTTTTTAGGAATTGGATTTTCAAGAAAATAGTATGCGCGCTCAATCGCCTGATAAAATTCCTCAGTATCAACAATGAATATCTTTGCCGGCCTCCCGGTCAACTGCGTTACAATGTCAACGGCTTTAATATTTGTCGGATTGGTTATTCCGATGCTCATGATGCCGTCTTCATAGCTCAGTGGAATAAACTCTGCCCGCTCAGCAACATCTCGGGGAACAGCCCGGAGCGCTTCTTCGGGGATGACGTACTCGGAAAGATCAACAAAATCCAGATTTGACTGCTGTGCAAGAATTGCTGCAATCTCCCGTGAGGCAACAAATCCAAGGGTGACCAATATGCTGCCAAGCAAATTACCCGTAATGTTTTGTTCCTGTAACGCTATGCGAAGCTGCTGCTCGGTCAAAACGCCCTTTTGAATTAACAAGTCACCAAGTCGCACCGTTCTACTCCTCTCTCTGGACAATCATCCGGCATTATGTTCTCAACTGAGGTTTTAAGAGAATGATAATATCGGTCTGCTCATCGCTATGGTCAAACCGCTTAAACAAATACCCAATCAGGGGGATACGACCAATAATCGGTAGGTAGTTGTCATCTGTTTTGCGTTTTGTCTGCACCAGTCCGCCGATGATGATCATTTCATTGTCTTTGACCTTGACCGTGGTGCTGAGCTGCCGCAGATCTACCGTGGGCAAAGCAATTGCCGTTCCCTCTTTGCCAATGGGTCGTTCCTCAAGCCGTATAAGCTCTGAAATAATCGGCGTGATGCTCATCGCTAGTTCACCGTTTTCATTAATATACGGCACAATACCGATCATCACACCTGATAACACACTGCTCGTATCAGTCGTGTACGTAATAACAGGATTGCCTCCGATATTATTAGAGATATTGGTTTCAATCGCTGACAAAAACGTCTGGCTCCGCCCAACGCTCAGCAGTGCACTCTGCCCATTCATAATATTAACCCGAGGGTTAGAGAGCATCTTTACGGTGCCCTGTGACTCAATGGCACGGAGCACGCCGGTAAAGTCATCTGTTGTTATATGAACCTGAACATGAGCGGTGTCGGGGTTGATAACGCTTCCAAAATTATTAGTCTCAATACGGGTTGATCCGGAAGCTACCCATGACCAGTCAAAACCGTACTTCATGCCTTTTGAAAGCGTCACTTCAAAAATACGGGCTTCAATAATCACCTGGCGGTTTAGTGAATTTTTAAGCGCAGTGAGGTATCGCTCTACCTGCTCAAGATCATGTTTTGTGGCAGTAACCATAACCGTTCCGGTCATTCGGTTTATATGGAATGAAGGACGAACAGCGCCATCAGATTCAGCGGTTTGCTGATCGCCTGTTATATGTAAAATCGTTTCTAATCCGCTTTGCACTGCGTCCCAAAAATTAAACGCTTTTGTATCTGCTTCTATTTTCTGCTGCACTTTTCCCTTCAGATCATCATCAACGCCAGTGCCGCGGCCTCCACTGCTTCCACCGCCGCCCTGAGACCCCCCCCCTGCATTCTGCATAGCCGTGCCTAAAATATCGCCGCCGACATCTATCGAATACTGCTGTATCAAAGGTGGCTGCCCAAATTCAAAAATTCGCGTATCAATCGCTTTAATCGTCAGAATATTGCCCTGTAACGTGAAAAAATATCCTGCGCCATTAAGAATGCTACGGATTGCTTCTTCTGCTTTGACATTTTTAATGCTCATGGTAACCGGTACTTCAGGGTTGACGCCTCGCTCAATAACAAGATTCAAACCTGCTGCGTCAGCAATTGAATACAGTGCATCACGCAGCGGTGTATTGCGCAGCTCAACGGTGACAACCCGCGTGCCGAGCGGAACAATGTCATCAGCTACCGGTTTGAATTCTTCCTCATTTCCTTTCTGTGGTTGTGCTGTGGCTGCCTCTACTACGCACCAAACAAACAAAACAACAAAGCCTATTCGGTAAAGTCTTTGTGCATTCACGGCATTTTCTCCAGATAAAGCCATTGTTGCAGCGAGTCCGGAGACTGCCCCTCGTTTGCCAACAATGGCTGGACTAAAATTCGAGTAGGTTCTATTTTTTTGACAAGCAATGATCCGATACGCTCTCCTTCCCGAACCAACATACCACCAACGACTGCAGTCTTTCCCTGTGGACCTATAACAATTGAAGTTACCTGGCATCTGGGCAGTGTCGTTTCCTTTGTAGCAACGTCTAATGACTGTTGGGAACGCGTGCTCATTTGAAAAGGCTGCGATCGTTCGATCGTGGGTCGTGTGCGTGCAATATTCGGTATACTAAAATCTTCTGGAGCAAAACCGATAATCTGCTGCTCCTCAGCGGTTAGTGCCGATTGCAAAGGAATGAAATCAACAACCAAAAAAGAAAAGATAATGATGAGAAACGGCACAGCGAACAAAAGTTTTAATTGAGTATCAATCATGCTGGTAGCGCCTCTGCACTGTGCACTATCCGTTAAAGTGGTGTTTCGTCATCCGCCATTCGTACCACAATATCGAACGTGCATGACCATCGGCTTGCAGTGCTGTCACTGGCATGTTCAGATTGTTCAAGAGCACATCGCCGGATATGTACGTAGGGCATAATATGCGTCTGGAGATAGCCCACACACAATATAATTTCCCGGTAGGTCACTCTTTCAACGTGAATGGTTATCGGAAGCACCAATTCTCCAGCATCTCGCTCTATATCCCCAAAGGTTATGGTAGAACCTTCGAGTGCATGGCGGATGTGGTCGGCTGTTCTCAGTAATGACTCTTTGCTCGTCTGTGTCCCAAACTCAGGACATAAATCGTGCAGCGCACTGCTCGCCTTTTTCATTTTCTCAATTTCTGCTTTCATTTTCACTGTTTTAATGGTGATGTTTGAAAGCTCTCTCACCCAGTTTTCAAGGTTCTTTTGGTAGTTAAAAAGCATCAGGCTCACGCAACAGACGATGCCTGCCATGACACCAGTGCTGAGATAGAGTATTAAAGTATTTTTTAGAAATGCGTGCTTCACTTATATTGCCCGTGTATATTCCATTCCCTTGTTTTTAAATCAAGCGACTCGTCAAGGAGAGTAAAATTTTTAAGACTTTTTATTCCTGCAAGCATATGAAGATAGTCACGTTGCATATGCACCAAATCTTCTGAAGCCATATTACCCTTGAGCACCAAATCAAGGCTTCCATAATCGGCAGACCCCTCTTGCATTGCTGCTGTAATTGACGTTATTATGGCTGTTCCATGAGGAATATCGGCGAGTTGTTGAAGCAAAAAATACACATCAGGCAACCCTGCATTTCTTCGATAAGATTCAAGCAGTGGCCGATAGGTGTTGAATGCGGCTTGTTCTGACTGATACCGTTCAAGCGTTATATTGACTTCAGGAAGATTGCGTCGCAACGCAACAATATCCTTCCGGAAATCAAAAATCCATTTAATACTAAACCCAGCCTGTATAAGAATAATCAAGGTAAGCAAAGCAAAAAATTGAGCACCGTACCGCAATGTTTTGTCAATTCTGAACAAGGTTTTATCCTGTTGAGGAAGCAAATCTATACCGATTTTTTTTTCAACAAACAGTGCTGCTATGGGAAGCATATAGTCAACTGCTTCATACTTGCCGCGAATTTTTTGACTGAACACTGGATGGGTGAAACTCACTATAGGTATACCGATATTTGTCCGAACAAAAAAATTCCTACACAAGCGTCCGACAAGCACTATGCGTTGGGGATTGAGGCGCAATGTCTGCCGACAAAAATTAACGGTCATGGTAACGTTTTGCATATCGTGATCGCGCATACCAACATCAAAAGCCTGCACCACGCGCACAAATTGAATTTGCCCTTCTTGAGCCAAAAAAAAATGTTTGTTGGTACCTGTTTCAAGAACACCCAGCACCGTATCTCGCCCGGCTCCGACAAAGCCCGCAAGCGCAAAAATATCCGGATAGAGCGCATCAATTATTTTCCCCTTCATTATAAACCGCTTGACAAGTGCGCGGATATGCTCTTCACCGACAGCAAATACAAAAACCTCTTTAACTTTTTTTTGTTCGACGACTTTTTCTCCCAGCACTGTATAAATAAAAACGAACATCTGCATTTTTGTAATTTTACGAACTTCATTTTCAATAACCGACCTTAAAAGATTATCAGGAGCAGGTGGCAGGGTAAGCGTGTCAGAAAAACACTGGGTAAAACTGCTGACCACAATAAAATGGCGAGTCTTTTCCTGCTGTAAAAAATCATCAAAAGCCGACTCAGCGACGGTCAATGCATCATCAACCACAAAAGAATTTTTAACCTTCGTGGCATATACGACATTGACCTTATCACCTTCAAAACTAACGACGACAGTTTGATTGGACATATATAATGCTTTTAAAAATAGAAATCACAGCAGGTATTGCTTTAATTCCTTATCTGTTTGCTCCATCGTTGGTACCATCAAAGTTAATCTGGCAGTCGTAGTCGGTATCAACACCATTGGCTGGGATAAGACTTCCCTGAAGCGTTATAGGATTAGTATACGCTATACAATTTGGCTGACTTGTATATCCCTGAACCGACCCGCCGGTGCCTATGCTTGTTATAATGTTGTTTATATTAACAGGGAAGCATTCACTGCCGTTGACGCGATAGTACGTATAGATGCTTCCTGCTGGGCGCCATATCTCATATGCTGAGCAGGGGCTAACAGAAACAGTATAATTTTTGTTGGCAATGTTATCGTTTGTTGCAGCAGGATATTTATTATCACGGACATATACCGTAAAAGAAAATGATGTACAGTTGGCTATACCGCCAATAACGACAGAGTCCGATTGAGTCCAGGTGTTTTCCGCTGCGCCTGCGCAGTTCAGGGAAAAAAGAATGTTTGCCGTGTTTGCGGTGTTTCTGAACGTCAGGTTTGCCGGTGCCGCCGCAGGGTTGCGCTGAATGCACCAGCGATAGTTCTGGTTGGCAACATTAAACGGTACGCCTCCGTTTGCCGCAATGACTGCTCTGTAGGCTGTATTCTGGCTGACAGAAGGTAGGTCTGGTGTTACTATGGTCAATGGTGGCTCCTGAACCGTCAGCACAAACGCTTTGCTTGCAATCGTATCGGTTGTGGCGGCAGGATAGCTGTTGTCACGAACAAATATGGTGAGGTTGAATGTTCCCGCAGCGTTTGGTGTACCGCCGAT
>Ga0272448_1008986_pt1 | contig 10288 bp, 13 predicted proteins | sample YNPCB0191_FD_202220 | JGI IMG/M metagenome (GOLD analysis project Ga0272448, IMG submission 202220) | Hot spring sediment microbial communities from Yellowstone National Park, WY, United States - YNP-CB-019-1 | ecosystem: Environmental > Aquatic > Thermal springs > Hot (42-90C) > Sediment... | reverse complement strand
GCGTAATCGCGATGCGATTGCCGCGGATTCCGTGCGACCGGCCCAGAGCGACGACCCTGGCGACGAGCTCTTCCGGGGCCTCGCCCGGCCCCTTGTCGTCGAATGACGGCCACAATCCATCCACCCCGAGCGCGAGGAACTCCTCGAAGCGGGCCATCACGGCGTCATACTTCGCCCGCGGCACGCCGCAGTTCACCGTGCCGAAGACGATGATGTCGCGCTCGTGCGCAAGCCGGATCGCCTCCGTGATCTCGGCCTTGTCCTTGTCCGTCAGCACGTAATCCGGCTCAAAGGCGTACGTTCCGTTTCGCAGGTCGATGAAGTTCACGCGCGAGATTGCATAGACGTCCATCATGCCCGGCTGCAGGTGCGCCGCCACGGTCGTCTGCGGCCGGCCGCGCCAGGGTACCGTCGGCCAGTCGCGGATGGAGGCCGCCCGCAGCACGGTCTTGCCGTCCTGCCGCGCCAGGAGCTGGTACAACGTGTCCTGCCCGTAGAGGGTGCCGCGGGCGTTGCTCCCCCCAACCAGCACGATCGTCCGACCATCGGCAGCGAACGTTTCAATGACGTATCCGTCAAACCCGGGCGACGACTCGCTCAGGTCGATGCGCTTCTCCGCGCACAGGCGATCGAGCCACCCGTTCGTCGCCCGCTCGCCCAGCAGCACGATTACGTTGTGCTTCTTCCAGTCGCCGCTCTCGGCGAGGATGGGCCAGTCCTGTCCGAACCGCTTCGACACCCGGCGACGAAGCAGATCGGCCGCCGCCTTCGCCGGCTCGCGGGCCTTATCCCCGATCACGATGGCAACGCCGCCGTCTTCGAGCGGTATCCCCGGCCCGTCGGCCCACCGCACCTCCTTCGGCGACGGCGCGAGCGGAAGGGCGTCGCCTGCCGCGAGCCCGCTTTGCGAACAGAGCCACGCGATGATGCCCAGGACAACCGCGCATGGTACGGACGATTTGCGCATACAGTTCATGTGCTCCCGGTGGAAAGAAGAACCTGCCCCGCGCGTCCCGGCGTCGGGAGTATCGAGCCGCCCCGGGGTCTGCTTCGCTCCGTGGTTCCGGCGGGCGCCGGAAGACCTACGGCCGCTGATACGTCCCGACCAGCTCGCACTCGGCCAATATATGCCCGGACATCGCCTTGAGCAACGCGGCTTTGTCCTGGTTCGGGCCGAGCGTCAGCGGGGCGTTGAGCGCATAGAGTTTGAAATGGTAATGGTGTACGCCGTGTCCCTTCGGCGGCGCCGGGCCGCGGTACCCGACGACGTTCCACGAGTTCTTTCCCTGCAGCGCCTTGAGCGGCGGCGGCAGCCGCTCGGCGCGCTGGATGCCCTCTGCCAGCCCGGGAGCCGTCGCCGGGATCTTGTAGATCACCCAGTGGACCCACGGCTCCTCCGTCGGCGCATCCGGGTCATCGCAGATCAGCGCCAGCTCCTTTGCCAGCGGCGGCACGTTGGACCACGTCAGCGGCGGCGAGACGTCCTCACCGTCTCCGGTGTACCGGACGGGAACCGGCTGGCCGTTGTGAAACGCCTCGCTCTTGAGCATCATTCTCACAGATGAGCCTCCTTCACTGGGCTGGGTCGCTTCCGGGGCGGCTTCCGGTGCCGCTGTGCCCGGCGAGGGCTGTTCGTTCTGACGGCAGCCGGGTGATACAAGGGCACAGATGGACTGGATCGCTGCGGCCCACCACCATGCTCGACGTGACTCGATCATACTCCGCGCCTCGCGGCGTGCCGTCGCTATCATTATAACAGACCGGCAAAGGCCGGCCAGTGCCGTTTTCGGCGTGGGTTGTGCATCTGCCGGCGGGCGGGCATCGCGCCCGTCTCCCGGCCGGCGCAACACCCGGCCCCATCGACAGGGAAAACGCACCATGAAGGCGATGGTTCTCGAGAAGTCCGGACCGGTTGAGACGGTACCGCTGCGATGGGCGGACCTGCCCGATCCGCAGCCGGGCCCCGGCGAGGTCCGCCTCAAGGTTCGCTGCTGCGCAATCTGCCGCACCGATCTCCATGTCATCGAGGAGGAACTGCCGCCGCAGAAACGGCCCATCATCCCCGGCCACCAGATCGTCGGCGTCGTGGACAGGCTCGGCGAGGGCTGCCGCCGCCTCCGCCTCGGTCAGCGGATCGGCGTCGCGTGGCTGCGGCACACGTGCGGCGAGTGCGCCTTCTGCCGATCCGGCCGCGAGAACCTCTGCGAATCCTCCCGCTTTACCGGTTACCACGCCGACGGCGGATATGCCGAGTACGCCGTCGTGCCCGAGGAGTACGCCTACGAGATTCCCGACGCATTCAGCGACATCGACGCCGCCCCGCTGCTCTGTGCCGGGATCATCGGCTATCACGCCCTCCGGCGGAGCAATTTGCCTCGCGGCGGGACGCTCGGTCTCTACGGTTTCGGCTCGTCCGCGCACGTCGTCATTCAGATCGCCCGCCACCGCGGCTGTCCGGTCTATGTCGTCACGCGCGGCGAACGTCATCGCGAGCTGGCCCGCCGGATGGGCGCGGCGTGGGTCGGCGAGCGCGCCGCCGACATGCCGGTGAAAGTCGATAGCGCGATCATCTTCGCGCCCGCCGGCGAACTCGTGCCGCCCGCCCTCGAAGCCCTCAAGAAAGGCGGCACGCTCGCCCTGGCCGGCATCTACATGACACCCATCCCGCAACTCGACTACGAGAAGCACGTCTTCTACGAGCGCACGATCGTCTCCGTCACGGCCAACACCCGCGCCGACGGCCGCGAACTGCTCGCCGAGGCCGCCGAGATTCCTATTCGCCCGCACACAACCGGGTATGCCCTCGCAGACGCGAATCGCGCCCTCCAGGACCTCAAGGCGGATCGCATCAACGGAACGGGCGTCCTCGTCCTCAAAGAGAAGGAGTGATCCACAACCTCGAAGGGGGCGGCGCCCCGCCCGCCTTCTCCGTGATCTGCGCAACCTCCCGCCGATGCCCGCGCAGGGCGCCGCCCTCCGCGCGGGCAGGCAAGACCCGTCGCCTCATTGCGCCGTTGTATCGCCCTGAAGTGCCGCCACGATGATGTTCACCAGCGCCGGCCCGAGCGCCGTCGCGAATGACGTCCCGAACTCCTGGAGCACCTGCTTCTGGCAACTCGGGGTCGCCGTCTGAAACACCATCCCACCCGCCATCGCCAGCAGGGCGAACCGCCATAAACGACTTCGCTTCATCGAAATGCTCCTTAACGCCGACCCGATGCCCGGTCCGCCCGCCAGACTCTTCGACCTGCTTCGATCCCAAGCCTGATGATACCGGCGGAGCCGAGCCCCGCCAATGGTCTTCGCAGGCAGGGCCGACACCGATCCCGGCGCCCACGGCGACGCGGACGGTGTCCGGCGACCGCGACCGCTCCGGCGGCTTCCGTCGGTGGTGGCAATCCTGACTGGCGACGAAGGTTTTGCCCCACGAGCATACCGCGGAAGGCGATTCCAAGCCGTCCGGGCGGCGTGTAATGCCAACGTGGCGCGGTCGGGAGGTTGTTCTGCTCCGCCGCCGTCTCTTGACTGGCGCTCGAGCTTTGGTACCCTACCGGCGGATTGGCGCGGTGGGCAGTAAGGCTTCGCGAAGCGTATGTTCCTAACTGCTCTAGCCTAATGGAGTTGTGAAATCCAGCGACTTGCAGCCGGCACGGAGGCGGCCCTGTGCAACATCAATTCGGACGGGCTTTTCCGCAACCCTGTTGTCGGGTGGTCGGACTGGTTGTGCTGATCGCTGCGGCCGGCGGCTGTGACCAGGGGCCGAAGTTCGAGTACGAGCCTCTGCGGAGCGAGCATGTCGCTGGTGTTACGCTGCTCGATGTGCCGATGATTCGTCAGTCAGCGCCTCGGGCGTGCGGTGCGGCGGCGCTGGAGATGGTTCTGCGCTACTACGGCAAGGACGTGACGCAGGAAGCCATCATGAAGCAGTGCGACCGGGGCGAGGTGGGCGGCTTGGCGGCCAAGGACCTCAAGGCGCTCGTCGAGCAGCAGGGGATGTGCGCGTTCATCGTGCATGGCAACGCGGACGACGTATACAATTACGTGGACCGGAAGATGCCCCTCATTGTTGCTCGGCGGGCGAAGTTCATGCGGGGCCTGGGCAACCATTACATGGTGCTTGTGGGGCGGTCGGCAGACAAAGAGTATGTGTTTCTGAACGATCCGGAGAAGGGGCGGATCCGCGTGCGGCTCGAACGGTTTCTCTCGGACTGGTCGGCGGCGCAGCGGTTTTTGATGATCATCGGGCCCCGGGCAGAGGCCGCGCGGTCCGGCGCTGCCGGGGCTTCGCATGAGGCGACGAGTACGAGTAGAAAAAGCAGGTTTCCTTAGGAAAGGAGAACACAATGCGCTACGTTACTGTATCGTTGATCGCGCTGGCCTTCTGCGGGGCCTTGTTGGCAGGGGCAACGACGACAATGGCGGCCCAGCCTTCGACGCCCGCGGTGAAGGCGGCACCTGTTGCGGCCCTCAGTGCGGCCGACGTGGGCAATCTGGAGGCCCGCGAGACGCAGGCGGCCCCGCTGGCCGAGTTCCGCGGCGGTGATGCCGAGACGCTCACGGCGATTGCCGCCTGGAGCGGTCTGGGCTTCGGGCTTGCGGCGTTCATCCTGGTATTCTGCATCTGAGGCGGCGATCGCCGAAGCATGCAGGTGATGAGCCACACCCCATCGGTTGCCGTCGGCAGCCGGCGGGGTGTTTTCTTGCGCGGGGGTCGGATTGAGCGCCCGCCTTTCGGGGGGCTGCCGGCGGTCTTGCACGCTCCGATCGTCGCTTGCGGAGGCGGGCCTCGCTTATGCTTCGGGGTCAGGGTTTCGGCGGCGGATCGGCCTCGACGGGCGCGGAGCCGAGATGTTTCAGAAGGATCCACTCCGGATTCTTCGCGCCGCGGTCCAGGTAGATTTCGAAGCGGTCACCCGTGTCGGTCTGGATGTGATAGTAGTTGCGGTGGTGCCGCATTGTGAAGCGCGGACGGCGGACCTGGGCCGGCATGGAGCAATCCCGCCAGCTCGCCAGGATGCGGACGATCGTGTAGCCGCGTCCCCGCCAGGTGAAGCGCGCCGGGCGCCTGACCTCGTCTTCCGTTTCCATCGCAATGACTTCGCCGATGAAATCCATGATCCGGATGACGGATTCAGAGATGATGAATGCGGGATGCGCGGATTGCTTCGTACCGCGGCGAGGCCCGCACGTGGCCCGCCGCCGCCCCCGCGGAGGCATTCCTCATTCATCGTTCCGCATGCTGTGCCTTCATCTGCAGATGATAGCGGTCGCCGTTTCTCGCGACAACGCAGGGCGCTCCGAAGGCTTCGCTGAGGACCTCGCTCGTGAGCACGTCGTCCTTCGGGCCGACGGTGAGGAGACGCCCGTTTCGGAGCACGAGGACGTGGCTGATCCACGGACCGATCTCCTCGATATGGTGGGTTACCAGGATCAGACTCGGGGCATCCGCGGCACGGGCGAGGCGGCCGAGGTCGCGCAGGAAGGACTCGCGGGCGGCCGGATCCAGGCCCGCGCACGGCTCATCGAGGATGAGCAGCGACGGGCGGTTCACCAGCGCGCGGGCGATGAGGATTCGCTGCTTCTCGCCCTGTGAGAGCGTGCCGTACGGCTGCCCGGCGGCGTCTGCGCAGCCCAACAGCCCCATCGCTGCACGGGCGCGGTCAAACTCCTGCGGCGTGAAATCGCGGTAGAGGCCCAGTGACGCCTCGATGCCCGAGGCAACGACCTCCACCGCGGTGTCGCGGGTGGGCACGTCGTGCTCCAGGGCCGAACTCACCCAGCCGATCCGCTTGCGAAGCTCCGGAATGTTGCATCCGCCGAAAGTCCGGTCGAGGACCTGCACCTCTCCCTCGGAGACCCACTCATACCCGGTCAGAATCTTGAGCAGCGTCGTCTTGCCGGCGCCGTTGGCGCCGAGCAGGGCCCAGTGCTGGCCGCGTCCGATCGTCCAGGAAATGCCGGAGAGGATCTCCCGGTCGCCCCGGCGGTACGAGATGTTTTCCAGTCGAACGACCGACATTGTCTGCTCGCGGAAACCCGGCCCTCCCCGCCGGACGTCCCGCCGTCCCGGGCTGCCCGGAACCCGGCCGGGCAAGGGCAGCGGCGGCTCGCGTCACGGCCCCTCCGGAAAGAAGAGGTCGTCGTCGCGGATATCCGGGATGCCGACTACGAGGACACGCATCCGCCCCTTGGCCCCGTGGGTCACACCGGGCGGAATGTGAACGAGCGAGCCCTTGCGGACGGCGTGTTCGACGCCGTCGAGCCGGACGCTCCCCTCGCCGTCGAGCACATAGTAGATCTCGGTTGCGCGCTTGTGGTAGTGCTCGCGGGAGCCGTCGATGTCGACGACGTGCGTCCAGGCGGCGACGCCCCGCTCGGCGTCCTGCCTGCTGATAAGGCGGTATCGCCAGCCGCACGTGCTCCGCTCCCGCGGGGCCTCGTCTTCGTGCCGGACGAAACACGCGTCGCCGGGAGTCGAAGTCATTGCCGCATCCCCGAAGCCTGTTGCGGGAGCATTATTCCCCGCCGGCCGGCTGCGGTCAAACGGAAACACGATCGCGATCTGGACAGGACGGGCCGCGGGGGTTGGATTCCGGGCGGTCCGGGGCATTTCAGGAGGCCGAGGAATGGCTCGGTGTTCCGATGGCGGGGAAGGCGGCGGCCGGCTTCTCTGTCCGGCCAGAAACGCCCGGATCTGCCGAATCTGCTGCGCGAACCACCAGCGCCGGGAAATCGACTGCCCGCCGGATTGTTCGTACCTCCCCAAGCCGTCCCGCTTCCAGGAAGAGTACGAGGAGATGCGCCTGCTCGGTTCGATCGTCCGCGACCATGCGGATCTTCTCCAGAATATCGAGTTCGCGCTCGTGGAGACCTGGAAGGAGGATGTGAGCGTGGATGACGCGGCTGCGTACGAGGCGTTGCGGGCGGTGCGCGAGGATGATGCGGCGCACTCGCCGCCGGCGGCCAGCGCCGCGGAAGCCGTCCGCGCAATCTTCGATTGGCGGCAGAGTCTGGAACCGGATGGATTGTCGCGCGCGCTTCGCCGCGCCGCGTGCAAGAAAATCATGCGCTCCATCCGGAACCATTCCGGCTGCACGCCCGGCGAGAGGGGATACCTGTGCTTCGTCAGTCCGTTTGTGGGCTGAGGGACTTCCCGCGGCGGGCTCGGTCCGACGGGACACCGGTCGGTCTCGCCTATGGCGCCGGCCGTGACAGCATTCCGAGCACGAGAAGGCCCAGCACGATCCGGTAGATCGCGAACGGGCGGAACTTGTGCGTCTGAATATAGCGCATGAACGCGGCGATCACGATCCAGGCAACGACGAAGGAGACGACGAAGCCGACGGCCAGCAGCAGCGCCTGCTCGTTGTGCACCTCATGCCGGTGTTTGAGGAGGGAGTAGCCCCCGGCGGCGAACATCGTCGGGATCGCCAGGAAGAACGAGAACTCCGCGGCGGCCGCGGCGGAAAGGCCGATGACGAGGCCGCCCATGATCGTCGCGGCCGAGCGGGACATGCCCGGCCAGAGCGCGAGGCACTGCGCCATGCCGACCACGAACGCGAGCGAGAGCGGGAGCCTCGCCGCATCCGTAATGATCGGTCTGGCGAATCGCCACTCGATGAAGAGAATGCCGATGCCCCCGGCGATCAGTGCGCAGGCGACGGGGAGCGGGAACTTCAGATGGGTCTCGACCCAGTCCCCGGCGAGCTTGCCGACGACGGCCGCCGGCAGAAACGCGACGAAGAGCTTGACGAGGATGTGCTCGTGGATCGGCGCCCCGGCCGGGTGGACCGCGAGGCGCCAGAGCCGCCGCCAGAAGAAGAGCGCCACGGCGCAGATCGCCCCGACCTGGATGAAGATGTCGAAGACGCCGCTCCAGAACGGATCGCCGCTCGGGATGCCGAGCAGCGGCTCCACGAGGATCATGTGCCCGGTGCTGGAGATGGGCAGGAACTCGGTCAGCCCCTCGACGACGCCGAGGACGATCGCGCGCAACACATCAGGCATGCAGCCACCCTCGCACGACGATCTGGCCGATGATGTTCGCGTAGACCGCTACGCCCAGATCGTCCATCAGGATTCCCCAGCCGGCCGGAAGCCGCTCGAGCTGCCTCCCGGGCGGGGGCTTGATCACATCGAACACGCGAAACAGAAAGAACTGCATCGCATAGACGCCCGCCCAGGTCGTCAGCGGCAGTCCGCCAACGGGCAGCGCAAGCACGGAGAGCCATTGGCCGGCGACCTCGTCGAGCACGAACGGTCCGGGGTCGCCGGGCTTGCGGGCCCGCGAGGCGAAGTGCTCAACCGCCCAGCGTCCCCACACGATCGAAAGGACGCACGCGAGGAGCATCAACCCGGCGAGCGCGGCGTCGTACCATCGCGAGAGCCCCGCGCACCGCATGCCCGCAAGCAGAAGGCCCGCCGCCGCGATCGCGCCGAGCGAGCCCCAGGTACCGGGGGCGAACGGTATGTAGCCCAGCCCGAAGAAGGTGATCGCCATCCGTCGAATCATGCCGAGCCCACCGAACGGGACGTTTCCGACAGAATGTGCCTGGCCATGTTCAGGTAGCTGATCATCGAGAGCGTCGTGACGATCACGGTGGCCCAGACCAAGATCTCGCAGCCGACCTCGAAGAAGGAGTTGCCGAAGAAGAAGCCGTGCGGATGGGCAACGGTCAACAGGATCCAGACGGCGGTGACCGACTGGAGAACCATCTTCGTCTTGCCGTACAGATTGGCCCCGAACGACTCGCCCCGGGCCTCGCTGAACCCGCGGATACCCGTCACGAGCAGCTCACGGCCGATCATCAGCACGACCATCCACATGGCGACGTGGCTCACCTGCCTGTCCCCCTGGACAAAGCCGGCGCCGGCGAAGAACGCGAAGGCCCCGCAGATGAGGACCTTATCGACGAAGGGGTCGATGACCCGGCCGAAGGAAGTCACCTGGTTATGCTTGCGGGCCAGGTAGCCGTCCACGATGTCGCTGACGGCGGCAACGACGAAGATGACCGTGCAAATATCGAGGAGCCAGAATCGTGGAGACGGTGCGCTGACGGAGAACTGCGCGATGACGGCGAAAAAGAGTATCGCCAGGAGAAGCCGGCCGATGGTGATCTGGTTGGGCAGATTGATCTTCATCGACGTGTCGCGCGTTTCGTGGTTGCGAAAAGGGCTTTACCCCCAAACGATGCCGTCTCCTGGTCGCATGTCCCTTGCTTGGATCGTTTCGGTGAGTATAGCAGGGAGGGTGCGGATTGGAAACCGGAAGATAAGGCCCTTGCCTGCTTCCGTCGGAATTGGAGAACCGGGCCGTTTGAGTTGCACCTGTAGAGGCGTACCGGACGGAGGATTGTCTGATGCCGAAGGGGCGACGGGATTTCACCAGGGCCGGGAAGACGGCCATCCTGCGGGAGGACCTGATCGAGAAGGTTTCGGCCTGCCTGTCCGCAGGCACGTCTCGGAGGTGTGCGAGAAGCACGGCGTGCAGCCGACGGCGTCCTACGGCGGGCAGAAGAAGCTGTTCGAGGAGGGGGCGGTGGTGTTCGAGCAGCCGCGGGCCAAGTCGGGCCGTCAGGCGGCGGCCGAGCAGCGGCGGATCGCCTTGCTGGAGGCCAAGTGGCGGAACAAGGATGAGGTGATGGCCGAGCTTCTGGGCGAGCACGTGGCGCCCCCGAAAGTCTTGGCCGGATCGGAAGGCCGGCTGGGTTCCCCACGATGTGCGGGATGAGGTGGTGGACTTCGTGCATCGCTGCTCGGTTCGGACGGCGGTCGCGGTGGTTCGATCCAGGCCGGAAAAGCATTGCTTGTGCGAGTTGGCCAGTGGTATGCTGAGGGGCGACCTGGACGCAGGACAGGGCTCCGGTGGGAACCCTTGACACGCGACGAACGCGCACGCGTCCAACGGGGAGGAAGTCGCGTCGCGAGTCAAGGGGAACCATCCCGGGCGCCGAGCCCAGGGGCCGACACCGAAGGGCCGTCAGGAAGCTTGTGCCGTCCGTCTTTGGCGTCCCCTTCGGGATTGGCACGATGCGATATCCCCCCTGCCTGCGGCAGACAGGGCGCGGCGCAGCCGCGGGCAAGCGGACCGGAAACAGCATTCGATTCGGGAGACGGTCTCCCGGACAGGTGTATCTCGGGGAGGCTGGTTCTCCATTTCAGGCTGAACCAGGACACCCCTGAGGGCACGCGCACGCCCGAAGCTGCTCGCCCAACTCTCGCACCCGCGCCTCCCGGTCAGCCTACGCCCGGCGAAAAACTGTTGACAGGGAGGCGATAAGTCGTATGA
>Ga0272448_1008980_pt1 | contig 10291 bp, 8 predicted proteins | sample YNPCB0191_FD_202220 | JGI IMG/M metagenome (GOLD analysis project Ga0272448, IMG submission 202220) | Hot spring sediment microbial communities from Yellowstone National Park, WY, United States - YNP-CB-019-1 | ecosystem: Environmental > Aquatic > Thermal springs > Hot (42-90C) > Sediment... | reverse complement strand
GGCAGGAAGCTCAGCGCCAGAGCTCCGATCACCAGCTTGGTCTTGATGCGCGAGCCTTCGCGGTTGCTGCGCCGCTCCACATACAGGCGGAGTCCGGTCCGCGCCAGCATGAAGCCCAAGGTCACCGTGAGCAGGAAGACCAGGGTCGAGATGGCCCAGTACAGAACGGTCTGCTCGGGGCTGGTGGGAGCCAACTCCCCAAAGCTGAACGATCCCTGCCAGATAACCAGTCCGGCGGAGACAATCAGCAGGATCAGCCCGGAAATGTAAAGGATCCGCTTTCGCATGCCGACCGAGTCTGATCCGATTATACGGCGGCGCCGGCGGGCCGGGCGATCCCGCAACTGATTGCGCTACAGTAAGACTGCTATGGCAGCCAAGCGAATCCTGATGCTGGTGGGCGACTTCGTCGAAGATTACGAAGCTATGGTCCCCTTCCAGGCGCTTCAAATGGTAGGCCACACCGTCCACGCCGTCTGCCCCGGCAAGAAGGCGGGCGAGAAAGTGCGCACGGCGGTGCACGACTTCGAGGGCGACCAAACCTACAGCGAGAAGCCCGGGCACAACTTCGCGCTGAACGCCGACTTCGACGGGGTACGCGTGGAAAGTTACGACGCGCTGGTGATTCCGGGCGGGCGCGCGCCCGAGTACCTGCGCCTGAACCCGCGGGTGCTGGAAATCGTGCGGCACTTCGCGCAGGCCGGCAAGCCCATCGCCGCCATCTGCCACGGCATTCAAGTGCTCACTGCGGCGGGCGTGGTGGAAGGGCGCGCACTGACTGCCTATCCGGCGGTCGCGCCGGAGGTCCAACGAGCCGGAGCCACCTGGCTGGAGTGCCCCGTGGATAAGGCCTGTGCGGATCGCAATCTGGTGACCGCTCCGGCTTGGCCCGCCCACCCGGAATGGCTGGCGCGCTTCGTCCAGCTTCTCGGCACCCGCATCGAGCCTTGAAGCTTCAACCCTGCCGCGAGGGCCTCTGGTAGGGCTCCTTGAGATACCGGGCGGCCTCCTCCTGGGCGCCCTGGGTGTTGTCTTTAGTGCGCACCGCCTGCCGGTACTCGTTCAGCGCTCGCTCCCGCTGCCCGGTCAGGTCGAAGATCTTGCCCAGATTTATGTGCGACCAAACCTCGGTCCACTTCGGCTCCAGGTCTCCGTTGAGCGCCTCACGGAACTCGTTGGCCGCCGACTGGAAGTTGTTCTGCAAGAAAAAGACCTCCGCAATGCGGTAGTGGGCCAGTGAACTGTAGCGGTTCACCTCCAGCGCCCGCTGGTATTCCTTGAGGGCTTCATTGAATTCGCCGATCTCGGCGAATTGCTCGCCGCGCCGGATGGCGACGGCCACGCGCACCGCGTCGCTGAAGCGCAACACGCGATGCTCGGGATCGAGCGTGAGCGTCTTGGGTTTGCCAAAGGTCTCGGCAACGAATTCCGAAGAGGTGCCCGCGACCTCGATGCGCTTGGTTTCCGGGTTGCCCTCGGTCTCAATTTTCAGATCCACGGGCATGCGGAAGGTGTCCAGATCCTGGGACACCTTGCCGACCACCCGAAAGCCCTTCTGCGTCCGGTAGACGGTGTACTCCAGTTTGAATTCGGGCGCCCCGCTGGATTCAATCCACTGGAGGAAGAAGTATCCCAGCGACTGTCCGGCAGCCGCTTCAGCGGCCTTCTGGACGTCTTGCGTGGCCACCGAGGCCCAGGCGTGTTGATTGGGGAACTCCTTGAGCAGTCGCTGGAAAGGCTGATCGCCGATCACATAGCGCAACATGTGATAGACCGCGGCGCCCTTGCTGGCCGATACCGCCCAGAACTCCGGGGAGTAATCCTCAATCCGGCCGGTCTGGATTACGGGTACGTCGTTGATGGTCAAGGCGTCCACATAAAGATCCCGCAACTCGGCCTCCAAAGCCGAGGGGCCGTTCAAATGCTCCAGGTAGAGCAACTCGGAATAGCGTGCCGCGCCGTTGGTGATCCACAAATGATCGCGTGTCGCGGCTGAAAGCAGCATGCCCCACCACTGGCGGGCTACCTGATTGGCCACCAGGCGCACGTTCACTTGGTTGGCTAGGCTGGTGGAGGCCAGAAATACCATGCCTGGGGCCGCGTAGCCGTTAGGCGCCCCCGCCTCGGTCTCAACCACCGTCAGGTTGGCCTGGGGCGGCAGGCCGTAGAGATTGGTGAAAAACGTCATCGCCCGGCCGAACTCCTGACCCCAGGTCTCCGCCCGCCCCTTGTTGGCGGCGCGGAAGTACAGCGTCGTGGTTACGCCTTCCGAGCTGACGCGTACCGGCTCGTCACGGACGACCGCCACGCTGCCTGGAAACGAAGGCTGCGTGAACTCGAATAAGAATGCCGCCTTGCCGGAGGCCGCCTCGGCAGGCTTTTCCAGCCCGGCAGCGAGCACTCGGAAGCCCGCCGGCACCGTTATCTTCATCTCAGCCGTGAAGCGGTCCGTGGTGTAGCCGCTGACAGGAAACCAGCGCGCCGGGTACATCAGGAAGGCGTAATCCGGCTGGATCGCGGCGAACTTAATGCCGAAGACCGGGGACTCCTCCTCACCGCTCAGCCGGCCGTCGTAGTAAAAGACCGCTGCCGCGGGTTGGCCCTTGGCCAGCCGATCCGGAAAGGTTAGCCGCTCGGTGAAGTCCTGGTGGGAGCGCGACGCCGCGACCGGGCGTCCCTGGCCGTCTTCGACTTTGGAAACATTCAGCGCGTTGTTGAGTTCGAAAACAGCGGAGCTGATTTCATCCTGAGGAACGAACCGCACTTCCACCCTGGCGGTAAGCGAGCGCTCCTGCGGATTGATCGCCGCCTCAATACGATAGTGCTGGACGTCAATGCGCGGCCGCCGCTGCTGGCTCCAGACGCAGATCGGGACCGCCGCCAAAGCCAGCACCGCCCACAAGGTTCGAATCATGCCCTACTCCCTTGCCTGACTTCCCACTGCCGCCGGAACTCCTCCACCAAGCCGGCGGCTCGCTCGATCGGATCCTCTACGCCGGACAGCCGCCGGGCCACCTCTCTCAGCTCGCCCCGCATGCGGTCGCGCGCCTGCGAATCATCGAGCAACCGCAGGGCTTCAGCCGCCAAACGCTCCCCCACTACTTCATTCTGCATCAGTTCGGGAACCACAGCGCGGCCGGCCACCAAATTCACCATGGAATAAAAGGGCACGTTCACCAACGGGCGCCCCAACCACCAGGTCAGCCGACTGACCCGGTAGAAAGTCACCGTGGGAGTACCCAGAAGGGCTGCCTCCACGGTCACCGTGCCGCTGGCGGCCAGCGCCACCTCGGCCTGGGCCAGCACGTCCCAGGTTTGCCCTTCAATCACTTGGATGGATGAGCGCGCGATCGGTTCCCGAAAATTCTCAAGTTCTCCTCCCAGGAATCCCCCGGCCGGCGCGGCCCAGACGAAGCTGGCCGGCCGGCGGCCGCTAATGAGTTCGCAGGCCTCAATCAAAGCCGGCAGGTGTCGGCCTGCTTCACCCCGGCGGCTGCCGGGCAACAGCGCCACCAACGGGCGGTCCTCCGGCAGATGATTGCGACTGAAAAACTCCCGGCGCGAAAACTGTGGCCGGGCCAGCCGCGACAGCGGATGCCCCACGTAAAAGGCATCAATGCCCTGCCGGCGGAAGTAGTCCTCCTCGAAGGGAAAGATGCACAACAGGCGGTCAATCACTCGGCGCATCAGGCGCAGGCGCCCCCGCCGCCAGGCCCAAACCTGCGGGGCCACCAGGTAGATCACAGGAACTCGGCGCCGCTTGAGCTGGCGCGCCACGCGCAAGTTGAAGTCCGGACTGTCGGTCAGAATCGCTAGATCCGGCCCCTCAGCCTCGGCTGCGCGGATGAGTTTGCGGTATTCACCGTAGACTCGGGGTATGTGGCGCAGGACCTCCGCCAGTCCCACGACTGCCAGCGAGGCGGCGTCCACCACCGCTCGGACGCCGACCTGTTGCATGCGCGGTCCGGCGCAGCCGAAAAACTCCGCCTGCGGCCAGCGCTCGCGCAGGCGCTCCACCAGGCTCGCCGTGTAGAGATCCCCGGAAGCTTCGCCCGCCGAAACCAGAATTTTCAGCCGCACACCGAAGCAGTCTAACAAGCGGGGCTGGTCGCGCGAGCCCTCTGTTAGAATGAAAGCAAGCCGTAAGATGTCCACCCAGACCGAGGTGGGAAAGCTTCGTGTGCAGGAGTTCGCCAACCGTTTCCGCCACGAAGTGATTCCGCTCAACAACACGGTCTTCTACTTTCCGGCGCTGCCGGTTGCGGAAGACGATCTGCGGGACTACTTGCAAGATCCGGTAGCTGCGCTCCCACCCGCGGTTCAGCGTATCCTCCCCCGGCTCTGCGTGTTTCTTGTCCCCTACCTGGAGAAACCCAACGGGAAGGCCGAGGAGCTGGTGAGTTTCGAGAAGCCCGCCGAGAAATCCCAAGCCGCCGCCGCCCAGTTCGAATCTCCGCTGGGCCCGGTGATGGTGTTGGCGGTCAAGGACCTCGACGTGGCCCAGTACCACTATTACTTCTTCCGCGCCGTGGCTACTCTGCTGGCCGATCGCCTGCCTGGCGAGGTGGAGGAGGCCTTTACCCGCCTGTTGCGCGACGAGCTCAACAGCCGCGTGCACGGCGAGGTGGATGAGCGGGGCTGGCAGCTCAAACAATCCCTGCTGCGCCGCCAAAGCAAGGTGCGCCGCGAGAGCAAGGCCTTTCGCGCGTACGTGCGGCAGGCCTTCATTGACACGCTGACCCTGTATCTGCACGGCATCTGTTGCGACATTGACGTGGAGACCGGGCCGCGCCAGCTCCCCAGCCGCTTCCTGCGACGCAGGCTTGAGCTGCTGCACAGTTACTTCCCGCCGCCGCCCGGCTACGCGGTCTTCCCCGAAGAAGTCAAAGAGGGCTAGCCGCCCGGGCAAGGAACTTTCGGCGACAATAAGGGACTTGATGGTGCGTCTTCGCAAGCTGCCCTCGCGGGCGGAGCTGCTGCGCCGGGTGCGCCCTACCGTTGACTACTGGCTCCAGACCGAAGTTCATGTCTACGCTCTGGCGATCGCCGCCAGCATCATGCTGTCTTTCTTCCCGTTTCTGATCGTCATGGTTTCCTTCTGCCGCTACGCTCTGGGCTGGCGGGCGGGAGTGGCCGCAATCTACGCAGCGGTGGACGGATACTTTCCGGGCGAGCTGGGCGACTTCATCGTTTACAACCTCCGCATTGTCGTTCAGGATCGCGGCGCCCTCCAGGTCGTCTCGCTGTTGCTGCTGCTATTCACCGCCAACGGCATCTTCGTGCCGCTGGAGGTGGCGCTGAACCGCGTTTGGGGCGTGTCGGAGAACCGCAGTTACTGGCGCAATCAGGCGCTCAGCATGGTGATGATCTTCGCTTGCGGCAGCCTGGCGCTGGCCGCAACCATTCTGAGCGGCGCGGGAGCGCCCCTGTCGAGTTCATCGTCCGGCCTGCTGGCGGCAGCCGCTACCGTGTTGCTGAGACTGGCGGCCGTCCCTCTGCTCCCGCTGATGCTGTTGCTGATTTATTGGAGACTGCCTAACCGGCGGATCCCACTAAAGCAGGTGGCGCCTGTGGCGGTAGTGGTAGGGCTGGCGCTCCAGGCCATGCAGTATTTAAACATGCTCACCTGGCCGTTGTGGCGCGCAAAGGTCCGCCACGAATACGGCCCGTTCTACTATTCGGTGAGCATCATTCTATGGAGCTTCCTGGCGGCCATGGTGGTGCTGGCGGGTGCGGAGTGGGCGGCGCGGCGGGAGCGGGCCGCCCGTGCAAGCTTGCCCGAGCAAAACGCCGCACCGCACAGCCCGGCTGGTGGGACAATCGGGTCTATGCGCGTGGAACTGGCGTTCGGCAAGACCGGCCTGACAGCCCACCTTCCTCAGGGCTTTCGATACCGCATCCTGGAGGCGCGCTCCGCTACGCCCTTGGCGGATCCTCTGGCAGCCATCGAGACGGCGCTTGAGAACCCCATTGGGCGTCCGCCCTTGCGGGAGCTGGCCCGCGGCAAGCGCAGTGCCGCGATCGCCGTCTGCGACATCACCCGGCCGGCGCCCAACCGCCTGGTGCTGCCCGCCGTGCTGGCCAGGTTAGAGCAGGCCGGAATCGCGCGCGAGTCCGTGAGGATCCTGATCGCCACCGGGCTGCACCGGCCCGCGGACGCCGCAGAGATGCGCCTGATAGTGGGCGAGACGGTAGCCGAGGGCTGGCGCGTAGAGAACCACGACGCGCGAGATCTCGCCGCGCATCGCTACCTGGGCCGTACCGCTTCGGGTACGCCTGCATGGATTGACGACCGGTTCCTGGCCGCCGACCTGCACATCACGCTGGGCTTCATCGAACCGCATCTGATGCTGGGCTATTCCGGCGGGCGCAAGCTGATCGTCCCGGGCCTGGCCGCGCGCGAAACCATCCAAGTGCTGCACAGCCCCAGATTCATGCGGGATCCGCGGGCCATCGAAGGATCCATAGAGGACAACCCGCTTCACCGCGAGCTGCTGGAGATCGCCGCGCTGGCCCGCCACGATTTCATCGTGGACGTGGCCTTGGCGCGCGACCGCAGCATCGCCGGGGTGTTCGCCGGCGATCCGGTCGCCGCCCACCGTCAAGGGGTGGAATTTGTTTCCCGCGTGATGCTGGAGCTGCTGGACGAGCCGGTTGACGCCGTTCTGACCACCGGCGCCGGATATCCGCTGGATCTGACCTTCTACCAGGCAATCAAAGGCGTGACCGCCGCTGCTCATATCTTGAAGCCGGGCGGCCGGATCCTGCTGGTGGCCGCCTGCGAGGAAGGGGCCGGAGGGCCGGAGTTCCGCGAGCTGATGAAGGCCTTCCCGGACTGGCGGCGGTTCATGGATCACATTTTGAGGGCGCCGGTAGTGATTGACCAGTGGCAGCTTGAAAAGCTGGCTTTGGTGGCCGAGCGGGCTGAGCTGCTGTTCTACGTGCCGGGGCTGCCGGAGCAGTGCGGCGCCTCGTTGTGGGGCCGGCGGCTGGCGACCATAGAGACGGCGGTCCAGGCTTTGCTCGGCGATCTGCCGCCCGGGGCCGCCGTTGCAGTCATTCCCGAAGGCCCTTACGTGCTGGCCAAGCTGCGGGCGGGCTGAAGGGCCAAAAGAACCTGCCGGGGCGCTAGCTTTAGCGCTTTTCACGGGCAGGCCTGCCCGCAGCGGGCCGCGATCAGCAGTTGCAGCGCGGCAAAGTACTCGCTCGCGCTCACTGCGCGCGGACGCCCCGGGCCGGCCGCCGGCTTATCGTCCCGCGGCTGTTGCGGGTCGGTCTTGTGGGCCACCACCATATCCAGAGCCGGCAGCACGGTTATGTATTGGCCATAGGCGCCCATGCCCGTGTAGGCCCCGGCCAGCGGCCCACGCCGTCCGGGTGAATCCCAGACCCACCACATGTAGCCGTAGCCCCAAAGCTGGCCGCTGCCGTAGGCGGCCTCGCGTTGCACGGGCGGATTAAGTTCGGCCAGCGGTGTCACCAGGCTTACGATTTTACGCGCCCAGTCGCGCGGAATCACCTGGCGACCGGCCCACTCCCCTTCGCGTAGCATCAGGTAACCTAGGCGCGCCATGTCGCGCGTGGACAGCCACATGTGATAGGCCGGATGCATCGAGCGCTTCAGATCGCCGGATTTGCGCTGGCGCGCACGGTCGAAGTCCTGCATGCCGATGGGGCGGGCCAGGTCGGTCTCCAGGGCGTCGTAAATGTCGCGCCCGGTGAGCTTCTCGAAAATGGCGCCCGCGGCGTTGAAATCCCAGTTGTTGTAAAGGAAGTAGGTGCCGGGTTTTTGCGAGCCGCGGGGCGGGGCCAGAGCCGTGGAATCTCCGGGGTTGGAGGCCGGATGGTAGATGCCGCTGCGCGCAGTGATCAAGTGCTCAATGGTGGCCTGCCGCTCGATCGGCAGCAAGCCTTCCAAGTCCGTGAAGTCAAGCTCGCGTAGGGTGCGCTGGAGCGGGATCTTTCCGGACGCCACGTAGTTGCCGTACAGCATGGCCAGCACGCTCTTGCGCACGCTGGCCAAATAGCTCAAGTGCGCCGGATCGCCGTATTCAAACAGCACGCGCCCGCCTACCACCGCCATCATGGCCGTGGTGTCCAGCGTGCGCAAATAGCTCCGCAAGGCTTCCAGACGAGGGCGCGAGTAACCTGCCGTCTCCGGCCGCTCTATGCGTTCCCAGTCCTTGCCAGGGAACACCGGACCGCCGGAGGATTGCGCCGGCTGTGCAACGGCCGCCGAGAATACAGCGGCCAGCCCGAGTATCCCTCGCCTGAAGCCGTGCCGCACAACGCACCTCCTCAGGCCGCAGCCTTGATTTCTTCACGCGCTTTGGCGATCACCGCCATATACTGCCGCGCTTTCTCCACGATGACCTCGTAGCGGCCTTCCTTAAGGCTCTTGGCGTCCACCAACTCCGCGCCCACGGCCACCGCACAAGCGCCGGCCTTGAGAAACTCGCCGGCGGTTTCCAGGTTGACGCCGCCGGTGGGGATCATCTCAATATGCGGAAAGGGCGCCTTGAGCGCCTTGATGTACTTGGGGCCGCCTACGTTGCCGCAAGGGAAAATCTTGACGATATCGGCGCCGGCGTCCCAGGCCGCCAACACCTCGGTGGGCGTGAGCGCGCCGGGGATCGAGACCTTTGAGTACCGCCGCACCATTTCGATGGTGGAGAGCTTCAAACCTGGGGAGACGAAAAACTCCGCGCCGGCCAGCATAGCGGCACGCACGGTCTCCGGATCCAGCACCGTTCCCGCGCCCAAAACGATCTTGTCGCCCAGCGCGTCGGCCACTTTTTCCAAGGCGCGCAGGGCGCCGGGCACGGTCATGGTGATTTCCGCCGCCCGGATGCCGCCCTGATAAATCGCCTCCACCGCGCGGATGGCGGTTTCGGCGCTGGGGGCGCGCACCACGGGCACAATGCCGATTTCGATGATGGAGGACAGGATCTGCTGCTTGGTCATGATGCTCTGATCTTAGCAACCTGCGGGAACAAAGGGCTAAAGGTCAAGCCTCACCAATCCACGACCGAGCCGTCGTCGCGATCGTAGGTCTCCGGATTGCGCCAGTCGTGGCCGATCTTGTCGGCCAGGGCGTTTTCATCCAACTCAACACCCAGGCCGGGGGCGGTCGGGATATCCACATACCCGGCTTTCACCAGGAAAGGCTGTTTCAGATAGCCCTCGCCCAGGCTCACCTGCTCCTGGCAAAGGAAGTTGGGGATCGAGGCCGCCAGTTGGATGCCCGCCGCCAGCGAGATAGGGCCTAACGGGTTATGCGGAGCGATCGAAGCGTAGTAAGCTTCCGCCATGCCGGCAATCAAGCGCACTTCCGTGATGCCGCCGGCATGGCACAGATCCGGCTGAAGCACGGTGGCGGCACGCTTCTCCAGCACCTCGCGGAAACCCCATTTGGTAAAGACTCGCTCGCCGGTGGCGATAGGCAGATGCGTCGAGCGGGCGATCTCGGCCATCACGTCGTGGTTCTGGCACTGGCAGGGCTCCTCGATGAACATGGGTTGATAAGGCTCCAGGGCTTTGATCAGCAATTTGGCGGTAGCCGGAGAAATGGCGCCGTGGAAGTCGCAGGCGATGTCGGCGTCGTTGCCGGCCGCGCGGCGCAGTTCCGCAAAGCGCTCGGCGGCGTACTGGACCTCGGCCGGGGTCTCGATATAGCGCGAAGGCCGCCGCTTGGCAGGGCCGCACTTGAATGCGGTGAAACCCTCGGCCAGGCGCTTCTTGATCAGCTCCGGCGTGCCGGCGTGGGCGTAAACGCGCACGCGCGTGCGCGTGGGCCCGCCGAGCAGCTCGTAAATCGGCACGCCCAGGGCCTTGCCTTTGATGTCCCACAAGGCCATGTCAATGCCGCTGAGAACGCTGGTGAGAATCGGCCCGCCGCGATAAAAGGCGTGCCGGTAGATGGCTTGCCAGTGGTGGGCCACGCGACGCGGATCCTTGCCCACCAGGTAAGCTTCAACTTCCTTGACGCCCTCGGCGCAGGTGCGGGCGCGGCCTTCCAGGATGGGCTCGCCAAGGCCCACAATGCCGGCGTCGGTGTGCACTTTCAAGAACAGCCAGCGCGGCTTAACCAGCAAGGTCTCCAGCTTCGTGATGGTCAGCTTTTCTTTCGGGGAAAGCGGGGCCTGGCGAGCGATGCGCTCCTGGGTCTCGGGCTGCGGTGCGGGCAAGCCGGCAGCCAAGGCTCCCGCGGTCACGGTGCGACGGCTCAGTCTGTTGCTCATGGGCGCCTCCGGGTAACGCGTTCACTGTATCGCAGCCGATCTGCGAGAAT
>Ga0272448_1008976_pt1 | contig 10293 bp, 9 predicted proteins | sample YNPCB0191_FD_202220 | JGI IMG/M metagenome (GOLD analysis project Ga0272448, IMG submission 202220) | Hot spring sediment microbial communities from Yellowstone National Park, WY, United States - YNP-CB-019-1 | ecosystem: Environmental > Aquatic > Thermal springs > Hot (42-90C) > Sediment... | reverse complement strand
TTAGGGTATCAGCGCGAGAAGTACGACTACGGGAGGAGATGGGCTGCGGAAACCGTCTTCTCAGCGGTGAAAAGAATATCAGGAGAGCATGTAGCCGCAACCAAAACGGAAAATATGATGCAAGAGGGCATTCTAAAATTCAATTTTTATAATATGATAATACATTAAAATCAAAGAAAGGCGCGGGCAGAACAATCTCCTGCAGAGCTTTGAAGAGTTATTCAACACAGCACAGCACCGACATTTTTTAATACTTACTGCACGAGTTTCTGTTTGCTGTGCATTACCTGCTGGTGGTTGAGGATCTGTATGGATTGATGGTGTATGGAGAATCGCGTTCTTTTGACTGCCCTGGGGCTCAACCCAAAGGAGACGATGTACACTCTGGAGAACAGAACCTGCAAGTCCCTTTTGTCCCCTGTGGCTCTATACAATCTGCTTCCGGAAGATGATCGGTTTGATAGGGTGCTTGCTCTCTGCACGGACGAAGTTCTTGAAAAGACATTTCCCATTCTCAGGCGTGAGCTGCCTGTCAGGTGTGAGCCGGTGCGTGTCCTCGGCGGCGTCAGCGCTGATGATCTTCAGGCAACTGTGCATAACATGCTGGAGAAGATACCTGAGAAGGCTGAGCTCACACTCGACGTGACGCACGGGTTCAGGCACTACCCTTTCCTCTTCTTCACCGCATGTCTGTATTTGAAGGCTCTGAAGGATGTTGAGATCCAGCGGATCTGGTACGGGCGGCTGGATGGGAAGAACCCTGACGGCGCAGCCCCCTTCATCGATCTGAGCATACTTCTTGAGATGGTGGACTGGTTTCGGGTCGTTCAGTCCTTCAGGGATATGAGCAACCCGAAGGCTCTGGCGCAAAAACTAAGCGATTACGGGAAGGGGATGAAAAGGCCGGATGAGCGCATACCTGATATGAAGAGGTACAAGGCAATCGCCAGCGCTGCAGAGGATTTTGCAGAGCTGTTCGGTATGGGTCTACCTTTGGAGCTCGGCATGGCGTCAGCAGATCTGCAGAGACGAATAGATGGGTTCCGCAGGGAGTGCGATCTTTCAGCGATAAAAATCCCGCTTGCAGATGATCTGCTTCTGGAGATAGAAAAGGCAGCAGAGCGCTTCAGGCTGTCGGAGGGTAGGGAAAAGAGAGATCTCGTCCTCGATCTTGAGGAGATCCACAGGCAGGAAAAGCTCATCGATGCATACTTTGAGGCCGGTTACCACAACAACGCCATCGGGCTGATCAGAGAGCTGGTCATAAGCAGGCTGATGCTCAGCTATGAGGATCGGAAGAAGAACTGGCTGAGCATATCTCAACGGAAGAGATTTGAGCGATGTATGGGGGCACTTGTGGATTACAGCAAAAAGAACAGCGCAACTCTCACAGACGACAGGAAAAAGCTGGCAGGCATCTGGAGCTCCATTGTAGATGCCAGAAATAAGCTGCATCACCACGGGATGACAGTGGACAAGGTGAGCGGTAAGCAGATCGGGATTCCATATTGGTGGGAGGATCTGAAGCAGCGCCTGGATGACAGTTCTTTCTGGGATTGCGATTTCGGTGGCGGCTCTGGCAGGCTTCTGATCTCGGCACTGGGACTCCACCCTGGCTTTCTATACAGTGCTCTGAGAAAAGAAAATCCGGAGGCATGCCTGGTGATTGCATCACACGAAACTGTGAGCAGATGGGATGAGCTTGCCAGAAGGGCCGGTTACAGTGGAGATTTCAAGATTAAGGAAACGGATGCACATTCATTCGAGGGGATCAAAAGAATCGTGGATGAATCTGAGGGGCTTCTTTTCAGATTCGATGAGGTTGTTTGCAACCTGACAGGTGGCACAGCAGCGATGCAGTATGCGGTCATCCAGCTGGCAAGGAGGGCGGAGCGCTTGGGAAGAAAAGTCAGATGGATCGCGGTCATCGATAATCGTTTGCCTGATGAGCAGAATCTGAACCCCTATGCAGAGGGGGAGGTGGTCTGTTTGGAGGATGCTGGAATATGATCGAGGCGAGGTTCTGTATCGTCACGCCGCTCTTCATGGGCGGGGCTAATCCGGAGAATCCGGAGCTGCGCATTCCGGGCATAAAGGGCGCTCTTAGGTTCTGGTGGCGCGCCCTGGCCTGGAGCTGGTGCAAGGGAGATCTCAGCAAGATTCGGGATCTGGAAGGGCGGATCTTCGGGAGCACAGAGCAGGGGCAGTCAAGGGTGATCATGGAGCTCGCCAGAGAACGTGCAAAACCGGCAAATGAGAAATTCTTTGAAGAAAGGCAGGGCCTGATGTACCTCGGATACGGTCCTATCGATAAAGGCAAACTGACCCGTGAATACCTGGAACATCCAGTGGATGCGACGCTGAGGATCCGGATTCGACCGGAAAGTGGTGATGGGGACGCTCCTGGTGAATCTGTGATCGCAGCTCAGATCTCGAGGGCGCTGATCGCCATGGGCCTCTTTGGAGGTCTCGGAGCAAGATCCAGAAGGGGATTCGGGTCGTTCAACCTGACCGAGCTGAATGTGAACGGCGAGAAGAAAATCAGTTGCCCCACAGGGAAGGAGCAGCTGGGAAAAGAGATAAAAGGGCTTCTTGAAGGTCTGGATCTCTACAAAGGACTGCCGGAATACACCGCCTTCAGCTCAAATACAGCGGTTTATATTTATAAAAACAATAAAAAAGATCCTCTGGATCTGCTGGACGATGTGGGCAGAAGGATGCAGGAGTACCGGCTGGCCAGTAGGAAAAACGTAAAGGGTCGTGGGAGCTCCAGCGGATTCAGAGAGGATACGAATCTGGCAAAAGAAGCTCTTAAAAATACTGTAAATAAGCATCCCAGACGGCTCTTCTTCGGCCTGCCTCACAACTATTTCTTCAAGAATCTCGGCCAGTCTCTGGGGGTCAAAGGTGAAAATCATGATCGGAGGGCCAGCCCGTTGCTGATTCACGTGCAGAAGCTCAACGGCGAGTATGCCGCTGTTGCAGCTCTGCTGCCAGCGAGGTTCCTGCCAGTGGAGGAGAAGATCGTTCTGGCTCCCATGAAAAATAATGGTGAACAGAGCGGGGTAAAGTCTCGAGTTCCGCTGGACAGCGCCGAGGCAGAAAGGCTTGAAGTGATCAGAAAATTCCTGGAATCAAACTTTGAGAAGGTGTATCCAGATGAGCGAGAGCAGTGATGCAATAAACTTCACCATCGGCCCCGTCCAGGGGTTCATCGCACAGGCTCGGCGGACCAGGGATCTCTGGAGCGGCTCTTTTCTCCTCTCCTACCTCTCAGGCTGTGCTATGGCTGAGATCAGACGCCAGGGCGGCGAGATACTGCTCCCTTCTGTTAGCAAGGATGATGGTAGTGAGGATCCGCTGCTCAAAAGGATTGAGGGGAAGAGCAATGGCTCACAGCCGAGGATCGGGACGCTTCCCAACAGGTTCAGGGCTGTTGCGGAAAGACCAGCTGTTGCGGCGAGTAGCGCCGCGGAGAGGGTAAGGAGTGAGTGGAAGAAAATCGCAGACTGCGTGTGGGATATCTACGTGAAGGGCGTCGCCGTCGACGGAAATAACACGAAGGATATCTGGGAGAGACAGGTGAATAACTTCTGGGAGATCCACTGGGCTATAGGCGGGCAGGAGGGCATCGAGGCGCGGAAAAACTGGAGGTTCTATGCGGACTGGGAGTACAGCCGCCCCACCACAGAGGGAGGGGATCACTGCACGATCATGAGCGACTGGCAGGAGCTCTCTGGATATGTTCGCGCGAGGGAGCGCAGGGAGCAGGATAAGTTCTGGAGCGAGATGCGCAGAAATACGGGCGGCATGGATCTGAGGGAGGACGAGAGGCTCTGCGCGATCGCTCTGATCAAAAGAATGTTCCCGTTCGTGGCAAAGAATGCGATAGGGTGGGAGGTCGATGCGGACAGCTGGCCCTCCACGCTCTACGTGGCGGCGATACCCTGGCTCAGATCCGTGATCGAATCCGATCCAGAGGAGGCGAACAGGTACGCGAACATGGCGATGCGCTTTGCAAAGCACATAAGGAGAGAGGGTGTTGCAGAGCAGATCTTCAAAAGGAAGGATCCATTCCTTGAGATGGATGCGAACTTCTACTACACAACATCTCTGAAAAGTCCGAGAAGCACGCCTCTTGATGGAACTCCGGAAGGCGGAGACGAGCCAGAGGAGGTCGAGAAAGATCGCGAAGAGCTGATCGAGCGCCTGGAGAAGCTTTACGAAAGAAACGGTAGCCCATCTCCGTTCTATGCCATGCTCCTGATGGACGGGGACAACATGGGGAAGCTGATCAGGGATAAGGGAGAGAAGGTGAGCAGTGCTCTTGCATCTTTCTCAAACGGCGTTGATAAGATAGTACAGGATAGCGATGGAGTCCTGATATACGCAGGTGGTGACGATGTTCTTGCGATGCTGCCGCTGAACAGAGCTCTCAGCTGCGCATGCAGGATCTCCAGGAAGTTTGAAGATGCTTTTAATGAGAAGGACATCAAGGCGACCATATCCGCGGGCGTCGTATTCGCCAGCTATCGCGTGCCCCTCAGCTCTGTGATGCGCGAGGCGCATTCGATTCTGGAAGATATAGCAAAGGATGATAATGGCAGGGGTAGCATAGCTGTCAGCGTACTCAAGGGCAGCGGCAGGTACTGCAGTTGGGTAAGCTCCTGGAATGGAGCTGTGTCATCAGAAACCGGCGAGGTAATTCTGGAGAGGCTGGCGAAGAGTCCTGACGAGAGACGGGAGAGCAGAGAGACGTCTAGCTCCTTCATCTACAAGTCAAGAGAATTGATGTTGAAGCTCACAGGCTGGCCTCGATGGACCCCGGGGATATTCTTTAATCTAGGTCATCTTGAGGGGCTGGATCTTGAGGAGCTCCTCCTGGCCGAACACCTCAACGCACTCAGGCACAGATCAGAGATAACAGAGGATGTTCGCGCCAGAGCAGGCAGGTATGTGAGAGATCTCATTTCCGTGAGCCTTAGGAACCCTGGCCCTGAGTGGAAGGGCGGAACTGGTGATGAGATCTGCGCAGATGGTATGCTGCTCGTGAAGTTTCTCTCGCAGAGGGGGGTTTCGGAGTGATCTATCTCAGCTTTACACCCATCGATTCATGGTTCTTCAGGGATGGGAGGCCGTTCCATCAGGGGGAGGCAACCTCTGATGTCGGAGGGCTCTTTCCGCCCAGCGCATTCACAGCTGTGGGGGCGATAAGAGCGCATCTGGCGAGAAGCATGGGCTGGCGCTATGGCAGATGGGGTGATGAGATCTGCGATGTGCTCGGAAACGGATACGATCTGGGTGGACTGAGGTTCAGGGGACCGCTGCTCTGCAGGGAGATGGAGGCGCTGTTCCCGACGCCACTCAATCTCTACGGGAAAAAGGCCGGAAAAGAGTATGAGATGCGGCTCCTTCGTCCCGGGAACGAGGTGGAGTGTGATCTCGGGAAGGTCAGGCTTCCGTCTGCTGAGAACATCGATGGCATGAAGCCGCTGTCAGGATACATCGATGCCGTTCAGCTGGGGCGTCTGCTGCGTGGGGAGGTACCTGTGGGTCGGCTGATCCCCAGGGAGGATCTCTGGGAGACCGAGTACGCCGTGGGCCTCACGAGAGATGAGATCTCCAGAACCGCGAAGGAAGCGCATCTATACTCGATAAACAGGATCCGTCTAAAAAATGGGGTGCATCTGCTCATGGGCATCGAGGGCATCGATGAGAAACTTCTGAATCAGCTGGATAACGCTGTGCTGCCGATGGGCGGAGAGGGGCGCATGGCCTCACTCGAGATCGTGCGACCAAGAACAGACGTATCTGGGATCAGGCCGGAGCTCAGGGCGATCGACGGACGGATCAGGTTCACGCTGATGCACATCACCCCGGCTTTTCTTGAGAGGTGGCCCGGACCCGGAGATGAGATCCCAGGGGTCCCTGGGAAGGTCGTATCTGCCTGCATCGGACGGGCCGTTCGCATCGGCGGCTGGGATTCCGTGGAGAGGAGACCCGTGGATCTAAAGCCCTTCATTCCGGCCGGCTCCATCTGGTTCTGCGAGGCCGATGAGGATCAGCTGAGCGATGTGCAGAAGCTGCACTCTGCAAGAATAGGAGAGTACACTGGATTTGGTTTTGGAGAGGTTGTTCTAGGTATTTGGTGAGGGTGAGATCATGAAAGGCATGATGCTCTGTATGCTTGCTGAAACCCACATACACCCAGGCGCTGGCAGTTCTGAGGGGTTTTTGGATCTGCCGGTCGCACGGGAGGCTGTGACCTGCTACCCTGTAATAGCCGGATCCAGCCTTAAGGGCGCGCTGAGGGACGCGTCGAGAGGAAAGGCGGACGAATCCATATTTGGCGACCAGGACAGGGCCGGAGAGATCCTGGTATCTGATGCCAGGCTCCTGCTTCTTCCAGTAAGAAGCCTCACAGGCCCTTACAGGTGGGTTACATGCCCCCATATTTTGGAGAGGCTGAGCAGGGATATGAAGCTCTGCGGCCTGTCAGATGGTTTCGATGTAGTGAGCGTTGAAAGAGGAGAGGCCCTCTGCAAAGGTGGGATGCTCTTCCTGGAGGAGAGGGAGTTCCGGGGTTCTGGCGGGATAAATGGCAATCTTATAGAAGTGCTGAAGAATATGATTCCTCATACCCAGACCGCATCCAGGCTAGAGAGTCAGCTTGTGATCGTCAGCGATGATGATTTTCAGTGGTTCGCCAGTTACGGGCTGCCGGTGATAGCGCGCAACAAGCTGGATGATAACAAGAAGAGCGAGTACCTCTGGTATGAGGAGGCTCTTGCGCCTGATACATTGATGTACTCCATGATCTTCGAGCGCGTTGGGGGCGCTCTGGGCAAGGTGAAGTCGATCTTTGGGGACAAACCATACCTCCAGCTCGGCGGGAACGAGACGGTGGGCATGGGATGGTTTGCTGTGAAGATCCTCGAGCAGGGTGAGAGGAGATGAGTGCGAGGAGCCTGGAGCAGGAGCGTGCTGCCCATGCGCTGAGTGCTGTTAACAAGATAAAGGAAGAGAGCTGGGCGGGCAAGTTCCGGAGCTACGTGGAGCGCCTGCCTGCTGCCATAGTTATGAACGGCCTGGGCCAGGCGATGGCGAGCGAGCTGGCCGCGGCAGGAAGGGCAGAGAATGATGAGAAACTCGATGAGAAACTCGCCCACAAATGTCTCTATGATTGTGTCGAGAAGTGGATTCACTGCAGGCACATCTACAATCAAGAGAAACTGATGGATGCGATTGTGAATGGATCACAGGAGCAGTACGTCCTCGCCCAGGCTGAGGCTCTCGCATACCTCGAGTGGCTGAAGAAGTTCAGCCAGGCTTTCCTGAAGGGGGTGTGATCATGCCCCTGCCTCTTTACAAAACCATCTCTGAGCCTCAGTTGCGGGATGGAAACGCAGGCCTCTGGTACGACAAGTTCTGCAACATGTGGAACAAAGAGTTCAATAGCCTGGGGGATGACGGCAAGAAAAAGTGGATTGAGACTGTCGGGGAGACAGGGACTAAGGGGAAGACTGGCGATGAGGCGCTCCTCAAAGAAACGTATGAGCGTGTGAGCTCGCTGATCTCAAAGATGAACGGAAAAGCGGTGATCTTCAGGACCACGGCGCCTTTCGTCACAGGTCTCGGGAGGAGCCATCCTGTCGAGAACGGGTTCGCATGGCATCACACGCTCGGCGTGCCTTACCTTCCGGGATCTTCGGTGAAGGGGATGGTCAGGGCCTGGGCGCGTCTCTGGAAGAAGGTCAACGATGATGAGATCAACAGGATCTTCGGGCCGAAGAGCGCGGGAAGTGTGGGGTCTGTCGTGTTTCTGGACGCTCTCCCGATACGACCTGTGGAGCTCAAGGCGGAGATAATGACGCCGCACTACGGGCCGTACTACCAGGGGGAGGAGCCACCTGCCGACTGGCACAGCCCTGTGCCGATACCTTTCCTGGCGGTCGCTGAGGGCCAGGAGTTCCTCTTCGGTGTCGTGCCCAGAAAGAACGCCTCTGAGGACTGCGAGAAGGCGATCGGATGGATGAAAGAGGCGCTCGAGGTTATAGGCGCGGGCGCCAAGACCGCTGTCGGATATGGCAGGTTCGCATGCCTCGAAGCTGGAACCCCGGAAGAAGCAGCTCCAGGGCCCAAGACAGCAGGGCGCGAGTGGCTGGAGAATTTATCTGCCAAACAAAGAACGAGTGTGGCTAAGCTCGCCGAAGAGAGCCCCAACGTGCTAGCAGACGAATGGGATGGGATCGAGGATAAAGATCTGAAGATGATGGCCCTCCGGGAGATAAAGCGGATATACCAGAGTATGGGCTTATGGGAGGATCCTCCCTCAAAGAGGATGAAAAAGACGCTAAAGCGGTACAAGGCCTGGGAGGCTGAGAGATGAGGGCGATGCTCTGTCTGATCAGCGAGCAGCATGTCCCTAATCTGCTGGCTGTTCACGAGCTGAGGTCGGATCTCCTCGTGCTGCTTGAGACAGAGGGGATGCGGAACAGGAATGCTGCGAACAACTTCCTGAAGGCCCTTGCGATCGGCGGTCTTGATTACCTCACAAGAAATGAGATCGTGCCACTGGATGATGGGGACTCCATAGAGGAGACCAAGAAGGCGCTGGAGAGGGTTCACAGCATGCACAGAGATGCAGAGTGGATCGTGAACATCACTGGCGGCACGAAGCCTATGAGCATAGGTGCATACGAGTTCTTCAAGCAAAAGAAGAACGCCAAAATAATCTACATCTCTGCATCTGACCAGTCGAAGGCTTTGGACTTCTCGGGTGGGGAGGATGTACCTCTGAGATATAGGATATCTGTGGGGGAGTTCCTCGCAGGCTATGGTTTTGATCTGGGATATCCGAATAAGGTCAGGGAGAACGAGGAGAGGGGCGAGAGGTTGCTTGATCTCGCGGCGGGGATCGCGGCCAATAGCCATAACGGCGCTCTTCTGGGGTTTCTTGCGCATTTATCGAAGATCTCGAACGAACGGAGGGGCAGGGACAAGGGGCTTGAGATCTCAGAATCAGATGGTCTTTTACTGAAAGATGCTCATCTGCGCGAGATGCTCGCCTCGAGCTTCGAGCTGAAATGTGATGGTGGATATCTCACAGGCGCTCTTGATAAATATGCTGTCAGGTTCCTCACAGGCGGCTGGCTTGAGGTCTTCACATGGGGATTGCTGAGGGGGCTTGATAGCGTCTGGGATGTGCATCTGGGTTTGCAGATCGTGCGTAAGGGTGAAAGGCTCCAGAACGATCTCGATGTCGCGTTCATGACGGATCAGTCCCTCAGGATTGTGGAGTGCAAGAGCGGCAGTCAGGAGCATGACAAGGAGGGGAGCGACACACTGTACAAGATCGAGGCGATACGGAAGCAGCTTGGAGCTCTGCGTGTGCGATCATATCTTGTCACGACCTCTGATAACGTGACCGATCCTAATACAGGGAAGATCAAGGAGCATCTTGCGAACAGATCCAATCTTTATCAGTGCACCATTGTTAAGCCTGATGATGTTCGCTGTCTTGCGCGCATGTACCTGGCGGGTGATGAGGGGTTGCGCAGGGGGGTTGCGAAGGTCTTCGGCATAGGGAAGGCGGTCTGATGGAGAGGATTGTCTTCTACCACATAGGGGTTGATTCGCCGATATCCCCGGACGAGCCGCTGCCGCCGCTGCCGCCCATCCCGCGCGGCGCGCTCGTCGTTGTGGAGGGCCGGGCGCCGATCTGGCGGTATGGTCTCGCCCTCCACCGCCTCCACGGATCTCCCGCGGGGGCGATCGCGTTTTTCGACCCGCGCCTAGGCGCTGTCATCGTCGCGTCCCACACACCAGACTACCGGCCAGGACAAGTGATCGACGTGACACCACCGTAGCCATCATCCTGCTGTTTGTTTCAATCCTTGTTTTCCTGGAACTCGCTCTTCGACCTTGTTCGTTATGACTTCCATTTCTTTTCCCTCCTCATGTTTCAATCCTTGTTTTCCTGGAACTCGCTCTTCGACGTGGCAGATCGACGACAGCAGACGCGGTGGCTAGGTTTCAATCCTTGTTTTCCTGGAACTCGCTCTTCGACCATACCCAGTCGTTACCACGTCCCAGGTGCCATTTTGTCGTTTCAATCCTTGTTTTCCTGGAACTCGCTCTTCGACCGGAAGCGTGGGCGAGAGATGACGCCGGCCGTAAACGATTGTTTCAATCCTTGTTTTCCTGGAACTCGCTCTTCGACGTCCGCCAGGAGATGTGAAAAAAATGAAAATATAGTTTCAATCCTTGTTTTCCTGGAACTCGCTCTTCGAC
>Ga0272448_1008974_pt1 | contig 10293 bp, 14 predicted proteins | sample YNPCB0191_FD_202220 | JGI IMG/M metagenome (GOLD analysis project Ga0272448, IMG submission 202220) | Hot spring sediment microbial communities from Yellowstone National Park, WY, United States - YNP-CB-019-1 | ecosystem: Environmental > Aquatic > Thermal springs > Hot (42-90C) > Sediment... | reverse complement strand
GGCTATCCAACCACCAAGCAGGTGACAATGGAGGAGATGCTGCACCACACAAAAGCAGTTGCAAGAGGAGCTAAAAAAACACCAATAATCGGTGACATGCCAATCAACTCCTACTCCACTCCAGAGCTTGCTGTTGAAAACGCAAGAAAATTCATTCAAGCAGGTGCAAAAGGAGTCAAGGTTGAGGGGTGCTGCCCTGAAGTGGTAACCGCTCTGCTCTCAGACGGAATTCCGGTGATGGGGCACCTTGGTTTGCTACCTCAAACAGCCCAGAAGCACAAGCTTGTTGGAAAAGAGGAGGAGGAAGCAGAAAGAATACTCCGGGATGCATTAACCCTTGACAGATTAGGAGTTTTTTCAATTGTTCTTGAATGCATCCCAGAAATGCTTGGGAAGAGAATAACTGAAAATGTAAAAACAATAACAATTGGAATCGGAGCCGGAAAATACTGCGATGGGCAGGTGCTTGTCATCAACGATTTGCTTGGAATGGATGAAAGCTTCAAGCCAAAGTTTGTGAAAAAATACGCAAATCTATCCGAAATAATACGAAATGCTGTTTCTCAATTCAAGAAAGAAGTTGAGGAAGGAAGCTTTCCAGATGAGGAGCACTCGTATCATTAACAAAAATTTAATATACAACCTCGCATGAAACTCATTTGGTGGTAGCGTGGAAGAGGTATGCCTTGTCTGCAAGGACAGGGTGGGTGGGATATTTGCAACGATGTTATTTGGAGCAACAATGATGTGCCCAAAATGCAAAAGTTTCTATCACTCCAAATGCGCGGACAGGAAGGGAGTTTTGATAAAAACACCGCACTGCTTAATCTGCAACACGAAGCTGATAAAAGTATGAGTTCAGATTTTTTCATAAAGAACAGAAAGCAGCTAACTCACGGTGATAAAAGAAGGAAGCTTCTTCTTGAAGCAGTTGAGAGAACCCTCCTCTCAGCCCAGCCAGACAGATTAATCAAAAATTCCTTAATTCTAAGAGGAAACAAGCTCACAATAAAAACAGAGAAGAAAACTCAAACCTTCAACCTTGAAGAATTTGAAAAAATTCACGTGCTCGGCTGGGGGAAAGCAAGCGGGCGCATGGCTGAGCAGATTGAGAGAATTCTCCCAGTTGAAGGAGGAGCTGTGAACATCTTGAAAGGAACTCACTTCAAAACAAACAAGATAACGCTCCATCCCGCAGAGCATCCAATCGCAGGAAAAGGAAGCTTACAGGGAACAAGGAGAATTTTGGAATATGCTGAATCAATTGGCAAGGAAGATTTGGTTATCTGCCTGCTCTCCGGAGGTGGCTCGGCGATGCTCTCTTTACCTTGCGAAGGGGTTGAGCTTGAGGAGAAGCAGAGAGTTGTTGATGCTTTGATGAGAGCAGGCGCGGATATAAAAGAATTGAACACCGTGAGAAAGCACCTCTCCAATGTGAAAGGGGGAAGGCTTGCGCAGAAGTTATACCCCGCGACGGTTGTTAACCTCATCCTCTCGGACGTTGTTGGCGACCCGCTTGATGTAATCTCCTCAGGCCCCACCGTCCCAGATCATTCCACCTTTCACGATGCGAAAAAAGTTCTTATGAAATACAACCTGTGGGACAGCTCCAAAGCATGCCGGGTTATTGATGAAGGGATACGGGGTTTGAGGGAGGAAACCCCAAAGAATGGAAGAACGTTCAAAAAAGTCCACAGCTTCATCATTGGAAGCAACAGAACCGCCCTCCTCGCTGCAACCCAATTCCTGAAGTTGCGCGGGGTTAAACACACCACAATTTCAAATATACATGGCGATGCAACGGAAGTTGGAAGGATGTTTGCTGGCTTGCTGAGAAAAGGAAAAAGCTTCGTTGCAGGAGGGGAGACAACAGTGAAGGTAACCGGAAACGGAGTTGGAGGAAGAAACCAGGAAGTTGCGCTGAGCTGCGCGATTGAAATTGAAGGAGCAGATGCAGTTTTCACTTCTTTTGGAACTGATGGAATTGATGGCAACTCACCTGCGGCTGGAGCAATCGTTGATGGTTTAACAATCAGCAACGCAAGAAAACAAAAGCTGAATCCAGCTGACTTTCAGAAAAACAACGACTCATATAATTTTTTCAAAAAAATTGGAGGATGCATCATAACCGGAGCAACTGGAACAAACGTGAATGACGTTATGATTGGAATATCAAAAAAGAGATGAAATTTCCTTTATCCCCGCATCCGTCCTTATTGAATTTCTCTTGAAATGCGTCCTTGAAACTCTATACCCTCTCCCCCTCAACTTCTCCATAAAGCTCTGAAAGTTTGGAGGTGATTTCTTTGTTTTCTTCGCAATTTTATGCAAATCAAAATACGTTGGAGGCATCCCTGCTTCCTCCTCCATAACTTCAAGCACCTCATCAATTTTCCATTTATTCAAATAATCTCTCTGCTCATTCAACTCCTGCATCCTTTTTATAAACTCCACATCCCACAGCTCTCCAAGGAAAAGTGGGCCGGCGTGCTGAAACCTTCCACCGCAGACGGGACAGCTCTCCTTCAAAAGAGGGGGGTTGAACCTCCACTCCCTGTTTAAACATTTTGGGCAGTGCGAGATATAACCCAATTTCCTTACGCTTTCCACTGCCCCCTCAGCCCCCAACTCCAACTTCACAAATAATTTGAAAAAATGCTGCGCAGACAATGACAAGCAGAGCTGGCTTCGGAAATTCATGCTCGACGCAAACCTCACAATCACACCTGCCAGTATCCTCAAACCAATCTCATGGCAGTATTCATTATCAATTGGAGTTGCTCCATAAACCTTCAGGCATGCTTTTGAATGAGCCCCACACAGCACTGCGGTATCTGTCGCAGTCACCGACAGCATTCCTTCTTTTCTGAAAGACGTCATCGCAGCGTGCAGATAACCAATTGGCGTTCCAAACGGGTCTATCTCCACCCAATCAAACTCCCTGTTGTGAAAAAGAAAATCGTTTATATGGGAGCAGTGAACTTTGTAATTTTTCAATTTATTCAACTTCGCATTTCTTTCTGCAAGCCTGCACGCATCCTCCTCCGCATCAACGAAATGCACCTCATCAACTTCATTCTCCTTTGCATACCTCACACCCCTCACACCGGTTGCGCACAGCCCATCAACAACCCTCAACCCCCTCCCAACTTCTTTGCCGTACGCTCCAACTGCCAAGCTTGAAACATCCCTGCAGAACTCCATCTTTGGGTTGAAGAAAACCTTCTCAGACAGAACCAGCTCAGCTTTTCCCTCCTTTACCCTCTTCACCCGACTCCCCTTCTCCAACATCATTTGTTGAATTTCAAGCTGCCCTCTGTTTCGAGTTTATTCAGTAAAATTCTCTCAAAAGCAAAGTCGAGAGTTCTCGCAAATGCAACCTTTTCGTTCTCCGCAAGCTTCATCGCTATTTTTGTTTCCCCCTCAATGCTGAAAAACCCATCCGCATAGTTTATTCTATTTCTGCTCTCCTTGTTCTCAAGAGTTGTAAACGTGTGAAATGCGCTCCAATTCCTATTTCTCTCCACCGCATCCGCAAGCCCGGCAACTTCATCCAGCCCAAGCTTCACCCTGTTTTTGCTTTTTTTATCGCTCAGCGTTATGAACACTCCATCCTCCCCTAAAGAAACTGTCAGCGAGGTTATCTTCTCATCAGTTTGATGTATGAATGAATGCAACACTTTCAACGGCATCGTCTCACTTCAAATCAATTCTGTCCATCTTAATTCCAGCCTGTTTGAAAAGCTCAAACGCCTCCTTATCCGCATAATCGCCTGAGTAAACAACCCTCTTTATGCCTGCGTTGATTATCATTTTCGCGCATATCTTGCATGGGATTCCGTTCACATACATCGTCGCATCCTTGGAGGAAACACCATGAAGAGCGCACTGTATAATTGCATTCTGCTCCGCGTGAACTCCCCTGCATATCTCATGATGCGTTCCGCTCGGTATCTTCAGCTCATCTCTCAAACACCCAATATCCAAACAGTGCGGCAAACCAGTTGGAGCTCCGTTATAACCAGTTGCAAGCAGCCTCTTATCCCTGACAATCACCGCCCCAAACTGATGCCTCTTGCAGGTTGACCTCTCCGCAACCACATTGCATATCTTCATGAAATACTCATCCCAAGAAGGCCTAGACATATTCACCCCTATCTATTTGAAAGGAAAGGAATTTAATACTTCACAGAAACTCCACAACTCTTCCTTTATACCCGCCGAACATCCCGTAATCCGCATTGCTCAACAGAACCCCAATGTTATCTCCTGCTTTCGCCTCCTGAACCTGCTTGTGCGCCGTCTCAATTGCTTTCACTTCCACCACTCTCCCTTCAACATTCGCTCTCATCCTCACTCTCAGCACCTCACTTCTAACCTGCCCAACCAGAACAACTCCAGAAGGAAGTTTGAATACATCATAAACAAACAACGTTGCCATACTTTTATTATAAAACGAATTAAATATTTGCTTTGCTAAACTGAAATTATGAATCAGCTTCCTCTCTACAAAAAACTCCTCAAGCACTTTGGAAAGCAGCACTGGTGGCCAACCACAACCAACAACCCTCAGTTTGAGATAATCATCGGTGCTCTCCTCACCCAGCAGAGCGCGTGGAGGAACGTGGAAAAAGCAATAGAAAACCTGAAAAAAGAGGGTTTGCTCACCCCAAAAGCAATTGCAGAAACAAACATTCATAAACTTGAAGCATGCGTTAAACCAACCGGCTTCTATAAACAGAAGGCAAGAAGGCTGAGGAAGTTCGCTCAGTATATACAGAAACAATACAGCGGGAATTTGGAATTGATTTTTTCGAAACCACTTGAGGAAGCAAGGAAGGAGCTTCTGTCACTTGAAGGAATCGGAGCTGAAACAGCCGACTCCATCCTCCTTTACGCTGCTGAAAAGTTAATCTTCCCAATAGACGCCTACACCACAAGGGTTTGTGAACGGCTTGGGATTGCGAAGGGCAACTACAACGAACTTCAGCACTTCTTCCATTCCAACCTGCCAAAAAATTTGGAAGTTTACAAGGAGATGCACGCCCTTATTGTTGAGCTTGGGAAAAACTACTGCAAAACAAAACCAGTCTGCCCCTCCTGCCCTCTTAGAAAGCAGTGCAGTTTTTATACCTCAAAAACCAAAACGTAGTTATGGGAATAGCCTTCAAACAAATAGAAGAGAAAAAAGTTCAGGAGCACTTCACCGAATTATCCAAAAAAATAATTGAAATGATTGACTCAAAACCAGACTGGAAGGAGAAACCAAGGGAATTCCTCTTGAGAGTTGCTGAGAGGATAAATGAAACGAAAAATAAACTTCCCTTCCCAATTGCGGATGAGATTGAAACCCGATTCACCATTTTTCTTGACAACGAGCTCAGGAACACCGGAAAGCTTCTTGCTTCAAAAATGAACAGCCCATCTAATCTTAGAATACTCGATGCTCAATCCCCCAACAATTCTCTAAACCTTGAGATTGAGGCGTGGGTGGACATTTCAACAATAAACAGGCTGATTCAGTTTGCAAACAGACAGAATATAGGTGGTTTGAGCAAGCTTCTTGAGCTGTCTGACAACGACATCTCGGAGCTTGTTAACTCATTTGAGGTTTCCTCAAGAATTGAATTCAACAAACTGTGCAACAAAAGCTCCAAACAATAAAGACACTTTTATAAATTTTCTGCAATATATCTACTGCAGGTGTTTGTTTGAGAAAAATTCCAATTTTACTGTTATTCCTTCTGCTTTCCCATTATGCTGCCGCATATAATGTCACCCTGTATTTCTTCTACTCCACAACCTGCCCTCACTGCCACGCCGAATCAATCTTCCTTTCAAAACTTGAATCAAAATACCCTTCCCTGGAAATAAAAAAATACGCAGTTGACATTTCCGATGAGAACTTTGATTTAATGATTCGGTTTGCCAGAGCATATAAAGTTTCTGAAACAGATTTATCCGCCGTGCCGCAGACATACATCGCAGATGGGGTGATAGTTGGTTACATAGATGATGATACAACCGGAAAAATAATTGAGCAGAACATCACTCACTGCATTAACTTTGGATGCATCAACCCATACGTAAATGTGTTGCGTGCGGAGGGGAATGAAACAACCAATGCAAGTGTGATTGAAACCTACACAATCAACTACCCCATCATTGGGGAAATTGATATGAGGACTGTTTCCCTGCCCATTCTCAGCATCCTTCTTGGCTTGCTTGATGGATTCAACCCATGCGCGATGTGGGTGCTTATTTACCTCATAACAATGCTCACGGGCACAAAGGACAGGAGGAAGATGCTGCTTGTTGTCGGGACATTCATCTTTGCTTCAGGACTCTGGTATGCCCTCATCCTCTCCGGCTGGCTGAAGCTGTGGCAGATTATTGGCTTGACTGACTTAACCCGTGTGCTCGTTGGAATTGTTGCAGTTGGGGCTGGTTTGGTTAACCTCAAGGATTACATAACCCTCCCAAAAGCAGTCTGCAAGGTAACCGATGCAGCTTCTCAAAGTAAAATTATGAGGAGAATTGATGAAATCACCAAACCAAGCGCAGTTCCAGCAACCCTTCTTGGAATAGTTATTCTTGCTTTCACAGTCAACACCGTTGAGTTTGCCTGCTCTGCTGGTTTCCCGGCAACGTTCACAAGAATACTTGCTCTGAGAGACGTCAGTTTTCTTGAACATGTTTTTTACATTTTCATCTATGATTTCTTCTACATGCTTGACGACATGATTGTTTTCAGCGTTGCGGTTATCACCCTCAGCTCAACAGACTTCTCTTCAAAATATGGAAAGCTCTCCCAGTTAATCGGTGGAGTTGTGCTGCTCACCCTTGGTTTACTTCTTATCTTCATGCCTCAGGTGCTGAGCTGATTAAAGAATTTTGTTAAGAATCTCCTCAATCTCCTTCCTTCCCATCTCCCTTATATTCCTCTCCAAAGTAGATGAAACAACCCCGTCAAGTATAACCGGTATATCCTCCTTCCCAATTCCAAACTCCCCCAACCTCATCTTCAACCCAACCTTGCTGAACAGCTCCCTCATCCTCTCTGGCCCGTATAACTGAGTGATTCTATTTATCTTCTCGCAACCCAATGCGTTGAACTCCATCACCTCTGGCAGAGTGAGGGAGCATGCATTTCCGTGAGGAACTCCGAAATGAACTGTTAATGGATACGAGATTGCGTGGGAAGGGCCTGTTCCAATGTTGCTTATCGCAATTCCAGCCAGCAAACTTGCCAGCGACATCTCTTCCCTCACCTCAATGTTATTTGGCTCCTCGCACGCTTTCTCCAGATTTTCAAAAACAATCTTCACCGCCCTCAAAGCAAGATAATCGCTTATCGGCTGAGCTTTCTTAGACCATAATGCCTCAAGCGCATGCGCCAGTGCATCTGCGCCTGTATTCGCGGTAAGCTCCTTCGGCATGGTGACTGTTAACTCCGGATCAACAATTGCAACTTTTGGAAAAAGGTATCGGTTTCTCACCGGGAGCTTCAGCTTCCTTTCCCTATCCGAGATAACTGCAAAGGGGGTTACCTCGCTTCCGGTGCCTGCGGTTGTTGGAATTGCAATGAGGGGCAAACCTCTCCTCTCAATCTTCTTCCCCCCAAAAACATACTCATATGTTTTCCCATCAGCTTCCGCAAGGCACGCCATCATCTTTGCGGCATCAATCACGCTCCCTCCTCCCAAAGCAATCACCAGCTCACATCCCCTCTCCTTTATCACCTCCCTTCCCTCATCAACGCTCTGGTGGGTGGGATTTGGCTCAACTCCATTGTAAATAATTATATCAACTTTCAGCTGCTTGCGAATTCTCCTCACAGTCTCGTCTCTGAAACCACCTCTTCCTGTCACGAGAAGCACCTTATCTGTATCAACGTTCTCCCCTAACCTGTTCAAGCTTCCTCTCCCGAAAATTATCTTTGTTGGAAGCTGAAACTCCCACATCATCTCCCCTCCATCTTCAAGGCATCAATCAAACCATGCGCGTAGTTTATACACCCAAAAGCAGTCACATAATCCCCCTTCTTCAAATAAAACTCCGCATCCTTGCAGTATTTCATCGCAAGCTCAACAACCTCCCCTTTCATTCCCTTAACATTTTTATAGAACTGCTCTATATCCTCCCTTATTCTCCTCTCCTCATCCATAAAAGCATTTTAATTCTTCTCTTTAATTTATTTGTATGCATGAAAAGGTGATACTCGGAGGGACATTTGACACCCTGCATGAGGGGCATAAGAAGCTTCTCAGGAAAGCTCTCTCGGCTGGGAGAAGGGTTTACATAGGGCTAACCTCAGATGAGTTTGTGAGGAAGAACAAAAACCACGGCTGTGCTTCCTTCAACACAAGGATGAGAAAGCTCAAAAAGTTTCTTGGGAAGGAGCTTGAAAGAGTTGAAATATTCAAGCTTGATGACTTCTACGGGCCTGCGGTTGATGGTGATTTTGGTGCAATAGTTGTAAGCGATGAAACAAGGGGGAGAGCTGAGGAGATTAACCGGATGAGAAGGAGCAGAGGTTTGAAGGAGCTTGAGGTTATCTCCATCCCACTGCTTGCTGGAGAGGATTTGAAAAAAATCTCGTGCGAGAGAGTGAAAAAAGGAATTATAGATGAAGCTGGAAGGAGGAGGAAACCAGTTCTGATTGCAGTTGGCTCAACCAACCCCTCTAAGCTGAAAGGAGTGGAAAGAGTTGCAAAAAGAATATTCAAAAAATTCAAGCTCCACGGAATTGAGGTGAAAACAAAAATCCCTCCTCAGCCTTTTGGGGAGGAAACAATTGCCGGTGCGGTGGAAAGGGCAAGGATTGCAAGGGAGAAATTCAAAGCAGATTATGGGGTTGGTTTGGAAAGCGGGCTCTTCAAGTTTTCAGACAAGTTTTTTGACTGCCAGTGGTGTGCGGTATACGATGGAGAAACAACCACCCTTGGTTTCAGCATGGGGTTTGAGGTTCCGGAGCAGCTTGTTGAGGAGATGAGAAGAGAAGGAAAGACAATGAATGACATCTTTGAGAAGCTCAGCAGAGTGGATGAGATAGGAAGGAAGAAAGGGGCAATTGGATACCTCTCAAAAGGATTGGCTGAAAGAAGGGAGATGAGCGAGCAGGCTTTCCTCTGCGCGATGATACCACGTCTGGCAGGAGCAAACAAATATTAATACCTTTTATCATAACTCAAATCAGTTGGGGGTGGGATGGCTGAAGCAGAGGAGCTGATCTTAAGACCTAAGATAAGCTCACGCATTATCCTCCTGATAATTCTCATGGTTTTGGATATTGTTATAACCGCGTTTTTCTGGGCTTACCTTGAAGACAGATACCTCGTTCTTATTGCTGGAGGAGCAGTTCTCCTGGTTCTAGCCCTGATTGGTTTATCGGTTATCTACAAGCGAGTTTCCTTACTCTACCGAATAGGGTTTGATGATATAGACAGAATTGAAGGTATTATAGCACCAACCGAAACCTCTCTGCCAATTGAGAAAATAAGCGAGGTGAAAGTGGAAAGATCGCTTGTAAGCAGGCTCCTTGGCATTGCAGATATCTACTTGAGAGGAACTGGTGGAGCTTCCATGAGAATTGTGGACGTTGATTCAAACAATGTGCGTGAAACCCTGCAGTTCCTCTGGTATTGTATGAAAAGAAAGGGTAAAGAGGAGAAACCAAAATAGCTATACAAGAACATCCTTCAAAAGTTCCCTTGCTTTCTCCGGCTGCTCAACCGTCAAACCAACCAGCGTCTCCTTCCCATCCCTGCTCATCACCTGAAGGTTTGTGAAGTTCACCTTATTCTCCTTCAGCATTTTTGATATTCTTGCCAGCTCCCCCGGTTTGTCCTTCAGCTTTATCACTATCATCTCCTCTGAAAGAACCTTATAACCTTTTTTCTTTAGAATTTCTGTTGCTTTATCCTCCTCCTCTTCCCTCACCTCAAAAACAATCACTGCTTTTCCTTGAACAGCTGTTGCGCTTATATTCTCTATGTTTATTCCAACCTCGCTCAACGCGAGCGCTATATCTGCCATCAGCCCAATTCTATCCTTCTCAACAATTTTAAGCACTCTCATCCCCACCCCAATAGTTATTGTGCGTTATTATTTAAAATAATATACTCTCAGAAATGAAAGTAATAAATACCAGTTGTTAATCAACTTTTATACAAGGTGATAAAAATGCCAAATGGAACTGCACCACCTGGGACAATGACAGTTGCTGATCAGCTTGATATAATAATTGATGATATAGACAACACAATAAGCGGGAAATACCCATTTACTTTA
>Ga0272448_1008973_pt1 | contig 10294 bp, 11 predicted proteins | sample YNPCB0191_FD_202220 | JGI IMG/M metagenome (GOLD analysis project Ga0272448, IMG submission 202220) | Hot spring sediment microbial communities from Yellowstone National Park, WY, United States - YNP-CB-019-1 | ecosystem: Environmental > Aquatic > Thermal springs > Hot (42-90C) > Sediment... | reverse complement strand
CCAGAGGCTTCTTAAAAATTGCGTTGGAGTAACCGAAAGCCACAAATCACCCTCAAATGGCATCTTATTAAAATCGTGAAAAAGCGCTATGTTGTCGGGAAGTTTTACGCCTTTCAGAAAATCTATGTTTTCCCTTTTCTTTTGCATATCTTTAAATTGTTTTTCTTCAAAAACCCACAAGGCAACTTTTTCAAATTTCTTTGAAAGGTGAACGGCAAGACTTGTTCCCCAAGAGCCAGCGCCCCACACAATACAGGTTTTAAGATTGTTTTTCATCTTTCTCCCAGATTTTCTTCTCTTTTCCTTCAAAAAGATTTCTTATATTTGTTCTGTGTCTGTAAACAAGAAGAAGCGCAAGAAATGTCGCTATCAGACAGGTGTAAAGGTCGTAACTTTTTTTGAAAAAGTAAAAAGCCCACAAAACAGAAACAAAAACAAAAGAACCCACCATTGAGCCCACGGAAACATATCCAAAAGAGAATATAACAACAAGAAATGAGCCGCAGGCAATTAAAGTCGTTACAGGAGCGATAAAAAGAAACGCCCCAAGCCCTGAAGCGGCGCCTTTTCCTCCTTTGAACCCTATGTAAACGGGGTAGCAATGACCTACCACGGCAACACCTCCAGCGAAAGCGGGGAACCAAGGATGAGCGCCGTAATATCTTGCCAAAAAAACGGGCAGAGCCGCTTTTGCTGCGTCAAGAAAAAGGGTTAAAAAACCGTAAAAAGCGCCTTGAGTTCTTAAAACATTTGTGGCGCCTATGTTTCCAGAGCCCTTTTTTCTTATATCCTCCCCGCTTATAATTTTTGCAATTATGTAACCAAATGGAATAGCGCCAAGAAAATAGGCAAAAACAGAAATAAGAATTTCATTTTGCGTCAATTTTTCCTCCAAGGTGGAATTTTTTAATCGGCGTATGCAAAGCGCCGCTTTTCAAAAGTTCAGACTTGAAAAGCGTTATCTCATTGACAAGAAAAGAGCCAAGGGAAAAATCTTTCAAATCAAAAAGAGTTGTAACCACATTTTTCTGGCTCCTGCCGCTTTTGTTTCTTCCGATTGTCAGATGTGGGTTAAAGTTTTTGTCTTCAAAGTATCCAAAACTCTTTAATGACTCAACAATTTCAGTTTGCATTTTTTTTAGTGTTCCAACTTCTTTTTCAATTCCAAGCCAGAAAACCCGTGGACTATCTTTTCTTCCAAAAAAGCCGTTACCCTTTATTTCAAGATAGAAAGGATGGGTCTTTTTTGCTATGCCATCAATAGAAAGAGACAATTTTTCAAAATCTTCCACTTTAAGGTCTTCAAAGAAAAACAGCGTAAGATGAATCTGATCCCTTTTTACCCAAGAAATCCCCTCTCCCTTTGAAGAGAGTCTTTCTATGAGTTTAATAACCGTATCTTTGATTTTATCCTCAATTTCAATCGCGAGAAACGCTCTCATCTTATCACCAGACTAAAATTTACCACAAAAAAACAAGAAAATGTAGAGATTATGCTTTAAAGAGCATTTTCTCTTTAACTGTGATTGTGAGAGATGTATTTTGAAATTGCTTGGTTTGACAGAGATTTTTTATTGTATGTGGTTCTTCTTCATTTTGTCAGCACCGAAGGGTTTACTGCGCAGTATAGTTCAAAATCTTTTGGGGGAGAGCCTTTGAACCACCAAACCCCCGCTTTTTTTGTTTTAAGAGAGTAGTTTAATCCTAAAATCTGTCCCGCTATTGCTCCAATAAGAGGCTGGTGGCCGACGCAGACAACTGTTTCTTCATCTTCAAATTTTGAAATTGCCCTTAAAAAACTTTCCGGCGTTGAATTTGGCTCAAGTTCATCAAGAATTTCAATATCTTTCCCCAAAAAGGATGCTGTCTCCTTTGCTCTTACTAAAGGGCTTGAATAAACTTTGAATTTGGAGGAAATTCTTTTGATAAGAAATTTTGCAATAATCTCGCTCTCCTTTTTCCCTTTTGAGGTGAGTTTTCTTGAAAAATCTTTTACGCCATCTTCCGCTTCAGCGTGGCGAACCAAAATTAAATCCATTTTTATCCCTTAAAATTTGAAAAAACTATTTTTCCTCCAGAAGTTTTTCCTTTCGGTGAGTCTTTGTATTCCTCTCTTACTGTGACGATTCCTCCCGCCATATTTTGACAAAGTTCTTTTCCGATGTGACCTTTGACGGTTATTTTTCCGCCAATCATCTCTTCGCCAATCAAATCCCAAGCGAGATCCTTTATCTCAATAACTCCGCCATTCATACGGTATCCTAAGGAGTAGCCGGCGTTTCCCTTGCATTCAATTCTTCCGCCAATCATACAGTTGCCCGCAAAGTCGTAAATATTTTTTTCAACTACAATTTCCCCGCCGCTCATAAAATGACCGAGATGGTTTGAAGCATTTCCTTTGACAACTATTTTTCCTCCCTTCATAAAATAACCGCAGTTATCTTTTACAGAGCCTTCAACAACAATTTTTCCGCCTTGAAGAAAAGCGCCAGTGAAATCTCCCGCATCGCCAGAAATTTTCAGTTCTCCTTTTTCAATAAACGAGCCGAGGTAATCTATCTCAAAGTTATCTTTGATTGTAAGGGTTTCCTGTTTCCCGCATTTAGTGAAAAACGCAGAGAGAAAAAATCCGCACTTTGTCTGAAAATCTTTGACTTCTTTGAAAGAAAGGAGGTTTTCGTAAAGATTCTGCAAAGTTAGTTGAGAAGAAAATTCAGAAGAGTTTATTAAATTTAAAGCGGTAGTAAACTCTTTTTCGGGATTTTCTTCCATTTTCTGATTCAAAAATTGTTCAAATGATTTTAGAATATCCATTTTTCCCCCTTACCTTTTTTCGCTGATTTCTGGCGGATACCATTTTCTTTGAGGGTCTCTTAAAAAGTTGTCAATAGCGCTTGACGCTTCAGTGGCAGCCCTTATTGCAAGAATTACTGTCGCCGCCCCTGTGATAGCGTCTCCGCCGGCGAAAACTTTTGGAACGGTTGTCATATAAGTTTCCCTGTTGACATTTATAACAGAGCCCCATCTTGTTGACAGACCTTTGAGATTTGACGGGATTAGAACATTGGGAGTCTGTCCGATTGCAATTACAACAAGGTCTGTCTCAATTATGAAATTGCTGTTTGGAACTGGAATTGGCTTTCTTCTTCCGGAGGAATCGGGTTCGCCAAGTTCCATTTTCTGAACTTCAACCGCTTTTACAAAACCGTTTTCATCTCCTATGAACCTCACTGGGTTTGTAAGTTCTCTTATTACCGCTCCCTCTTCTTCTGAATGTTCAATTTCTTCGCCTCTTCCGGGCATCTCTTTTCTTGTTCTTCTGTAAACGATTTCAGCGTGCTCAGCGCCAAGACGAAGCATAATTCTCACAACATCAAAAGCGGTAAAACCGGCTCCTACAACGACACCTCTTTTTGGCTTTCGTATCGGAGTTGCAGTTTTGGGAAATTCATAAGCGCGCATAAGGTTGACCCTTGTCAAAAACTCGTTTGCCGAATAAATGCCGCCCAAATTTTCGCCAGGGATTTTCATCATATTTGGAAATCCAGCCCCGCTTCCGATATAGACAGCGTCGTATTCTTCCATTATTTCGTCAATTGGAACCGTCTTTCCAACTATGCAGTTTGTTTCAACTTGAACTCCAAGACTTTTGACATAGTTTATCTCTTTCTGGACTATCTCTTTTGGAAGACGAAATTCTGGTATTCCATACATCATAACGCCGCCCGCTTTATGGAGCGCTTCAAAAAGATGGACAGTATGCCCCATTTTGGCGAGTTTTGCCGCGCAGGTCAAGCCGGAAGGACCTGAACCGATTACAGCAACTTTGTAAGGGGTTTTATGTATAATTTGAGGTGTTACGGAATTTCCATTTTCTTTTGAAAGAAGATAGTCGGCAGAGAACCTTTCAAGCCTGCCTATGGCAACGGGGTTTCCGGGGTTTGTGTCGTTTAGAATACACGCCGCCTCACAGAGATTTTCTTGAGGGCATACCCGTCCGCAAACTGCTGGAAGGGAGTTGTATTTTCTAATGTCTTTTGCCGCCTCAGCAAATTTTCCCCTTGCTATCAAGCCGACAAAGGTTGGAATATCAATGTGAACTGGGCAGGCGACAACGCACCTTGGCCTTGGGCACTCAAGACACCTCATCGCTTCGTAGACCGCTTCTTCAGGAGTGTAACCAAGAGCAACTTCGTTAAAATTTTTTATTCTCTCTTTTGGGTCTTGACAGGCAATCTCTTTTCTTGGAAGTTTCGGACGGGGCTTTTTTGGTTTTCCTTCTTCAACTCCGCCAAGTTTTGCAATATCAATTTTTTCCTGCATATTTTTTACCCTTTCACTTTAATCCAATTTTGCATTGATGATCTTTTAAAATGAGGGATTCTTCTGTTTTATAAACCTTCATTCTTATTTCCATCTCTTCCCAATTGACTTTGTGTCCGTCAAAATCAGGACCGTCAACGCACACAAATTTAGTTTCTCCACCTATCTCAAGACGACATCCCCCGCACATTCCAGTTCCGTCAACCATAATGGTATTGAGCGAAACCCAAGTTGGAATTTTCCACGGCTCAGTCATTTTTGCAACATTTTTCATCATAATTGGGGGACCAATTGCAATTACTCTGTCAATTTTTTCTCCTTCATCATAAAGTTTTTGAAGGGCGGTTGTTACAAAACCCTTTATTCCAAAAGAGCCATCATCCGTAGTAACAATTGTTTTTGACGAGACATTTTCAATTCTTTCTTTCCAGAACATAAGGTCTTTTGACCTGAAGCCGATTATTGAAATCACCTCATTTCCAACTTCTTTCAAAGATTTGCAGATTGGATAAATTGGAGCGACTCCCAAACCTCCTCCAATAACGACAACTTTACCAAATTTTTCAATGTGGGTTGGGGTTCCTAAAGGACCAACAACAGAGTAAAGTTTATCTCCAACATTAAACTTTTCTGCAAGTTCTTTTGTTGAAAAACCGACAACAAGAAAGACTATTGTGACTTCCCCTGTTTCTTTATTTGAATCTGCTATTGTAAGAGGGATTCTCTCAGAGTGTTCATAGTTCATCAAAATAAGAAACTGCCCCGCCTTATGCGCCTTTGCTATTCTTGGGGCGATGAAGGTCATTTCAATAACATTTTCCGCTAAAACATTTTTGGAAACAATTTCAAACATTTTATTTTCCTTTCTTTAAATCCCTCCAAACATTGAATTTGCAATTTTACAAACATTTGGAAATTATTTCAAGTTTTGTTGTGGTAAAATTTTGAATTTCTGGAGGAATTGTGGAAAAGAGACTCTACAAGGAAAACCTTACGCCTGCAATGAGACAGTGGAAAAAGTTCAAGGATGAGCATCCCGACAAAATAATCTTTTTCAGAATGGGCGATTTTTATGAGGTGTTTGGCGAGGACGCTGTAACTGTTGCGCCGATTCTTGAAGTTGTTTTGACAACGAGAGACAGGGATACAAAAGACCCTCTTCCTATGTGCGGCGTGCCGCACCACGCAATAGAGGTTTATCTCCAGAAACTTTTAAGGGCTGGGCTAAAAGGTGTGATTGTAGAACAGGTTGAAGATCCCAAAAAGGCAAAAGGAATAGTAAAGAGGGAAGTGACAAGAATTTTGACCCCCGGAACGGTTCTTGAGGACAACCTTGTTGAAAAAGAGGAAAGAGTTTTAATCGCTTCTTACTATTGCTCAAATAATGAAGCCTCCCTTACCACAGCAGACCTTTCAAAGGGGGAGTTGAAAATTGCAACGGGGGAAAGGGGGCAGATTTTAGACCAACTTTTTGCAATAAACCCCAAAGAACTTCTTCTTATAGAAGGAGAAAAAGAGGATTTTTCAAGATTTTATATAACCCCGCTTTCTGAAACTTTTTATGATTTAAAAAAAGCGACAGAAAAAATAGCAAACTATTTTTCGCTTCCATACTCTCTTCCGGGGATTCCCGCCTCTGAAACTGCAAGAAAATCTCTTGGGGCTATGCTCTTTTATCTTGAGGATCAGAAAGCGCCGCCGCTTGATTTTCCTTTAGTTGAAGATTTTTCCGGCAAACTTATGATTGATGAAGCGACAAGAAGAAACCTTGAACTTCTCTTAAACCTTGAAGATGGAACAAAAGAGGGAACTTTAATCAAGTGCATTGATGCCTGTCAGACGCCAATGGGGAAGCGTCTTTTAAGCGAGGTTGTTCTTTCGCCAAACTCAAAATGTGAAGAAATAAAAAAAATTCAAAAAGAGATAAAAGAGTGGCTTAAAGACACGCAAAACCTTAAACTTTTCAGAAAATCGCTTACAAATTTCGCCGATTGGGCAAGGGTAAACGCAAGGTTCGGTGCAAAAATAGCAACACCCAAAGATGCTTACGCTTTAAAAGAGGTTTTGATAAAACTAAACGAAGCAGTGAAATATTCGCTTCAAATTGAAGGGGCGCCCAAAGAGAAAACCTTGAAAATCCCCTCTTTTGAAAAAATCTTAAAACTTCTTGAAGAGACGATTTCAGATAATCCTCCTATCTCTACAAAGGAAGGTGGAATTTTTAAAACAGGGTTTAACCAAAAACTTGATGAGTTAAGAGAACTTTACCAAAACGCTCACAAGGCGATTCTCAAACTTGAAGCGACAGAAAGAGAAAGAAGCGGAATACCTTCTTTAAAAATTAAATACAACAAAATTTTCGGTTATTTTATTGAAATAACAAAAGCAAATCTTGAAAAAGTTCCTGAAGGTTACGAGAGAAAACAGACACTCGTGAATGCTGAAAGGTTTGTCACAAAAGAGATACGGGAACTTGAGACAAAAATACTTTCCGCAAAGGAGGAAAGTTTTGCCCTTGAAGAAGAACTTTGGCTTGATTTGTGCCGAAAAATTGAAGAAAATCTCAAGGATTTAAGAGAAGGGGCAAGGATACTTGCTGAACTTGATTTGTATTCATCTCTTGCTTTTGTTACTTATGAAAGGGGCTACACAATCCCCGAATTTGTTGAAGAAAATGTTTTGGAGATAGAAGAGGGAAGACACCCTGTTCTTGAAAGAGACCCGAAACACCAGCCTTTTGTCCCCAATTCGGTTAAATTGGATAATTATGACAGGCAGTTGATAATTCTTACAGGTCCGAATATGGGGGGAAAATCCACCTATTTGAGGCAGGTTGCCCTTCTTGTGATTATGGCTCACATTGGAATGGGCATTCCAGCAAAAAAGGCAAAAATTGGAGTTGTTGACAGGATTTTCTGCAGGGTTGGGGCTTCTGACAACTTGAGAAGAGGTCTTTCAACTTTTATGGTGGAAATGACTGAAGCGTCAGCGATTTTGAGAAACGCTACAAGAAAGTCCCTTGTTTTGCTTGATGAAATAGGAAGAGGAACAAGCACCTATGACGGTTTATCGCTTGCTTGGGCGATTGGAGAGGCGCTTGCTAAAGAGGGAGGCATAGGCTGCAGGACTCTTTTTGCCACGCACTACCACGAACTCACTGAACTTGCAAAAAATTTGAGCGGTGTTCACAACCTTACTATGGGAGTAAGAGAATACGGCGGAAAAGTATATTTTTTAAGAACTGTTGAAGAGGGAAGCGCAGACAGGTCTTATGGTATCCATGTTGCTGAACTTGCGGGGATTCCCAAAAAAGTTGTTGAAAGGGCGAGAAAAATTCTTGAGGAACTTGAAAAGAAAAAACCGCAAAGTTTAGAGATACAGAAGAAGAATCTTCAGCCGACTCTTTTTGAAAAAGATGAAAAGATTGAGGAACTTATTGAAAAACTCCAAAAATTAGACATCCAAAACACAACTCCACTCCAAGCCCTTTCTCTCCTTGAAGAAATAAAGAAACTAATAGAATAATTTTTTTGGGTTAAGTTTGCAGCGTTTTTCCCGCCTCTTTCTATTTGAGTTGTTTTTGTTTTAAAATAGCAATCTTAAAAGGAGTTGACTTTAAGTTTCTTTTGATTATAAAAAAAATGGTTTATAATTCCTTTTTTGGAAAGGAGAGGAGAAAATGACCAAAACTGAAATGATTAAGAAGTTGTCAGAGAAAACTGGCGTTCAAAAGAAAGAGGTGAAGAAAGTAATTGAAGCTCTTTTCAGGCCGGGAAAAGGGATTATTTCCATTACCTTGAAACAGGGAGACAAGATAACAATTTCAGGGTTTGGAACTTTTTACCATAGGGAAAGAAGCGCAAGAAGCGCAAGAAATCCAAAAAATGGAAAGCAAGTTACCGTTCCAAAGAGAATTTACCCGGCTTTCAAACCGGCAAAAACTTTAAAAGATTCTTTTAAATAGGTTTTTTTTGAATTTGGTTTTCTTGTGGGCGATTAACTCAGCGGAAGAGTACTACCTTCACACGGTAGGAGTCACAGGTTCAAATCCTGTATCGCCCACCATTTTATTTTGTTGATGTCGGGAAGAACTATTACTTTGTGCGGTTTTATGGGGGCTGGAAAGACTACGGTTGGGAGAATTCTTTCAAAGAGACTTCGCCTTCCTTTCAAAGACACCGACGAAGTGATTGAAGAATCAGAAAAGATGAGCATAACGGAAATTTTTAGAACGAAAGGCGAAGATTACTTCAGAAGCGTTGAGCAGAGGGTCATTCTTTCCACTCCCGATGAAGGCGAAAGGGTTATGGCTGTCGGAGGAGGAGGGTTCAACGAAAAGACAATAACTTTTCTAAAGAACCTCGGGCCCACAATATTTCTTGACCTTTCGTTTGAAGAGGTTAAAAAAAGAATAGCAATAGGAAGGAAAAGGCCTCTTGCGGATAATGCAAATCTTTTCGCTCTTTTTATAAAAAGGAAGTCTTTTTATTCAAGGGCGCATTACACTGTTTGGACAGAATCTCTGACTGTTGACGAGGTTGTGGAAAACATTTTAAGATTGGTATAATTGATTCTTCTTTTTTAGGAGACGATTTGAGGAGAAAAAGGTATCTGATAATTTCCGATATACACGCAAACGACGAAGCGCTTAGCGCTGTCTTGAGAACCATTTCAAGAAGAAGATACGATGGAATTGTCTGCCTTGGCGACATAATCGGTTATGGGGCGAGCCCAAATCAGGTCACAAAAAAAATAAGAAAACTTGACAACCTAAAAATCATAAGAGGCAACCACGATAAGGTGATGCAAAACGATGCGTATATGTCAAACTTTAACAATTCTGCAAAGATAGCCGTTTCGTGGACAAAGGAAAATCTTGACAAGAGCAATCTTGAATACATAGCATCTTTGCCAAAAGGGCCAATTGAAATAGAAAAAGGAATAATGATTTGCCACGGTTCTCCTTTTGATGAAGACTATTATCTCTTTTCAGAGTTTGATGCGTATCAGGTCTTTGAAAGGTTTGATTTTAATGTTTGCTTTTTTGGGCACACACATTATCCCTGCATTTTTGCTCAAAACCAATCGGGAATTGTCTTCAAAAATTTAAGAGATGATTATTGTGAGGAAATTCTCCAGAAAGATTGCAGATATCTGATAAACCCCGGTTCAATAGGGCAGCCGAGAGACAGAAACCCGATGGCGTCTTTTGCGGAGTATTATCCGGAAACAAGAAGATTTGTTTTGAGAAGGATTTCTTACGATTTTGACAAAGCGGCTCAGAAAATTTTAAAGGCAAAACTGCCTGAAAATCTTGCCCACAGGTTGAGGATAGGGACATGAGTTTGGGGCTAAATCAAAATGTTGATATAAACGGAGAAACTTATCACATACAGATTGAAGACAAAGAACAAAGCCGTTCCCTTGAGGTCAGGGTTTATGTTGAAGGAAGGATTATTTTCCAGAAGCGTCATTCTTACCAGATGGCTTTAGAGGAAACAAAGGACAAGGAAAATCCTCTTGTTGTCGTTCAGGAAGAACTTAAAAAACTTTTCTGTCTTACGAAAGCCGCCATTGAAAGAGGAAAAATAAAAAAATAAATTTACTTTTGCGCATTCTGAAACGAAACATCTTTTATCGTAAAAAAGCGGTTCAGTTATGGAAGTTTTTCAAGATCGTTTAAATCTTTGTGGGCGCCTATAGCTTTCTTGTTCCTCTTAAGGTCGTTTAGAGATATAAAATTTATTTTAACGCCGTCAATTTCAGCAACAACTTTTCTTTCATAACATTCTTCAAAAGAAACTCCCGTTGCGGAAGTCATCAATTCAATTCTTAAAGGAGGATTACCAAGACGAACCAATTTTCTTTCCTCAAGAAAGATGTTTTCAGAAAGTTTCGCTGAAGAAAAGCCAAATTCTTCAAGCGAATTTACTATTTTCAAGGCGTTTTCTTTTGAAATCATAACCCAGAT
>Ga0272448_1008972_pt1 | contig 10295 bp, 10 predicted proteins | sample YNPCB0191_FD_202220 | JGI IMG/M metagenome (GOLD analysis project Ga0272448, IMG submission 202220) | Hot spring sediment microbial communities from Yellowstone National Park, WY, United States - YNP-CB-019-1 | ecosystem: Environmental > Aquatic > Thermal springs > Hot (42-90C) > Sediment... | reverse complement strand
GCTCCACTTGGGTAAGCGCCTTCTAAGTGCAGACGGCCTCTACCGCGGAGAGATTTTTTTTTGCCTCTAGGATCAGGTAGTTGCCTTAGGGAAGCTTTTGCTCTTCCAAAGGCCTTTTCGCCAGAACTGGAACCGACCGGAACGGAGGCTCCAGCGGAAATAGCGATGTCCGTGATGAGCCCAAAGGATGCGCTCAGCGCAGAGGTCCCAATCTTTTCTGGATGACGAAGCTCTTGCGTTTTCTACCCGCTTAGCGAGCTTCTTGAGAGCTTTTTCCCGAATCTTAGCTACAGCTGCCTCTCGCATCGCTTGCTCGTAAGCCAGCCGCTAGAGCACTCTCGACTACAAAGATTCGCTGCCTCGGGAAGTCCTCCCGGAACCTCGGGCATGCCTCGGTCTTTACTTTCCGAAAGAGAAGGGCTGCCAGGAGAAGAGCTTGTACTTGGGCCTAGGTACTCTAGGACCTCCGGGCTCCTCCGCCGCCTAAAGTCCCACCAAAAACCTATGGCCCTGGCTCCAAAGAAAGCCCAGGTTGGCGGTACTGACCATCCCCCCCGGTCCCCGAGCAAAGACCATCCGGCGCAAGCCCAAAGCGCTTCTCTTTAAGTCCTCCACTACCGTCTGGACCGTTTCCAAATCCTGCAGACTCCTCCGGACCCTCTCCTTCGAAGTAGGAAGAGCTCAAATCGTAGAAGACCATCTTGGGCTTCAAGGAAAAAAAGATCTTTAGGCCCAAGCAAAAAGGCCCTCTTCGATCTTCCCCTTCCTTTGAATCAAGCTCATCCAGCGTCCGATACCAGGGCCAAAGGAAGCGGTGGCCCACCTGTACCCGACCGTTTTGCTTCCACACCGGCTTTAGTCCGCTCCTCCCCGCCGATCCGGCTACAAGAACAAAAGCTCTCCTTGCCTAGGGAAAGAGCTTGCCGCCTCTAGAGCAGCTCTTTCCAAAAGCTAAAAGAAACCCCAACTCCTCCCACAAAGCCCTGGCTACCAGTCGCGGGCCCCAAACCGCCGCCAATTCCGGCTTAGAGCTCTCCGTCGTCTTTGCGCGCGGCTCCCCCGTTAAAAGCTCCACATGCCTGTCCACATGAAGAGCCAAAAGCTCCTTGCGCTAGAAGATTCGCTATCGACCGGATCTCTAGATTTTCCCTCGATCGTAGTAGCTCTCCACCAGTCAAACGTACTGGTCCACTTTCCTGCTTGAGCCGCCGGATTGGAACGATACGCAGAAACATAAAGAGACATTATCCTACAACGTTGATCTATTTAGTTACTTTAAAAGATTTATTCATAATAATTATGTTTCGGCAAAAATGGCTCCCTCTCCTCTGGAGCACCCCCAAAATCAGGCGATTTTCACCAAACATGGGCTAGGGGCGGTTGTTGAGTTAGTGAACCGCCCCTTTGGGAATCTTTTTTTGATTTTGTTTTTTTTCGATTCCCCTGTTAGACTTCGCAATAAGCGGGATCAACCGATTTTTCGGGTTCTTCCATTACTTTTGATGGCGAAGTTGCTGTTTTTCCTAAATAGACCTGCTTGATCAACTCATAGACCCTTGGACATGCTTGGAGCCAAACCCCCATGATTGCTAATGCGCCCCATCCAAAGGCCACAAAACCCCAGTGGAGTGGAGCCACAAAAAGCTCCTCCATAAACCAGCGGGTATGACCGAATTCGTTCAATCCCACATTAGGAAAGATCATCAGCGGGGAGCCAACAAGTACGGCGTAGGGAATAGAAAAAGACCTAGCAAACATGGGCAGCCTGGTGATGGCATACATGAAGGATCCTACTCCCAGTATTATGTATATAGGATAGCTTTGATAGAACTCGATGATATGACTTGGAGTAAAATCCGTATCACGAATCACCGTTTGATGCCATGTCCCATCTTGCTCAGTAAAGTAACTGGCTCCCCAGTAAAGTCCTACCGTATAGACCACAATAAACAGTCCAAGATTCCAGTACCTTCTGAGCTCTTCGACAGGAGAAATATTTTCTAAATTTCTATCCCTACTCACCCATAGCCAGGTGCATACGGCAATGAAAGCCAGCGCCTCCAAAGCCAGTTCTGCTAAAAGCAGATTCATCCAATAGGTCTGATACTCAGGGGAGGTATAATCCAGTCCTTTTGTAAAAGCAAATGCTCTTTCATATAGATTGACAAGAATATACCAACCGCTAAGTAGACCAATGCCCAACCACATTCGATTCCATGAAAATAGCGATCTTTCAGGAATCGCCATAGTCGTAGTAGTTGTTGCTTGTGCCATAGAATTCCTCCTATTTAGTTGTTCATACCTAACGGCTTTCATTTTTATATTGAAAACGAAAACCATTAATTGAAGCCGGTATACCAACCGGATTCTTTTGTAACCATAATATCTATATTTTTTTAGGCAATTAGTGAGATGGAGGAAAATGATAGATTATAACTTAAGGGATAGTGTCAATTAAAATAGGAAATATCCATATCCGCAGGTCCTGATTGGAATCAGAGTGATAATATTTATATATTTATAATAAAAAATATTGGACAAATCTATATTATTTTAACTTAAAGAATATTATAATATAATCCTATATGTTTTTAAATATATAACCATTTTTTTTAATGTCATAGAAACCGACTTTAAAATAGGCATATCTATTATAAAATCATACATGAATATACTATAATATTAAAAGAAATATACCCTATTGTATATTAGGCATATCCCTGAACTATAATGTATAAAAAGATCCCACTTAGTTTTTTGCTGATAGCGTATCAGTATCGACGCCGCTAGTTTGAGATTGCTGCCAAGAAATGGCATAATGTACAAGTTGTGGGCCACTTTTAAGGTAGAGTTTTTGTTTTATACTTGCCCGGTAAGCTTCTACGGTTTTGACACTCAAGCTTAATTGTTCTGCAATCTGTCGGCTCCCATAGCCTTTCCCTATTAGTTGAAAGACTTCAAACTCCCGATCGCTTAAAGCCTCAATTGGACTAATGGATAAAGATCTTCTTTTGCCAGAAACCCCTTGGAGAATCCGATTAGCTACATGATCACTAACGGATATTCCTCCCGCAATGACTTTTTTAAGGGCAGCAATTAGCTTTTCTCCCCCTTCGCTCTTCATTAAATACCCACGAGCTCCCGCGCGTAATACCCTCTCTGCATATAATGACTCTTCGTGCATAGATAGAACGAAAATAGCGATATCTGGATAAACCGTGTGGATATCTTTAATGAGTTCAAGACCGCTTTTCCCAGGGAGAGAAATATCGACCAAGACAATGTCAGGCTTTGTTTTTTCTATTAGCTCGAAACCCTCATGAGCGTTCTTCGCCGTTCCACATACAGTCATTCCAGTCGTAGAATTGATTAGCTGACAGAGACCTTCTCTTAAAATCGTGTGATCATCCACTATTAAAACCTTGTGTACTTTCTGCTCATCAACCATAAAACTCTTCCTCTACTTATTTTAGATTAATTATAAATTATATTTTTAATTGAATCAAGCTTTCTATAATTATTACCGGTTTTATTATAAAGTTTTTTTGCTTTTTTTAATAGAGTCTTTGTTTAAACAAAAACCAGCTAAAACTCATGCTCACTAATCCGATACCTAAAAGAGGCAAATATTGATCCCACAAAGTATCCAATCCTTTAGCCTCTAAAAAAATACCTCGCACGATGACAAGAAAATACCGCATAGGATTAAGAAAAGTAAGATACTGGATTGGTTCAGGCATATTACGGATCGGCGTAGAAAAACCAGACAGTATGATTGAAGGAACTAAAAAGAAAAACACTCCTAACAAGGCTTGTTGTTGGGTGGAAGAAATAGAAGAAATTGCAAGCTCTATTCCAATGATCGCAAAGAGAAAAAAGAAGAGTCCTAAATAAAGCAAAAGGATATGGCCATGGAAGGGAATTTTAAACCACAAAAGAGCTGCTAGCAAAATAAGCGTCGCTTGAGCCATAGCAAAAATTAAACCTGGAATGGTTTTACCTACCAAAATCTCTATCGGTCTAAGAGGCGTGACAACCAACTGATCGAAAGTGCCCATTTCTTTTTCTCTAGCAATAGAAAGTCCAATGGTCATCGCTGAGACAACAAAAGTCAAAATTCCGATCAATCCAGGAACAATGAACCATTGGGAAAGAAGATTAGGGTTGTAGAACGCACGAAAGGTTATTTGAGAAGGTGGAGGGATTCTTCCGCTTTTTTTAATCCAATCAACATTATAATCGGCTATGATCTGATTGGCATAACCAGTAAGAATCGCAGCCGTATTGGAATTTCTCCCGTCTACAATCAGTTGGACTTTACCGCTTCTGCCAGAAAGTAGATCCCGATCAAATCTACGATCAATATGAAGAACAAAAAGCACATTTCTTTTTTGGATTTCATCTTTAAGCTGGGAGTCATTTAAAATTTCTTTTTTTAATCTAAAAATAGGGGATCCAATAAACTTTGCTATGAACTCCCTCGAATGGTACGTTCTGTTTTCATCATATAGAGCAAAGGAGACCCTAAAAAGATCAAAAGTAGCCGCATAACCAAAGATAAACATTTGAACAAGAGGCGGAACAATGAGAACGAACCGACTTCTGGGATCTCGAATAAACACAAGGATTTCTTTAATAATCAAACCAACAACCCGATTCCACATTTTTCTTTTTTTTCTCCTTCTTAAGAATCCGCTTCTAACTCCTATTCCAATCTTCTTTTCCACGAGATGTAACAAAGCCCAACGACCACAACCCCAAAAAAGAACAGAACCAATAGGTTCCAAGATAACACACTCCAGACATTTCCAGCCAAAAAAAGGGTTTGTAGAATCGAAACAAAGTATCGAGCTGGGAAAAAAAACGTAAGAAACTGAATAGCCACAGGCATCGATTGAATATCGAATATAAAACCTGAGAGCATAAAGGCAGGCAGATAGCTTGTAACGATTGCCACCATACTGGCAACAAAGGAATTTCTAGAGATATTTGAAATTAATACCCCAATACCCAAAACCGCCAACAGAAAAAAGACTGAAGAAAGAATAAGCATCCAGAAGGACCCTCTAAAAGGAACTTTAAAAAGAAACACAGCCAGCAAGAAAGAAAATATCATCCCTCCCATCCCGAGTATAAAATAGGGTAAAAGTTTGCCAACAAAGTGTTCTAGCTTAGTCAGAGGAGTGGCAAGCATCGCTTCCATAGTTCCTCTTTCCCATTCTCTGGCAACAACAAGAGAGGTAAGCAAAGCCCCAACCACTGTCATGTTAATGACAATGATTCCTGGAACCAGATAATCTTTTGTAATCAATGCAGGATTAAACCAAACTCTAATTTCTTGGGAGATAGGCATACTCAATTGAATGTTTTGATCAATCATTTCTCTTTTAAGCCAGCCTGTCCATACTCCCAACAAATATCCTTCAAGCAGCCGAGCGGTGTTGGCATCTGTCCCATTAACGATTGTTTGGATCGTCCCTTTCCCAAAAGCCAAAGATTCTCTACTCCAGTTCCCTCTTAACCAGATAATACCTATAAGCCGTCCTTTTTGAAAATCTAATTGTGCTTTTTGGATTGTCTGATAGGATAAGGGTGAAAAGTAAATTGAATTTTTGAGACTTGATTCGAAACTAGAGGAAAGTCTAGTGGGATGTTCAACTACTATCCCCACGGGTAGGTGGATAGCATCGAGAGAAACTCCATAACCAAACAAAAAAAGTAAGATGGCGGGAAGTACAAAGGCAATAACAAAGCTTGAAGGATCTCTTAAAATTTGGATCCATTCCTTTCGGATAAAGGCATAAAGTCGGTTGTTAAAAAACAATTTTTTTTTCAATTTTCTTCAGGACTCCGTTCAATTAATCCTATGAAAGCATCCTCAATAGTGGGATTGGGATTTTCTATGGTTTGAAAACGTGCTTTTATTTCTTTGGGATTTCCTTCGATTAAAATTTTTCCCCTATTAATGATGATTAGCCGATCACAATATTCAGCTTCTTCCAAATAATGGGTAGTGATGAGTAAAGTGGTATTCTGCCGTGAAAACCGGATCATTCGGACCCAAAACTCTCTTCGGCTTTGAGGGTCCATTCCCGAAGTCGGTTCATCGAGAAAAAGGATGTCTGGTTCATGCATTGTAGCACAGGCAATAGCCAATCTTTTTTGAAATCCTAATGGGATTCGACCAGCCTCCATATCAAGAAACTCTCCAAGCTCATACTCATCAATCATTGAATTGATCTGTTTTTTCTGTTTTTCACCCTTTAGATCATATGCCCTAGAAAAAAATACTAAATTTTGAAGAACACTTAAATTGCTATAGAGAGAGAACTTTTGAGAGACATAGCCAATTCGAGATCTAGCGGTTGCTGGAGAAGTCCTCAAATCAAAACCACTCACAGAAACTTTGCCTTCCGATGGAGGCAAAAGACCACAAAGCATTCGAAATGTGGTCGATTTACCCGCCCCATTCGGTCCCAGGATTCCATAAATCTCACCTCGATTAACTGAAAAACTTATTTTTTTTACGGCTTGAAATTTACCATAAAACTTTGAGAGCTTTTCCACAACGATCACTTTTTCTGTTGATTGTCCTTTGCTCTTTTCTTTCGTCAATCCGTTTTCTTGGATCAATGTGGATGCTGGTTGTCGTTTTTGAGGGTAAAATGATAAGAGGCAGTCAGCTATTTTTGTTTCTGCTGGGCTAGAAACAATTTCTAACGACTCATTTTCCCTTAAAAAGGTTGCCGCTTTGTCTTTTTGAAGCACAATTCTTATGTATTTTCCTTCAAAAGAATGATCAATGACATAAGGACTAGATGAAATTTTCAACAATAGTTCTTTTGAATCCATTTTTTCCGAATGAATCAATAAAACAACACTCTTTGCGTTTTCTTCTAAATACGAAGGACCTCCCTGAACAAGTTTTTGTCCTTTATCCATAAGAAGAATATCCTGGCAATAGCGTGCTTCTCCTAAATAAGAAGTACTAATCACAACGGAAAGTGAGCGAGCTTTGACTAGATCATACAAAATTTTCCAAAGTTCTCTTCTAGACAAAGGATCAACGCCAACAGTCGGTTCATCAAGCAGCAACAACTTAGGCGAAGAAAGTAGAACAGAGGATAAAGCTAGTTTTTGTTTCATTCCCCCAGAAAGTCTTCCGGCAAGTCTTTTCATAAACTGTCCAAGTCCGAACATAGCTAGGAGTTCTGTAAGCTTCTGTTCTCTTTCAGTCTTTGGCACTTGATAAAGATCCGCATACAGCCGAAGATTTTCTTCTACGGTCAGATCTTCATACAACCCAAAGTTTTGAGGCATATAGCCCAACTGGGCAGACAAAGCTTCTTTATTTTCTTGGGGATTCAACCCGAGCACTTCGATCTTTCCATTGTCCGGAATATACATTCCAGTAAGAAGCCGCAATAGTGTGCTTTTGCCTGAGCCATCTGGCCCCACTATCCCTGTTATAATCCCACTGCTTATTGTAGAGGATAGCTCTCTGATTGCAAAGAACTTGCCCTTTGCTGTATGAAAGGATTTGCTCACTGCCTCCAGTCGAATGCAATGGGAATTTTCCCCCATAATGACTTAATCCATGGTTAAAGGAGGTTTTTCGGGTGGATATGGTTGATTCAATGGGATGCGAACTGTCGCTGGCATCCCTAATCTCAACCTATAATCAGGATTTTCACTATAGACCCTAACTTGATATACCAGTTTTGTTCTTAACTCGGGAGTTTCTACATTTTTAGGAGTAAATTCAGAAACTGGTGAAATGAAACCAATCCAGCCATGAAAAACTTTTCCTGGATAACTATCAGTGAGAATTTCGGCTTTCATTCCTAAAAATATTTTTCCAAGATCAGCTTCTGGAACATAAGCCCTAACCCAAACAGGACGGTCAAGAGCCAGGGTGAATACTGGAGTTTGAGGGGTAACCATATCCCCCGGTTCTAGAATCCTATCTTCGATAACTCCATCTTGGGGAGCATAGAGTTTTGCATCCTTCAGTTCTTGTTTTGCCAAGGAAAGAGCGGCTTCATCAGCCTTGAGTTTGTCTCTAGCTTCTTTTAGTGCTGCTAAAGCATTGTCCCTCTCTTGAAGAGAAATGTACTGCTCTTTAGCAAGTGCTTCGTCCCTTTTATAGGTTATTTCCGCATTTTCTAAGGCCGCTTTATCCACCGCCACCGTATGTTCAGCTTGCCTAACAGCATCCTCAAATCGAACCGGATCCAATTCAGCTAACAGCTCTCCTTTTTTTACTCGTTGCCCTTCTTGCACATACATTTTCAATATTCTCCCTGTATCGTAAAAAGCCAGTTGGACTTCTCGGATATCGACATTGCCATAGATAGTCAAGGTGCTGGCAGCAGAAAGCTGAATGCGAATATAATAGAAAAGCCCAAGGCAAAGCAATGTGAGTAAAACAGCGACAAAAACAAGCATTGTTTTCTTTTTCGTCATGGGTTTATCTTCTAAGCATGCTGTTAAAAGCCAGGATATCTTCTTGTTCTAATACCCCGGCAGCGGCTTTAAGCTGAGCTCGGGATACAATATGATTATAGAGCGCATTATAATAATTTCTAGTGGCATTCGATAAATCTGAAATCACCGTTAACAAATCAATCACTGATCTTGTGCCGAGTTCATAGCCTTTTTTGGTGGCTTCGTAAGATGTTTTGGCAGAATCTAAGGCGGTTTTTGCACTTTTAAGTTGAAGCACACTGCTTTGCAAATTCAAAAAAGCTTCTTCTGTCTCTAATTTTGTTTGATCCGAAGTATTTCTTAAAGCTTCTGATGTAGCTCTGGCTTGAGCTTGGGACTGTTTAATTTTCTGATCAATTTGCCCATCATAAAGTGGGACAGACAGAGTCAAAAAACCTGCTGCTACCTGTAAATTAAGAGGAATAGCGTTGACCGCCAGCTGACTGGAGGAACCAACCACAGATAATACAGGCCAATGCCCTCTTTTATTTTGCTCAAGTTGAGCGTAGGAAACATCCAGTAGGGATTTTGCTTGTTTGATCAGCGGCTGATTGGCCATAGCCGTTTGTACCCATAGGTCCAGTTTGTTGGGAGTTGGATTCATTGGTGAAATTTCTTTGACATCCGCAAGTTCTGCCTCCAGTGGTTTATGCGTTATTCTTTCTAGGATCGCTTTTGAAATATTCAGGGCATTTTTTGCTGTAATAAGATTAGACTGCGATAGATCATACTTAGCTTTAGCTTCTTTAACAGCCACAATATCTCCTTTCCCTGTTTTCAAGAATGCTTCAGTTTGCTTAAGAATTTCCTCATAGAGAGCCAGTTCTGTTTCCGAAACCCGCACATTGGCTTTGGCCTGTAAAACTCCAAAATATCCTTGAATAACTCGTAAAATGAGTTGTTGTCTTTGATATTGGACCCCAGACCTTTGAGCCTGGCTTTGATATTTAGCAGCTTTCAATGCGGATAGCTTCTGACCATCGAACAGTGGCTGTGTTAAAAGAACGGTGTAAAACTCAAAGGAGGTACCTGTCGCTAAAGAAAAGGAATTGATATTCACATCAATCAAACTTCCTCCTCCGGCGGCAGCATTCACCGAAAGGGTAGGTCCCAAAGCCGCTTTAGCGACTGAAACCCCAGCCTGAGTACTGGTAAAAAGATAGCTTTCCCTCGATAGAATAGGATCAGATTCCAAAGCCTGCTGAAAAACTTGAACAAGGTCTTCTACAGCCTTAGCAGTTGGCACTGCAAAGAAAATAAAACAAAAAAGCCCCCATAACCATAAAAAGAACTTTTCTAGAATCATCGAATCATTGAGTGTGCGTAATTTTTTCCAGAAATAGTCCATTTTGAAAACCAAAAATAAAAATTAAGAAAAATAAAGTCAATACCTCAATGGCTAAGCTATTCTGACCAGATGCGGCCGCCGTAAGCCCTTGGCTTCAGACATGTGGGATAAGGCGGGTTCGGATTTTTCCCGTTAGGGGTTGAATTTATACATCCATCTGTCTTCTAACGGCTGAGTGAAGTACCAATCGAACAACAAGGCCCAAAAGAATGTCTGAGAAGAAGCGAGTCTAGGCGCCGTCGTTTGTCTGCAAGCTGCCGCTGCGGACAACCCCAGCGGATGAGCACAAGCTTTCTATTCGGTTCGAAATGGCAAGGCAGATTTACAATGCCCTCTTGGGAGAGTCGCTCCGGCTACTGGCTCTCATGCGCAAGAGCCGAGACTGGCAGCGCGCAAGCTGCGAGCCGGATGCGGGGGGAAGCGTGCCCCCGCTCAGACGTGAGATCATCGACCGTTTCGA
>Ga0272448_1008970_pt1 | contig 10296 bp, 12 predicted proteins | sample YNPCB0191_FD_202220 | JGI IMG/M metagenome (GOLD analysis project Ga0272448, IMG submission 202220) | Hot spring sediment microbial communities from Yellowstone National Park, WY, United States - YNP-CB-019-1 | ecosystem: Environmental > Aquatic > Thermal springs > Hot (42-90C) > Sediment... | reverse complement strand
GACCCTTCTTTTCTTGCTTCTTTCAGAAAAAGAACCCCGAAAAGCCTCTTATTATCCAGCTTTCAGTTGTTTAAAAAATTTTTAGCCTAAATATACGTGTCCTAAAGGATTTGTGTTAATTTCTATTAACGCAAACGAAATAAGCCTAAAACAGGCTTCCCCCTCCCAGCCCTAAATATACGCGTGTAAAAAACCCAGAAAAACGCATACAAATAAAAGTATATAATATATTCATGGAGGGGGAGGGAGTGATTTTTGCATTAATTACGCATATTTATCTTGTAGAGGAGTGTGAGTGTGTGAAACGTCCTGTCACGTTGTATCTGGACTCTGAACAGTACGAGTTGTTAAAGAAAACCTGTATTGCAACAGGCGTAAGCGTCTCAGTAAAAGTGGACGAGCTGATTCGACACAGCATAGCAGAAACAACGGGCGAAAAGGGAGAAGCCGGAAACCCCGTTGACTACGAAGACTTGAAGAGGCGCCACATCAAAATGGTGGCGGAACTCGACAAGCTATACAAGCGGCTGGAGAAGACGAAGCGGTTCGACGACATGGTGGAGTTCGCCCAAAAGCTCGGCTTGGACACCAAAAACTTCAGCAACCTAACGGGGCTGGCGCCGACGATGCTTGAGAAGTGGAACGGCCTAGAGGAACACCTACACTTGTTTATATCGTACTTAGAGCTTTTAAGGGACAAGCGACAGGTCGAAGCCAACCTTAAAGAAACGCGAAAGAAAATGGCACCAGAAGCACCAGAAGTTGCCGTCAAGGAAGAACCTAGCCATTTGGAAAAAGAAGAAACAGAAGAGCCAGAAGAGCCAAGCGAGGAAGAATCAGAAGACGAGGAGGAAGACGATCTAACATGGCAGCAGCGACCATCCAACCCCATCGTGATTCCTTGGCCTTCTACGGTTGAACAAGACGAATCAGAGCCAGAAGAAGAAACAGAGGAAGACTGGGAGGAACTTGGCGAGAACGAGGAGGAGGAAGAATACGATGACTGAAGACTCGGAGTACGACCTGAAACAAAGCCTAAAGGAAATCGGTGTGCTGTATCCGGTCTTAGCCGACGCTGAAGGACGGATCATAGACGGAAAACACCGCCTAGCTGTGGATCCGAAATGGCCTGTCTTCGTCTTGCCAGATATAAACACGGATGAGAAGCACTTGGTGGCGCGGATCATAGCGAACACTCACAGGCGCACCGTTTCGGCTGAAGAGAAACAGCAATGGCTGGGCGAGCTCGCGGAAAAGACGGGATGGACACCCCAACAGATCGCTGAGAAATTGGGCATGTCCTACCAATGGATAATGAAATATCTTCCAAACAATTACAAAGAGAAGACTTGGGACAGGCAGCCAATTCTACAACGTAGAATTGAAAGAACAGAGGTTCCTCCAGCAGTCGAAGAACCTTTGAAAGAAGCCGAGACCGCTTTACAGCCAAGCCAGAATCTTGAAGCGGCTGCTTCAACTTCAGAACCGTCGGAAAAGGTGGGGTTTGAACCCACCCCAGCTGCCGAGCCTGAACTGGCGAAAGAACAGAAGCCTAAAACGTTCAAGTGCCGCGCCTGCCAAGAAGAGTACGCGGAACCAATAAAACCAATCCACGTAATCTTGTGTCCTGAATGTGAGATGCAGTTCCAGATTTGGCTGGCTGACAGAGACTTGTAACAAAAGGCAGATGGTTGGACGACCCTGAGCAACATGTTGCGGAAGGTGGCATTCTGGAAGACACAACTGGTTTGACTTGGTTGACGACATCATCTTACAAGTTACTCGTTAGTTTTTGCCTTTATCTCTTTACCGCAAGACTCGCAAACCATGTATTTTTCTTTGCAATTTGGAGAAAAAGAAGGCATAAATTTTTAGCATCGTGACTCAGAGAAAAGAGGATCCACGTGTGATTTGAAAAATTCTTTCAAAATACTAGTAATCTCTTCATCTTTCATCTTTAATTTTTCTTCATTAACTTTGAAGGTGTATACACTTTTTACATCAAGAATGCCTTCCTTCTTCCATGTATCTAACATTTCTTTTATCTCTTTCTCAGAGGGAACTTTCGGAAATCCTTCCTGCAGCATTAACGCACGTATATGGCGAACAAACTCCTTCTCAAGTTCTGAGACGTCGTCCCCGACTTGCCATTTATTCAGGTGTTTATTCAAAGATTGAATGTGGTTAAGTGTAAGTCTCATGTACTGCTCCAGGTAGGTTTTCTGCAGCTCTTTCTTTTTTTTCACGGCTTCCTTGAGATAACGCTTTATGATGTTACATTTCTTATCATGCTCCTCCGCTGCCTTTAGTATTCTTTCCCAGTCAATTGTTTTAGCAAATTCTCTCCCAGCAAAGTGTAACACAAGAGTAGCATCGACATCTAATTCGGTCTTTTCTCGAATAACTTCATTTCTTGTGTCATAATTTTGATCACGCCATGTTGAGGGAATGATATCCGCATTTTTACACCCATACGCCTTGGCTAAAGATTCTCCAAGGGTATGAAAAAACAAGGTTATCTGAGTCCTCAATGATGCATAGTCAAGGGCGCCTTCTATAGCTTGAATATTATTTTTATGACCTTCATCAAAATAGAGAAATCCCTTAATCTTCGGCTGCTTTTCTGATAATGGAAATGCGCTGAATTCAACATCTAGAGGGAAAGCAATCTTTTTTTGTGATGAATCCAAATCGAGATCTTCTTCAAAATAAAGTTGGGGGGCACTTGAAGTTTTTTCGAATATTTCATGCTCCAACAACGCGCGCGCGCCCTTCTCTATGATCCTATATTTTCGTGTATCTATATCCCGTACAATTAGGTCCTTTTTCCACAGCCCTTTAAGGTAGTCTGAGATAACGGGCCTTGACAACCCTGTTCTTTTTTTTATTTCTTCAAAAGAAAGTTCTTCAGTTTCAAGAACTTTTAAAATTTGTTTTTCTCCCGGTCTTAATTTGTAGATCATGGTTCCACCTAACTTAGTAAAGCAAAACCTTATTAATAAGTTTTTCGCAATACTTTAGTAAGGCGAAGGCTTACTAAATTTGGAGGAGGTTAATATGGTACAAGAAGAACACGGCACAAGACGAACTATGTGGGTTTCCACCGACTTGGATGAAATCGTCGAAGAAGTCAGAAAAAAACTCGGCTTAAGTAAGTCAGGCTTTTACCGTTACGCTATCATACGCCTGCTCGAGGAACTAAACGTGCTTAGCACAAAGGCTTCAAAGGCTGAAGGGGCTTCTAAATGAGCGATCTTGAAAAGTACCCTTTCAACGAAAATGATGTAAGACGGTTTTATCGGTGGCTTGGGCACAACCCAACAGAGTTGACGGAGATAAGGGTGATCGAATGGGTTTCAGACGGTAAAGGCGCGGCAGACAGCTTTTTCGTCAATACCGAAGACGCGTTCGTGAGGGTTTGCAGGGAGTGGAATGGCAAAAGACACGTCTACGCAGGGGTTAACCCTCGAAAAACAAAAGGCGGCTCAGCAGAACATGTTGCCAGAATAACGGCTGTCCCATTCGATATCGACGGGCCCATCCCTGACAAGCGAAGGCATGCCGCCACAGAATCTGAGATACAAGTAGCGAAAGAGCGCATGTTCTCGTTGGTCGAATGGCTTAAAAATAAGGGCTATGGAAACCCTTACGTCGACTTTAGTGGAAACGGCTACCGCGTGGCTTTGCGTGTAGACATACCTGTCTACGGCCACGAAAAAATCGGGGCGCAACTCAACGCTTTTTTTGAGGAAGCCAAAGCAGAGTTTCCTTTTTTGGAGAACATCAGCGACCTCCCAAGAATAATTAAAGTCCCAGGAACGTGGAGCCTGAAAGGCAACAACACGCCTGAAAGACCGCACCGCCAAGCGTACATCATCAGTTTAGGAGACACAACGCCGAACGAAAAACTGAAGGAACACATTCTTAACCTTAAAAACGGAAAAGAACCTACTGACGCTACTAACGCTACTAACGCTACTTTTACTTCTTCTTGTGCCAACCTGAAACTGAATGAGAGAAAGGTCCAAAAGCTGCGTCCGTGTTTTCGCCGTTTCCTTGAGGTTGGAGGACGCTTTACACCTAAGGGCGACCGCTCTTCTGAAACACGCATGCGCCAGCAGCTCGTGCAGGAAATGGTGTCGGCTGGATTCAGCAAAGCAGACATCCTTTCAGCGTGCACGCTTTTTGACGACTACGACGCGGAAAAAAGCAGAACCGAGGTCGAAAGGGTTTTCAATCAAATCGAAAAAGACGGAATTACACATTGGACATGCAAGTCAATACATAAGCATGGCGGCTGCCTAGGCGCGGAATGCAGGCTTTACGCAAAAAACATAGGACTAACCGAAGATGAACAAACCAAACGCAAGAAAAGGGATAGCCAAGCGGACCTGCTGGTTGAATATTGCTTGGCGCAGAACCCTACGGTGTTCCATGATCAGCACGGAACACCTTACGCTCGAATAAAGCAGAACAATGTAAACGTCATCATGCCGGTTCGTAGTCGACAATTTAAATCATGGCTTGCCGGGTTGATGTGGCAAAAAAGAAAAAAAGCCCCAGGCAACGAGGCCTTGATGAGTGCTAGGAATGTTATCGAGTCGATGGCGTTACATGACGGAAACGAGTGCAACCTTTACAACCGAGTGGCCCCCGGCGAGAATGGTTCTATCTGGGTCGACATGTGCGACGATAAGTGGCGCGCCATCAATATTACGGCCGACGGGTGGACCATTGTGAATGATCCCCCTATCTTGTTCAGGAGGTATAGTCACCAGAAGCCGTTGCCGGAACCCATACGTGGAGGCAACATCTGGAAAATATTCGAATTCACAAACCTGGAAAAGAACGACGAGGAATCCCAGCTTGTGTTGCTCGTTACAATTGTGAGCTACTTAATCCCGGAAATACCGCATGTCGTGTTAGTATTCTATGGCATCCAAGGAAGCGGCAAAACACTGATTTTCAAACTGATTAGAAGGCTGATTGACCCTTCTAGCGTAGAAACGTTAGCCATGCCTAGAGACGAAAACGAACGAGTACAGCAGTTAGTGCATCATTGGTGCGCTTTCTACGACAACATCACAAACATACCCATCTGGGTAAGCGATACTTTGTGCCGAGCCGCTACCGGCGGAGGCTTCACGAAACGGGAACTCTATACGGACGACGAAGACGTCATCTACGATTTCATGAGGTGTGTGGGTCTTAACGGAATCAACATTGCGGCGCAGCGTGGCGACCTTTTGGACCGTAGTTTATTGATCGGGTTGAAGAGCATTCCAGCCGACAGAAGACGTGAAGAAAAGGAGATTCTGGCAGCATTTGAAAGGTGCAGGGCGGAAATACTGGGCGGAGTTCTTGACGCTTTATCACAAGCAATCAAGCTGTACCCAGTAACTAACCCGCCGAAACTGTTCCGCATGGCTGACTTCACAAAATGGGGATGCGCGATCGCAAAGGCACTGGGGAAGACTGAAAAAGATTTTATTGACGCGTATGATAAAAAAGTTAAGGAGCAGATTGAAGAAGCAGCTCATAGCAGCCCAGTAGCCACAGTTCTCTTAGACTTTATGGAAAGTCGTAAAGAATGGGAAGGAACACCGAGTGCGCTTTACAGGGAACTTTTAGCATGCGCGAAAACTAACGGGATTAGCACTAGAACCAAAGCTTGGCCTAAAGCGCCACATATCCTCATCCGACAACTGAATGAGTTAATCCCCGCTTTGGCTGCACTTGATCTAGAAGTTGAGACGGGAATCCACACTGGAACGCAAAGAAGGGTTATAATAAATAATAAAAAAAGCGTTAGTAGCGTTAAAAGCGTTAAACCTCAAAACGGTACTAACGCTACTAACGGTATTTCTCCTATTTATTCTAAAGCATTTGAACTGAACGAGGTAGTCGGTTGCACGCAGCTAGGCGATCCCCGCGTAGGCCTCGCCAGCGTTGGTAAGTGTGACTATTGTGGCAAGAAGCCTGAACACCTAACCCATTCTGTCAAAACTTTCAGTGCGCATCATCTGGTTTGTGAAGACTGCGCCGCCAAAATTAACGCGCACTTGAAGAAACGCAGGGAGGAAGAGGCAGGTGTTTGAGTGCAGGAAATACCGGATTGAGCTGTGGCAATGCCGAAGCGGCAGCTTCCACGTTTTGATTCAGCCAATCAAATACTTAGGCAAAGACGAGTTTAAACGCTGGATCCGTCTCTGTAAACAGAACTTTATGGATTTAGTCAGCCGTCGCCCTTGGCAGTTCGATTGTGCGTATTCCACACACGCCGAGGCCCTAGCCCTTGCAAGGCACATGACTAGTCAACTAGACGAGATTGCATTTTTTGATCGCGTGAAAGCCCAGGTTCAAATAGTAACGCCGAAGGAGACACGGATCGCATGACGCAGCCGCCACAGAAAACAAATAACACGTGCAGTGACTGCCCCAGCCTTGCTGTTTTGTTGACTGGAAGCCAGATACTTCTGATTTGCAGGGAGACGAAGCGCACAAAAACCAGCTACGGTGACACCTGCGACTTAGAAAAGGGAGACTTAAGGGAGGGAACTAAAAAGAATGGGTAAACGTGGTCCCCCGCCGAAACAGTTGATTCGCTTGTTCTGGCTTCTGAGGGAGAACCCCGGCGCCACAGACTTGGAGATAGCAAACAAGCTGGGCGTTGAGGTTGAAACCATTCCTGTTTACAGGTGGAGGCTAAAAAACCTGTTAAGCGGCATTACAAGTTACTGTAGGTACTGCTTCAGCAAAAACGTGTGGACAGACCGAGAAAACGGAGAACGCATCTGCAAGAGTTGCGGCTACGTTTTGGAACAGGAAAACAGCATGGTCCACACCCTGCCATTCGACGAAACCTACGCCTTAACCAGCAACATAGCCTTCGGAAAGAGTCTAGGTGGCACATTGTCGAGAAACGCCACGTACAGGGTTCTCGCTAAGACGCGGGATGCTGAATCCAAGACAAACGTCCCAATACGCCAAATAACGACGATAACGAACACTTTTGACCCTCCAGTCGCGAGGAACATGCTTAGCTACGGCAGCCGAATCCTAAAAAATCTCGGACTGCAACGGGACACCGGGCCAAGCGCGGTTTTAGCCCACACATTAGGCGGGACTCTGCGTAAAGTCGGCGGGTTTCTAGCAGTCTCAAAAATGTATGAGGAAGTGCAGCCAGCCATGCTTGTCCGCGCCGCGGTGTGGTTTACCCTCAAAAGGTTCGGCTTGATGGATGAGGCGGAGGAATGCCGCCGCAAATACAAGTTCCGCGAAAGGGACTTGAAGCTAGTGTTGAAAATAGCGGAGCTGTCGGAATTGGCAAGCGGGGACTTGGACGGACAAAAAATAGTTTGGAAGGCGAAGCCGGCGGAAAGCGCCTCTTGGAGACCAGACTCGAAGAGGAGTTTCGAATTCAAAAGGTCTGAGTGGGGAGAAAAGAGTGAGTCTTGAAGATAAAATGAATAATTTGCTGTCTCGGTTAGGCGTCCCGCTTAAAGCCGTGTGGCTTCCCAGCAGAGACGCCAAGGAACACGCGAGAATCGTCCCTGAAGAACGGCTGATCATGATTTATGATGAAGGCGAGGACGAGGCTTGGGCTTCGCTGCTCCACGAAATCATGGAGTGGCGGCTGAGACCCGTACATAAAGTTTACCGGGACACAATCAACAAGTTAATCACATTGCTTGAGGAGATCGCGTACTCAAGAAAGGAAGAAGCACTCTCACACATTCTTGACGATTTCATGGCGTGGAAAAGCCTTGAGGAAAAAACCCAGGGCTCCACAGGCAAGTCGACATGAAACCTCTGTGCACAAGAAATAATACCTTCTAAAGCCAATTGTCAGGTTGATTCGTTAGGTGGTGAAGTTTGTGTCTGTTCGGTCTCAACCTAAGGCAAGCATGAGAACCCGACTGCCAAACGGAGACTTCTTGACCTTGACTGTTTGGCCTGGAAAGTCCGATCCGACAGCTGAAGTCATAACTGTGCAGATCCGCCATCTTTCAGGTGATCGATGGGAAACCGTTGGCAGGCTGGCTGCTTACAGAACTGCTGACGGAAGATACTCGCAACTTCCAGAACGCAGACCGCCATCGCAGGTCAACATAGACTCGACGTTAGAAATTTAGAAGTCTTTTATGCGGCAAGAATCGTCGATCGATCCAGATTACCATTATCTAAAGTACTGAAAGTGTGAAGGCCCCTTTCTCTGCGTCTTTAACGAATTTCGTCCAGTCGTAGAATGTCTGTGTTCTGGACCAGCATAGAATAGCTGAGGTAATGGATTCTGGGCCAAAGGTGGACTCCAAAGTGTTGAGGTGCGTGTAGAACCGGTATTCTTTTGTCACCGTGTTTGCGTGGGTTTCAAATAGCGTTAAGGTCGTTAGGTCACTATTTTCTCGAAGAATCTTATGGGTTATCCACTGTGCCACGCCCTCGCACATCGTTTGATTGACTTGGGACTTCATAGATACCGAGCCAGTTAGGGTTGCGGCGTGGGCATGTTCATGTATCGTTACAAACCTGTAAACAAAATTTGCATCGTCACTTTTATACGAGTTTAAAGACTTTAACGTTTCAAACTGTTTTCTGTTGCTCAGAATGCTTCTCATATTGTCAATGCACCTTCTGATTCTTTCAGGGCAAAGGTAGACAGTCGGTTCAGGAAGCAGAGAAACATGTAAAGTTCCAGCATCAACTCTGAAATGTGTATGTGTGAAGCAGCCCATAGCCACTAGTTCGTACAACCTTCTTTTTAAGTTCTTGATCTCGATGAATTCCCATTCCGGTTTGTCAGCTTGCTCAGCTTGCTCTTTAATCCTCTGCACTTCTCTCTCTACCTGTTCAATTTTCTCTGGAGGCGACACCTGATCCATAGTCGACTCGTTGACTAGGATTGTCTGAACCGGGTGATAGCTCAGCGGGTTGAAAAATCGGCTTATATGTTCGACGTAAGGGATCTGCTTCCTAACTATTTCTGTATCGTCGAAACTGGAATCCTTATTGAAAATTTGATATTGCGTAAAGTAGGATTCTACCTTAGATGCAAACCCCTGAATAGATAGTTCAACCGACTTAAGTCGCCTATCAAGATTTATGGTCTTCGTTTTTGGCTGAGGCTCAGGTTTCGGTTTTAGGTTTCTAAGTTGAAGGCGAAGCCTATTTCGGTAAGGATGGATGTCTGTAGCTATCTTCAGGTAGGGAACAACCGATTTTGGCGCGTCAAGTATCTGAAGTGTTCTTCCGTCAGGACTTAGATAGGTTTTCAATCGTTCTCCTCGATATTCGAAAATGTTGACTTGACCCTTCCTTCCATATTTCAGAGAGCGTGCATAATGAAACTCTCTGAGAGGTTTCCTCCTTTCACCTGCCAAAACGAAAGCCCTCCCATTAATATAAAGTCGAGCTAACTGCTTCTGGATTTAGGCTTCCAATGCCCTTCCTTCAAGAGGTGTAGATGCGCCTCGAAACCTGAAAGCGCGATTGCACATCCAACAAATTCAAGTGTTCCATCCGTATTCTTATGAATGATGGATAGAGCGCATTCTTCCCGCAGACAATCCGCGTTTAGAAAAGGACATCTCCTAGATTCTCCCATCAAAGAACCCTCACTGGCTAGTTTTCTGAATCTCCAATATATAATTTGTGCTACCAATTTGGTGCTCGGAAATCCGCTTGTCCCCCAAACTCTGTAACACCAAACTAGGGTTACAAAATGCTGAAAGGAGAAGGCAGATTCATAAACAGACCCACAAGAACGGGAGGAAAACTCTACGATAAATTCTTCATCTACGTGCCCAGCGAAGTTGCAAGAGACGGACTGTTCCCCTTCAAAGAAAAAGAGAAAGTTAAAATCAAGATCGACGAGAAAAACAATCGGCTCATCATAGAGAAGCTGAAATGAATTAGCCTAGTTCCTTTCCTTGTTCTTGAACGCCTCAAAACGAACCAAGCAGTGGTCGAGTCACAGCGACGAATTTCGTTTTCTCATATAACTCCAATCTTCTGCATCCACCACAAAGATGATAGTTCTCAAAGATAAAAAAATAAACTTCAGTCGACCGACTAAAACAAAGCAAGAGGACCGCCATTGTTTTCAAGAGCTGACTAGGTACTTGCCGTGGTTAAGTTCTTTTATCAGAAGCCAGCCTTGTTCTAGATGTTTGATTAGCTCTTTTTCTCCGCGGACGATCTTGACGCTGTTCGGTTTAGGCGGGTCTTCAGGTTCTTCCTGCAGTTTCTTGAATTCGTCTATGGCTTCATCCACGTTTTTCGCTCTTGCCAAGACTT
>Ga0272448_1008967_pt1 | contig 10298 bp, 9 predicted proteins | sample YNPCB0191_FD_202220 | JGI IMG/M metagenome (GOLD analysis project Ga0272448, IMG submission 202220) | Hot spring sediment microbial communities from Yellowstone National Park, WY, United States - YNP-CB-019-1 | ecosystem: Environmental > Aquatic > Thermal springs > Hot (42-90C) > Sediment... | reverse complement strand
TTTACTTTTTGGGTGAAATAACAAATCCCCATCTTTTAAGTTTTCATATACCTTTCCTGCTTGTAAATTAATTTCACGGGCCTGGTTAGTATAAATTTTAATCTCTCTTCTACATATTAATTTATTCTGTACTAAAAAGGCTAGTCTTTCGCCATCTACATCGCTTGCAAATGTAGAGGCTTTTAATTTTTCAAGTGTATTTTTAGAAAGTCTTAAAAGTAAAGGTCCTTTTTCTTTATCATACACCGCTGAATACATCTCAATGCCTTCAGGACTAAATCTATATATAATCAGCTGGTTGTCTTTTTCAACTGGAAAATAATAACTACCATTTTCTGCTTTTAATGGAGCTTTAGGCTTTCCATTTTCTATTACTCCAAAACTTCCCTTGGAATAAATTTTATTATTTTGAATTTCGAAATATTCCTCTTTATATATTTGAGTAAGTTTTGTGGATAATGGGTTTGGTTTATTTGAAATACCGGCTATAACTGCCCCGATAACAACAAGAGTATTAATAACCATGTCTGGATTTTTTTCAAAAAAGTTAAATAGTCTTTGAAAAAAATTCTTATCTTCTTGAGGCTGTTGTTGTTTATTATCTTGTTTTTGTTCGTTTTTGTATACTATCGGCATAAAAATTACATAGATCTTAATATTTTAATTCTTTCTTCTATTGGGGGGTGGGTAGAAAATAAATTAGTCAATGATCTTTTTATAGGTTCAGCAATGAAAAGGGCATTTAATGATCCATAATCTTTTGGCCGAGCAGTAGTGTTTTTTATTTTTTCTAAAGCAGAAGCTAAACCTGCTGGATTTCTTGTAAGCTGGGCTGCAGTAGAATCAGCTAAAAATTCTCTTTTTCTTGAAATTGCATAAGACAAAAGGTATGCAAACAATGGACTTAAGAGTAAAAATAAAAAATAAAACAAGACTAAAATATTGCCCCTACCTTTTTTATCAGAAGATCCTGAAGTTATTCTAACTCTTAATAAAACACTTGCCAGTAAACTAATCATACCAATAGTTAAAACAGCAATCATCATAAATCTAGTATCATAGTTCTTTAAATGGCTCATTTCATGAGCAAGCACACCCTCTAGTTCTGCTCTATCCATTATTTTAATTAAACCTCTTGTTAGCACTATTGCAGAATTATCTGGGTCTTTACCAAGAGCAAAAGCATTTGGATAATCCTCTTCTAAAATATAAAGTTTTGGTGGTTTTTTAAATCCAGAAGCCAAAGCCAAACCTTCTGTTACATTTATTATATAAATATCATTTTTTGGGTCAGCTTCTTTTGCTCCAATCATTTTTAAGATAATTGAGTCTGAGTATTGATTAACCAAAAATACATAAACTAATGAAGCAAAAACCAAAATGCCAACTATGATTAAATCCAATTCAAGTATTAAATAAGCCCCAAGAATTATTAGCAACAAAATAAAAAACATCCCGCTCAAAAGCAAGTAAGAATATATTTTATTTTTATTTTGTACATCCCAAAAAGATACCATTTAGTCCCCCCATTCTAAAATTCAAAAAATAAAAATAAATTAAAAAATACTAAAAAGATACTTTTGGAGCAGCCTTTTCTTGTTCTTCTATTTTGAAAAATTCTTTTGGTCCAAATCCCATTAGTCTTGCAATAAATACATCTGGTATTTGTGCTATTTTGGTGTTGTACTCTAAAACAGAGTCATTGTAAAATTGTCTTGCATATGCAATCTTTGACTCTATTCCTTCTAGTTGTTCTTGTAAAAGTTTAAAGTTTTCAGATGCTCTTAGTGTTGGATAATTCTCTGCAACTGCAAAAAGAGTTTTAAGAGCAGAAGTAAGTTCTCCTTCAGCCTTTGCCTTTTCTTTAAGATTGGTTGCACTTAAAGCAGCTGCTCGTGCTTTAGTTACATTTTCAAATATTTCTTTTTCATGCTTTGCATATCCTTTAACTGTTTCTACAAGGTTTGGAACAAGATCATATCTTTTCTTTAGTTGTACATCTATTTGAGACCAAGCATTTTCTACTCTTGTTTTTAGAGTTATCAAATTATTATAAATTAAAACTAGCACTATTGCAGCAATAACAATTATGCCTAATATTATTTCTATCATAAAATCCCCCAATAAATATTAAAAAAAAAGAGTTAAAAAACTTTTCTAAAACAAAAACAAATTAAATTTAGCTAATTTAACGAATTATTTTTTTTGTTGCCCCAATTGCTTTATCCTTTGTAGGCTCTTTTAGTAGTTCAAAAAGTAGTTTAAAATCTGGTGATTCTGCTTGCCCTTTTGGTTTTATTTCTGAAGGTTTAGATTGAGGAGTTGATTTTGGCTCAGTTTTAGTTTGACTTTCTGTTTGTCCATTTGGTTTTATTTCTGGAGGTGTAGTTTGAGTTTCTGTCTGAAGGTTTCTAGGGGTAATTGGCCTTACTTCTATAATGATTTCTGGCGGTGCTTTTTTTGTTATTTTATTTTGGGCTTTTTTCTTTAAATTTTCTTTAGGTATTGATTTAGCAGTAGGAATAGTCTCCTCTATAATTTCTATTTGTGTTGTTTTGGATTGTTGTTGCATTAATTCTGTCTTTGACTTAGCCTCAACAGCTGGCTGGGGCTGTGTTTGCATTAATTCTGTCTTGGGTTTACTACCAAAAAACTTGTCAAAGATTTTTGTTCTATTAATAACAATTCCTCCACCGATTAGACCAGCAGCCAATAAGAAAACAGCTGCACCTTTTGCAATTTTTTTAAATCTAGTAGAGTTATTTTTAACCTCTGGTTGGATTGTTACTTCTCCCATAAAAACACCATGTTATAATAAATATAATATGGTGGTTATTATTTATAAACCTTTCCATAGGCCTATTTTTTTATACACATTAAAAAATTTACTAATAAAATTTATCTAAAGTTTTTTGTTCTAAAAAATCACTTCTAGCCAAATAAATTCTTAAATCTAGGAGTAATTTTTCTTTAAGATAATAAAATAATTCTTTAATATTTGCAAATTTTAGAGGAGTTTTTTTAAAAGCATTTCTTATACTCTCTCTTACTTCCCACACTCCGACTGCTAATGCATATTTTGGAGTAATCTCTCTAATCACAACTACTGCAGCCTGTTTTCTTATTATATTAACTAAACTTTCAGCTATAGCGTGCTTTGCAGCATAATATCCTCCACCTTGGCTAGAAGCATATTTTGTTCTCAAATCATACCCCTCCCATTCCTTACTAATCGCATATTTATTTTTATTATTTGCTATCCAGCATTCAATATTTTCAAATCCCCAAGATTTAGGTAAAAGAATTATAAAAAACCTATTTCCCAAATATTCATTTTCAAATAATAAAATAAAATCTAAAATTGGCAGGGCTTTTAATTTTTTTATATAAAAGTTTGCAATCAAGTTGTCAGTCGCGGTTATACTCCATTTGGTAGGCACTAAGTGCTTAGAATGTTTTTTCCCAAGCAAGCCAATGCTAAACAATCTAGTTATATAAAATTCATCAAAGCCACTGAGCACCAATTGTTCTATTGCTTGTGAGGTTTTGATATCTTCTTGTAGCAGTTCTTCTATCTTTTTTGGAACAGAAATATTTTGAGCAATTTTAAAGTCCTTTAATTTTGCAATAGGGCCAAGGGGGTTATTTACCTGATCAAAATTTATAATTAATTTAGGTTTGTTTTTATATTCTGCTTCAATATCAACATGTTTTAAAGAAAGTGCAGTTTCCTTTATATTTTCTAAAATTCTTTGATTTGCTAAAGGGGCCTGAGCCTTAATTTGCATACTTGCAATATAAAACAATTTTTGAAAATCTAAACCATACCAATATTTTGGATTTGGATTAATTTTTTCATCTAATAAAAGAATAGAGCTTGTGCTAACCATTGGATAATTATAATGTCCAACAAAAACACTAGGTGGAGTAGGCCCAAAAAAATAAGTTTTTTCAAATATTTTTTGACTTTTTAATTTCAAAATTGGTTTGTGGGGGCAGTAAACTCTTTTATTTACTTTACAATAATTACAAAGTTCATCCACTTTGAAATCAAAATTCATACTTGAATTATGTTTTTAATAGTTTAAATTCTTAAGTAGATTTATGGCAAATTTATATTTAGTTGGTTTAGGTCTTAGGGATGAAAAAACATTAAGTTTAGAAGCATTAGAAATTTTAAAAAAGTGTCAAACAATTTTTTTTGAAGATTATACAAATTTTATAAAAAAAGATACTTTTTTAAACTTGGAAAAAATTCTTGAAAAAAAACTTATTCGTCTTAGTCGAGCAGAATTAGAGAATGAAAAATTAATTCTAAATGCACTAAATAGCGGGGATTGTGCACTAGTTGTTCCAGGAGAGGCACTTATTGCTACCACTCATCATTCATTAGTTTTAGATGCTATCAAACTAAATCATAAAATAAAAATTATTCACAGCTCAAGTGTTGTTTGTGCAGCCATTTCTCTTTCAGGTCTTCATGTTTATAAGTTTGGTAAGATTTGCACCATTCCTTTTTGGCATGAAAATTATCAACCAACCTCTTTTCTAGATACTCTTAAAGAAAATAACAAAATAAAAGCGCATTCCTTGTGTTTGTTGGATTTAGATGAAAATGCAAATCCAATGCCTATAAAAAAAGCAATTGAAATTATTTTTCTTGCTCAAAAGAAAAGAAAATTAAAATTGTTTAATCAAAATTCAAAGATTATTGTTCTTTCAAAAATATCCTGGAATGATGAAGTTATTTGGGCTGGTAAAATAAAGGATTTTAAAAAAGATATTTTTGGCCCAGCTGTTTTAATCTTTCCTTCAAAAATGCATTTTTTAGAAGAAGAATATTTCAATTTCTTAAAATCTTCTAGTTTTTAATTTTCAAATGAAAACAAACCTGCTTGGTTTCCACCAATTTTTAAATCCTCTTTACTTACTCCAAGTTCTTTTAGAACTCTTAAAACTGCAGGAATAATTTGATGATCAATGTAATACTGAGCATCATAATCTTTTGCTTTTTCTAAAACCTCTGCTTTTTCAGAAATGTTTGCAGAGGTTTTTGGATTTTTTGCTTGTATTAATTTCTTGCACTCTTTAAATATTTCTGGATTTGTTTTGGCTGTTTTTGTAATCACAAATCTTATAATAGAACCTTGGCCTAGTTTTTCTGTTGTTGTTTCTTTATTATATTTTAGTGCTGCTACAAGCTCTGGGGATTTTGCTTCATAATCCTGAAGGCTTTTAGTTAATTGTGTTTCTATAGCCATTTTTTCAATAGGCACTTTGTTTTCTTTTATATCCTTTATGACTTGCTTTACTATCTCAATTGCCTTTTCTTTAGAACCTTCTTTTAAAATAGATTCAAGTACTTTACGCTGTGTTTCCTTTGCTATAGCAGACCAATCTCTTCTTACAAGTTCAAATCCTCTTATTTTTATTCTTCCCTTTTCATCAATCAATGCATATTTTTTCTTTGCACCTATTGCAGTCTGGGAAGCTTTTTCTATCTTTTTTGAGACAAATACTCCTCTAGGGTAATAAGCCTCAAGTTCAAGTTCCATTGTGCCTGGTAAAGATGCATTTAATTTTTCCATCCACTTAATAGCATCTTCTTTTGTTTTATTTCCTAATAATAAAAATACAGAATCTGTATCTGCATATAAAACTTCAAAACCATTTTCTTGAGCATCTTGAATGGTTTTATTTATAAAGTATCTGCCCCATGCTGTGACAGATTGGGCACATTCTCTACAATAATATCTACTTCTTGCAAATGCAAGATAGCCATAATATGAATTTGCCAATATTTTTAGTGATTGTTGTCTTGCCCACAATCTTTTATATTCTTCAGATTCTGGATCTAATTTTTTTAATTCGTCCTTTAACTTATTTCTAGCATTTATTATTTGTTCTAATACATCTGGGATAAGCCCTTTTGGTTCTTTTAAAAATTTTACTCCTATTGGACTTTGATAAACATCTTGTCTGTCTTGGGTCGTAATCGTATATGGGTCTACATTATGCGAAATAATTATTGAGGGATAAAGGCCTCTAAAGTCAAAGACCATTATTTTTTCATATATCCCTGGATTTGGTGTTTTAACAAATGCTCCCTCTATTGGATTTTTTGCACGATAAGAAGCAGTTTGCTCATCTGGTTTATTTGGCACAATCTCATTTCTTTTATATGCATGATGCATAAGTAAGGATTCTACAAGTTGAGAAGATTTTGCACCTACACTATCTGCAAGCGGAAGTTTAGTTATTTTTGAGATTTCAATCTCTAGAGGAAGAATTTGCTTTGCTATTTTTAGAGTTGCTTGAGCATCCTTTAATGAATATTCAAAAAGAGCATCCAAATTTTTTTCCTCATCCCAAATTTTATAAATTTCTAATCTATCTATTGCTTTTTTCCATTCGTAGGATTTATCCCTGCCTATAAGTGCCTCATATGCTGCTTCAAGAGTGTACCTACTTAATTTTACTGCACCTATAAATGAAAAAAATCTTAATAATGGATAAAGATCTGCATGCACTCTTCCATTTATTATTATCTCTTTTTTTTGTCCATGTTGTTCTATTTTTATTTCACTTCCATCTCTGGCCAATTTTTTTGGAATGTTATATTTTGCTGCTCTTTTTATAAGATATGGAATATCAAAATTAGTGGTATTATATCCAATTATTATATCTGGATCAAACTGATTTATTAAATTAAAAAAATATTCTATAAGTTCTTTTTCATTATTAACAAACACAGAATAATCTAAAGAAGTTTTTTTATAACTTATTACCTTAGATTCTTGAATATTTTTCTCTTGATCTAAAAAATCATATGATATTAAAATTATTGGGTCTTTTTCTGGCCTAGGCATTCCATGTGGATTATATGTTTCTATATCAAAGGCAAGTAGTCTTAGTTTTTCAGTGGTTTGTTTTACATCCAAAATTTTTTTTATTCTTCTCCCAACTCTTTTATAAACTATTTTATGAAGAGGTGCAAGTCCATGATCTATCATATACCTTCTTCCAAACAAAATATCATATTCGTATTTTTTGTAATTTTTTAAAGCTTCTCGCAATGGGGGAACATGTGGGGGGTGTTTTACATAGACTTTGTAAATCTCCTTCTTTTTACCCTCTAAAATTTTTTGAACCTTTTCAATCTTTAGTGGAGCAATAGTTTCTCCTTTATAAATTGCTTTTGTTGAAAGCAGTTTTTGTTCTTCTTCTTTTGGGCAATCTACATAAAAATAGGGCAGGTACTTATCATACAAATAAAAAGTATTTTTTGCTTTTAATAAAAGTCTTACGTACGTTGTATCATTTTTTATTATATAATCTACATCTAAAAGCAAGGCAGAACGAGTTTTTATTTTTTTATTTTTCTGTTGCATAATACTCAAATTTTTCATTCCTTTTGATTCATTTTTATTATGTCTTCTAAAGTTAAAGAATATTCCTCACTCTCTTTTTTTGGTTGGGGTTTTTTAATATCTTTTTGAGGATATGCTTGTTTTTGTTTTTTAGATTTTGGTCGTGGTGTTTTCTTTGAGCTAAGTTCAATTATTTCTTTGTAAATTCTATTAAGTTCATCTAAAATTTGCCTTAATTTTTTTCTAATTTCTTTTCTTTGGTTTAATTTCTCTTTTAGTTTTGTTTTTAATTGATTTATTTCATTCCAAATATCAGAATTTTTCAAGCTTTGTTCATATTCTTTTTTTAATTCGTCGATTTTTCTAATCATTTCTTTTTCCTTAGAAGGTGTATACGCTGCAGTTGAAATATAAAACTCAATTTTTTCAATTTTTTTCTTTATTATATCTGGATTTGGAATTTGATTTTTTTCTTTTGGAAGTTTTTGTGCGATTGCTTTATCTAAATTTTTTATCTCTAAACCAATAGCCTTTAATTCTTTTAGCACTTCTGTTTTAAGTTTTGTTTTTTCTTCTAATTGCCTTTTGAGTTCAGTTATGTCCTTCATAAACAAATCACTGATAAAATAGTTAAAGTTAATAAAATTCTTATGTACCAAAAGATTTATAAATAAATCATAATTTCTGTGGTTATAACTATATTTTCAAGTAGAAATTTTTATAAATAAAAGATGAGTTATATAATTTGCCTATCCGTCTTTTACCCACATTGGGTGGGATCTGGTCGCCTTGCCGGTGTCGCAGCTCGTCTTGACGCCGGCTTTATTCAAAGTTGAGATTTAATTCTTTAATCCTTTATACAAAAATTTTTAAATTCTAACTGTATTTTTAGTTTATGGATTTTTTGTTCTTTTCTTTTCCTAAGATGGAATTTGAATTAGTCAGAATTTTTATTGCATTTTTTGGTCTTTTGATCGGAACTTATTTTGATATTTTTAATAAAAAATCAGTACCCGATAAATTCCTTTATTTATTTTTAGGCATTTGCATCTTGGCAAATCTTTTTGATTTTCAAACTTTGCCTTTTGCATTAGGAATTGGTATTTTTACATTTGTTGTTTTTTACATTTTATATAAAACTGGTCAAATTGGAGGGGCAGATGCTTATATTATAAGCGCATTAGCATTTATTTTACCATTCCAGCCAAATTCATTTTTAATTTTAGAGCAACCATTTGGAGGAATTTTTATATTTAATTTATTTGTTTATAGTGGAATTTTATTTATGGTTTATATGTTTATTTACTCATTAAAATTTATTAGAGAGATTTCAATTAATAAAGAGAAATTATTTAAGGTAGGCCTAATTCTAATTTCATATTTAGTTTTTGTTTTTATTGCATATAATTCAGCAGCATTTATAATTGGTTTAGAATCTTATCTTCTTTTTATTTCTTTATTAATAATATTTTTAATTTATTTTCTTTTAGTTGAGGATAAATTAAAAGCCTCATTTACTAAATTTGTTAGTGCTAATGAAATAGAAATAGAAGATATAATTGATATTGATAGTATGGATAAGGATTTAGTAAAAAAATATTCTCTTTCAAGATTAGTAACTAAAGAACAATATGAAAAACTAAAAAAAATCAAAGGTAAAAAAATAGCTTTATTTAAAGATTTACCACCATTTCTTCCATTTCTTTTAGTTGGTTTTATATTAGCAGTTTTGTTAGGCAATCCTTTATTTCTTATTCTTTAAGATTTTAGAGTATTTACAAAAAAATCATTTACATCAATCAACGTTAGTTCCTCACAGTTACATTCTGTTTTTAAAATAGAAGAAACTGATGGATGTGTTCTGCCGCCATCACCACTTATAAATTCTTTTATATATGTGCCTGCTTGTGCATAAATTATAAGATGTAATTTTTTATCTTCTATTTTTTCTAATTTTAAATCAAGAATATATCTCTCTCTTATCATATCTGTTCTTCTTTTTAAAACTCTAAGTGGGGTTCTTTGTTTTAATAAAATAGGGCAAGAATTTTTCAATAACTCAAAATCATTTTTTGTAAGTTCTTTTGTTTTTGAACTTACAATCGCATAATATTTTTTATCAAAATGAGAATTGCATATTGCTTCTATCCAAAATTTTTTTACAATTTTTGGTTGGAGAATTTCCAGAGGATAATTTTGTTTTATTTTTTGAGCAATCAACTCTAAATCAGAGGTAGTTTTTGTTGGATTAACAATTTCAATTACTGCTGGCCTGCCATGGCCAAGGGTCATTACATCCACATCTTCTCTTCCGCTTGCATGAAGTATGCAATCGCTAGCACCAAATTCTTTTACAAATATCTCTTTAAAAGCAGATTCAATAGAAGGATATTTTTCTTTAGTATAATTGCATTTTTTGCAGCCTTTTCCTTTGCATGAAGGGCAAGCCCAAACATGTTGAGCATATTCTCTAGTTTTTTTTAGATATCTTACATATATATAAATGTTTGAATGTCTAACAACAACTTTATCATTAATTAAATCTATATTAATAAGTATTTCTGGATCTATCTGATCTAAGACCAAATCAGAATCTTTTTTTATTAATTCTATTGCTTTTTGATTTATTAGATTTTTTAAAGAAACAGCCCTCTCTATCGGTGTATTCTCAAAATCCTCAAATTCCAAAATATCTTTTTTAGATAAATTTGTTTGTAAATAAAATCTTTTTGCATTAAATTTTTTAGCAGCCAAAACAGCATAAGAGCAATGTTTTTTTAGCCTATTAATTAAATCCTCAATTGTCATAATTTTTTATTTAAGCATTTATTTTATAAAATATTATTTAGTAATTTTAGTATGGTAAAAAAACTTATTGTGTTTGAAGGTATAGATGGCTCTGGAAAAAGCACTCAAATAAAACTTTTG
>Ga0272448_1008966_pt1 | contig 10298 bp, 11 predicted proteins | sample YNPCB0191_FD_202220 | JGI IMG/M metagenome (GOLD analysis project Ga0272448, IMG submission 202220) | Hot spring sediment microbial communities from Yellowstone National Park, WY, United States - YNP-CB-019-1 | ecosystem: Environmental > Aquatic > Thermal springs > Hot (42-90C) > Sediment... | reverse complement strand
TCCCCACGATTTCCCCTATGTACAGGATCCGCATGATGAGGGGAGCATACCAGTATCAAGGGGCTTACGCAACCACATCCTTATCATGCTTCCTGATCTCGCCGCCCCATCCTGCTGTTCCGCCTGCTGGGCCACCCTTATGTCACACCTGCCGCCACCCTGTTGGTCATCCGCTCCACTCTGATGTCCATCCGCTCCACTCTGATGTCAATCCGCCTCACTCTGATGTCAATCCGCCCCACCCAACCAGGTGGCTCATTTTGATACAGAATATCGGATAGGATACTAAAATCGTGTCAAATAGATACAATAGAATCTTCGCCCCCAGGGGAATCCCCACATACCGCCCAGGGTCCAGACAATTCATTCTCTTGTAATAAGTTAATTGATCCTTGATTACGCATCATGGTATGATTCTTGCTGAATTTTTAGATGCGGTGCCTGAAGGACCGCCTTCATCGTAGATGAAGCGGGGAGCCTGTATCGGTCCCCTATGCCACGCTTTTAGAGAGGTGTCGTATGCAGGAAAAAATCGTAGTGGATCTCGGTCGTATCATGGATGAGATCTTCGAAACCGCCGAAAAGGTGGGTTCCGCTTTCCAGGATCGGTTCGATCTGAACGAAATCGGAGAACGACTGAAATCTAAATGGGACGAGAATACCGACTATTACCCCACGTATCCCTATCCTCCGACGAACGTTTTCATGAAGGCAGACAAAACCCTGGTGTTCGAGTTTGCCCTGGCAGGCTTTCAGGAAGATCAAATTCAACTCGCCTTCAAGGGAGACTACATGGTTCTTTCCGCCAAGGTAGCCACCGAGTTCCTACCGGAAGAAAACATCCGGTACTTCAAACACCGGCTGAAACTGAAAGACATCGTGGAACAGAAGTACTATGTGCCGGAGGACAAGTTCGACCGGGAGAATGTAAAAGCTGTGTTCCGCCATGGGATCCTGAAGGTAGAGATTCCTCCCAAGGAAACCCCGGCGGATACCCAGACGATAAAGATCGAAATCGTGAAAGAAGAATAGCCGTAAATAAATAATAACGGCAGATCCTCTGCCGAGCAGCCCGGGAAACCGGGCTTTACATAGATGGCGTCGCCGGAAGCCCACCCCTTCTAGCGACGCTTTAAGTTTACTCAGGTGATCCATACGTGGATGTTGGGGGACCCGTACCTGGCCGAACCGGTTGGTCCGAGCGCGAATCTTTCTAGTCTGGCGGGAAACTGCACCTGCCCGCAACGGTTGATCCGGTAGCGAATCTACCCGTTTATAATTCTGCCTCCCGCAGGCCAACGTTTCCTTCTCTTGACATTCCCCGTTAGAGACGTTTAGTATTCTGAAAGAGCCCAGATGGTGAAATTGGCAAACACGCTAGATTCAGGGTCTGGTGTCCGCAAGGACTTGGGGGTTCGAGTCCCCCTCTGGGCAATCATAATTCTTTTGATAGCAAGTAGTTACAAACCCAGCTTTCAACCGCTATTTTCCCTAAATTTTTAGGGTACCAATTAGGGTACCAAAACGGAGTGAAAAATGGCGCAGAAACCTTTTAGCCTGGTACGGAGAAAGGATCGCCTCACGAACGGAAAACCCACCTACTATGTGCGGTTCCGAAGTGAAACCGGAGAACGCCTTCCCTGGAGAAGTACCGGGCAAACCTCCAAACTTGCCGCCGAAGCCTGGGCAATCGCCAGAATCCGGGAAGGCAAAATAGCGCCTTCCGCTCATAAAACCTTCGGTCAATTTTCTGAACCCTGGTGGGTGTGGGACCAGTGCCCCTACATCGCCCGAAAACTCGCCCGTGGAAAAAACCTTTCCCGATCCTACGCCGATACACAACGCACCTACTTAACGAATCATATCCTGCCCTACTTCCAAAACATGAAACTTTCCCGAATTACACCGAAACAGATAGAGGAATGGATTCTGCAATTACAAAAATCCTCTTCTCTATCTCCGACAACAATTAACCACTGCCTTACAACGCTAAAGATCATGCTTGGGGAGGCGGCAAAAATGGGCCTTATCCCCTCTAATCCTGCCGCCTCCGTAGAACCCCTTAAGGAATCTCCCCTGCAGAAATCTATCCTGACGGTGGAGGAAGTGCGTACCTTGTTTGCGGGAAAAGCCCTGTTCACCTTCTGGAAGGGAAACCTTCCCCACTACACCCTAAACCTTTTAGCCGCTACTACGGGAATGCGTATGGGAGAAATCCAGGCCCTGCAAGCCCAGCATGTACACCCCGAATATGTGGAAGTACTGTATTCCTGGGCCCGGAAATACGGCCTAAAGCCTCCTAAAACAAACCGTACACGCCTAATTCCTGTCCCTGAACTCACCGCCTACTACCTACAGGAAACCCTATCCGTTTATCCCCGACAACCGGAAGAACTCATATTCTCTTTCGATGGGAAAACTCCTTTTAGCCCCAAAGCAATTAACCAGGAATACTACAAGGCCCTTCAGGCAATGGGTATTTCTCCGCAGGCCCGGAAGGAGCGTAATATCACCTTTCATTCTTGGCGGCACCTATTTAATACGCTCCTACGGAATCGAATCCCAGACTACACCCTGCAGCAGCTCACCGGGCATCGCACACAAGAAATGACAGATCACTACACCCACCTGCGCCTGGAGGATTTACAGGAAGTACGGACGGTGCAAAACGAAGTGTTCCGCTACATGCAGGAGGCCCCCCATGGATAACCCTACAGATAACCCCATGATCCGCCTGCTCCTTTCTCAATTTGAGGACCCTCTCCTTCGGACGGCAAAAAATACGCATGATGCACGAATCCTATCCAGTGCTCTGTTTCGCCTCCAAAAAGAACTAGGCAGTCTCCCTCCCGAAAAAGAACGCCTCCTGGAAACCCTGCATGAGGATACCTTGCGTGAATCGGAACGAAGCCGAAAAGGCGGACTACACAAAACAGGCCCTGAAGGAATCCTATTGGCAATAAAAAGCATCCTTCAGAAAAAACCCTCTTTAACCGCTCAGCAGGTGTGGGAAAAAATCCCTACATATAGCGAAATTCGCATCGGTGAGTACACAGTGTACCGGGACGGCGGGGTTCTGTACCAGGATTCTCCCACAGGCACCCGAAAGGTAAGCCGCAATCATTTCAACCGCTTAGTCGCCAAGGTCCGTAAAGAACTGGGCATCAATCCACGGTAACGCTTTTCCCCCCTTTTATCCGTTCCTCCGTTACCGTTGATACTTAATTCCTTACAGCATAAAGAATTACAGGGTAACGGATACGGTAACGGGTAACTTTTTTATCCGTTACCGTACGCATACAACCGGATACACACAAAAAAAATTCAAAAATTTTTTGAAATGAATTTGCAAATACTACCATTCCGCAAAACCCATTTTTTACCCTTGTCCCCAAAAGCCCACACTTGGGCAAGGAGGGAAAAATGGAGAAACTTTTAAACATCAACGAAGCCGCCGCAATGCTCGGCCTAGCGAAAGCGACACTGTACCGCTACGCCTCGATGCGAATGGTTCCTACCGTAAAACTGGGGGACCGGTTACTTTTTAAACAGAGCGACCTGGAAAAATGGATCGATGATCACCGTATCGAGCCGAACGCCTATGTAGGGTACAGAGGCCGGGGGAGGGGGGTATGAGCGCACATCAGAAACCTGATCCCCGACTAGTTGAAGCCGTTCTCAATCGCCTCGGCCTTTCGCCGGGAACGGGGAACAAGACAATACGATCCCCCCTCCGGGAGGGGGACGATAACCCCTCGTTCACAATTAACCTCGAAAATGGCCTCTGGTACGATCATGCTATTAAGGATGGGGGGACGGTATACGACTTAGCCAAAAAGTTGAACATCTCTTTACCCGAAAAGAAAATACACGAAAACAACTCAGTTATCCACTATGAGTACCGCAATGCGGAAGGGAAAGTGCTTTTCATCGTTCACCGGGAGGATACCCCCAAGGGTAAAAGAATTTGGCAATCGAATAGTAGCGGCAGCAATCCCCCGCCAAAGATTGACAACCGTCCCCTTTACCGCCTTCCGGAACTTCTACGCTCGACTGAACCTGTTTTGCTGGTTGAAGGCGAAAAATGCGCATCCGTTCAGGTGCCTGGCTATTTTGTGACTACCTGGGCCGGTGGTGCGGGAGCAGTAGAAAAAACGCAGTGGGGACCCCTTAAGGACCGGAAAGTAATAATTTGGCCCGATGCGGATGAGCCGGGATTGCGGGCAGGTTTGACAATCAAGCGATTCCTACCCCACGCCGAAATCCTCCAGATCGAAGGCAAACCCAGTGGTTGGGATGTTGCGGATGCGGTTGCTGAAGGGATCGATCCCGTATCCTTTATCGCCTCTTGTCCCCGAATTCAGGAACCGGGAAAGGAGGAAGTGGCCGAAGAAACTCGATGGGTACTGGAAGAAATTGTTAAAGTGTTAAACAGGTTTGTGGTACTACCCCAGCATGCGGCCGAGGTGATCGCCCTATATACGCTTCAGACTTACTTGATGGACATTTCGGATTTCGCACCGATGCTTCTAATCACGAGCCCAGAAATGCGATGCGGAAAAACTACCCTTCTGTCAATCTTGGAGCAACTGGTCTATTGTCCTCGTCTCTTCGCCAACATTACACCCGCTGCGATATATCGCTTGGTTGAGAAAGAGGGCCCTACCCTACTGATAGATGAAGTTGATTCGTTACTTCGGCAGAAAACTGAAAATACAGAAGCGCTCCGGGGAATCCTCAACGCCGGGCATAGGAGGGGGAATGCCAGCAAAGTTATCCGTGCCGTGAAGGATACTGACGATTTTCGAGAATATACAGTTTTTTGTCCAAAGATAATCGCCGGAATCGGCCGGGTGCCCAGAACGTGGGTGGATCGAGGAATCGTAGTTCCCATGCGTAGAAAAGCCCCCCACGAGAAGGTGGACAGATTTACTCTAACTGTTGTGGGCAAAGAACTTGCTTCGCTTCAAGGCCGGATCGAAAAAGCAGCCACCCTCCTGCGAACCATCCTTCCGACCACGCCTACAAATGTTTTTCCCGAAGAGCTCAACGATAGAGGGTGTGATAACTTCGAGCTCTTATTTCGCATCTCCGATACCATCGGCGGAGGATGGGGGGAAAGAATCCGGGAAGCGGCGGTTGCCTTGAGCGAAGGAGGGGAGGAGGATTCCCCCGGTATTGAGATTCTTCGGGACATTTTTTCTTTCTTGCAAGAACAAGGAGAGGCCGGGAATATCGCTACAGAGGAACTGTTACATCATCTGAACTCGCAAGATGAGCGGCCCTGGCCTACATGGAATAACGGTAGACCTCTTACATCCAGAAATTTAGCATCCTTACTCAAACCTTACGGTATTTTCTCCACCACTGTTTCTGTGAACGGCGCCAAGAAGAAGGGATACAAGAAAGAATACTTCACGGATGCTTTTTCCCGTTACTTGCCGAAATCTCTGAACCAGCAGACCGATAGCACCGAACCACCACCTACGCCCTCCGAAGGGAACGGTAACGGCAAAAAAAGTTACCCGTTACCCAATCCGTTACCCAGTAATTCCTTACAGGATAAGGATTTAACTGCAGTGAGTAACGGAGTAACGGATTCCGGGGGAGAAGAGAAACCGTGGCGGTGGTCAGTTGTCGAAAAAATCGTACCATTACCTACGGATGGGTACATATAGGAGGTAATATGCATCTGACTGACTTCTTTGTTGCCTTAGAAAAGGCGGGTGTTTCGTTGTACCTGGATGATGAGGGAGCCCTTCGGGTTCGGGGAACGGTCCCCGAATACCTTCGCCCTGTAATTAGAGGGAACAAGGGCCATATTGTCGGCTACCTAAAAGCGGCCCATGAAACCGTTGCGCTTGGTCAACTTGTGGATTCACTCCCCGATGGGAAACGGAAAAGAGAACTGTTTCAGCAGTGGGAACAGTTATATGAACGATCTGTTTTCCTGGAGGGCCTGGACCTGTATCCGTTGCTTAACACCGGAAAAACAGAAGTTGTTTTAACCGGGGGAAAGGGGACGACTGCGGCATAATCCGAACGACGCTTAAAGAAGATATACCCCCGCCACAGAGAGGGGGGCAGAATTTCCGGAAAATCACCCGCAGATAGTCTATATCAAGGCGGATAAGGTCAAATGACAGTCAATCTGTGCCCCGTTTCAGGGGGGTTTGTGCCCCGTTTCCCCCCCCCTTTTTGCCCTTTTGTGCCCCGTTTCAGGGGTATTTAGTAAAAGATATAAAAGACTTAAAAGTCTTTATAAGCGGGGGAACGCCGGGTTAACCCCGGCTTATCCCCCTTAACCGGGAAGAAAAGAAGATATACCCCCCCTGTTTAACAGGCAAAAAACAGAAGGTTACGCTACACCTGAAAATTTGCTATAATAGCGGCATGAAATGGCAGCCTGGGCAATCGGGGAATCCGAACGGTAGACCCAGAAAAGCAAAGTGTCTCACGCATGCGCTCACGGAGTACGGCAAGCGAAGTGTCGATGCTACCGACGGGCAGAGGGCCACGCTTCAGGAACTACTAGTAAAAACCCTTTGGAACCTAGCCTTGGGTGGAGACATGACGGCGATCAAGTACATTTTTGACCGGATAGACGGAAAACCCATAGAAACCATGATCATTCCGGGAATGCAGCAGTCTAGCGGAAAAATTAAAATTGTGTGGGTATCGAGCGAAGGGGAGGAGGAAAAGGAGGCCACGAATGAAATCGTACTGCAGAGAGCCGGGGAATGATTGCTTGACATGTATCTGGACTACGGAAGAAGGAGATAAGGACTACGATTGCGGGGGAGTTGATTTAGAAACAGGGGAAGTATTCCCCCAGTACCGCTTTTTACCGGAGGATTCCCCTACCCTGGATGCGAAAATCGAGGAATTGTTTGCGTACAGTGGGCCCAGGAAGCGTTCCCAAAAGCCTAGGGGTGTAAACACACCACCCCCCCGGAAAAAACGCACTGTAGGCCTTCTACAAGCAAATGGCGGGGAACCGCCCTAATTGCGCAATCGGCAGAGATCGGTTGTAGTCAATTAGGCCGATAGTTGATCGGTGCGCAGGTGTCGAGTACCCCTAGCGGGTTAAAGGCGGCAAGAAGAGCGCAGAAAGACAACGGAAGCCTAGTCTTCGATCTCGATCTCAAAGCCGAACGGAGCGCCGAACTGTACTTGTCCGTAACTTTGCCCCTGCTCATCAACCCATACGGGTAGTCCGTAGGAGCTATCAGGTGAATCGGTTGATGGGTGTACCTCTATTCTTTCCCCGGTTAACAGATTGCGCAGAATCACTTTCTCTCGTTCCATGGGATCCTCCCCTCAAAAATACTATCCTAATTGTACCACCTCTTTGTTGCAGGTACTACAACCAAAACTCTAATTTTCACCGTTCCAGGCATGGAAGTATACGGTAACGGATGAATCCGTTACCCGTTACCCTATCCGTTACCCTGTAACTCTTTATATTGTAAAGAATTAGCTATTGTCGGTAACGGAGTAACGGAATTTGCGGAGGATGAGTAACGGAATTTGCGGAGATAAAGAGAAACAGTATCGGCATCTACCGTACCTTGATGTTCTAGTTTCCCAGGGAATTATGCAGGGTACCAATTAGGGTACCAAATTAAATTCAAACTTAGTATCACTATAGCTAAACTGGTATATTGACAAAACCATGCACATTAAGTAATTATATAACTACGGATGAATCAGTATAAACAGGGAAAATGGCGGGTATTAGATTCAGGGTCTAGTGTCCGTAAGGACTTGGGGGTTCAAGTCCCCCTCTGGGCAACTCTTGAAGGATTCTTGGCTCCTTCCTTGAAGGTGGGGTAAGAACCCGTACACCGACGCATGGCGGTTTTTTTTTTATGCCCTGAGCGGTAAACGCCTGAAAAAATCTTCATCGAAGAATTATGTTATCGAGGAATTATTTTATCATTGGGATGCTCCGCCTGGGAGAACATGCGAGATTTACTCGTCCCAGAACATTTTGCCGCACCCCAATTTATTTCGCCATTTCTCGGTTTATCTAGCACGAATGCTTGTTCCGTCATTGAAGGTTGGGTAAAAAAATGATTAGTACTCCGAAGCTTATGGGGAATGAAGCTATCCGCCCCTTTATCTCTACGGAATGGATGAGTGTCCTATCTATAATACCCTAACATTTCTATGCAGTTCGACGGCCTATACACACGATACAATATCCCGAATACAATGCCCGCATGTCTCCCCATGAAATAATTCATAGGCACTGCCCTGCAGAGCGTCCTATGCAACGCCACAAGCTATGCTGCCCCACGATGCGCCGCATGGCAAGCCGTGCCGTGCTGAAGTAGCCGTGGCGCTACGGCCAAGGAGGGTAACGATGGATTTCTATACAATGCTATCCGCTGTGTACGATGACCTGTTCCCGGCAGAGCCTTCCATTATCCGTTTCCTGATCGACACGTTTTCCTCCTGCCAGCGGGTCCTCGACGTGGCTTGCGGAACCGGAACCTACACGATCCCCCTATGGGAGCAGGGGAAAGAGGTGGTGGGGATCGATCTTTCCATACCCATGATCCAACAGGCAAGGGAAAAACTGCAACAGATATTCCAGGCTGCCCCCGCCGCCTCTCCCGATGGCCAGCCTCCAGATGCCTCCGCCACAGCCCCTATGCCCCCCCAGGAACGAAAAAGCCTTCCCCGCAGCGCTTCCCCTTACGCTAACCAAGGAAGCGGGACTATTCCCAGCAATTCTGCCCCTTGCCAAAAAGAGGAAGCCTGTTCCGGTCCACAACAAGCGACCTATCAACAACCGAAAGCAGTGGAAATGTTCCAGGTGGAAGACATGCTGGATCTTACTCGCTTCCCCCCCGGTTCCTTTCAGGGGCTGTACTGTATCGGCAATTCACTCCCTCATCTGATCTCGGAAGCCCAGATCCGCACCGCCCTGGCACAATTTTTCCGGGTGCTTGCGCCGGAGGGTGTTCTCCTTCTACAAACCATCAACTTCGACCGGGTGCGCTTCGACTCAAGCGGCCGGTTCACCCTTCCCACCTTGAAGGGCCGCAGAGCGGAACTGGTTCGCTTCTATACCCCCGGGCCTGACCCGGATCACATTTACTTCGAATCGGAGCTCTGCCTATCGAACGATCACCCCTTGCGTAACCGGATCCCCCTGTTTCTCCTTACCCGGAACCGGTTAGAGACCTGGTTACAGGATGCGGGGTTCGGTTCGCAAATGTGGTACGGTTCTTACGAAAGGAAAGCTTACGAGCCGGATACCTCGTTTCTTTCGATCGTGCAGGCAAGGGCGAGGGCTAAGGGAAAGCCGGCAAAGGATACACGGGCGGATTCTATAGTACCCTGAAGCTTGTGGGTCACTCCTCCTCTGCCAGCGCACGGAGGCGGGCAGGTTCCAGAACTGTGCAGTGTTTACCTTCGGATTTCAGCACCCCCTGCTGACAGAGCTCTGAGAATACCCGGGAGAGGGAGGGACGGGAAACCCCGAACAGTTCCGCCATCATTTCCCGGGAATGGGGAAGGACGAGGGAACGGGTTTTCTGGATCTGCATCTGACCAAGGAGATACTCGACGATCTTCTTTCGGATCGTATTGAACTGCAGGAAGCGGATCTTCTGAGCGAGGAAGGAGAGCCGAGCCCCCATATCGGAGAGAAGTGTTTCCAGGAACTCTGCACTCATTCCACAGAGCCGGAGGATTTCCTTTCTGGGAACCCACAGGGTGGTCACGTCAGTCTGCGCTACCACCGTAACGGGGAGAAGCCTCTCGGGAGAAAACAGTACGGCAGTAGCAATTGCTTCGGAGGCTTTCAGCGTTTCCACCTTCAGCACCTTGCCCCCGTAATCCTGAAACTCGGCGCTTGCCTCCCCGCTCAGGATACAGCAGAGGTCGTTGTACTCTTTCCCCTGTAGGAGAATGAAGTTCCCTTTCCGGTACGCCCGCTGGAGAGGATTGAACCCTTTTAACCAGGAATCCAAGGTGCGGGTAGGAACGGCCTTGAAGAGATCCACCTTTTTCAGAGCGATGAGACTCATGGGGATACTGTGCAACTTTATTCATTTTCCGACAAGCTCCTAAAAAAATTGTATCATTAAACCACTATCGGCTCCCAATCTTAGTGCGGAAACATGTTTGAAATACGAAAAAACGGTAATTCATCTAATTACTAATCTTTACTTAAGTTAGTACACGTGATATACTAATGACTATGAAGGAACTAGACGGAAGAAGGCTAAGCCATGAGGCACTCGAACAGATTCGTATTACTGCCGTGAAGCGGGTGGAAGCCG
>Ga0272448_1008965_pt1 | contig 10299 bp, 9 predicted proteins | sample YNPCB0191_FD_202220 | JGI IMG/M metagenome (GOLD analysis project Ga0272448, IMG submission 202220) | Hot spring sediment microbial communities from Yellowstone National Park, WY, United States - YNP-CB-019-1 | ecosystem: Environmental > Aquatic > Thermal springs > Hot (42-90C) > Sediment... | reverse complement strand
GGCGGCGGCGCAAGTCTCGAGTTCCTCGAAGGCAAGGTCTTGCCAGGTGTCGCCGCGCTGACAGACGCACCAGGCTGCTGCTGTTGCAGCGGACGTTGAGACCGTTCAACCACGGACAAATGTCGAAACAGTCAACGGCATCAAAGCCACCCCGATTCAACGCTTTAACACTTTAACGTTTCAGCCCTTCAACGCTGTACCACATCAACTGTCCAACAGCCCAACAACTTGACAAATCGAACCAATGGACAAGGAACGCAAGCTCATCATCGCAGGTAACTGGAAAATGAACAAAACCGTTGCCGAAGCGCTCGCGCTAGTCAACGATCTCAAGCGCGAGCTGGCAAACGTCAAAGAGGTGGACATTGTTGTTTGCCCACCATTCACCGCGCTTGAATCGGTCTCGAAGGCAATCTTGGACTCAAACATCCGGCTCGGCGCGCAAAACATGAACGAAAACAATTTCGGCGCTTATACAGGCGAGATTTGCGCCGGTATGCTCAAGGAATTTTCTGTCCGTTACGTCATCCTGGGTCACTCGGAACGGCGACAATACTTCGGTGAAACAGACGCCGTTGTGGCCAGAAAAGTTCGCGCTGCACATGCTGCTGCACTCAAACCGATTGTGTGCGTGGGCGAAACACTGACTGAACGCGAAGCCGGGCATACCGAAAAAGTGCTCGAAAAACAGGTACGCGGCTGTTTGACCGGCCTGACACCGGAACAGATGCAGGAAACCATCATCGCATACGAACCTGTCTGGGCAATCGGTACCGGGCGAAATGCCACCCCTGCACAGGCGCAAGATGCACATGCGTTCATTCGCAAGCTGGTTGCAGCAATGTTTGGCGATGCAGTTGCGCGTCGTGTCCGAATCCAGTATGGTGGCAGTGTTAAACCGTCCAACGCGCGCGAGTTGATGAGTCAACCTGACGTTGACGGTGCGTTGGTAGGCGGCGCCTCACTTGAAGCGCGCAGCTTTGCTGAGATAATCAAAAACTCGATCTAGTTTGAGCTATGGGATTACTAATCGGTTTACTGACGGTACTTCTGGTACTGAACAGCGTAGTGCTGATTTTTTTGGTGCTAATTCAGTTGCCAAAACGTGAAGCTGGCCTTGGCCTGGCTTTTGGCGGCAGCGCTGCAGACGCACTGTTTGGCGCCGGCTCGGGTACGGTGCTAACTAAAGCGACGAAATACGCCGCAACAATATTCCTTGTTTTGTGCGTTGTCCTTGGTGTGTTGCAAAGTTCGTACTATCACAAATCGAAAAAAGCGTTTGAAGAGCAAGTCCAGGGGCAAACTCAACCTGTCCCGCTGCCACTTGCTCCTGGTACTACGCCACAACCTGCTCAGCCAGCAACCGGCACACCGATCGCCCCAACGCCAACTCCGGCAGGTTCACCCGCGCAACAACCACCAGAAGCAACGGCACCTGGAGCAACTGCACCAGCTCAGCCGTCAGTAGGCACGGCAATTACACCACAACCAGCTCCGGCACCATCAGACCAGACTCGGCCTGCCCCTGCACAACAAGGACAGTCGCAGTAGCAAAACGCCGGCACTTTTTGCTACACTGCGCTTGTGCCGGTGCATGTGCTTAAAAAGGCCGGATTAAACAGGCGCGGGTCGGATGTAAGTCGCCAATTCTGGTCAGCGAGTCTCAGGCGGCTGACTCAATTTGTACCCAAGATGGTCTGTGCATTTGCAGCCTGTGCGGTACTGCTATTGACCGGCTGCAAGCAAATAGAACGAGCTGACCTTGTCATCATAAACGGTACCGAACCTGAAACACTTGATCCTGCAATCATGACCGGCTTTTCGGAAATGCGAATTGCACAAGGCTTGTTTGAAGGCCTAACCCGACCCGATCCGCGCACCGGCCAGCCAATCCCAGGTCTGGCTGAACGTTGGGAAGTCTCGGCTGATGGCCGCATTTACACCTTCCACATCCGCTCGAATGCCGTTTGGTCAACTGGTCGGCCAATAACAGCTCATGACGTCATCTTTTCTTGGCTGCGTGTGCTCGATCCCGCCACAGGCGCAGACTACGCAGGCCAGTTCTTCTACATCAAAGGCGCCGAGGAATATTACAACGCAACAAACAAAGACATGGCTTTGCTCGGGCTGTGGGCACTCGACAACCGCACACTACAGGTTGAACTGAAACATCCTGCGCCGTTTTTCCTCGATCTGTGTGCGTTACCAGCTTTTGCAGTCGTACCGCGTGAGCAGATCGAAAAATACGGTGAGAGGTGGTTGAATGCGCGGCCATTGCCCGTCAGTGGCCCGTACGAACTTGTCCATTGGCGACTCAATGACCGAGTGCGCCTGCGCAAAAATCGTTTGTACTGGGACGCAGCAAACACGCAAATCGAGCTGATTGATTTCTTACCAGTAGGTGCGCCAAACACAGCGCTTAACCTGTACCAGACTGGCGCAGCGGATATCATCTGGGACAAAGACATGGTGCCGGTCGAACTGCTCGACCTGTTGCTCACCCGGCCGGATTGTCACAGGTTCAGTTACCTCGGCACTTACTTTATCAGGTTCAACGTCACTAAACCGCCGTTTACTGACGTACGTGTTCGCAAGGCACTTGCACTGGCCATTGATAAACGCAGGCTGGTCGCAAAAATCACACGTGCAGGTGAACAGGTTGCATTGCACTTCACACCGAATGGGATACCGGGTTACGAACCGCCCCTTGGATTGGGGTACGACCCGGCTCAAGCGCGGCGGTTGTTGGCTGAGGCAGGTTACCCGGCCGGCAAAGGGTTCCCGCGGTTCCAGTACAGTTTCGATGCCTCAGCAGTCGGCCCTGCAAAACTAAACGCTAAAATTGCAGTTGAACTGCAACAGATGTGGCGCCAAACACTCGGGATCGAGATGGACCTGCGCCAGTTGGAACGCAAAATCTTTTTCGCTGCACAATCGCGCCTCGATTACGAAGTGTCGCGCTCGAGCTGGGTGGCAGATTACAACGACCCGAACACGTTCCTCGACATTTTCGTCAGCACAAGTGGCAACAACCGGACCGGCTGGAAAAACCCGCGCTACGATCAGCTCATCGCGCAGGCCAATATGCAGACTGATAAGAAACTGCGTGCAGCGCTGTTCCGTGAAGCCGAGCAAATCCTAGTTGCCGAAGAAGTCCCTATTATCCCGCTGTATTTTTACACCGGCGTCAATTTTTACGATACCAACCGCATCGAGGGGATTTACCCGAACATCCTTGACCTGCATCCGCTCAACGCGATACGCAAAAAAGGCCAAAGGCCGAGCGGCAATAATCGGTCGCAATACGGCAATGTTGGCTCACGGCACGCGCTGACGTTAGCCGGCAAGTGAAAAAACGAAGCGAAAGGAATGATAGACCGAAACGCCATTCCGTTTCCGAGACGCTGCCACCTCTGGCACCGGCCCGGAAGCGGTTCAGCCGTTCAATTTAAGGCCCAGACGCACCGTTGCACTCAATCGCGCACTATCTGGCGCGGGTTCGGCAAACTCGCCCTGACGTACCTGTCCCGTGCACAAGCACGCGATGTTCGGCACTTGATTCTCAACTGAAATGTATTTTGCCAAACGCCTAGCTTTTGCGCTGCCACTGCTGCTGTTGATCAGCTTGCTTGCCTTTGTGCTGGTACGGCATGTGCCAGGGGGACCATTCGACCGCGAACGCGCCCCGGCATCACCCGAAATCGAACGACAAATTCGCGCCAAATACCATCTGGATGAACCGGTCGTGAAACAATACTTGCGCTTCCTGGGCAATTTGGCGCGAGGCGACCTTGGTCCGTCGCTCAAGTACCGCAATCATTCGGTCAACGATATCATCCGACAGGCATTGCCTGTCTCGATGACACTTGGCCTGCTTGCATTTGGGTTTACGATGGGTGTTGGCCTGCCGCTCGGGTTCATCACCGCAGCGAGTCAGGGTGGTTGGCAAGATTACACCGGCAGTTTCATTGCACTGCTGATGGTATGTGTGCCCGGATTCATTGTTGCGCCGCTGCTTGTCATGTTGTTTGCAGTTAAATGGCAGCTCTTGCCGGTTGCACTCTGGGGGTCGCCCATGCACGCCATCTTACCGACCGTTGCGCTTGGTCTGTTCTTTGCCGGCAAGATCGCCCGCCTGTTGCGCGAAGGCATGCTCAACGTTATGCAGGCTGAATTTATAGTTGCCGCGCGTGCAAAGGGCCTGAGCGAACCCGCCATCATGCTCAAGCACGCTTTTCGACTGGGCGTGCTGCCTGTCGTGAGTTACACGGGGCCGCTGTTAGCAGACCTGCTGACCGGCTCGTTTGTAATCGAAAACGTGTTTCAAATTCCTGGTCTGGGCGCATTTTTCGTCAATGGCGCGCTCAACTCGGACTACACGCTTGTGGTTGGCCTGGTCATGCTCTACGCAGCGCTGCTGATCGGGCTGAACCTGTTGGTTGACCTCGCTTACATGCTGCTCGACCCGAGAATCAAATACGAGTAGGCGAAGGCACGAAATGATCGAACACAAAGAAACATGGCCAAAAGCAAGGGACTATACCCGCTTGATTGACGAGGGGTCAAAGACGCAAACTTTTGCAAAGGATTTCACATCAAAGGAGCAACCCCTGTGCGCCGCTGTGCCGATCATGCCAAACATTCCAGTGGCATTCGACCGTGGCGGTGGCAAGGAATCACAACGATTACTCTCTCTTGCCCGAGCTTCGTGCGGCGAATTGTGCTTGCACAGTTGCATTGCGTACGACCAAAAATATCTCGCCGTCGAAAAGTTACGACCGCAGCACGCCAGAGCGGAAACACATCAGCCGAATGCTTGCGGGTTTCACAAGATAACCACGCAGATCGCACGTGAGAGAAATCAAATACACTACCCCACAAACAACAAGACATTACCGCAGCAACCGGCCTTTAACCGGTTCTGCCCGAGACCTAAGACATGAGACACCGGAACCCATGACGCCAAACTTAGACCATAAATCAAGCCCGGCTCAACGCGCCTGGCAACGGTTCAGGAAAAACCGCCCGGCAGTTATCAGTGCATGGTTTCTGGCTATTCTGTTGGTCATGGTCGTCACCTGGCCGCTTTGCTTGGAGTTGGCCCGCAAACTCGGCCCGGCTGGCGCAGCCTTTGCACGCGCGCACGACCCCATACTCGTATCAGACGCACAGTTCCAGGCGCCTAATCGAGTACACTGGTTCGGCACAGATGTTCACGGACGCGACCTTTTCTCGCGTGTGCTGTACGGCGCCCAAATCTCGGTCTTGGTGGGTGTGGTCGGGGCATGTATCAGCCTCGTGATAGGTGTGCTTTGGGGCGCAATTGCGGGGTACACGGGCGGCCGGGTCGACAGCCTCATGATGCGGATCGTGGACGTTTTATACTCGATGCCGTCAATCATTTTCGTCATTGTCCTGATCTCCACGCTCGAAGGCGTGTTCAAGTCCTGGCTTGCAGCAACTGCACCCGCATTGGCCGGGCTGACACGACTGTTGTTTTTGTTTATCGGCCTGGGCTTAGTCTCATGGCTGACAATGGCGCGGATCGTGCGTGGGCAGGTGTTGTCTCTTCGCACCCAACAGTTTGTTGAAGCTGCACGCGCACTCGGGGCCGGCACAATTCGAATCCTGGCCAGGCACATAATCCCAAACACTGCAGGGGTGGTGATTGTGTATCTGACGCTGACCGTGCCTGCCATCATTCTCTACGAATCGTTCTTGAGCTATCTCGGCCTTGGCATTCAACCGCCCATGGCAAGCCTCGGCTCGCTCATCGCCGAAGGCGCAGCACAAATCAATCCGATCCGAATTTACTGGTGGTTGATCGTGTTTCCCGGCGGCGTGCTGGTGGCAATGTTACTTGCGCTAAATTTCCTCGGCGACGGCCTCCGCGACGCTTTCGATGTGAAAGCCGGCGAATAAGCTTCCGCTCCGACCAAGCCAGGCGCTGCCTAAGCCAAAAATTCTTTCAAAAGTTCGGCTGAGCAGTTAAAAATCTTGCACTGCGTATGAACAAATACACTGTCTCAGCCATATTCGCCCTGGCGACTTCGGCAGTTTGCTGGGCACAAGCAAACACACTAACGATTAAAGCAACCAATAAACTGCCATTTGCAAGGCCAAGCCAAACACTCGAGCTGTCTGCACACCAGCTTGCTCCCCTGGGTGAAAACGATCTCAGCAAAATCCGTGTCAAGGATGCTACCGGTACACCGCTGTTGTGTCAGGCGATTGACTGCGACGGCGATTACACACCCGACATAGTGATTTTCCAAGCTGACTTCGGCCCGGGTGAAACAAAGACCTTCACCGTGAGCACGGGGTCCAAATGGACTTACAGGACAGACCAGTTCAAAGCTTATGGCCGGTTCGTGCGCGAACGATTTGACGATTTCGCTTGGGAAAACGACAAGATCGCGCATCGCATGTACGGCAAAGCACTCGAGACGTGGGCACGTGAACCGCTCTCAAGCAGTACGGTTGACATCTGGTCAAAACGTACCACCCGATTAGTGATCAATGACTGGTACATGACAGACGATTACCACACCGACCATGGCGAAGGTGCCGACTTTTACTCCGCCGGCCTGTCGCGTGGGTGCGGTGGGAACGGTTTGTGGGCCGAGGATCGGCTTTGGGTATCGCGTAACTTTGTGAACTCGCGTGTGCTTGCCAATGGTCCAATCCGCGTAATGTTCGAGCTGACGTACGAACCGTTTGATGTGGCCGGTATAAGCGTTGCTGAAGTGAAACGCATTACGCTTGATGCCGGGCATAACCTCGACCGGTTCCAGAGCTTTTACAAGCCGTATACCCGACCGGGCCAGCCGATCCAATTGACCTGTGGCACCGGCCTCAAAAAGGTCCCAGGCGAACAGATTGAACTGAATGCCGAGCGCGGCTGGCTTGTTAAATGGGAAAAGATGGAAAAAAACGCAGGTAACCAGGGCTTAGCGTTGGTGTTTGACCCCACACAGTTTGTTAAACAGACTGAAGACGCGAGAAACGTGCTCGTTTTGTTGAAAGTACCGACGAATAATGTCGTTACTTATTGGGCCGGTTTCTGTTGGGATAAAGCAGCACAGTACCCGACATTCGATTCTTGGAAAAAGTACATTGACGAATTCGCCCAGGCCATTCAGACGCCAATCGAAGTGTCAGTAGAATCAGCAAAATAGTGCCACAAAAAACTTTTTTGTCCCCCGGAAGAACGTGCGAAATAAAAAGCGACTACAATGCAAAACAAACCGTACACTGCACTGGCTGTTCTGGCTGCGCTTTACGCGTCCGGCTGCGTTTCACTCAAAGCGCGATACTTTACCAATTGGCCAACCGGTACCGCACCTGCCGAAGTTGGCAAACGTGTGGCGGAAAATTTTGTGGTGCGCAAGTTCGATTTCGAGACCAACCCGAGACGCAAGTACGTGATTTATCCCGAGGCATGCACATGGTACGGCGCACTGAAAGTAGCAAAGCTCACCGGTGACATAGACTTGCAGAAACGGTTAATCCGCAAGTTCGATTACTTGCTCAGTCCGGAAGGCACAAATCGCATATCGCGCGAAGCACACGTTGATTTTCGCGTGTTCGGTATTGTACCGCTGGAAATTTATATCCAGACAGGGGATACGAAGTACCTCGATATCGGCAAACGATTGGCTGACGCGCAATGGGAAAACCCAACCGAAGACGGCATAACACCTGAAGCACGGTACTGGGTTGACGACGTTTACATGATTTGCGCCGTTCAAGTGCAAGCGTACCGTGCCACGCGCGACATGAGGTATCTCGACCGCGCCGCACTGACAACAGCCACCTACCTCGACAAGCTTCAACAGCCCAATGGCCTGTTTCATCATGCAGCAGACTCGCCTTTCTTTTGGGCGCGTGGCAACGGCTGGTTCGCCGCTGGCATGACAGAGCTGTTGAGCGAATTGCCTGCCAGCCACCCTAAACGCGCCCGAATCATCGAAGGCTACAAAAAGATGATGGCTACGCTGCTTAAATACCAAAGTGACGAAGGTCGGTGGCGCCAGCTTGTTGATAAACCGGAAGCGTGGCTCGAGTCATCCGGCACCGGCATGTTCGCATTTGCAATGGTTACCGGCGTCAAACGCGGCTGGCTCGATGCCGAAACCTACGGCCCGGCTGCACGCAAAGCGTGGCTTGCGCTCGTGAACAACCTCGACCCGAATGGCAATGTCAAAGACGTTTGCGTCGGTACAAATAAAGCCGCACGCGAAGTCGGTACAGACCCCGAGGCGCAGTTAAAGTATTACCTCGAGCGCACGCGTACCACAGGCGACCTGCACGGACAAGCCCCCATTCTGTGGACGGCTGCGGCACTGCTGGAGTAAAAACCCCGAGCCGCTCGAACGGCTACAACTATGAAAGCCAAACTTGAGTTAAACCCGGTAATTCCGATTCCTTGCCAAACACGGGCAATCACGGTACACTGCGCACGGCGCGAAAAAGCGCGCTGGCGTGCAAGCCAAGAAAACATTCAAGGGTGCAACAGCATTGCACACCTCGGCCTGGCTAAGGATTTAGAGCAAGTCAGAAAGGTCGGCACGCTTGTCATGACACCGCATGGCACAAGCAAAACCAAACCAAAAAACAAACCCAAAAAAATGAAACTGGACCAAATTCTCTTTGCCGCAACCATGGTACTAACCCTGAGCAGCATTGGCTGCCGCACAACGCGTCAACATCCCGCGTTCACTAACTGGCCACCAGGCGCGTCACCACGCGATGTGGGGTACAGACTCGCCACCAACATGCTGCCGCGTTGGATCATCACAAAGCCATCGGTGCATTACGCTGAAGATTCGGCTTGGATGACTGCGCTTAAGTTCGCCGCGTTAATCAAGGACGAGCAGCTAAGAACGGCCTTGATCAGGCGGTTTGATCCATTTTTGACCCCCGAAGGCAGGAAAAATATCTCAATGACGCGCCACGTTGACCATACCATATTCGGAATCGTGCCTTTGGAAATCTATATCCAGACCAAAGACACGCGTTACCTCGAGATCGGCAAAATGCTAGCCGATCGGCAATGGGAGTTCCCAACACCGGAAGGTTTGTCCGGTGAAACGCGGTTCTGGATTGATGACATGTACATGATCACCATCCTGCAGGTCCAGGCGTATCGTGCAACCGGCGACGCGGTGTACCTGGACCGGGCTGCACTTGAAATGGAGGCATACCTCGACAAGCTACAGCGGCCAAACGGGCTGTTTTATCACGGACCGGACTATCCGTTTTTCTGGGGGCGTGGCAACGGCTGGGTTGCTGGTGGCATGGCAGAACTGTTGAGCGAGCTGCCTAAAAACCACCCGCGCCGCCCGCGCATACTCGATGGCTACCGCAAAATGATGGCTGCGTTGCTCAAATACCAGGATGCAGACGGGATGTGGCACCAGCTCATTGACCACCCCGAGTCGTACAAGGAAACCTCGTCCACAGCCATGTTCACCTTCGCAATGATCAAGGGCGTTAAAGGCGGCTGGTTCGACAACCCAACGCCCTACGCACAGGCCGCCCGCAAAGGCTGGCTCGCACTGCAAAAGTACATTGACGCAGACGGTAACGTCGACCAGGTCTGCATTGGCACCGGCCAGAACAAGGATATCAAATATTACCTGACACGACCGACGCGTAAAGGTGACCCACATGGCCAGGCGCCGGTGCTGTGGTGTGCACTTGCACTGTTGCAGTAGGCCCCATGAAAAACCGTTTTCCGTCAGCGCGTCCGGCAGTTTTGCAATGATGAACCTGCACGTGCTTCCCAACCTTGGTCAATTGGCCAACCCAGGCCCACGCATCGCGCTGCTTATCACTGCGATGGGAACACTCATTTCGCAAAGCTCAGACCCGAGGTTTCAGCCTGAAAACATCCATCAAATAACTGCACATTGTGCAGTGAGCGCGGACAGCCCACACGCGGTCAGCGGCGGCATACCGAAAACAACCGCGCTCAATTGCCTGGCACGACCCGGACACGTCGTAACATGCACGTTAGATTGGCAACAAGCGCGCCTTGCGCTGTTGGGTGAGCCGCCCCAAAGCACACGTCAGAACCGTGCAGTCACCAACTTAATTTTACGATTTCATTTCGGCCCGGCAGAAGCCGCCCCAGGCTACCTACTGGTCATGCCAACCAACGTGTACTCGAGGGAACGCGGGTACGGGTTTGACCTTGGCTCGGCTGTTCAGGCCGTGCACTGGGACGACGACAATCCGTTGTACAGTAGCTGTTGCACGGCGGACCGCCCGTTCTTTTTCTCGGTGGCTCTGCCC
>Ga0272448_1008964_pt1 | contig 10299 bp, 8 predicted proteins | sample YNPCB0191_FD_202220 | JGI IMG/M metagenome (GOLD analysis project Ga0272448, IMG submission 202220) | Hot spring sediment microbial communities from Yellowstone National Park, WY, United States - YNP-CB-019-1 | ecosystem: Environmental > Aquatic > Thermal springs > Hot (42-90C) > Sediment... | reverse complement strand
CCCCTGGCAGGCTCCTGGCCCGGTCCGCGAGCTTCCCGGCCTCGTCGCCATGCGCCAGTCGGTTGACCAATTTCCCACCATGGGGGGCAATCATCCAAAACTCCTTGACTTGAGATTCAGGTTCAGCTGCGGAACCGCTGATTAAAAATTGAGACCCACGCTTGCGAGCAGTCCGGTCTGGTCAGTATCGAATTTCACATATCCGTCCTCGCCCTTCTCCCCGGCCTCGAGATTATACATCAGCCAGCGATAGCCCACGCCGGCGAAGAGCAGCTTCCACTTGAAGCTCAAGCCGGCCTCCAGGTCAAAATAGCTGGCCGAGACGGTCTGATAACTCGCGCCGATGCCCGCGGCTTTGGCCCAGAAGCCCAAGCCGTAGCCGAAAATGTAATCGGCTTCCAGTCCGAGCACGGGGATGGGCAGTAGGAGTTTCTGCTCGAACTTTTCATCTGCGGCGTTGGATTTCATTTCCAGCATATACTGGAAGAACTCCACTCCCAGGAAAGGGCCGATGCCTCCGCGCTCATTGGCCCAGGGCATGAACTGGTAAAAGAGCGTGGCACGGTTGTTGGTCAGGCTGGTGCGCACATCGACATGTGCCGGGAAGGTTTTGTCTCCCACTTCTATCTGTTCGTCCAGGATGTCCACATGTCCGCTGTAGGAATTGAACATATAGGAGGCGAAGATGCGGTTCCTCTTGGATAGCCGCGCCCAGAGTTCGCCCTCCCAGGCCGAGGCCGGGGTTTCCAGCTTGAGCATGTCCCTGATGTCCACGGTGGTGCCCTGCGGCTCGTCGTTCGCCTCTCCCACGAACTTGAACTTGCTTGCATAGTCCGCGTTCCAGAAGTTGCCGCGAATCGTGCCGTGCCAGAAATCCGTGCCCCAGTCCAGGGGAGCGGCTGATTTTTTCTCCGGGGATGGAGTCGGCTTGGCGGCCTTGTCTGTCAAGTTTTGTGCCCAAGCCAGAAGCGGAACCACCAAGATTAAAAGTCCAATTGCGGTCAGTTGTTTCATCAGACCCTCCTTGCGGGAAAATTTTTGTCTCTATTTTAGGAGCATTTTCAGGTTCCGGCAAGTTTGGGGGCGGGGGTAAGCTTTTAGAAATAGTCAGCCAGCCAGAAATGGATTTCTTCGTCCGGGAGTCGGAATAGTGCCTGGGCCTTCTGGTTGAGCGCGGCCATCATCAGGATGGTTTTGCTCCGGAGGTGCTTTTCGCGCAGCTTGAGGCATGGCCAGCGCTCGAATTCGGGAGGCAGCCAGCCGGTTATCTCCCTGGCCCCGAACCCGGCCTGGAGCGCGGCCAGGAGACGGGCCAGGGCATCCTGGGGATGGACCGAGGCGGTTGCGAAGTCGCGCACGATTAGGCGGTTGCGGAGCAGGTCAACCCAGATATAGCTCTGGTCGTCCTGCGAGACCAGGACCCGCTGCTCGCGGAAGCCCATGTATCTCCGGTGCCAGTTGATGCGCTCGCTCAAGAGCTGGAAATAATCGCGGGTGCGTATCAGTGAGAAACGCGCCTTTTGGGCAAAGACCAGGTGCCAATCCAGGAGTTTTTCCGGGAGATATTCATAGACCTCCACCGGAGGCGGCTTTGGCGGCAGATTGGAGAAGGCATAGACCGGGTCGTATTTTCGGACCAGCCGGAAATCCAGCCGCGCGTAATACTCCGGGCCGATGTCGGAAAAAAGCATGACCAGGTCATACCCTGCCTCGCCCAGCTCGTCCAGAAGGTGCTCGAGCATCTGCTGCGCGTATCCCTTGCTGCGAAAAGCCGCGGGCGTGAAGACCGCTCCGATGCCGGCGAGCCTGCAAAGCTCGCCCTCCAACCGCGCCTCATGGCGATAGAGCTTGCAGGACGAAAATATTTCTCCAGCTTCGTCCGAAAGCAGAAGATGCTGGAAATGATTTCTGGACCAGGGATGCTCTCTTATCAGGCGGTGGTATTCGACATAATCTTCCAGACTGATGCCCGCGCCCCAGACCTGCCTGGAGCCGCTCAAGACCTTGAAAAGCTCGGCCTCGGTTCCGGGCCGGAGCAAAAGCCGCTGTTCGCCGGCAGCTTCCATAAGCTTAAACTAGTCAACCACCTGAATTTGTCAAACCCGCGGGCAGGATTTCAGTCTCTCCATTCCCGGCCAAAGCTGTGATATAATCTTCAGGCTTGGAGGTTCGCAGATGAGAAAGGCAAAAATTCCCCAGGTTGCGATGATGGCGGTTGGGATTTTTCTGGCCTCGGCTCATGGCGCAGGAGCCGCGGAAAAAATCACCCTGGACAGTCTGCTTGAGCGCATGGTCAATCTTGACTGGCTTTTTCAGCCGCCCGGGCCGGGCGAAAAGCAAAGCCAGTTTTCCAGCTTTGACCGCAAATCCCGGGTGGTGAACGGCGAAAAAATCGACTGGTTCGCCAACTTGGACGCCGGGAACTATTATGGTGAGCAAGTCGTGCCGGGCGGCAGGGAATATCTGATGGCCGAGCTTCAAGGCCCGGGCATGATTGTCCGCATCTGGAGCGCCAATCCCGGCCTGGACCATTTCCGGATTTACCTGGACGGCGAGAGCCAGCCGGTGGTGGACGAGTCCGGCGAGACCCTGCTTTCAGGAAACGGCAATTTTTTCAAACAGCCTTTTGCCGGTAAACGAGCCATGGGATATGTACTCCTCTTCCCCATCCCCTTTGCCAAATCGTGCAAGGTCGCACTTTTCACAACCTCGCCCAAAAAACCCTCCCGTTATTTCCATATCGACATGGTCAGTTTCCCGGCCGGGACCCAGGTCCAGAGCTTCCAGGCCTCGGACCTGCAGACCTTCCGCGCCAGGATTGACGAGGTCGCCTCGGAGTTGGCCGCGCCGTCCCACAAGCCAGGGCCGGGAGTAGAGCCGGTCGGGATTGACCTCACGCTCGGACCTGGTGATGAAAAAATCCTGGCGGAGCTCGCCGGGCCGGCCGTGGTCAGGGAGTTTGAGCTGAAGCTCAAGAGCCAGACGCGGGAGAAAGCGCGGGAAGCCTTGAACCAGTTATTGCTCATTGCGGAATTTGACGGGCTGCCTGCCCCGGCGGTCCGCGTGCCGCTTGGAGCCTTTTTCGGCTCGACTCCCGGGCCGAACTCCTACAATTCCCTGACCTCGCAGATGCAATGGGACAAGAAGACCCGAACCGTGCATCTCAAGAGCAGTTGGCCCATGCCCTTTCAGAGAACCGCCAAGTTCAAACTGGCCAATCCCCTGAAAATCCCGGTCTCGCTCACCGGCCTTGTCGCGGTGGACAAAAATCCTCCGGGAGCAGAGGCCCTTTATTTCCACGCTCAATACTCTTTTCTCAACAGCCACCCCACCCGGCCGTTCGCGGACTGGAACCTGGTGGACTTGAGCAACGGCCCGGGCAGATATGTCGGAACCATGCTCTCGGTCCGGAACCCGGATTACAACTGGTGGGGAGAGGGTGATGAAAAGGTCTATGTGGACGGCGAGGATTTCCCGTCCATCTTCGGCACCGGCACCGAGGACTATTTCAGCTACGCCTGGGGAGCGCGTTATTATCGGTTCGCTCACGCCTATTACGGGATGAGCCTTGCGACCAGAAAGCTGCCGCTTTTGCTTCTGGCCGGCACCCAGAGCGGTGCTTTCCGGGTCATTTTTGTGGACGGCCGTCATGAGGAGATGTGCTCTCAATACCGCTGGCATATTCTGGACCAGGTGCCATTCCACCGCGGCCTGAAATTCGACCTGGAACTCTGGCACTGGGACCCGGTTATTACCTTTGATGTCCAGGCCGTGAGCTATTGGTACGGCGCGTTAGAAGTCCAATATCCGGCGCAGACAGTTGAGCCGGGCAATACCCCGGACTGGTGAAAAATGATAGAAGACCTGGCCTGCAAACCTGTGCTGCACAAGGCCTTGAGCCGCGGAGGCCAGCTGGCCGAGCTTTTTATCGAGGAGAGGGTTCAGACCGAGATTTTGCTGGAGGCCGGCATCCTGGAGCGGGCCAGCTTCGGCATTTTGCGCGGAGCCGGAGTGAGGCTGGTCTCCGACCTTCGCACCAGGTATGCCTATGGCAATTCACTTTTGCGGGACGATTTGCTGGAGCTTGCATCCCGGGTGGCGGAGGCCGCGGATAAAGAGGACCGGGTCATAGAATTGCCGTTGGAGCTTAAAGCGGTGGCTGCTCCGGAGGTGAGCAGGGTCTTGCAGCCTCCGGACCGGATAGAAATCAGCAAAAAGGTTGCGCTCTTGCGCAAAGCCGAGGCCGCGGCCAGGAAGTTGGACAAGAGCATCGTCCAGGTCAGGGTCAGATATTTTGACCTGCAAAGAACCATCGGCATCGCCAACAGCGATGGGGTTCTGGTTTCCGACCAGTCCACTCACACCCTGTTTGTGGTTCAGGCTATCGCCGCCAAGGACGGAGAACTTCAGGTCGGCTACGAGCCGCTCGGGGGCACGGTGGGCTTTGAGCTTTTTGAGACCGAAAATCCCGAGCAGGCCGCGCTCAACGCCGCGGGCAAGGCGGTGCTCATGCTTCACGCCCGCAAGGCCCCGGGCGGGAAGATGCCGGTGGTGATTTCATCTTCAGCCGGCGGAACCATGATTCACGAGGCCATCGGCCACGGCCTGGAAGCTGACCTGGCCGGCCAGGGCTTGAGCGTGTATCAGAACAAGCTCGGAGAGCAGATTGCCAGCAGCCTGGTCTCGGTCGCGGATGACAAGACCCTTCCAGGCAAGCGCGGGTCCTACCGGGTGGACGATGAGGGCACGCCCGCGGAGCGGACGCTGCTGGTGGAGAATGGTCTGCTCAAGAGTTTCATGTATAACCGGCTGGAGGCTTTGCGCGCGGGCAAAAGCTCAACCGCCAACGGCCGGCGCGAGTCCTTCCGCTTTCGGCCCATCGTGCGCATGAGCAATACCATGATTCTTCCGGGAAAGAGCGCGCCCGGGGATATAATCAAAAGCGTCAAGGCCGGCCTGTTCGTTAAGAAAATGGGCGGCGGTCAGGTGGACACGGTGAGCGGTGATTTCGTGTTTGAGGTCAGCGAGGGATACCTGATTGAAGGGGGAGAGGTGGGGGAGCCGGTTCGGGGCGCAACCCTCGTGGGCAACGGGCCTCGGGTGCTGATGGAGATAGACATGGTCGGCTCGGACCTCGGCTTCGGCATCGGCACCTGCGGCAAGGACAACCAGGCAGTGCCGGTGGCAGACGGCCAGCCCACGCTGCGCATTCCGGAAATGATTGTCGGCGGAGTTGTCGATTAATGTTAAGGCCTGAACCCCATCTTCGCATTTTCCTCGTCCGGCATGGCGAGGTTGAGAATGCCGAAGGGGGCAGGCTTTACGGCCACCAGGATGCGGCCTTGAGCGTCCGGGGGGAAGCGCAGATGGCGGAGGCGGCCGAGGCCTTGGGCCAAAGACCGCTGACCGCAATCTATGCCAGCGACCTTTACCGGGCGCGGAGAGGAGCCGAACTCACTGCTCAAAAAACAGGTTTGCAACCGAAGCTTTTGCCTGAATTGCGGGAGATTGATTTCGGCCAGCTATCCGGTCTCACCGTAAAAGAGGCGCTTTTGCAGATGGGCGGAGATGTAAGCCGTCTGACCAACTGGGTGGATAACCGGTTCCCCGGCGGCGAGAACCTGCTTGATATGAAAAATCGGGTGATGACGGTTTTCGACCGCATCAAGGATAAGGAAAGCGGGGAGATAGCTGTTTTCGCGCATGGAGGCACCAACCGGCTGATTATTTTCACAGAGCTGGAATTGAACCTGAAGAACCTGTTCATGCTCGACCAGGCCTACGGATGCGTCAACATCATCGATTACTATGCGGTCGGAGGCAAGGTCCTGAAACTGCTCAACGGCAGGCCCTCATGCCTGGCTGATTTTGAACCGGTTTGACTTTTGGCGGTCTATAATTAGAGTGAGCAGGGATATGGCATGTGCGGTGAACCGATGAAGAAAATATGGCTCGCGTTCCTGGTTTGCTTTTTGGGCGCGCGCGTCTCGGCGGTGGAGATAATCCATCCATCCGAGCTAAAGCCCGGGATGAAGGGGTATGGGCTGACGGTCTTGAGCGGATACAGGGTTGAGCGGTTTGAGGTGGAAGTGATTGATGTCATGCCCAAGGCGCTGCCGGCTGCGGATATGATTCTGGTCAGGTGTTCGGGCGCGGGCCTGGAAAAGAGCAAGCTGATTGCGGGGATGAGCGGCAGTCCGGTCTATTTTGATGGCCGGCTGGCCGGAGCCATTGCCTACACCTGGGGTTTTCAGCAGGAACCGATTGGCGGCATCACGCCCATCCAGGCCATGCTCGATGCCAGCGAGCTGAACCGGCCTGCGCTCAAGGCCGAAGCCGGCCCGGACAGGGAATCCGCGCTCTCGCCCTCGCTCAAGCCCATCGGTCTTCCGGTCATGATTTCCGGCCTGGACCCCGCGCTCTTCCCGGAAGCGGAAAAACTGCTCGGAGCGTTGAGCCTCGGGCCTCTCACATCGGGCGGCGGTCAAGTTGAAGACCGCGAAGCTCCCTTGAAGGTTGAGCCGGGCGCGGCCTTGGGCGTGCAGCTCATCTCCGGAGACCTCAATGCCGCGGCCGTGGGCACGGCAACCTTGGTGGAAGGCAACACCGTGGTCGCTTTCGGCCACGGCCTTTTCAACGGCGGGGCTTTGGCTCTGCCCCTGGTTTTGGCCAAGGTCAACACCGTGATTGGCAGCAACGCGCTTTCCTTCAAAATGGCATCCCCGGCCAGGGAGCTGGGCACGCTCAAGGGCGATTTCTCGCTCGCGGTTTCCGGGAAGCTGGACGAGAAGCCGAGGATGATACCGGTGGCGGTTGAGGTCAAGAACCAGGCCATCGGCCAGAGCAGGACCTTTCACTATAATGTCGGCGACCACCCGCTTCTCTCCCTGAACCTGGTCCAGCTTTGCCTGCTCCAGTCGCTCTCCCTGACCGGAGCGGTCAGCGAATACTCCACCGTGTCCCTGGAGATGGAACTTCTGCTCGAGGGCCGTCCCCAAGCCATCCATTACCATGACCTTTTCACGCTCAACAAAGGCAGCTTCACCGGCGAATACATCCTTCCGGCCATGATTTTTTCCGCGAACCCCTACCAGAAGGTGAAATTATCCGGACTCAACTTCAAGCTGGAGGTCAGACCGGGATGGGAGCTGGCAGAGATAAAATCGGTCTGGGCGAGCAAGCTGGAGGTTGCCCCGGGCGAGACCATAACCATCGGCGTGCGGCTCAAGCGCTTCCGGGGAGAGGAATTTGAAAAGCGATTCCTGTTTGAGGTTCCCAGGCAGGCGCGAGGCATGCTTAACCTCAATTTTATGGGCGCAGAGCAGATGCAGCTGGACATCGCCCAGCCCGAGTCCATTGAAGACCTGGTCGCCGCCTTCAAAAAATTCCCGGAACCCACCTGGCTGGTCGTGCAATATCCCAAGCCGGGGCTGATTCTGGACTATGGAGGAGAGAGGCTGCGCAGCCTTCCGCCCAGTGTCCGCTCGGTGCTTTCCGGCTGGGCAAACACCGGCGCCAAACTCTCTCCTGATTTTGAATACCTGACCCTGGACGCATCCTGTCTGGTCAGGGGCAACGGCGCCCTGCAGTTGAAAGTCAAACCCGAATCCGGGAGGACCAAAAAGTGAAATCATTGCTCATGCGTTGCTGGCTCTTGTTGCTGGTCTTGACGCTTTTTTCCGCGCGCAGCGGAAGATTCGTTCTCACCCAGCCCGAGGATTTCCAAGCCGGGAAGTTCACCGCCGCCTCGCTTTCCTCCCAAGGGAAAATCATCCCGGGCAAGGCGGTAAAAGAGATAAATGTCGATGCGGCGGTCGTCTGGTCGCTGCTCGAACTCGGCCCGGACCATGTCCTGCTCGGGACCGGCAACAGCCCCAGGCTTTTGGCATATACCGGCGGCAAGCTGGAGCAGATTTTCCAGGACCCGGAAAAGGGCAGGCTGGCCATCACCGACATCGTCCGGGATGATGCCGGGACCGTCTATTTCTCGGTCATTCCCAAGCCGGTGATTTACAAGATGCAGGGAAGGGAAATAAAAAAACTGGCCGAGCTGGACGCCACTTATATTTTCACGCTCAAGCCGGTCGGGAACGGCCGATTGCTGGCCGGCGGCGGGCCAAAAGCCTGCGTGTTCCTGGTCAAGCCCGAGGGCAAGGCGGAAAAGATAGTTTCGCTTGAGGCCGAGCAGGTGATGGATATTGTGGACGCGGGCAATGGCGAATACCTGGCCGGGACCTCGCGGCCCGGATTGCTCGTCAGCTTCAAGCTTGACGGCTCTTATCGAGTGGTGCAGGCTTTTCAGCAGGAGGAGGTTGCAGCGGTCAGGCTGCTTCCGGACAAGAGCATACTGGTGGCGTTGAACCAGGGCGGCGGCCAGCCCCAGCCGGAAATGCCAATCAGCCCCGAGGGCATCCAGCTTGGCCAGCCGGCGCAGATTTCAGACAAGGAACAGCAGCAACCAGCCATGGGAGCCATGGACGAGGAGATGGCGCAGATGCAACAGGGCCAAGCCGGGCCCCCGGCCGGAAGGGCCATGGTTTTGCAGATGTTCCAGGACAAGGGCATGAAGCAGATTTTTGAACTCAAGCAGGGCACGCTCCTGTCAATGGACGGAGACGAGAAGAACGGATTTTGGCTCGGAACTGATGACCAGGGCAGGGTGTACCAGCTTTTTCCGAGCCGGGAGGAGACGCTCTTGAGCCTTGACCTGCGCAGCGGCAAAGTGGTCAGTCTGGCCGGGAGCGGCGGAGAGGTTCACTGGCTCGGCACCGGCCAGCCGGCCAAGCTGGTGAAAATCGAAAAAATCGGGTCCCAGTCCAGGTATCAGAGCCAGGTGCTGGACTCGCAATTTCCGGCCGAGTGGGGAAAGCTTTTCTGGCAAGGCAGGGGCGCGGTCAAGTTCGAGACCCGCTCGGGAAATGTGCGTGAACCTGATGGTTCCTGGTCGAACTGGCAGGAGACCGGGCCGGGCAATCCCGGCAAGGTCAACAGTCCGAGGTCAAGGTATATCCAGTTCCGGGCCGGGCTGGGGAATGATGCGGAAATCAACCGTGTGGAATTGAGCTACCGCAACCTGAACCAGGCGCACTACATCACCCAGCTCAACCTCGGTTCCGTCTCCGGTCAGAGGAAGCAGGTCTCGGACCAGGCCCAGGTCCAGGGCAAAAATTCCAAGCCTTTGGAGAGCGCTTACAAGCGGGTGCAGATAAACTGGAGAGTGGAAAATCCTGACCAGGACCGTCTTTTTTCGCGTCTGTTTTTCAAGAAGGATGGCGACAGCCTCTGGACGCTTTTGGCTGATGACGATGAGCTTAAGACCAACTCCTACACTTGGGATGCCTCGGGTTTGCCGGATGGAATTTATCGGCTCAAGCTTTCGGTCTCGGACGCTCCGGACAATTCAGACGCCGAGAGTTTTTCGGTGGAAAAAATTTCCGACCTGTTGGTGATTGACACCCGGCCTCCGGAACTGGAATGCAAGGTCAGCGAGCAGGGAGTGGTCAGCGGACAGGCCCGGGACGAGACGAGCGAAATCGCCTCGCTGCAATATGTTCTTGATGAGCAAAAGCCCAGGCCGGTCATCTCCAGGGACGGCATCCTGGATGAAAAGGTCGAAGCATTTGAATTCACCCTGCCCAAACTTGAAAAGGGCAGCCATAAAATTTTCCTCCAGGCCTGCGACCAGGCGGACAATTGCAGGAGCATCTCTCTGGAATTCTCCAGCAAGTGAAGAAGCAGATTCGCCGCTCGGGAAAATCGCGGGTCTTCAGGCACTCGGTATGGAGGTTTTGAGTAATGGAGCGCAAGCGACGGCCTCTCTCCCTCGACAAACTCCTGGAACAGTTCTTCCGCGAGCACGGCCAGGAGCAGAGATTCCGCGAGCTGAAGGTTTTCGAAGAGTGGGACAAAGTGTTGGGGGAGGAGATTCGCGAGAACGCCCGTCCGGTTTCGGTCAACCAGGGCCGGCTGGTGGTCTCGGTGCGGAACTCCATCTGGCTGACCGAGCTGGGTTTCGCCCGCCAGAAGCTCAAGAGCAAGCTCAACCGCGCGCTGGGCAAGGGCACAATCAAGGATATAACTTTCCGCATCGGCCCGCTCGAGAAAAAAGCCGGAGGCAAAAATCACCCGGAGCAAATTGATAATCCGTCCGACCCGGAACTGGCCGGGAGAATCGAGAAGATGCTGGAAAAGGTTGCTGACCCGGAGCTTAAGGGACTTCTCAAGAACTGGCTTTGCACGCTCGCTGAACACTGACAGAGGAATCAGCGGCAGCCGAGCTTTTGCGGAAATTCAGACCAG
>Ga0272448_1008960_pt1 | contig 10300 bp, 6 predicted proteins | sample YNPCB0191_FD_202220 | JGI IMG/M metagenome (GOLD analysis project Ga0272448, IMG submission 202220) | Hot spring sediment microbial communities from Yellowstone National Park, WY, United States - YNP-CB-019-1 | ecosystem: Environmental > Aquatic > Thermal springs > Hot (42-90C) > Sediment... | reverse complement strand
GAAGGACCACCGCAGCCGCAGCGTGATAGCGCTGTCTCTGTTGCATGATAACGGCATCTTTGGTATCTGGAAACAGGACCAGCCAGGAGAAATTACCAGAATTCTTAAAGATTTCGGTTACTTTTCTTTAGAGACAGAATGGATACCCTACTGGCGGTCATCGTCTGTGGTAGAAAACAGTCAGGGACAGATACTGACGACAGTCTATCAGCGAAAGGAGAAGGATGCTACTCATTATCTCCTGGTATTGGTAAACAGTGGAAATGAGGATTTACTGACTGATGTGAGACTGCAGAGAAAACTGGCAGGGAAAGAGAAAGCAGTTCTGACTGACCTGGAAACAGGAAAGGTCTTTTCCACCAGGACAGCTGGCCAGCCTGTCCAACTGACATCTCTGCGGGTGAAATCTCATGACTTCCGGCTGGTTGGTATCACAGTGGAATAATGTACCTGGAGAGCAGGTGAAAAAAATAATTTTCTTGCTGCTTACGATATTGTCTGGGGTCATTTGTTCCCCTCAGGAAAAAACTTCTCTTCCTGAGGATAGCATGAGCTTCTGGTTACCTTACAAGCCAGGAAGTAACACCATTGCTCTTTTCCAGTTTGAACCTCCAGGACAGTTAAGGGATGCTTGCGGCCTGGCACCTGACTTAGTTTTACCTGCCGGTGTGACTGTGGAACCTGAAGGCCACTTTGGTCACTGCCTCTGCCTGAAACCAGAACACGGGAACCTGTTAATTGTTCCGGGTGAGAATATCTTCCAGAGACAGCGGTTCATTATTGATTTCTGGTTCCAGACAGATTCTTTGCCCCAGAAGGAAGGTTTTGTTTATCTTCTTTTTAAAGAACACGTTTACCGCAAAACCAATGGTTTTTTCTTAAAATTAAACTCTGATGGCTCCCTTCTCTGGCAGAGTCGTACCCTGGCTTCCTCAGAGAAAGACCATCCAGAATGGGTGGTGGAGATAGCTTCAGAACCACAGGCAGTGAAACCTAAAAGGTGGCACCATGTAGCCATCTACACTGGAGACTACTCACCAGCCTTTGGTTCCGATGTAGCCTGTCTTTATCTTGACGGAAAACTCATTAATCAGCAACCACATGGCTGGCGGTACATTAACTACGGAATTAAAGAAGAAAGAGCCACTCCTTTTTTGCTTGCCAGTTCCCCGGACAGCAAGAACAGTTTCTCCGGAAAGATTGACCAGTTCAGAATTGTCAGCGGGTTATATCGTAAATTCTACCCGGCACCAGAAGAATCCTGGGTTGATACGGAAAAGAAACGTACCTGGCTTTCTGATAGCAGATTTTTTGCTGCTGAATCTGACATTCTTTTTTATGTCTCTTTTGACGGCAGCCTCAAGGCTGACATAGCCAGGGGCAATCCTTCTCCGGTAAGACTTCTGAGCAAACCTGAGTTTGCGCCAGGGGTTAGAGGACAGGCATGGCGCAGCCAGTCTGGATGGATGCCTCTGGCTTATAGCCAGAAAGATAATCTCCACCCGGGTATGGGCGCGGTAGAATTCTGGATGAAACCATTAGGCTGGCAAAAAGAAGGAACATTGCTGCAGTGGTTCTTCCGTTCCGAGAAAGGACCCAACCTTTTCATTCCCAATGATGGTTTTTCTGTTCAGGTCAGTGGTGGTATGGAAAACCAGAATGTGGAATATTTCCCGGACAGCTGGATGCACTTTGTTCTTGTCTGGGCTGATAGACAGATTCGTTTGTTTGTCAACGGAGAAGAAAAGTTAACCGGACTTATGAACCAGCCATTTTCTGCTGCTGAAGAAAAATGTCTTATGTCACCTGGCTTTGGTAAACCGATGCTGATTGATGAGCTGACCATCTACCGCCGGCCTCTTTCAGCCTGGGAAGTAAAAAATCATTACCTTCGTTATTTCCCGGGGAAAAATTTCACCCCCTGCTCTGATATTGACTGCCTTTATACTTTTTTTCAGGGTGTGGGAAAGATTTTAGGTACTGTTTATCTCCGGAAAAACCTGCCTGAACAGGCAGAAACTGTCAGTGTCTGCCTGAAAAAAGAAAACAGAATCCTCAGCCAGACTGATGTCTCCTTCCTGCCGGAGCAGGCAGCAGTCTTTCTCCTGAAAAACATTCCGGTAGGGCTACCATCAGAAAACTACCACCTCGCTTTTGATTTTCTTGACAGACAGGCGAAGAAAATTTCTTCCCAGCAGATCCCTTTTACTTTCAAACATTATCCCTGGCTCGGTAATACCATCGGCATTCCTGACCGGGTGCTGAAACCATGGACACCCATAAAAGTAAAAAGTAACCTGGTGGAAGTGGTCGGCAGAACTTACCAGCTGGATAAAAGCGGGCTTTTTGCACAAATCACCAGCCAGAACCAGCCGTTACTTGCCGCACCAATGAATCTAAAAGTCAAGCTTGATGGTAAGACTATGTTTCTTTCCGGAGACAAACTGAAAATTATTTCTCAGGAGGAGATAAAAGTTCACTGGCAGGCTGAGGCTTCAGCAAAAAATACAGACATTCCTCTTAAGGTAGAAATTGACGGTCTGATGGAATTTGACGGACACACTGTTTTCACCTTAAATATGGTTTTGCTGAAAAAACCTGCCCTTCTGGAAGGTTTCTCCCTGGAGCTTCCTCTCCAGGGAGATTTCGTCCGTTTTTACTTAAACTGTTTTGGTATCGGCCACCCTTATGGCACCGGTGGTTATCCCCCTTATGGACAGTTGAAGGAAACAGAAGGTTGTCTTTTCTCTTCCAAAACCTGGTATGAATATCTTGGCTGGGATGGACTGATGCAGACTACAGGCATCTTTGACTTCCAGCGCGCGGCAGATATTGCAGAGAAAAAATTGAAACTGGAAAAAAGATGGAAACCTACAGCAGGCAATTTTATTCCGCAGATGTGGGTCGGTGATGACCTGGTAGGACTGGCTTATATGGCTGACAGCGACCGGGGCTGGATACCGGATGACGAACAACCAGCCATCACCTTGAGCCGGTACGGGAAAACAGTTATCTGGTCTTTTAATTTTATCAGCACCCCGGTGCAGTTAACTGACAACCGCCAGATTGTTCTCTCCTTCCAGGCAACTCCGGAAAAACCCCAGCCTCCTGACTGGAGAAAACATTTCTGGCGTGGACCACATCCCCCACCGGCGGGCAGTATTACCTGTCAGTGGCTCAGTGATAGTGCTGGCTGGGATGAAGAAGGTGTAGGTCCCTACCCTTATCAACCGGAAAAAGCCAGAGCTATCACTGAAAGTCTTCGTTCCCAGGGTATCAAGGTTACCCCGCACCTGGATACTTCCAGTTTAAACTGGGGAGCGAAAACAGCCGGGGAACTGGCTGCAGAATGGGATTCCGGTGGGATCCAGTACAACCAGATTTTTACTCCCAGCAAGATAGATTTTTTCATCTGGAGTCTGAAAAAGTGGAAAGATGCTTACGGTATTGATGGAGTCTACTTTGATACTGGCACACCCAGACCTAACTACAATATTTTCTCCGGGACAGCGTACCTTCTACCTGACGGCCGTGTTCAACCTGGCTGGACAATGTTTGGACAGAGACAATGTTACCAGCGGGCTGCCTTTGTTTTTGGCGACATCGGTACTGAAGGTTTTAACTGGTCCTGCGGTTATACCGGGCCACAGATTGCTGGCTGGCAGTTTGCTGCAGTCCCTGGAGGGGAATACCGCATTGATTATGCTATGGACTACTACCCTGGTCCTTTTGACCTGATGCGGATTTATTCCAACTCAGGCAAATTTGGTACTCTGATGATGTGGATGGGATATTCTGATTATCTGCAGAAGAACCAGGCACCAGAAAAATTTGAGAAGTTTTTCCGGCATATGTATGCGATGATGCTTCCTCTTGATGCTAAGTGGTGTTTTGGTGCTTTTAACTACCCGGATGCTTTCTACCGGTTATGCTACGCTGATGCTGATGTCTCCTTCTTTGGTTTCTGGAAAAACCCCTATCTTTCCGTGGTAAATCCAGATGAAAATATCAAAGTGAGCATGTATTTAAAGTCAAATGGACGTGCCCTGGTAATCATTTCCAATCTGAATGATAAACTGACACCTGTTTGCCTGAAACTGGCTGCGCGCAAAATGGGAATTGACCCCGGAAAAACCAGTGTTCTGGACGCTGAGGAAAAGGAATACTCCAGACCACAGGTTCTTACCAGCCAGTGGTACTACTGGTTAAACCGGGGTGGGTGTCCACTTTTCCCGGAAAAAGATAAGAAACTCCAGGAAATTACCACCAGGTCAGAACAGGAGAATCTCATTATCAACCTGGTGGTACCTGCTCATGATTATAGACTTCTTGAAATTTTGCCTGAGAAAAAGATAAACTAACTGGAGTGGAACTTTCCAGGTCAGCTGGTGGAAAATATATTCCTGAAAGGAGCCAGAGTGGACAGATTCGTCAGAATTATTCCCTGCCTAGATATGAAAGATGGTCGCGTAGTGAAAGGGATTCATTTCGTTAATCTCCGGGACGCTGCTGACCCGGTAGAGACAGCTCAGATTTACAGCGAAAGTGGAGCTGATGAGATTGCCCTTTTAGACATTACTGCCACTGTAGAGAAAAGACGCACGATGTTTGAGGTAGTTAGAAAAGTAGCCGCGGTGATAAAAGTACCCTTAACAGTGGGCGGTGGCATCAGCAGGCTTGAAGATATTGAAGAAGCTTTAAGTTCAGGAGCCAGCAGTATCTCCATCTCCACTGCAGCCTTCCGGAACCCGGATTTAGTCAGACAGGCTACCAAGAAGTTTGGTTCCAGCCGAATCATCGTGGCTATTGATGTCGATGTTAATGAGAAACTACCCAGCCAACGCGAGGTTTATATTGATGGGGGACGCACAGCCACAGGAAAGGATGCAGTAGAGTTCGCCAGAGAAATGGCGGATTCTGGTGCTGGCCAGCTCTTACCTACCAGTAAAGCCACAGATGGTACCAGGGAAGGATACGACATCGCTTTAATCAGAATGATGGCTGAAACTACCGGTTTGCCTGTGATAGCCAGCGGTGGTGCCGGCAAACTTTTGCATTTCTACCAGGCAGCAGTAGAAGGAAAGGCAAGTGGGCTTCTGGCTGCTTCTGTTTTTCACTTTGGAATTTTCAGCATCAGACAGGTGAAGGAGTATCTGCAAGCTAAAGACGTAGCGGTGAACCTTTAACTTCTGTTAGTTTTTACCTTGCCTTTGGACTGTTCGCTATTAAAAAATAGGTAGTATGAAGAAAGCAGAGAAAATGATTTTGCGTTCTCTCTTATTCCCGGAATCCTTTTAACCAGCTACAGAGTTTTCGGTCTGTCGGTTCCCTCTTTTGGAAATCAGTTGTCTTAACTTTCTTTCTTCAGGGTAAGAAATCTTTCCGCCAGAGACAAAAGTTGTTCGGGATGCTCTAATTTTGAGGAATAACTTACCCCGGCAAAAACCAGCTGCAGAACAAGCGGTTTTGTCTTTACACCTTTCCATATGAGACTGCTTCTCTTCTGCTCCAGCCGCCGGATAACAGCCTTAAGTCCCAAATTTCCAGTCATCGGTAAGAGAATAGCAAACCTGTTTTCACCTGAGCGCATCACTAAATCCAGGCTCCGGACACTGTTTCTCAGAACCATTGCTACTTCCTGAAAAAGAGCATCCAGCTGCTGCTTTGTTAAATATTCCCTTATCCTTTCCCTGTTTTTAATTTCCACCAGAATCAGGGAAAAATTTCTCCGGTAGCGGCGGGCAAAGGAAAAAAGATAGTCTAATTGTTTTCTGAATGCACCTGTCCCGGAAAGACCGGTAATCGCGTCTCTATTTCCGTCTCCCCTGCCATATAAACGTTCTCTTAGCACACCGGCAATCAGACCCGGAAGTTCCAGCACAGAAAAAGGTCTCACCAGCACCTGGCTGAATTTTTTCCCCAGGGGATTTTTTTCACCCATGACATTTTTCGTCATCAAGATGGCTGGAAGGGAAAAAATTTCTACAAAACCTGCCACCTTCTGCGCCATGTTTTTACCTGCCAGACTGTCTAAATCTGCGTCCAGAAGCACCATGTCCGGTTGATGGCACCGGAAAAATTCTTCTATTTCCGCATCTTTAATGGAAAATACCTGGTAGCCACTGCTGCTTAAGGTGGAAGCTACAACCTTCTGGAAATCACTATCCTGGCCAATTAGAAGAACAACAAGTCTCATCTTTCCGCCTTCCCTATTTTTCTCAGGTAGTTGACAACTGCTCTGGTAATTTCGTCTGGTGTGGAAGCTCCAGCGGTCACTGCTACCGTCTTTGCTTTTGCTAACCAGGCAGGCTGTAGCTGGCTAACTGATTCTACCCAGTAGGTTCTCGGGTTCAAAGACCTGGCAATTTCGTACAACCTTCTGGTGTTGGCACTGCCTCGCGAACCAATCACAATCACCACATCATGCTTTTGCGGTAAACTTCTTATCTCTTCCTGTTTCTTTCTCGTCGGCTGACAGATGGTATTATAGAATTTCACTTCCTTCAATCTTTCTTTAAACTTTTCTGCCAGAAGATTCACTTTTTCCAGGTCTTCTGTTGACTGGACCACTACCGTAAGAGGAACAAGATTTTTCAGCCTCTCCCAGGGGATACAGCCATCTGAGGGAAAAACTTCTGCCTTTCCCTTAACCTGACCGAGGATTCCCCTGACCTCATCATGATGCCGGTCACCAATCACCACCAGGTGACGTCCTTCTTCCTGGCTTTTTCTTGCCAGGTAATGAATATGTTTAACCATCGGGCAGGTAGCGTCCACAATTTTGTAACCCCGCCGATACGCCTCCTGAAGTGTTTTCTGACTGCAACCATGGGCTCTAATAAGGAGGATTTTCCCTTCTCCCTTCCCTAGTTTTTTTATCTGCTGGACGCCAGCCTTCTGGATGCGCCGCACCACATCTTTGTTATGCACAATATCACCGAGAACAAAAACTTTCTTATCTCTGGTGGCTGTCTTCTCTGCAATATCAATCGCCCTCCTTACCCCAAAACAAAAACCAGCTGATTTAGCCACTATCACCTTCATCAGTCTACCCTTTCTACAGGATGGAACCGATGTAAGAAACCAGTTCCTCACGAAAGGCAGGCTTAATTCCAGACCTCTTTAACCAGAGCTCAGCCCTGTCAGAAAGTATCCTGATTCTTCTTTCTGCTGATTTCAGACTCCCGGTTTCTTTCACCACCTTCTGAATCTGATACAAATCATCCACGGTTACTTTTTCTTTTCCCAGCACCTGAAGAATTAAGTTCTGCTGTTTTCTGTCTCCTTTTTGAAAGGCATACCAGATAAGCAGGGTCTTTTTCTCTTCCTGTAAATCAGTAACTACAGGTTTACCTGTGTGGCTCTGCTTGCCAAACAACCCCAGAATATCATCATGAATCTGGAAAGCTCTTCCGAAATAAAACCCTGCCCTGGAAAGGTAAGAAACTTCCTTTTCCGAAGCACCGGCTAAAATAGCACCAACCGCAAGAGGAGTGACAAAGGAATAAAGTGCGGTCTTCAAATCATAGATACGGAGAATTTGTTTTTCGTTTACCTGGTTTATTTTTCTGGTTCCCAGCTCCATTTCAGAAAACTGTCCGGCTCCGGTAAGCAAGGCGGCAGCAACAAATCTTTTCAGTGCTTTTTCCTTCCTTCTCACTGGCACCTTAATAGAGAGAAAAGTTTCTATGGCTGCCGCATAAAGAACATCACCGGCTATCAGAGCTAGGTCCTGACCGGTTACCCTGTTTTTCCCTTTTGGTAAAAATTTCCGTATAAGAATATGCAGGGCAGGACATCCTCGTCTCATCTTAGATTTATCAACAATGTCATCATGAACAAGCATAAAATCGTGCAGCAGTTCAAAGGATAACGCTGCCTGGTAAAGGCCGGGAACTGCTTTGCCGCCATAGCCCGCGTATCCCATCACCATTAAAACAGGTCGCAGTCTTTTCCCTGGCCGGAGAACAAAATCCTGCAGAGAAAAATCCAGCAGGGGTGAAATTTCAGCCAGCCGGTACTTTTTTCTCCATTGCTCCAGCAATTCAGGGAGTTTTTTCTCCAGCTTTTTCTGAATCTGAATAAGGTGTTTCACACCTTTATTATACCATCTGTTTACCTTCCCTCGTTTTCTTCCTTTAATCGTTTGATTTTGCTTCCGGAATCTAATAAAATGTCTCGTTAGCGTAAAAAAAACAGTACCCAGAGTTTCTGGCAGAACCGTTGAAAACCAGAGGAGGGAAAATGCCCTTTAAAATCGCTTTTATTGGTGCTGGCAGTTTAGGCTTCACCAGGAAACTTGTCCGTGACTTACTTTCTGTACCGGAGTTTAAGAATATTGAAATTGCCTTCACGGATATCAATGAACGTAACCTGAAGATGGTCCAGACCCTCTGCCAGAGAGATATCCAAGCCAACGGATTAAAAATCAAAATCCAGGCTACTTTGAACCGACGTGAAGCATTGAAGGGAGCAAAGTATATTGTGAATGTCGCGCGTGTTGGCGGACTGGAAGCTTTCCGGCTGGATATTGAAATCCCTCTTAGATACGGAGTGGACCAGTGTGTGGGTGATACCCTCTGTCCCGGGGGAATTATGTACGGACAGAGAGGCATTCCTGTTATTCTGGACTTCTGCCGCGAGATAAAGGAACTCTGCCCACCTGAGGTATTACTGCTGAATTATGCCAACCCTAACGCCATGCTGACCTGGGCAGCCAGCCATTACGGAAAGGTAAAAACAATTGGTCTCTGCCATGGAGTCCAAGGAGGTCATGCCCAGATAGCTGAAGTTCTGGGATTGAAGAAAGAAGAAGTTGATATTGTGGCTGCCGGTATAAACCACCAGACCTGGTACATCCAGGTAAGACATAAAGGTCAGGACCTCACCGGTAAACTTCTATCAGCTTTTGAAAATCATCCTGTTTACCGACGTACTGAGAAGGTCAGGATTGATATTCTGCGACGTTTTGGTTACTTCTCTACAGAATCCAATGGCCATTTAAGTGAATATCTTCCCTGGTACAGGAAAAGACCGAAGGAGATAAAACGCTGGATTGATTTAAGTTCCTGGATAAACGGAGAAACAGGTGGTTATCTGAGAGTGTGTGAAGAAGGTCGTTTCTGGTTTCAGAAAGAATTTCCCAGACTTTTGAAAGAGCCACCACTGGTCTATGCGGCAGATAAAAGGTCAGCGGAGCATGGAAGTTACATCATTGAAGGTTTAGAGACTGGCAGGGTTTACCGAGGCCATTTCAATGTGGTTAATAATGGTTGTATCAGCAATCTGCCTGATGACGCGATTGTAGAGGTTCCTGGCTATGTGGATGGTAATGGTATCAACATCCCCAGAGTAGGAGCTTTGCCTGCTGGTTGTGCAGCTATCTGTATGCAAAGTATTAATGTCCAGCGTCTGGCAGTGGAAGCCGCAGTCTCCGGGAATGATTTCCTGTTAAGGCAGGCCATGATGCTGGACCCTTTAACCGGTGCAGTTTGTAATGGCCCGGAAATCTGGCAGATGGTAGATGAACTTCTGGTAGCCCAGGCTAAATGGCTGCCCCAGTACACCAAAGCAATCAAAGAAGCCAGAGAGAGACTGAAAAAAAGGGTTACTTCTCCCTGTCAAAAACTACCGCGGGGCAGCCAGAATACCGGTAAAAAAGACTAAGAACAGAAACTGACCTGCCTGACTTTAACAAACTTGCCCGTAAGAGAAGATTCCCTGGCTGCCAGGCAGATGTAAGCACTCTGGATTCCTGTTTCAATTGGTGTGCGTGACTTTTTGATTTTTCCCTTAATCAAACCAATAAAATCTCTTGCTAACTCGTAATCTCCCCCAAAATGACTTAAGGCTTCCGCTGCCTTCTCCACAGTCGTGAAAGGCTGATGGTGCCGGACTATCTTCAGCTCATTCCGGTACCAGTCAAAACTGAGGGTGCCCAGGTACCCGCTTACTATTGCCCCCCGGCTGCCAGCTTCCCTTCTGGTGAAGAAAACCTGGCTATAGACACCATGAGCACCGGAGGCAAATTCCATAAGGGCACTGGAGCAATCTTCATTGGTCCCTTTTTCTTTTGTCCCACAATCAATGCTGTAAACACAGAGGTGGTCACCGGTATGATAACCGGAGAGATTTTTCTTTCTGTTCTGAGGGCTCTCTAAACAGGTATCCTGCTGGTCACACTCACTGCAACGTAACCCGGATTTTTTCTTCCCGCCAAAAACATGCTGGAAGGTAGCCATGGCAGCAACCCGGACAATAGATGAGCCCATCAGAAAACTTATGTAATCAAAATCGTGCG
>Ga0272448_1008957_pt1 | contig 10301 bp, 9 predicted proteins | sample YNPCB0191_FD_202220 | JGI IMG/M metagenome (GOLD analysis project Ga0272448, IMG submission 202220) | Hot spring sediment microbial communities from Yellowstone National Park, WY, United States - YNP-CB-019-1 | ecosystem: Environmental > Aquatic > Thermal springs > Hot (42-90C) > Sediment... | reverse complement strand
TTTTATTATCTCAATAATTTCATTTTTTGTATTTTCATATAGTTCATTTATCTCTTTATTATCATTATCTATTTCTTTTATTAAATCCTGAACAATAAAATAAATAAAACCTCTTTTTGATTGTTTGTTAAACTTATTTTTGAGAATTTTTGAATATGCTTTTAACTGTAACTCAAGACCTGTTGTAATTTTTATGAGATTCAGTTTAAAATCCACGGGGATAATCTCCTCATCTGTCTCTATTACCATATCCACTATTCCTGATATTTTTTCAATTTCGTCTTTTACTGTTAGATTGAAGTATTTTTTAAATTCAGAATCAATACCGTATCTTTTTAAAATTCTTCGTTTTTCAAGCAATGATATCCTCTCCTGATATTCTATTCCCGCTCTCATTTTTTCAGTTTCAAACTCTGTTATTTTTAAAACATATTTATAAAATATCTGTCTCGGGCAGTAGAAAAAGTTTTTAAAATCAGAAGGATTTATAAACATATTATTCCTCTGTGAAATAAATCCCATTAAATGGATAATTCCATATATTTTTTATACTATTTTTATCAGGACTTTTTTCTTCTTCAGTAATTGGCAATTCATTGGTTTTAAGTTCCCCGACTATGAATGCCGATTCGCTACATTTTTCACATACTGGTTGGACAAGAACCATTGCTTTTTCATCTTTAAGAATATCCATTATCTTATAACAGAGTTCCTCCCGTTTATTTTTTGTCAGTCGCCCCATAAAACCACTGTACTGAATTCTAACAAGTCCAAAATCTTTGCATATTTCTCCAACTTTGTTTCTTAATTTATCATTAGATATATCAAAAAATACAAGGACAGTTGTTTCCATATAATTTCACCACTTAAATGTAAATGGTTTGTACGCCTCAATTTCTCCTCTAAAATAAGATGCTATTTTCCTTGTTTCAATTTGTATAATTGATTTTAACTGATATTTTTTATTTGAGTAATACTCAAATGATTCAAGTCGCTCAATAATTTTATTTGCGAAACTTCTTCTTGTATTTAATGAAAGAAGTCCGCTATCCATTTCTATCTCGCTTCCTAAATTGACAAAAGAAATTACATTTTTGTCCACAACAGGGGCCCTGAATCCTTCAATGATATCAAGAACAAGGGACGGCCTTCCATTCTCATCGGTATGAAGAAAGCCAGAAAAAGGGTCCATACCAGCGTTTATTATTGAAATCCAGATAACTGAATAAAGAATTCCATATCCATAATTGAGAAGCGAGTTTACTGGATTCTCGGTTCCTCTTTTTTCTCTTCCGTTAAAGATGATTTCATCTTTTAATAATTTTTTGAAGTTATTCCAGTATATTTTACCACAGCTTCCTTCTATTCCTAAAAGTAGGTTCCTTATTTCATCAATCCTTTCGCCTCTAATATTTCCAATTTCATCAATTCCTTCTTCTATTGATTTTACCGATTCATAAACTTCTTTTGCGGTGTCATCTTTCTTATTTTTAACTGAATATTTTAAAAGATTTGCCTGATTTTTAAGTTTGGATTTCACAACTGTCTTTGCAAATTCTACAGCTTTTGGCGTTTCATAGGATAAAATCTGCTTTCTTTTTGTTTGAATCATTGAATCAAGATTTGGAGAATACATCATAGCGTATGGTTTCCCGTTATAACTTGAAAATGTCATAAATATTCCTCTTTTTGATGTTTCCTCAACTATATCAGATGAAAGCGAAACGCCTCTTGATTGGATGTTTATGTGAGTTATTTTAAAAAGCGGTATCTCATATACCGGGCTCTCCCCATCTTTGATTACGATTCTTTCATTCTTTTTAGAGAGTTTAACATTATGCCCGGAAATTATTAACTCAGAATATTCTTCTGAGGTTACTATAAAAACGCTGTTTGACAATCTCCATTTTGCTGGCTTTGAAAATATCAGTTCAAAATCTATAAATATCTGTTCTGGTTCATTTGTAAAAAGATTATACTGAACTGGAAAGTTTGAATTGATTTCTTCCATAATAAATGAGTAATATTTTTTTGTTAAAAATAGATTAAAATTTTTTTAAATTAAGTGTCTGGGTTATTTGAGTGATATTTGAATGAATTTTATTTTAAGATTTCTTATTTCCTCTGAGGTAAGGATTTTTCCTTCAGGAAGGCGAGTGCTTCCAAAAATCTGTGCGATTATAACTGTCTCGCCTTTTTTAAGTTTTATTTTCTCTCTTATTGCTTCTATTTTAAAATCAAGCATTTGAGATAGAACTTCTGCAAAAGAAGGATGGCCTATTTTAAAATCTATTTCCCCTTTTTTTATTTTCTCTTTTATTTCACTTAAAGAAATTTCCTCTGCCCTAATTTCGCATGGATATTCCTCTATCATCGAAAACGAAAAAGAAGAAAGAAGAATCATAAAAACATATCTTATTCAAATAAACCATATCCAAGAGCAGTTTTTGCTCCTATTCCATAATTCTTTAGAGAATCTTCTAAAAGTATCTTTGCTTTTTCAAGAAGTTGACTGCCTTCTGATGGTTTTAGACAAAGGTAAAAAGTAAATTTTGTTTTTTCTACTGTTAAAAATTTTATTGGATTTGGGCTTTGCCAGTCAGCTGGTGGTTCTTTTCCTGAATAATAATCGGGATAATGAGGGTTCATTATATCAATTTTTAATTTTATATCTTCTGATGGAAATGCATCAAAAAATATAACTTTTCCTTCTTCTTTTTGAGTCCCAAAAATTTTTATCAATTCGTTAAAATTTATCTCTTTATTTTCGATTTTAATTTTAAGATTATCCAAATCTTTATCTTTACCTTCTTCAAGAGATTTGCTTATTTTTTCAAGACATTTATCAAACTTTTCATTTTTGTTTTTAAATAAAATTTCTGCGAATTTTTGAACAGCCCAATGTCTTGTTACTCCTTTTAGGGCACTTGCTGGAATATATGGTATTCCATATATATGATGTAATATCATTGAGGTTTCCTGTGGATGAGAGCCCCCAAGTCCTATAACCATACGCCAAGAATTAGTGGCAGTAATTTTTTCTTTTTTTAATCCTAATTTATCGATTGTTATTTCTATCCTTTTCTTTAATTTTTTTACTAAATCTAATTGTTTTAGTTTTTCCATTTCATTTATAACAAGATTTAAATATTTATCCTTATTTTCTTTATGCTCTTTTTCTTCTCTATTATCTTCAATAAGATTATGGGAGTAAGGAATAATTTTTCCAAATATCAAAAATGGATTTGTTATAATATTTGAAGAATCATAATACCAACTTTTTCCTTGATATTTTTTTTCTATTATTTTAAATTTTTTTAAAATACTTGCTGTATCAGACGGGTTAGCTAAATAAAATTTTTCTTCTTTGGTAAATTTTTCATTTTGTGGTCTCGGCATTTTCAGCTCCTTTTGTATTCTTTTTATCTTCGATTAATCCTTCTGAAAATCTTTTAAGCCAGTTAAGAAAAGAAAGTAATTCTTCTGTTAGATGTCTATAATCAGTAGAATCCAAATTGATAACCCATTTTATAAGTTCCTTTTCATTTTGAGGCATTTTGATTCTTGATGGGCATTCGCTTTTAATGTAATTTGTGAGTTGTTCATAAATTAATTTATAAGCGTCTCCAGATTTTGAATTTGATTTTGCTTTTATAAAAGCAAGAGTTTGCCCAAGTCCATTTGAGAGAATCATAGATGGTATTTTTTTAACATGAGATTTGTAATCCTTAGATTTATCTTTTAGTTTTTCGATTGCCTCTTCCACGCATTTATAGGCAGATTCTGCTCTTCCTTTTTCAAGTTTAGCTATAAAATTTTCATTTGCCATTTTCCCCTCCATTATTTTAAAATTTGAGTTCTTGTAAGTCCTTTTCCTAAAGTTTGGTTTCCTCCAATTTGAATAATTTCAGGAAGTCCTTTCTCAAAAAAATCTATTACATTTTTGGCTTCTTCATTATCATTATTTCCCTGAAATATACCTTTATTTTTATTTTCTACTCTAAGTGGGGATGCCATAACAATTGAATAAAGAATGCTATCTTGTGGAAGATATTCTTCGGTCCATAAAGCACCCTCTTTTACAACTCCGGTTGTACCATCAATCATTATTCTTGTTATGACTTCAGTTGATGTTGTAACAAATTGTTTAAAATCATCATCGCTTAAAATTACTAAATTATTTTCAAGTTTTTCTCTCCAAAAAAGATATATATCATTGTTTGCTTGTTGATTTTGAGGTCTTGGAAATATTTTTTCTGCAAGGAATTTGGCTATTTTAGATGTATCATCGTTCGCTTCTACTTCAAAAGTATATTCTTCAAGCACAATGTTTTTAGAGTTATCGATTAATATATCTGTATTTTTTGGAACTGTGTTTTTCAATGAATTAAAATTGTAGTCAAAATTCACATCAGTTAGTTTTAGTTCTTCTCTAAATCTTTCAAGAACCATAGGACAGGTTATCCAGACAAAAACTCCTTTTAGTGATTTAACTGGAAACAAAAGTATTCTTGCGTCGGTAAAAAATATTGAAGATGAATGTTCATCTCCCTTTTCCGGACCAAATATTAAGGATATTATCCTTTTTTTATCGTTTACATCTATATTCTTTCCGTTTATTGATATGTCTGAGTTTTCAAATGCTTCCCTTACGCATCCTTTTAATCCAGATGCCTCAATTTTTGGAAAGTTTGTGTGTCTTTCCCTTTGTATTGGAAGATCCACAATTCCAACAGAATCTCCACCTGATCCTGCATGAAGTGGTGTCTCCGCTATAAGAAACATCATTTTTGAGTGTTTAATCATCTTACCTCCCTATTTGATTTTGATAGAGTGTATATTAAGTTTGTATTTTGTATCTTTTGTATTTCTCTTTGAAAATCTCTCACATATTCACTTTCTACATTATGCACATCATTTCCTATTTTAATATTACCTATATGTATATCAAATTCTTTTTGACCATAATTTGTTTTCCATTCAGAAATTTCATATAGAATTCTTATTTGCAAATTATTTTCTTTATGTTTAAAACATCTAAAGTTTCCTAAATTAACTCCATTTATTCCATGATTTAAATCAGGATCAAAAGGATTTTGAGAATATCTTCTTTTTAGTTCTAATATAGATTTTTCAAAAATGTCCTTTTTTTGCTTGTCTTTTATATAATTACCTACCAACTCTGAAATATAAAAAACTTCGTTATTTCGTTTATATTTTTCCCACAAGATTATGCCAAGAGGGTTTAGAGAATAATATGGTTGTGCTTCTTCTAGTAATGAAACTATATCTTTTCTTTCCTCTTCAGAAATCCCTTTAGGAATTTTTGTAATATTTTCTTTTTCAAGTTTTTTGAACAAGTCCTTATGTTTTTCAAAAATAGAATAATTTATATCTATTGGAATATATGGAATTTCAATTAAATCTTCAGTATCTTCAAAAATATAATAAATCGGTAATCTATTTACTTGTGCAAGAATAGTTAGATAAGGAATAGTAGCTTTATATCCACCTGTTATATTTATGATTAGGTTTTGGTAATTTCCTCCTGCAATATCGTTTATTGTTAATATTAAATTTATTAACCCTTTTTTAAAATCCTTTTCATTCCAGATCTGAAGGTTTTTTATTTCTCTAATTTCTATTATTTTTGCATCTTTAAATTCATCGTACTGAGGTAAAAAATCTTTTATTATTTCTGCTGCAAGTCTTCCTAATGCAGTATCTGAGTAAAGAAGATATATTTTTAAGTCATCTTCTTTTAATTCTTTTAACTTTTCTTTTTTTATTTTTATTAAACTTTTTATTTCTGCTGATGCATTAATATTGTTGTCTCTAAAATACTCCTTATTGAAAACTTCTTTAATTTTTTTTGCTCTATTCTGTTCTTTATCTAATTCGTCTGCTCTTTTTTTATTATTTTTAAAACCCATATATACTGTTTTAAAATTGGTATCTGCTCTTCCACTTTCAATATAATTTTCAAAAAGAGAAGTTCCAACTGGAGTAATTATTTTTTTCATATTTTAACCTCCCCTACAAAACTTAATCCAAATCCTTCTTCTGGATTTATAGAAATGTTTTTAAAGTGAAAAAGTTCTTTAATTTTTTCAGGTTTTGTATCATCAAGAATTTTAAAATAATAAACACTTCCTGCTGGAACTGCCCTATACATTGGTTTTGGTTTTTTACTATGAATATCCCATCCACCAATATTTTCATATTTTCCAATTGAACAAGCAATTAGTTTTAGTTTTACATTATTATATGTTCCTTCGAAATTTTCTTTATTTATCCATCTTGGATACCAACCATTTTCAAAAATTGAAGGTGTTGCAAGATAAATTTTAAAAATTTTATTTTTGAACTCAAAATTAATATTTTGCAAATCTTCTAATAAATTGTTTTCAATTTTTTCTATTATAACTGGTTTCCCTTCTCCACCAACTGGCAAAAAACCTTTTTCTGGTATTTCATTTATTCCTTCAATATTAAATGTCAGTGATACATTTTCTTTTAATCTTATCATTGGGATTTTATATAAATATCCTTCCTCAGATGTAAATTTTGTTTTATCTCTTTTAATTCCAATTTTAAATTCAGATTCTAATAATTCATTAATTTTTATTGAAGTTAATATTTTGTTTTCATTTTGTAGATAATCTTTTAAATCATAAATTGTGAAATATCCTTTTGATTCTTCAAGTTCATCTTGAGTATCATTTAAAAGTAATTCTTCTAAATTATAATCAGATATAAATATTTTTGGTTTTTGTTTTAAAGAGATTAATTTTAAATTTTTATCTTTTTTTGATTCAAGAAGATCTTTTGGAACCGAAAGATATAGTAAATAATCATTTGCAATAAAAGGACCTTTTATAATTAACTTTTCATTTTTTTCATTAGGAGTTCCTACGATGTCTTTTAAATTTCCTTTTTTAAAATCTTCAAAATTTCCTTTTTCAAATATAAGCCAACTTCTAACAATTCCATAAAGTGTTGATGGATATGGCGGAAATATAGGTTTTGCCCAGTTTTCCGAACCCATAGTGAAAGGTCTTCCATCTCTAAAAAACAATGTATCAAGAGGTTTAATTTTATACCACATTTTACTCTCCTCTATTTGTGAAACTTATAATTTCAAAAAGATTTACAAAGTTATCTATTTCCAAATTTGTTCTCCAAAAAAGTTTTTTTGCATTTTCTACAAAAATTTTTATAAATTCTTCTTTTTTATTATCTTCTTTAGAAATTTTATTTTGATTGTTGTATGATCTTTTAACTAATCTTTTGATTTCTGTATTTACAATTTCTTCTTCTGGGCTTAATTCATCTTTAAACTTTGAAAACTCCATTTTAAATTTCTTAATAAAACTATCTGAAATGTATATCTCATTTTCGCTATTCATATCATTTTTTAACTTTCTAAATATTTCAATGGTAGATAAATTATCTATTTTCCATTTTGCACTTCCTATTCTTTCCTCACCAGAATGTTTCATAAGAGATATAGCAAAACCATCTCTTCCATTTTCTTTTGCAATTTTTCCCATTTCAAAGACCTTGTCTATGACTATCTTTAATGGTTCTTTGTGATGGGCTATAACTACTCCCATAGAGCAAGTCGCATTTTTCCCCATCGTAAGATAATAAACATCATCTTTTAAAACAAATCCAGTGTTATTATCTAAATCAACTTTTATTTCATTATTTTCAAATTTTATGTTTCCTGAAAAAGCCCATCTCAATTTTTCCATAACATCAAAAAGATCTTTAAGATTTACAAAAGCAAGGACATCATCTCCACCAGCATAAATGAGTTTTCCAAGATGTTCTTTTTCAACTATTTTTCTTACAAACTCAATTGAATAATTTCTAAGTGCCGCAGAAATTGCTGAATGTATTGCAGGTGTTAAAAGTTTGTTTTTTTTGCCATTTGGATGGGTTTCTTTAAGATGTTTTTTTAAGTCTTTTTTAAAATTTTCAGGTAAATTTTTCCATATATCAGAGTTATATGAATTTTCTATTGATGGAAGTAGTTCTCCTGAAAGCCATTTCCCCATATTATCACCATCAAGATAAATAACAGCATAATAAGGATTTGCTTTTTTTTGTAAGTTTTTGAGAATTTTTTTTATTTTCTCTATTTTTTCTTGGCTTATATCTATTCCTAATTCGTCTTTTATTTTTTTTGTATTTAAGTTATCCTCATAAAACCAGGATCCTTCCAAAGTTTCTTTCAAATTTAGTTTTGGAAGAGAATTTATTTTTATATGAGAGTTGTTGCTCTCTGTTAGTTTGAAAAATTCTTCTTCATATTTTTTAAATTCTTCAAAATCTTTTACTTTTTCTTTAAAATCTGCGCAGGCAATTTCAGCAGTTGATGGCAAAGAAAAATCTTTGAAAATATTTTGGTCAACTTCATTTTCTAAATATATTTCAAATGTTCTTTTCCAAAAACATATTGAACATAAACCTTCTTTTTTAGCAATTATTTTATACGTAATTTTGTTTTTATCAATTTCAATAAAACTATCTTTTTCTTTGTTTCTAAAGAAAAAATTTAAATTGTTTTTTATAAATAATGGTGTTTCTTCATCTCTATAGAAAACTACATTTCTTTCACCACAAATAGAGCATTTCCTGCCTTCTTCTTTTGTTTGCGTAAATTCCCTGATATTTTTTCTTGCTCCCATAGATTTTTCAAGAGTTGTATATAAAAGTTGATAAAGAAAGCCAATATTGGATTTATGTTCTCCATTTTGATCTATAAATTGGTTTAAAGATTTCCATCTTGTTAAATAATTGGATTCAAAAAAATCTGTAAGGTGATTAATGTTAATGTCATTATTTTCAATTTTCCAAGGAACTGAAACCCAATATATTTTTGGAAAATCAGAAAATTGAGTTTTTATTATGTTTTCAAGTTCCTTAAATTCTATATCTAATTCTCTAAATATTTTATTCCTTGAATTTTCAAGTTCTTTTTCTATTTCTTTTTTTATTTCTTTTGTAAGTGATTTTATTTGTTCTTCATCAGTTTCAGGTATTATTGCAACAAATCTATTTGGTATTGTAGGAAGATTTATGTTTTTAGATTGATCATTTTTTATTTGGATTTGGATCTTATTTTTCAAATACCAATCCATAAGAGGTTGTTTATGTAAATCTGGATAAATTATTGAGGTTGGACCATACTTTTCTACTATTTGCTTAATTGCAATAAAGGTAAGATATGAAAGAATAAAACTTCCCATATAAAAATCTTGTGCTTTTCTTGCTTGAGATATAAATGATTGAACTGGGCCTATTGAGAATAAAAATAAAGAATTATTTTGTAAATTTTGATTATTAATTATTTTTGCACTTATTGCAGTGGTTATTTTTATATGCTCCCATATTGAGTGATCAGGAACTCTTGTATCTGCAGGTAAAATAGGAATATATTTTTTTAATTTTGTGTCATTTACTTTTTCAATAATTTCATCAATTAAGTTTCGCCATAGTAGAAATGATTTTTTTTCGTCATCGAGATTTTTATATGATTTTGAAATTTCTTCAATAGCTTTTTCTATATTTTTAATTTCATTCCCATTGATTTGGTATATTAACTTTTCTTCACTTAAAGGATGTCTTATTTCATTGAAATCTTTTTGTTGGTTTGATGGCAAAAAACTTCTCTCCATACAAGAAGCAATCATATCTGAATAGTCATAATCTTCCTTTTTAATATTTGAAATACCAAAATATTGAGCGTATTGATTTGCTCTTTGTTCGTGACTTGGAATATCAAAAGGCTTGTCAATAGGATCATGAAAGAATTTTTTTAAAAAATCTTCATACCATTTTGTTTCACTCATAGAACTACCTCTCTTATAAAGTTACTTTTTCTTTGGAAATTATATCTTGGATAATTATTGGGAAAGTAGGAATTTAATTCAGTTATAATGGGATAATATTTATCCTTAAGTTTTACTATTGAAACATAAACAGGAGAAGCCATTCTTGGCTTTCCACTTCCAAGCGATGGATCGCAATTATTATGAGATGCAGTTCCAATTTTTTTAAGTAAATTTTGCCAGTTAGTATCACCTTTACCAATTATTATTTCTCTTATCCAAGGATAATTTCCGCCTTTTTGGTTATTTTTTATTTTAACATTGTTACTTTCATTTTGTATTGAGTAAGTATTTGATATTTTATTTAAAGTTTCACAAATTTTATTCATAAGTTGTGATTCCGATAAGTTTTCCCAGTTTAATTGTTGTGAATTGATTATTTGACAACTTCCAAATCCTCTT
>Ga0272448_1008956_pt1 | contig 10301 bp, 11 predicted proteins | sample YNPCB0191_FD_202220 | JGI IMG/M metagenome (GOLD analysis project Ga0272448, IMG submission 202220) | Hot spring sediment microbial communities from Yellowstone National Park, WY, United States - YNP-CB-019-1 | ecosystem: Environmental > Aquatic > Thermal springs > Hot (42-90C) > Sediment... | reverse complement strand
CGGCAGAAGCTTTCATCTCGGCACGAAATCGTCTGCGTATGGTTCCCATAATCTCTCCCATTGTACTGGATTACCAGATGGGAAACCACCTTAGCGCGCTGTCCAGTTTCTGGGGTACATTATACCGTTTACACCTGGACACCCACCGAAGTGCATAATTATAACCTGGCAGTGTGGGCTCGCGAAGTTGGTCAGGCCAATGATTATGATGTTTATGCGTCACTCCTCTACCAGACGTATCCACCGATAACGCTCTCGGCATCTCCGGCGGCTCCACAATTGATCAATACCCCGATAACCCTAACCGCCTCCCTTAATCCAAGTGGTCTGTCCTGGGAATACAAATTCCGTGAAGGATACACCGATGCGAATGGCTGGCACTGGCGCGATCTGACCGATTACACAACATCGACCACCTATACCTGGACACCCACCGCGGTCCATAATTACACTCTGGCGGTGTGGGCTCGCGTCATTGGGCATACAAACAACTATGATGTTTATTCGTCCTGCGCCTACCAGACTGCCCTTCCTCCTGTCACCTTGAGCACGAATCCGGTCGCACCACAACGGATCGGTCAAACCATCACTCTGACCGCCGCGATGGATACCAGGGGTATCCAGATGCAATACAAATATCGTGCCGGTTACTCTGATGCGCAGGGGTGGCATTGGACTGATATAACGGACTACACCAGTTCAACAACCTGCAACTGGATACCGACCCTGGCGCAAAATTACACACTGGTAGTCTGGGTACGTGTACTCGGAGATACCGCAAATTACGATGGGTATTCGTCAGTTACGTACCAGATCACACCGTAGTTAACTCGATATTAGAAAAACACAAGCATCTTTATAACAAACCGGCAGGGGAACTCCTTCCCCTGCCGGACAACATCTTTATACTTTCTGTTGCTGATTCCGCAACTGTCCTCAACGGGCTCATCGCCACTCCAACGGTGGTGGCAACAGTTGGAACCTGCTCCCTATCCACTGGCTGCGCTCCAACGGTTTCCACGCACGCATCAACAGCCTCTGCCCCGCGAGCGCGCAGATCCAGTACCTGCTCATCGGCGGCACGAAGGGGATGAACCTCCTCGAAGGCCAGCTCAACGACGGCGTGGTCGGCCTCTGGAGCGTCATGCGCTTCGCCGAGTGCAACACCGCCGGCGCGGAGGTGAAAGTCACCACCTACCCCAACGATCACTGGAGCCTGCTGCGCAACAAACAGGTCGCGCAGGATATCGCGACGTTTCTGCAGGAAGTGTATTGGGCTGGTCAAGTAATCACCCAGAAATAGCGGGACGCCCCTTGCCCGCCCGGCAGTGCGCTCATCAGCTCATCCTCATTACCTGCTTTGCGGGAGGGTGAGCGCTGTAACCTGTAACGATTCCGTTGCTCGCGTGGCTGCCTTTTGATCATCGAGCACCGGGATTATAACTCGAACCTTATGGGTACATCACATTGTGATGCACGTATTCCTCATCTTTGCCGCGAAGTACCTGTATCTGGTCATCGCGCTTCTCACTATCGTGGTTCTCTTCCGTCTGCCGCGTGAAGCGTGGGGATGGCTTCTTGTCGAAATCGGCATAGCTGCGCTGTTGGCGGTGGTGTTGACGAAGGCGGCGGGGGCGCTGTATTTCGATACGCGGCCTTATGTGCTGCAGCACATGGCGCCGTTGATTCCGCATCATCCTGACAACGGTTTCCCCTCGGATCATACGGTGGTGAGTATGCTGTGTGCTGCACTGGCGTTTCGCGCCTCACGCATCGCCGGATGCGTGCTGACCATGCTGGCGGTGCTGGTGGGGTATGCGCGGGTATGGGCCGGCGTACATCATCCGGTGGACATCGCCGGGGCAGTCGTCATCGCCTGGCTGGCGGTAGGGCTCTCCGCGGGGATTGGGGCATGGCTCCGGCATCGCGCCATGACGAAACAACAACTGCCATAACGCCTCATCAAAAGAAACTGTTACACAGTATGGGAATCAGCATGGGACTCAGCAGCAGGAAGCGCTTGCGGCGTGGTCGTCGGGGCGATTTTCAATAGCAAGAAGGCCAGGCTGCCGCCGCCGATCTGGATGGGAAAGGCGACTGCACGGCGGCACAGGTTGATCAGCAGCAATGTGGTGATCAGCGAGGCAGCGGTCAGCGGGGCGTGGCCATGCAGGAGCATCATGGCGAAGAGGGTATAGCCTACCGAGAGCGTAAGACCGAGCAGGGAGACGCCGAGGCAGGCGAGCAGCAGGCGCGGGGCATGCCGGTAGCGCAGGAGCGCGCCAAGGTACTGCCTGCCTAACCGGGAGAGCCGCGCCCGGAATTTGCGCAGCAGCAATGCACTCACCATGAGCAGGAGCAACAGCGCGGGGAGCAACACCGGCCAGGGTAGCCGTGCGGCGTGCTGGAGCACCGGTTGTGCGTATGACCGGAGCAGGGGTAGCGTGATCAGATGCGATGCCACGATAAGCGGGAGGAGCACCAGTGTGAGCGCGGCTTTGCCGGCAGCACCAAGTGCGTGATCGGCAGTCAGCACCGCCAGGGCATCCGGCAGGCGCTCCGGCGTCTTCCGGCACAGGTACAGCGCTTTGGCCGCATCATGCCCGATACCGGGCAACGCCATCCCGAACAGCGCGGCAGCGAAAATGACCCCCAGCGTTTCCAGATACGTCAGCGTGAACCGTTGTGGCGTCAGGAGTAAATTGAGCTGCCAGGCGGAAATGACCATCCCGACCAACATGGAGATTGGCGCAAGCCACAGCACAGGTCGCATCTGCGTTGTGAAGCCCGCCGGAAGAAGATGCCGACTGGTGAGCCAGGCAAGCAAGGCGCCAATCACCACGACCTTCACCAGCAATAACGATGCCCCACGCAACAGCCCTTTTCGATCAATCCGCATCGCCGGCATGATAACACCACGAACATGCTTCGTCAAAAGGATCTCCGCATCTCTTCATTGACAGGAGCATTGCCCCCTCGTTACCTTCTTCATCCTGTCGAAAATACCCATGGCCCAATCTTCCCTGACCCGCTTGCCCAGCATCTTTTCTATCACCAGGGCAGGGAAGGAGAGTGTGGTTGAGCATCTTCCCGCACATGCATGTCTGGCTTTTTCAGCCACGCCCGGATAGGAGAACTATAATAAGACCGTAACTTCTCCAGGAGGAAGACAGAACATGAACACTCGGTGGACTATCCTGATAGGCATACTCGTCTGTGTGGGAATGGTTGTTGCGCTGGTTGGATGCAGTGGGGGAAGTAATTCACTCACCTCCTCCCAGGGGCCGTATACGTCGGCGATGGGTACGGTACGCTTGGTGATGGCCAAGCCGCAGATTCTGCCGGCAGTGCAGACAACCCGGCAAGCGGTCCCGGTCGATATCGCCATGCAGTTCCAGGAAATCTCCTTGCTGAATCCCAGGACCAGCATCACTGCTCCGGCAAAACCCGACTGGCAGAGCATTTATGGTCCGAATAATCCCAACATCCCCATTCCGATCTGTGATGGCCCGACGCTAGTCGATCTGTTGTCCGGTCAGGCGGACGCGAATTTCGTCGATGTCGCCAAAGTCCAGGTGCCGGCGCAACTCTACTCGAAGATACGCCTGCTCTTCAACCCGGCAGACTTTTCCAGCCTGGCTGGTCTGCAGGTCGATCTGAGCAAATTGAAATCGATCATCCCCATCACCGGCGATATGCAGGTGAACCCGGGAGAGACCGTGACACTGGTCGTCGATTTCCTCAACGGCAAGGCGTATGTCCCGGCGTCCCAATAACGGATGGTGTGGAGTACAGTGGGCAAGGAAAGCCGTCTGTGGTATTCATTGCCTCTTCCCGTCGGTGCAACCGGTCGGGAAGAGGCAATGGCATATCTTCCCCATCCAGTGATCAACATTAGCACAAAACGGGTATATCATACTTGACAATCAGCACGGCTCTGCCGTCTCGCAAGGCGGCGGTTCTTGATCAATTTTTGATCTAAAAGTGATTGTCTCCTCCCTCGCTCACCGGTCTTCCACGGCCACGCTCTGGTTTAGCCGTTCATATTGGCGGGTAATTTACCATATGAATGGATTCACATTCTATCGCTCGTGTTTACTCGCATGATTGTCTCGAATTGCATAAAATGCGGTGAGGTTATCCCCAAATCGGCAAAGCGTTGTCCGGTCTGTGGCGCGACAACACTCACCCCATCCCCCGAGACCAGCCCTCGCGAACAGCAGTTCCAACAGCTCATCACCCAGGCGAAACAATGCCAGTGTGAAGGCAACCTGCCCGAAGCAATCACAGCCGCGCGTGGAGCCTTAGCCATGGGATGTGATGAATCCGCCGTGCACGCGCTGCTGGGCCATCTCTACGAGCAATCCGGCGAAAAATCCGCCGCGCGGAAGCATTTTCAACTGGCGCTGACGGTCGCGCCCTCCCAGTCCTCCGAGCAAAACTCGCCCTTCGAGCCGGAAGTCTCCGTGGTACAACAGACCCGCAATGCCTGGCTGATGGTCGTGCTGATCGGCTGCGTCATCTTCAGCGGCGTGGGCGTGCTGTTCACGCTGCTGCCCGGACCGCACAATGTCGAGCGCGGGCAGATCTTCCAGCAATCCCTGCTCAAGCCGACCGAGCACCCGAAGATTGAGCCGCGCTGGACGTGGAAAGTACCCAGCCCGGTCCGCCATGATACACCGGAGCCGGCGCCGGATGTCCCGGAACCACCGGCACCGTCCAAGGCCGTGCTGGCGGTGGATCAGCACATCGAGACGCCGCGAATTCAACCGGCGCCGCAGCCGGATGACGCGCCCTCGCCCATGCAGGTGCTGGGGCCGTCCGCCAGTGCCGGTATGCCTGCCGAGGCAACAGAGCCGACTATCGAGCTTGCGGATCAAGCCTACTTCCATGGCAAGTACGAGCGCGCCGTCACCATTTACGAAGAGGTGCTGCGCCGGCAGGAGAAAGCCGACCCACGGATCCTGCAAAACCTGGCCTGGTGCTATCAACAGCTTGGCAACTCCGAGAAAGCAGCGGATGACCTGGCGACAGCCATCGCAGGCTATCAGGCGCAGTTCGCCGAGGATCCGCACAACATCGCTGCCCAGCAGGGATGCCGAAGCTGCGAAGCCGCCTTGCGCTCACTGCAAGCCTCGCACGAAACGGTACCGGCACCGAAGTGAAGTAAAAAGGCAAAAGGTAAAAAGATAAGGAAGATAGGTTGCACCGGTTTTGGGGACTGACATCGAAACTCCGGTGATCGGGAATGCAGCCCGTGACTCTCTTGATATAGTAGGTGAGAGGACATCAGGAGTTTCGGTGTCTGTCCCCAAAACCCTATAATGGACTCCGGCAGCAGAAAACTCCAATTATCATCTCCAGAGGGGCATCATCGTGCGATTAGCAATCACCTGTTTCGCCGGCGTGGGCGGGAGCGGCATCGTGGCCACCGAATTGGGCAAAGGCCTGGCGGCGCGTGGGCATGAAGTGCATTTCGTGAGCAGCGAGATGCCCTTTCGCCTGGAAGATCTCTCGGACCGCCTCTTCTTCCATCCCGTGCATCCCTTCCCCTACCCCGTGCTGCAGAGCCCGCTCTATGACCTGGCGCTGGCCTCGCGGCTGTCCGAAGTCATCGCGGAACAGGAGATCGACCTCCTGCATGTGCACTATGCCATCCCGCATGCCATCTCCGCCTACCTCGCGCGCCAGATCTGCGCGCGCTCCTTCCGTACCATCACCACATTGCACGGCACCGATACCCGGCTGGTCGGTTTGGATCCCTCCTACCGCCCGATCACGAAATTCAGCCTGGAACAATCCGACGGCGTCACAGCGGTCTCCCGCTACCTGGCGGAAGCCACCCAAGAAGACTTCCAGTTAAACTGCCCCATCACGGTGCTCCACAATTTCGTCGATATCGAGCGTTTCTCACGCAAAGCGCTACCCTGCTGCTTCCGCGAGCGCTTTGCACATCCGGACGAACGCCTGCTGGTGCACATCTCCAACATGCGCCCGGTGAAGCGCATCGAGGACATCGTCCGCGCCTTCGCGCTCATTCAGCGCGAGGTCCCCTCGCGCCTGGTCTTCGTTGGCGACGGCCCGGACCGCCAGGCGGCCGAGCGCCTGGCCTGCGAACTGGAGATCGCCGACCGCGTGACCTTTGCCGGGAAAGTTTCGAAGATCGAACAGATCCTCGCCGTCTCCGACCTCTTCCTCATGGCCTCGGAAATCGAATCCTTCGGGCTGGCGCCGCTGGAGGCGATGGCCTGCGAGGTGCCGGTGGTCGCCTATGAAATCGGCGGTATCCCCGAAGTCGTCGAGGATGGGCTCAGCGGGCTGCTCGTTCCGCTCTACAATATCACCGCCTTGGCCGAGGCAGCCATCGGTTTACTCACGCACAAAGAACGCCTCACAGACTTCCGCCAGGCCGCTCGCCGACGCGCCGTCGTCTACTTCAGCGAGGAGGCCGGGATCGCCTCGTATGAGCGGTATTATGAGGAGATTTTGAATCCCGAGTTGTTGGCGGTGCCCACGTAAAATCCTGGTTAGACTTTTCACCGCAGAGTCGCTGGGACGCAGAGTTATCGCTGAGAAGATCGTTTGTTACTCATGCTCATGCTCAATTCCGCATGTTCGGTTTTTGAGCATGAGCATGAGTAAGAGCATGAGCATGCGTCGTTAGGCGGAGAAATACGTGCGATACCGCTCCAGTGCTGTGCAGATCGCCTCGATATTCGCCAACGGCACGTCCGGACCAACCTCTGCGAGCAGCCAGAGGCCGCCTTCCGGGCTGCCCAGTGCGGCGACGCACTCACGGACATGCGCATCGATCTCCGCCGGGGTGCAGAAGGGGAACATCTGCCGGTCGAGATCCAGGCTCACGCAAATCTTCCCTTTGCACACCGCCACCAGGTTGTCCAGCCCATTGGCGCGAATCTGCGGATTGATGATATTCACCCCACACTCGGCCAGATCAGGGATGATCTCGTAGATATGCCCGTCGGTGTGCATGTAGACGTCTCGTCCGGCCTCGTGGCAGCGTCCATAGATAGCCGCGTAGCACGGTTTTAGATATTTCCGCCAGGTCTCAGGACTGGTGGGCAGGCTGGCCTGCATGCCGAGGTCGTCGCCGAACACCATCAACTCGCTCGGATCGTTGACCAGCCGTACTTCGAGCTCCTTGAGGTTGTGCGCCAGCACGGCGTCGATGAGCATGGACAACTCCTCCGGCTCCTCCGCAAAGTCGACCATCGCCTCCTCGAACCCGCGCAGGTCGGTCAGGCGCAGGAACATGAAGCCATGCGGCATATGCCCGGTAGCGGTGGCCGGTGGTTTGAGCTGGTGCACAGATTCGCGCGTGGGATAGGGGTGGTGGGTTACGATGGCTTCCATCCCCTGCGCGACGTTGCTCCAGACACACCCCCAGGCGTCCACATGCTCTCCCTCGGCATATGTCTGGCTCCAGAGGGCATCGTAATCGCGCTCCGCACCGGGGGCGCCGAACAGCAGCGGATGGCGTTCGGCGATCTCCGCCAGGCCATCACGATATTTCATCCAGGCGGCAGGCAGGACGCCGATCGCCACCGGGATGGTCTCCGGGTGCTCAAAGCGCATGGCGCGCCGGCGATTTTCCTGATCGTTCATGGTGTTACCTCGTTGTGGGATTCAGGATGCAGGATGCAGGATTCAAGGGCCAGATCCGCTACCGTTTCCTGTTCTTTGCGCCTTTGCGGCTTTGCGTGAGTCCGTTCTTTTCGGAGTTGTTTCACGCAAAGCCGCAAAGGCGCAAAGAAGATAATTATGCAAGCGTTCGAGTCATAAATATCCTTGAATCCTGCATCCTGAATCCAATTACTGATACTACAGTATACCCCCCACCAGATCGTATTGCTTTCGATGCCGTATTCCCATACAATATCAAACATGGTGCAGCAGGAGACCGGCGATTTCTTCTTCACAACCTTTGAGGACATCGGGTATGACCACCAGCTCTACCTGGGGCATTACCGTTTCCTCCAGGCCCGACGCGGGTTATTCCGCCACCAGCACCCCGGGCGTATCGAAATCTGCTATCTGGCTTCCGGCATGCAGGTCTACGAAGTCGATGCGCGCCGTTACGTGCTCAAGGGAAACGATATCTATGTGACTTTCCCCGATGAAGAGCATGACAGTGGAGGCTTCCCGCAGGAGAAGGGTGAGCTCTTCTGGCTGCAGGTGGGCATCCCACGGGAAGGCGAACGGTTTTTGTGCTATGATTGCGCACTGGCCATGCCGCTGCTGCAGCGCTTGCTGGCTATCCCGCAGCGCTGTTTTCGCGGTTCACAGCGGGTGCAGACGCTCTTCGAGGAAATATTGACCGCCTATCAGGGCCAATCAGCGGCGCGCGCGATCACCGTCGCTGCCGGCATTATTCGCCTGCTGGTCGAAGTGGCGCAATGCGCGGAGAACTCGCCGGCCATATTGGCGCCTTCGCCGGACATCAATGCGGTCATGGCGCGCATCGAGCAGCAGTTGGATACCACCCCCTCATTGGATGAGCTGGCCACCTGGATGGGGCTGTCCACCTCGCATTTCAAGGCTCGCTTCAAGCGCGAAGTCGGGATTCCCCCTGCCGAGTATATCCTGCGCCGAAAAATTGACCGTGCGCGCAAGCTGCTGCAGGGCGGCCGCCCCGTGACCTCGGTGGCCTATTCCCTCGGCTTTTCCTCCTCGCAATATTTCGCCACTGTGTTCAAACGCTTCACCGGGCAACGACCGCGCGAGTGCACCAGTCACGATATGTAGAGCCTCAACCGATCAGAAATACAACTCTGCTCCCCCTAACCCGGGATAACAGGAAGGGGGAGTACGAGCAAATGGCCTATTTCAACGTCCAGCAGCAGCGTTTCGGCGATTCGATGATCCCGTCAGCCTTCAACTGGTTCATGATTTTGTCCACGACCTTGCGGTCAAGCCCGGTCATCTCGGCCACTTTTCCGGCGCCGATCGGCTCACCGGCATCTTTGAACGCTTGAATGACTTTTTCCTGGTCCTGCATGTTCAGACCCCCTTTGGAAATACGGATTGTGGATTGCGCCCGTCGAGAGCCTCCGTGTCGAACGAGGATGCGGAATGTTGAGTGGCACTTCCGGCGTCCACGGGCAATAGCACTCTCACTGGAGAGGTATTATTCGCCCGCGAAGCCGGAATGCCTTCTCGCCGCGGGGCTGATTGCAGAGGGAGTCCGTTTTCCAGTTGCCGGCGAAGTGTGGTAAAATCCCAATGACAGACGGTAGTGTGCCATAGATTGCGCACTGCTCACTCTTCATTTCCGGAGTATTGTTATGGTTTCGGACACACACCCGCGTGCCGTTGTGCTGTTGAGTGGCGGGCTGGATTCTTGCACGACGCTCGCCATCGCCAAAAGCGAGGGGTATCAGCTTTACGCGCTCTCGTTCAATTATGGACAGCGCCATGCCGTCGAGCTGGCGGCGGCGGAACGCATTGCGCGGCAGGCGGGCGTGGTCCAACATATCGTCGTACCCATCGACCTGCGCCTCTTTGGTGGGTCAGCCCTCACCAGCGACATCGCCGTGCCGAAGGGGCGGCCATTAGACGAGATGGGCCAGGGTATCCCGGTGACCTATGTCCCCGCGCGCAACACCATCTTCCTCTCCTTCGCGCTGGCCTGGGCGGAGGTGTTGGGCGCCAACGATATCTTCATCGGCGTCAACGCACTCGACTACAGCGGCTATCCCGACTGCCGCCCCGAATACATCGCCGCCTACCAGCAGATGGCCAACCTCGCCACCCGCGCCGGCGTGGAAGGCCACGCACTGCGCATCCACACGCCGTTGATTCACCTCACGAAAGCGGAGATCATCCGCCGCGGCCTGGAACTCGGCGTCGATTACGCCCTGACCGTCACCTGCTACGACCCCTCCCCAGCGGGAGCAGCTTGCGGCGAATGCGACTCCTGCCTGCTGCGGCTGAAAGGTTTCGCCGAAAATGGCATCAGCGACCCGGCGGCGTATCGGGAAGGGGTGTTGGGGTAAAGTCTCCATTCAGTCCCGGTAGGGACGACCGAAAATAGCCCAGCAATTCATTGCTGGGGTAGCGGTCACAACGCAAAGATCAAGTCCCGGCAGGGACGGCCGAAAGTACAGGATTCGGCCGTCCCTGCCGGGACTTGGCGCTTTCTTATTGGTGGAAACCCTGAAGTTTAGCCATTTTCAGACGCAGTAGTGCCCTGGTCTGACGGGGATTTCGCCTCGTCACCGTCTCTTTAGGCCCGCGTGGCCATCACCAGCGCTTCGGGGGTGATCCGCACCCCGTACGGC
>Ga0272448_1008954_pt1 | contig 10302 bp, 9 predicted proteins | sample YNPCB0191_FD_202220 | JGI IMG/M metagenome (GOLD analysis project Ga0272448, IMG submission 202220) | Hot spring sediment microbial communities from Yellowstone National Park, WY, United States - YNP-CB-019-1 | ecosystem: Environmental > Aquatic > Thermal springs > Hot (42-90C) > Sediment... | reverse complement strand
AGGCGCCTGCCGCTGATACCGAAGGTCGGGCTGAAGACCCCCGGGTTCGATTGGCGCGAGTATTGATCGTCGATGGAATACGCCTTTTCAAGGGCGGATATTGCAGTCACTGGCTGTTCTTATCGGATCTATGTTTCTGAGGATATCAATAAATATATGCTCTAGATACACTAACGCAGGCCATCAGGACTGTGCTCCCGTAGTGTAGTCCGGCCAATCATCCGAGCCTCTCGAGCTCGGGACTCGGGTCCAAATCCCGACGGGAGCACTATTCTATCCTACCGATAAGTTGGAGGAAATGCCAGATTCTCGGGAATCGGAATCGATTGAATTAAAAAGCTGAACAAGAAGCAAGAGAGGGTTTACCAGACATCATTTTTCGATACTCATGCGGGAAAAAACTATAATTCGAAAAAGAGATGAATGAATGAGATAGAAATAGTCGAAAAAGAATCGGCTTCCGCACACAGTTTGCGGTGATGACGATGAACAACGCTGCTTTCTTGAGAGAAATATAACCGTGAGCCTCATGATAAAGTCGTGTCACACACAGAAGTCGCACCGACGATTCCAAAGAGGTTCTTTGGCACCACATCTTTGTCTTTGACTTCGATTATGCACACGGCCTCGTTCTTGTCATTCACAATCACCATGTCAGCGTCTGACATCATAGTTTCCCTCGATTTGTAACCTATGTACAGACCGATGGTGCTAGCACCCTTTTTATGAGCAGCTCTGATGCGATAAGACGTCTCTCTTTCTGTCGACTCCAGGTAACTCTGGGCTTCCTTCTCCATCCTCTCTCTAATGCGCTTGTGCTCCTTCCCTTCGCATGGCAATTCACCACCTCCAGGGGAACAATTCTTGCGGCTCCAGTCTTCCCGTAAGTGGTCATTTCATTTCAAGTATTCGCTACCTACTTAGAGAAGCGAAAAAGTAGGAAAGGGGATGATGGTCTGTATGGAATGGCGATGGTGACCGACATATCCGAGGATAAATCTGGGCTAGAGCAAGTCGACATCAATCGCGAGGATGTCGATTTTCGATCGTCCGGAAAAGTTGAATATCTAGCAGGGTATTAGCATCCTGGTGGCGTACATCTGATAATCTCCTTTGAGCATTGAGGATATGGATTACGCCATCTATATAATTAGCTAAGGATAATAAAAAGCTAGTAGCTCAGAGAAAGGAGAAGAGCTGTCAGGAGTTTAGAACCAAAGCCAAAGGTTAATCTTGCCTCAGGAGATTCTACCTAGGTACCGGAGTGGGATTATGGTCTCAGCCACTGGACTGACGTTCGAGGGACTCCAGAGACAAGTTGGTGATTATGTCAGTGAGAGGGGCTGGAACAAGTACCACAGACCAAAGGACTTGGCGATTTCGATCGCTATCGAATCGGCAGAGCTTTTGGAGCTTTTTCAGTGGAAGCCAGACCCCATCGAGTCGGGAAAGATGAACGAGGATTTGAGGAGCTGTGTTGGTGAGGAATTGGCGGATGTCATCATCTATAGCGTCTGTATGGCCAACGTCCTGAACATCAACCTGTCGCAGGCTCTCGCGAACAAGATTAAGAAGAACAGGAGGAAGTATCCTGCTCAGAAGGTCGCCAAAGCAAAGGATTGGGACGAAGTCTGCATGATGCGCGCGAAGTCATCTACTGAGAACGGAGACGAGTAGATTGAGGCTCTATTCTGGATCTTCTCAGCAATTCATCGAGGACACATACCAGAACAGGATCTCGGAGAAACTCAAGGTGTCCTACTTTGAGCAGTTCGGTTGCAATCCTGCCCCATCGGAGCTCAACTCCTGGAGGAACTCCCTTAGGGCAACCTCCATGGTCTTCCAGCACGCCCGGCTGACGGACCACGGTGTGCTCATTGAGTATCAACTTCCTCAGTCATCAATGAGACTCGACTGTATGATTTGCGGGAAGGACGACTCAGGGAAGGATAAGGCTGTAATCCTTGAGCTCAAGCAGTGGGACAAGTGTGAGTCCGCCGAAGGAGAGAATGAGGTGTTGACCTACGTTGGAGGCTCTCAAAGGGAGATCCTCCATCCATCAGTTCAAGTTGGAAGGTATCGGCAGTATCTCGAGGACACGCATACCGCCTTCCACGAGGGACCAAATCCCATTCAGCTGAATGCGTGCGCTTACCTTCACAACTACCCGTACGACTCGCAAGACGTTATCTTCAGTAGCAGGTTCCGGGAGGCAATCCTTCAGAACCCCATCTTCACGATGGATGATGTCCCTCGGCTGGAAACCTTTCTGATCGATTGGGTCGGCGCCGGTCAGGGACTGGAGGTCCTCAGAAGGGTGGAAGAGAGTAAGTACCGGCCGAGCAAGAAGCTAATGGATCATGTCGGGAACGTCATCAAGGGGAAGTCAGAGTACATCCTACTCGATGAACAGCTCGTCGTGTACGACAAGGTGTTTGCCATCGCCAAACGAGGTTTCCAAGACAAGAAGAAGACCGTCCTGATAGTCAAGGGAGGACCCGGCACGGGGAAGTCGGTTATCGCAATCAACCTAATGGCTGACCTCCTCCTTAGGGGGTTCAACGCCCAGTATGCGACCGGGTCCCGCGCGTTCACAGGCACCTTGAAAAAGATTCTGGGCTCGAGGGCGAACCCGCAGTTGAGATTCTTCAACAGCTACGGACAGGCAGAATACAACGAGATCGACGTTCTGGTGGCTGACGAGGCTCACAGGATAAGGGAAACGAGCGTGAACAGGTTCACGCCGAAGGTGAAGCAGACGGGCATGGCCCAGATTGAGGAGTTGATAAGGGCTGCAAAGGTAGCCGTGTTCTTCATTGACGACCATCAAATCGTCAGGCCGAAAGAGATTGGATCCGTTCGCTACATAAGGGAACACGCGGAGAAGAGCGGGTGCAATCTGTTCGAGTACGAGCTTCAAGCGCAGTTCAGATGCGCAGGTTCGGATGCGTTCGTGAACTGGGTGAACAACACGCTGGGCATAGAGAGGACCGCAAACGCCCTTTGGGGACGGGAAGAGGAGTTTGATTTCAGGATTTTCGAGACGCCCGAAGCACTGGAAAAGGCAATCTTCGAGAAGGCGGCTCAAGGATTCACGGCTAGAATGACTGCGGGTTTCTGCTGGCCGTGGTCCAACCCGAAGCCTGACGGGACGCTGGAAGAAGATGTGGTGATTGGGAGCTACCGCAGACCGTGGAATGCCAAGTCTGATGCGGGCAAGCTCGCAAAAGGAATACCCAAGGAGATCACATGGGCCTATGAGCCTGGCGGGCTGAATCAGATCGGCTGCATCTATACGGCGCAGGGGTTCGAGTTCGATTACGTTGGTGTGATCTTTGGGAAAGACCTTGTCTATGACCCTAATGGACAGAAGTGGGTGGGTGTGAAGGAAGAGTCATACGATACGGAGGTCAAGAGGTCAGGATCAATGTTCACCGACCTTGTGAAGAACACCTATCGAGTGCTGCTAACCAGAGGGATGAAGGGATGCTACGTTCACTTCATGGATAGAGATACAGAGCTATTTTTCAGGTCAAGAATGGAAAAGCCCCACTTCTGATATGTCATACCATCCATCATGCGGACGCCAAATCAGCTAGGATCGCACGATCATATAATTCGATTGTTATTCCTGTTCTTTTTAATCGTTCCGCGTATTCGCGAGCCGATTTGGCAATTAAGCCAGTAGTGATAATTATTCCTTTGTTAGCGCCAGAATCGATTATTGCAGAATGCAATTTTTATACTATCGGTCTCCCAATGCTACACTGTGGTTGATGCTTACATTCAACAATAATGAGTCCATATGGAGTATGAATCAACAAATCCTTTCCTTTGTCACCAGTTGGAGGCGTGTCTTCCACGGGGCAATTATAGATTTTCCCAAGGATTCTTTGACATATTCGTTCGAACTCGAAGCCATCAATCGAATCAAGATAAATTACTTCACGGTGTTCCATTTTTTCTATTCTTCAGTTATTCATATCTGTAAATATAAATATTATTCGGAGTAATGTTATGTAGATTGCCATGTTCGATGCACAAGCAGGATAAAATCTTGAAATGATATGTGACTCTCCTCCTTATCGAAGAAGATCTTGCCAAATTATCAGCAATATATCATTCGGAATGGCGTCGAGGCAAGAAAGCAAGTGTGTCCTTTTTCCATTAAGCAACGAATAGCTCCGTTGGCGTACTCCCAGGAAGTTCCTGAGATACTAGTAGATTTAGATAATCTATTGAAGATGATCAAATGTAAAGAGGGCTCCCTATGCATGAGATGTCTATCAATAAATCTCTAAAGGATTATCGATGAGAGCGTCTGAAGATTGCCGATTGAGTTTGGCGATAGTTCGCCAAGCCAAGGCATTACATTCGGTCTATTGGCGTCGGGTACTGCTGGCACGAAAATCAAGTCTACAATCCTCGGAGCGCTCAAACGGAGCTGATTCCTGATCGTCTTGTCGGCTTCGCAGGCTCTCGCAATATATTCTTGGGCGAGGATGAGCGCGTCCTGAGACGTGCTCAAGGGAGGAAGCACACCGACGCCCAAGGGGTAACCAGGCTGTGCGTTCTTAACCACCTCTCTTACAGGGCCTCCACCGCTGATAGATGTTTCTTTCCCAGAGACTCTTCTCATCGAATCTACAAGAAAGCCCTTTCGTTCTCGTGCATTGAAAACGTCTGTCAATACCAGGCGTGGAGCAATTCCGCTGAATGCATTTGCGTCTAACGGGAATGTCGCCGAAACAAGGATTGTCTCGGTCACTTCAATTCCCTTCGTTCTCCATAGCGCACCTGTTTGGAAAGTGTACGGAATATCAATCGCCCAAAAAGGGGCTAGAATCGTTCCGCTCCCGGGAACTATCTTTATCATCCCCTGCCGCGATTTTGCGCGATGTATTTCAGATACGACTCTTAGAATCTGCTCATGATGGCTGATATCTTTGAATCGCGCTTGCCATTTCGGTGGCGAGTTTATCTGGAGGTGACTCAACAGCCCTAAGAGGTTATTGACAGGGATTATTCCGGCCGCATTTCCGCTATATGAACTCAATGATTGGATTTCGGAAAGATAGAAACCACAATTAATGAGAGATTTTTCCATCTTCATTGCCTGGAACATCACACCCATATCGGGGTTCTGAGACACAGCAGCTTCCGCCTTTGTTATGGTGTCTTCAGCCTCTTTAAGATTATTTATAGCCAGTTCCGCCTTTTGATTTGAAATCGAATCTAATGCTTTAGAGATTCTACTCAATGCCTTCAATCTATCCGCTATGCAAGAAAATTTCTCGATGCCCTTGATAGCATCTGCCGCAGCATCGAAATTCTGCGCCATAAAATAATAGCGTTCTGGCTTTAAGTCCGCCATAAGACCAACGTTGTTCAACAGATAGCCATATGCAATTGATAACCCTCCGATTTCTGCCACGAGTTCTTTCGATTCATCCTCAACCGTAAGTGGCTGTATCGATTGAATCTTAGCCTGAAAGAGAAATACGTTTTTCGGATCGGAATAGGGAGTGATACTGTTATCGGTCATATAGGGAAGTACAATCATCGGATGGGAGAGAAGGTTGAAAAAATTGAACCGATACTCATTATACTCAGTCATCAGCCTTGGTTTGATATTGTTCATGAAGACCATATGCCGGGCTATAGGATCTGCAATGCCGCTGACAGCGGTTCCAATGCTTGCCGGCAAGGCCTGCCTAATCCATGCGTTGACTTGACCGAGAATCTGATCGTAGAAGGCCCGAGCATCAATCAGTTTCTGGGTCGTGCCACAGTATTCACAACGAATGATGTCATCGGATGGTTTTGCGGAAAGCGGCGCAGAGCACGACTTGCATCGAAGAGCCAACATTGTGACTATGTTCTCCACTTTATTATCGTTCATTATTGTATCGCCCATTACCCGCCCATCCGTCTCAGAGCGGACTGTATCTCGTATATTTGTCTCCTTATCTCGTTTAATTGAACATTAATTCGATGTTCGAGCTCCTCCATCCGCTGAGTAGCCAGGGCATCAGCTTGTTTATAAATCGCACCATAACACCCTTTGCATGCATAAACCTCACTGGTAGATTGATCATATGATGGCAATGCACTGTCACCAGCTGATTTCTTGATTAGGTCCGTGAGATTGCTGGGCATTGATACGAAATGGATCGTCTCACCTGAGACCTCGCGTCCGCAAAACCAGCATTTCGCTGCATGGCCATATAATTGAACGTAAGACGAAGCGGTTTGAGCCAAGTCTTGTCTGCCGGCTTGCATCCACCATAGTCGGGCACTTTGATAGTGCTCGGCAGCGGCTTTCGGATCATCAAGAACAAGAGATTCCGCTAGCGCTTCCTCTGCCATAGCGGCGAGGGAAATCGCTTTCGAATCCCCTGACACCGTCTGCTTAAAGAATAGCTCTGGGATTACCAGTATATTGCTTCCCACACGAGATCTAAATCTCAGCGAAAGATCCTGCAATCTCTTTGCTTTCTCTCCGTATTCTTGAGAAGTTGATGGGGATTTGTCTAAGACATCCTTTTCCAGTGCCAATAATTCGATTTCTTCTGCAAGCTGCGAGGATGGCGTCTCGTGCAAGCCGATTTTGAGCGGCATGTCCCCTAAACTTCGGAGCGATTGGGCAGCAAGACGATATGAATTTGTATCATTTTGATTGAGCCCTATGCTAATGATTGAAGCATAGCAAGATGATATCCTTGCGTTCATCGCGTCACCTTGCTTTGAAAATTTCTTTTCGGCAGTTGTAAACCGTTCATAAGCTTCTTTGAGATCCCCCCGAACAATTGCGTCATGACCTTGGGAGAAAATATCATTGGCAGATTTTAGAATTGGCACAAAGATACACCGATTTGATGATATCTTTATTGCGGTATTTAAGATTTGCAAATTAGCGCTTTGTAGAACCCTTTAAGGGATGATAAGAAGATCGTCTCTGGCCATGCGACCTTCGCCAATGGCAAGAACGTCTTCGCGATATTCATCTGATTCTTACGGCTTAGCAATGCAAGATTGGAGAATGCCCGGAATCACAAATGGCTACTCGCTCTCTGTGGAGTATCCGACGATCCAATCCTCCCATCCGAATCTCCTTCGGCAAAGTTCTTATCAGTCCTATCCGAATCCAAACGATGTTCTATATACGGACGGCAATTCATGACCGTTAAGGCAATATTTCAAGAACTGCGTTCAAACGGGTTCATCAGGAAATCGAAGAGATGCCGATGGAGCCCCTTCGTCTCGAACTTCAAGGCCGGGATGCTGTTCCGAAGAACGATCTTCTACAACAAGAAGTACGATAATCTCGACGATGATACTCTGCGGTTCGCCTTACTGCATGAAGAAGGTCATCACCGTGGTAGACAGTACATAACCCTCATCCTCATCATAGACATTGCCGTGATAGTATCGAGCATTCTGTTGGTGATCTGGAAAGCCAATTCGGCGCGCGATATGATCGAGCCGATCGTCTGGGGGCTATTGCCGATCTACATATGGCTCCTACTCGCGTCGCTCAAGGTGTTTAATAAGTACATTCACGAAGACGAGTTCGAGGCCGATGCATTCGCCGCGAGGATACTGAGGGATTCCTACGGCATCGGCAAGCCCTCGGAGATCGTCGACCGAACGTTGAAGGCGCTCGCGCCGAAAGAGAAACATGATCCGATAGGATATCGCCTATTCAGACTATTATTAGGTGGCCTCCACCCGTCAGATGAAGAAAGAGTAAGAAGGATTGCAGAGACGATAGATGCTGAGCGAACTCGCAAGTGATAATAGGAGTCCTTAAGCACACGCCTGTATGTTCTGCAAACTCATTTGAAGTTGACCATGTCTCAGGATAAAGGATGATGTCGCGATAACAGAACTACCAGAAATTCTTATCCGGAATCTATTACTCAAGCGTCACATAGCCGGATAACCCGTTCACATGAATCAGTTCGAACTTCGTTCCTGCAGGATAGACGTCCCTGTCCAGAATGAAATAATCACCAGCATCGATAGTGTCGTTGTCTGTAATATCGAAATATGTCACATTATCTTGGGGGACTCCTGAGATATACGTGCTGAGCAGCTTATAAACAAGCTGAGTCCCGTTCGAGGCTCTTATCGAAATATGTATATTGTATTCTTTCACAATACCCTGAACAGATACCACGAGGACTTTCCATTCGGTGCCATCCTCAGATATGTTGACATAGAGACCTATCGGAGGAGCACCGTGAGATACATTATAAGAAATATACGGATAAATGGCCATTACATAAGTGAACAGTCCGATAAAGATCGAAATAAGTAGAACTAGTGTTGTCATGCAGATCGCGAAAATCTTTTTCTTCTTGAGGGTACCCTCGCTCTTCCTCATATCGAGCTCGGCAGGCGTTTTCTCATCGCTCATAGAGACCCTCTGAGAGTAGATTGAGATGATACACTAATAAATCATTTGGGTTGCGAATATTTTCTCGAGCTGTTCCGAGAATGAAATCGATGAAAGACACTGATAAATCTTATCTCGTAAGAATCGAGATATCCCTATGATAGGAAATGGGGTCTATCGCGAATCGGAGAATGAGATTAGCATCATTCGATAATTGGAGGATCAATAGAGATTGCGTCATTTTCGCATTGATCGGTTACCTTTCGATATTCATGCCTTGGTCCTTTGTTTTCGATGCCCCCTCACACAGACTTATTGATTTCTGTTTCAGTTCTAGCATATATTCCAACCTACTGGCTGTCCTAGCTCTCCTCTGCCTGATCGGAACTTTGTTGAATTTCATTACACCTCTGGGCGCATTCTTGCAATTGCCATTCCCAGCAATAATGACATTTGGATGTCTTTCCTCACCATACTGTCCGATAATTCTATTTCTTGCAATGATAGGCATTCCAGTCAATCTATTCTCTGCTCTGCTTGTGATTCGCAGCATCTTCAAGCCGAAATTCATCGGCAATAGCACACCTCCGAGGAACGTCAAAGAGAGGCTCCTGACCTTTTGCATAGTCCCAGAGCATCCGAAGATTCCTTGTGCCGGCACATTACAAGAAGCGGCAAAGCGAGATTATCGAAAATGGATGCCGATCTTCGGCATAGCGCTATTGTACATCTCCATAATCGTCCTGCTCTTGCCAAAAATCTTTTCCTTAAGGCTATCTCCATATGACGAATCGAGCTTCATCCTCTATCTCTACGCCATCTCTGTCGCTTCCTGCGCTTCGATCGGCAGCTTCTTGATCATCACAACGCTTTGGATGGCTGCATTTAGAATCGAAGATAAGATAATTGCACCTAGCGCCGGAGATAAGATAATTGCATCTAGCGCTGGAGCTCTCTTAATCATATCCTCATTTATAGGAATCGTCGATTCTCTTTCGTATGTAGGATTATTTTCTCTGATTCTCCATTATTTTTCCTATCTACTGATGCTGAACTTAATAGCTGCATTTCTTTTCCTGTTTGGGCTTATCGGAGGCGCACTATCAAGAAAGAGAAGATACTGGTTGTTTTCGATTGCGGGAGCGATATCAGTGATCTGTGCGTCGATATTATCTCTCTTTGCTGAGAATCTATATGGGATACTGACATTCGTCCTTGGGGCGATAGCATTATTCTTGATTGTGTTATCGAGAAAATACTTTAGGGATTGAAAGGGGGTTCGAGGAGCTACTGGCATCGCCTTGTTACATTCCCTAGCATGCGGTTATGATGCGCCCTGACCATCATCCAAGTGTGACGATGTTTGACATCTGAGGAGAGCGCAATCAGAGGTCGAGCACATAGATGATCCCCTTCACTTCCCTGTTTCCGATCGCGCTCATGAACCTGTCCCGGAACGAGCTATACCTTTTGAACCCGTATCTCTCATAGAACCCAAGGTCGCTCCCGGGGTCGACGGTATAGACGGATATCCTCTTCGCACCCCTGCTCTTCGCGTGCTCGACAAAACGATCCATCAGTCTCTTTCCTATCCCTTTTCCGCGATAGGCCGGGTCGACCACGAAATACAGGACCTCCGCATCGGCTTCGGGATAATTCCTCGCCATGCTCATGCCATCGATCACGCCGTTCTTGGCCAGCGAGAGCCGATGAGGTATTTTTCCGTAGAAGCCCAGGAGCAGCTTGAGATAGGCGGTCGCATGAGCGAGTCGCCCCCGAAGCCCGCCAAGGAAGCCGACATCGCTGAAGATCTTTCCCCAGAGAAGACCGACGACGGAGTCGGACACGCAGGCGACCTCTTTCCATGTCGCCGGCCATCCGTACCATTCCAGAGTGGCCAG
>Ga0272448_1008953_pt1 | contig 10302 bp, 17 predicted proteins | sample YNPCB0191_FD_202220 | JGI IMG/M metagenome (GOLD analysis project Ga0272448, IMG submission 202220) | Hot spring sediment microbial communities from Yellowstone National Park, WY, United States - YNP-CB-019-1 | ecosystem: Environmental > Aquatic > Thermal springs > Hot (42-90C) > Sediment... | reverse complement strand
GAGATAGTCCCTGCGGCAGAACGGCTTTAACGAATTTTTAACCAGGCTGTGCAATTTTTCACAAGTGCATCTTAGGTAACCTTCTTATGTAACCGTTACCTAAGACGGGCAACCGAACACCTGTTCCGTCCCAGGTGGGCTTGGGTCTTAGGTAACCCAGGGGACGGGCGGGGGCGGGAGCGATGTGGTCACATTTTGGGGGATGAGGTCAGAATGTTGTACTAGGTAAATGCTTGACTCTCTTAGGTAACGGGCGTAGAATATGCAATTAGGAGGTGTCTATGGCAAAAAATCCGTCGGATGTTGCGAGTCGCTGGTCTCGCGGTCTCGCGGGCTCGACTGACAAAATCAAGTCGGGTGTTCAAGCGGTCAGTCAAGCGCCAGGAGCGAAAGCGGCAGCGAGTAAAGCAAAGTATCTCGCGGGCATTCAACAGAACGCGGACAAGTGGGCGCGGAATGTCGGTAGCGTCAGTCTTGGCGAATGGCAGTCGGCTATGGTGGATAAGGCGATTGCGCGCATTCCACAAGGCGCGCAAGCGGCAGAATCTAAAATGACAAACTTTTTCAACCAACTTCTGCCGTACATCGACAGCAATGTCAACACGGTGCGGTCGATGCCTAACCTGACCTTGGAAGACTCCGTGAACCGCGCGGCGGCGTGGATTCGCACGATGTCCAAGTTCTCGTACAAAAAGTGAGATGATGCATGCTTGTCAAAGTCGGTGATCGTCTAATCAACCTCGCCGCGATTGCGTTTGTCGAAAAACGTCGCAGCGAAACGGACGGTTATTTTTACGTCGTTCACTTCGCTAGCAGCGTCGAAATGACGATGACGTCTTCTGAAAGTGCTGACTTTGATCGTGCGCTTGCATCTATCCAAAGCGCGGCGATTCTTGGAGCGTCTCGCTTACTCAACCAGCGTCAGATGAACTAATCTGACGCGAAAGGAATGACACGATGGCTGATCGAAAATACATCTTGTTTGACAGTATCGACACAGGAACGTCGGTTTTTGACACACTACTGTTTCAAGTCGCATCGGGCGCTGATACTGTGCACACGGAAACGTATACCAATATGCGCGGTGCAGGTTCGTTGCCCGGTGCTGAAAAATTCACGCTGAATAAAATTAGCGTGATTGTTCCCCCCAATTTGACCCCCAACGATACAGTCGCCTTGTTCAAAGACAGTATTCTGCAATTTAGACTGCTCAACCAGGTTTTGTTGTGGATTCCGCTTGTCGTCGCTGTAGACTACAGTTTTCACAACGGATTCTACACTCTGGGGACAGCGTCGAATTTGCAGGTCTACGGCAACCTGGGCGAAGGGTACACGGTCGATCCACCGGTTGACATCGCCGGGGGAGAAAAATTTGATGTACGTGTCAAAACGTGGACAGCAACATCTTTTACTTATCGACTTGTCATCGCTCTGGTCGGCATTCTGACGTTTTAACGTCACGGTGAGGTGAAACATGGCGTTAAACCGTCCGTTTACATACGCTGTCCAGATTATCACGCCGGCGTCTAGCATTGCGACGGGTAGCATCTTGGTCGGCGTCGGTGAGCAGTTTGACCTGTATCGCATTCTCGCGGACGCGACTTCGCAGTACCTGTTCGTTGTTGGTTTGCGCGATAGCACGGGTCTTCAGTACGTGGTCGCATCGACGTCGCAACCTATCGCGACGAACTTAATCTACAGTCCGACTCGCGCGGCAGATACCAACGTCTTTGAGTTCGTCAAACCGATTTCGCTCGTCGGTCAGGTTCAGTTCCTGATCGATTTGCAGAATACCTACACCAACCCGATCACGATCAACCTGGCTCTGGTTGGATACAAAACCGTCGGCGGTGGTGGTTAAACGTGGCTGATGTGAATGTCGTTGAACGCGGTAAAGACACGGACGTCGTTACCGCGTATCTGCTGTCGTCGCTGACTGGAGCGCCGGGCGTTACTGTTTTAAGCGCGATGCAATACGATACGCTCGGTATCCGCGCATTGCGTTCTGACCTGGGCGGTCGATTGTACGTCAATGTCGGTACGGCATATTTCAATGTCGTCAACTTGGCACTGACGGACAATTATCAGTCCGTCGTTACGGGCGCGCCGATATTTCGCCACATCGTTTTCTATACGTTTAACGCCAATGCCAACATCAATTTCCAACTTGCCGATCAGTCGCAAACCGCCGCGATTACGTTAGTTCCCAACGTGCCGCTAACCGTTGACGGAATTTTCATCTCCGTAAACGCGAAGAATGCCAACGCGGGCATCTCGGCATCGTTGCAGGCGATTGTCGGTTATGACCCGTCACAGCAGGCGTAAAGATGCGTTACTATAATGCATTCACGCTCATCAACAATCAGACCTATAACGCCGCGACAACCGTACCCATTCCAAACTTCGACAACGCGGAGCAGGTCGAATTTTTCTTTTACGTATCTAACCTGACAGGTTACCCTGCAATTCTTGATGTTAGATTACAAGTCGGATACATCGTCGGCGGAACGGCGCTCTACAGCGACGACTATACGTTATTCACCGCGGCAAATGTAATTTACAGTCTCGCGGTCTACAAGGGTGCGGTCAATAACTTGCAGTTGAATATGATACCTTACCCCGGCTCAACATTTACCATCAGTATCGCGCTTAGAATATTCGGAGCGTAGTAGCAAATGAGTTACCCGGTTCACGTTGGTCTAGGCGTATTTCCAGCACAGGTCGTATCTCCGTATTATTTTGACGGCACTAAGCTCGTCGCCGCGGCGGCAGGTAATATACTCTACTCGAATACGGTGACGTTAGCCGCATCGACGTACACGTCGATTATCCCAGGTATCCCGGGCTACCGCATCTACTTGCTACATGTCGCGGTTACTGTTGAAAACGCCAGTCAAATTGTTTTTCGCCCCACCGGGCAAAGTCAACGTTATTTTGATATAACCCTGGTTGCCAATACGCCGGCGTTTTTCGACTATCGCCCAACAGGCTTTAACACGGGCGTTATTGGCAATGGGGTTGACGTGTTAACTACCGTCGCCACGAACGCGCACATCAACATATTGTATCAAGCCGTGCCCGTCGCGGCTTAATTTTGAGAGAGGTGAAAATGAATCTTCTGCATCAAGTCGGTTCATCGCCGGTCGTCGCGGCAATCGCGGCGACAGTAATCGAAGACTATGTCCGCGCGGCAGTCGTCGTTATCTTGACGATTGCAGTATGTTATCAGTTAGTTGTGCAGCAGATCGTTAATCAAGAGTTGCTGTCACTTTTCACGCTGGTACTGGGGTACTACTTCGGGCGCGGCGTGGCAAACTATGTGAAGATGTCGCGATGAGCAACTACGAACGCGCGACGCATCAGTTCTCTAGATTTATTTTTGAACGGGTCATCTACGGTAGTCGGACAGATGACATATTAACAACCTGGCGCGCGATTTTGGCGCTCTGGGGGCTAACTAAGTGAGGTTAAAATGGCAAACGGTAGTGTACTAACTGACGAACAAGTCAAAGCACTTAAGGCGGCGATTGCGCAAATTCCGACGATTAAAGCGCAAATCGCCCTTGCAAAACAAGCCGGGATCGACGTAAGTGCGCAAGAAAAGCAACTTGCTGATCTCGAAAAGCAAGCGCAGTTACTGCACAGCGTGTACGTTGCTCCAAAGACGACTTCGCGATAAGGTTCGCACGGCATGTTTGATCTGCTCAACAGTATCATTAACGCAATCAACAATCTGACGAACAGCGTTAGCAGTGTACCTAACGCTGTTTTGTTTAATTTGTCGTCAAAGATCGACGATCTGCGCAATACCGTAAGCAGCATCAGTGATTCTGTTCGCAATAACGTGATCAGTATCGTCGCTGGACTGTCTAATGACATCTTCAATATCAAAAACTCAATCTTAGGTAACTTGGGCGGCATGCTGTCCGGGTTGGCAAACAATGTCGGTACGCTTGTTTCTAGCGTTCAGTCAGGAATCGGTAATGCTGTCACCAACATTACCGCAACGATTGGCGACATTAGCGGAAAAATACAGTCGGCGGTTAACGGCGGCATCGATAATCTGCGCAATGTCATCAATGATACGACGCAGGCGGTCAAACAGAATCTGTTTGATAATATCGTGAACGTCGGTAAAACCATCTCGGACGTCAAAGATTCTCTAACTAATGCCATTCAGACGAAAGTATCTGATGTTGAAAAACAGGTTAGCGACACCATCGATACGGTCAAAAAAGCACTTGAGTCCGATGTCTCTGACGTCGGCACAACGGTCAAAACGCTGGCGACGAATATTCAAACGCTAGCGAGTCAATTCGACGTAACCAAGTTAACCAATTCTCTCGAGAGTCTTTTAAAACCGCAGACTTGGCTTGACGCGGTCAAGTCTCCGCTCAACACGACGCTCGCCAACATCACCAAGAATCTTGACGAACGTCGGACGAACAAGTCTAACGTGCTTGAACGCCTTGCGCGCGGAGAGTACCGCGACGTCAATGAATTTATCCGCGACGCGCTTGATCCGCCCCCAGCGCTTGACCCGATTTCCTCTTTCGCTGACTTGCTATATCAGTTCTTCGCGTTGGTGACGTCATTTTCTACTCTTGCACCCGTCTATTCTCGCGCGATGATGCACTTCGCGAATGAGATTCACGAGACGGAGATATTCACACCCGAAACGCTTGCCAACATGGTGGCGCAAAACATAGCAACTTATGAGCAAGCCGTCCTAGAAGGCTCCTGGTCAGGGTTTGATCGTGCACACATGGATCAGTTGATTTTGCTGGCTGGTGAGCCGCCCGGCATGGGTGAGTTATTCGACTTGCTCAATCGCGGTATCATCACTGAAGACGATGTTAGACAAGGTTTGAAAGAATCTCGCGTCAAGAATAAGTATATCGACAACTTGATGAAACTGCGTTTCATCATTCCACCGCTCTCGGACATCGTGCGCATGGCGGTCCGTGACGCTTGGCGCGACGATGTGGCAGGCAAATACGGATATGACCAGGACTATCCGCAAGAATTTGCCGCGAATGCGCAAAAACTTGGATTAGACCCAGACTGGGCAAAACGCTACTGGCGCGCCCACTGGGAATTGCCGTCCGTCAACGAAGTTTTTGAGATGTTGCACCGTTCGAATGAGACGGGTGTGACGTCGGCGGACGTCGAAGAGTATTTGCGCATCAATGATTATCCTGCCTATTGGCGCGAGAAACTGTTAAAAATATCGTACGAGGTATTTACCCGGGTTGATATTCGCCGAATGTATAAACTTGGTGTGCTGGATCGAGATGGTGTTAAGCGCGCATACCTCGACTTAGGTTATGATGAGACGCGCGCGGAAAAGTTAACCGATTTCACTGTTAAGTACGAAGATGAAACAGGTCAAATCAATCCGGACACGCTATCACGACGTTTATTTGACGCTGTTCTGAGATTGTACGTCGCAGGTAAACGTACTGATGCGGACATTCGTGCTATAGGTCAGTCTGTCGGTTATTCGACTGAGGTTATCGAATCTGAGTTAAAGATTGCGCAGTTACAACGCGAAATTAAAAACAAAGTTGACGACGCGGAGAGTGTTGGACTGACGGTTAGCGCATTAAAGCGCGAAATCATCAATACGCTAGAGACACTATATGAGAGAGGTCAACGCGACATCAACCAGGTTGAGCAGCAATTGCGTGACCTCGGTTTGGACGGTCAACCCTTGGCGCTTGAGATGCAAGTCATGACCTTAAAGCGCGAATTGTACTACAAGCCGCCTGCTTATGAAAAAGCGCGCGAATTATCGACGAACAGCATTCTTGACGCGTACAGCGCACATTTGATCAATGAGCAAGATGCCATCGCGCGGTTAAAAGCACTTGGTTTGTCTGATAACAGCGCATCACTTCAATTGTCGACGCGTCAGTTTGACGATGCACTGTCTATTCGAAAGCAAATACTGAAAGCGATTGAAGACGCGTTCAAACAGGGAGACATCACGGAAGACGCAGCGAGTCAAACAATGGTTCAGTACGGTTACTCGCTGAATGAGGTCAACCAGCATCTGACCCTGTGGACACTGCAAAAGTCATTGCAACATAAGCGGTTTACTGAGGCGCAACTCGCCGGATTCTTGAAACGTGGAATCATATCAATTGAGGAATACGCGGCTCAACTTGCCGCGATGGGGTACAATCAGAAACAAATCGAATGGCTTGTTAAAAGCCGAGGAGGTTAACAATGCCCGACTTGAAAGAAATAAATAAGACTTTGGACAAGTTGACCAAAGTCTCACAAGAGGTTCAGACAAAGATTGAACGCGACAAAGCCGTCGTCGCGGCGGTTCAAAATTCCGAGAAAATCAGGGGAGAAACGCGTCCGTCGTCTCCGACGACGCCCTTTTCGTAAATACGTCTCAAATGTTTTTCTGCGTACGATAGTTTAACCGTCGACAGATGATTGCTCTTCAGTGTTTCCCTGAATGTCGCAAAGTGCAACTGTCGATAATGACCTGCCCCTAACTTTTCTGCTTTAAGCGAGACACCTTTGACGTGCTCTCGCTCACCAAACACATAATCCTTTGCTCCGCGAATCTCAATCATGTTCGATTGAGATTCTATTTTTAATTTCCCCAACGTGTAATTGTCTATCTCATCAACCAGATTGAGAAAACCAATTTCATCGACAATGAGCGAGTCCGTATCACAGTAGAACACGTGTTCTAGACCCGCTTGACGCATCAACTGCCACAGTTTCATTCGACCATAAGCAGTGACTGCCCCAGCAATCGCTGTAAAGGCGTTATACGACTCACCTTCGCGTTTCAACAAATAACCGCGCCCGTCCCAAATTATGATGTTCGATAGTTTGCCGCGTGTATCCAGATAATCGGCTACACCCCAGGTCACCGGCAAATTATGCTTGATCTCAATCGTCCGATGCCCCATCTGTCCAAATTTTCCGTACAGCGAATTGAGCATCAACTTCGCAAACAGTCTAAATGCACTTTGACCGTTCTCTGAATATCTGTTTTTCAAGTCGTGGAAAAAGTCAACATAGTCTTTGAACAGATTGGATTGATCGTAGAACGAACATTCTTCAATTGAACACACCAGATTATTCTGAAGTGCGTAAACTAACTCTGCGTGATGTAGTGTCGTTGTATATCGTCCGACAGCAAATATCAATTTCGATTTGCGCCGCGACGGAAACGCATTGACGCCCGTATTCAATTTTACTCTCGCGATGACATAGTAACCTCTTTTAATTAATTCAATCACGCCGCCTACTGAAATATTTTTTCTGTATCCGCGCAGTCGATGCGGATAAGTGTGGTAACGCATCACGTAGGGATACAACGAATTGACGTCTAGCAGTACGTAGTGCCCTTGCTTTTGACCCTGGTAGAAAATCTCGCATCGACCGCCATAATACCCGTCACGCTCAAGTGCTGTGGCGCGTTCGTTGTCGTGAATATAAATCTTCGTGTGCATGAATCGATGTCGATACGCGTTGAATGCCATCGACCCGACCGTCGTTGCAAAGACACCTAGATTATTCGACCTAACAAAGTCGATCAGGTAGCGCCAAAACGCTACCAGAATGTCACAGTCACGTTCGCAGTACGTTACCCAGTCGTCATTAACCATATCCGTATCCGGCATCTCCAACTTTTCTATCCCCAACGATTTACCCAACTCTGCCAGCGCGACGGGTGCGTAATTCATCGTATCGATGAACACGAGAGACTGATCGCCGCGCCGTGCTTTCGCTATAAATTTGACTCCGTCGAAAATTGGCAGTCGCATCGTCCAACCACGACGTTTCAACTGCCGAATGCTGTCCAGCACAATAAAATCAAATGACCAGTTATGCGCCGACAAAACAAGACGCGTCTTAGGTAACGACTTTGATTCTACGAAATCCCAAAACGCGTCCGATGTTGTACCGACCCATTTTTCAATGTGATTGTTATCCGTCCTGACGTACTTCGCAACAAACAGCGTCAAGTGCTGTTCGTCATTCGCATCAGAACGCGTCTCTGTATCGACACAGATTAAATGACGCGGCAATTCAGTCGTACGATTGTGTTTAAGAATGTGCGCTTTGCGAATCATATCAATCCTCTAGTAATTCTTGTACAAATCGATGTACTTGACGCTTGTCACGTCTTCTGACGAAATTCCGTAGTTTTCTTCGATATATGATCTAATTTCGCTCTCCAGTTCGTCCGGTGATTTGTAGTCGTCAAATGAGTAAATCATATAATGTGATTTCCAACCACCCGCCGGCGTCTTTACGTTATACCGCGCCGTCGTCCAGAATCTGCCCTCGGTATTCAATTTTTGCTGTCGCAGTTCTGAAATTCTGAATCGTCCTGTGTCTAACCAGTGCGAAATCTCATCATCAGTTGCTTTAAAATGACCGTACAAGCGACTAGCATAATCGGTGAATCTGTCGCGCTCAACACCAATTCCGGCGTCCGTGAGCGTGTTGTACAGTCTGTTGACTGTCGCTCCCACGTCGTACGCTTTTCGAATTATACCGCGTAGACCGCCTAACCGCGTGATTTGACCTGTTGGTAGCCCGGGCAACAGTGAGCCGAAACCGATAGGCATAATATCACCTAACCTGTCTATAGATTATCGCGCAATTGTTCAATCAGTTTATCCAATTCGACGTTTAACTCTCGCGCCAGGTCAAACCGATCTGCCCAATCCGTCTTTCCGTTGACCCTGTACTCCTGCGACAATAGTTGCAAGTGATATTCTATCCAAGCCGTGTGTGTCCTGCATTCGTTCAACTTACGTCGAGCCATTTTTCTATTCATACACACCCCAAAGAAAACGACGCGCAGGCGGTTTGTGACATCAAACTGCCTGCGCGTCTTTTATTCAATTGTCGTCCATGTTAAGCAGACTACGTAGCTCATCTGTGTCCATACTCTTCAATGCTTTAAGCACTAAGTGTATCAACTCGCGTTGTGTGACACCCAGTTGAGCCGCCACTGTACGAATCACAGTATAATCCGCATCGTCTACGTAGTCAACTTTCAAGTATTTACGACTTTTTCGATCGCCCAACGCGTCCGACCCCCTTTCGTTTTTTCCTTCACAAATCTGGCGGTAATGGGCAGCGCACCCGCCTTCTGCGCTTTTTTCAACGCCGCGACGACGGCGGTCGCAAAGGTGACATACTCATTATCGTCGCCTTCGATGTTAAAGCGCGCATACTCGCCGTAAAATTCGCTTTCATCGATCATCACGCTGTCGATGACGACTTGCTTTCCTTCGATGTCCGCTAGCGTGTTTCGATTGGACCGAGAATCGAAATCTGCCAAGTCTTTCATTTTAATTCCCCTTTCGCTTTTTGAATCTCGTACTGCACGACAAAACTGTCCCACCAGTCATAGTTATTTTCTTTTTCCTGTATCACCCCCTTTGCTTGAGTCGGATATAATTGATTGAGGCAGTCCTGGCACAGGTAAAGGCACACCCGTTCATCGGAAAACTCATGAACAGGCGTGCCGCACCTCTGGCAGTTGAACCTATGCCACGACGGTTTCAGTCGCGGTTTTTTGATTTCGCGGAATCGATGTGAATCCACCTGGCGCACTGCTCGCACTTGCCCCATAAGCCGTCCCACCTTTTCATCATGTCTAATTGCGTAAACATTCCGCAACTTGGACACCTGATTGTAAACGACTTGCCTAATTCGACCTGCTGTCTGTCACGCCATTTGATGCCCATAACCACCTGTCCTTACACCGTTAAATACATAACGCGGTACGACCTAATTTATTTTCCTATCGATCTGACTAAGGCGATTGTCATTGACGACCCTAGCCAGTTTATCAATCACCGATGACGGCGCGCAGCGTTCGTGATAGGATACCAGTATCCCGCTAAGACCCTCATCAATGGACTCGACAACGACCACCTTGTCCTTTTTGTGATAACCTTTGTGACACGACATACATTTCATGTTACCGAGCAATGATTTGCCCATATACACAATTATAGCTGTTCTCACCTTGATCATTTCTTTTCCCCTTTCCTTTTGTTATCTCGAATCAACTCGACCACCGCAGCACCGGACTGGTTGCGCAACCCGGACAAGAGATCCCAGATCATATTGTGGTACTTTTCCTCTTCGGCGGATAGGTAACCATACTTGATCAGACTCTGTTGATAATCTGACCACGCAGTTACCAAATCATCCACGTACTTTTCTATCGCTAGCGCCCGTGTCTCTTTCATTTTGTCCTCTCTTTCATAGATGTTTTACTAACTCGCGAAGTTGCTTTTCATC
>Ga0272448_1008952_pt1 | contig 10303 bp, 4 predicted proteins | sample YNPCB0191_FD_202220 | JGI IMG/M metagenome (GOLD analysis project Ga0272448, IMG submission 202220) | Hot spring sediment microbial communities from Yellowstone National Park, WY, United States - YNP-CB-019-1 | ecosystem: Environmental > Aquatic > Thermal springs > Hot (42-90C) > Sediment... | reverse complement strand
CGTTCGAGGCGACACAGCATCCCGAACTCCATCCAGCACCGTCACCAAGCGGTCGTTGCTGCCCGAGTAGTCGCCGAGTCGGGCCACGTCCGCATTCGGCCCGATCACCGCGATTGAACTCAAACTACTGTCGAGCGGAAGCAGATCACCGTCATTCTTGAGCAGTATGATCGACTCCTGCGCGGCCTTCCTCGCAAGCGCGCGATGCTCCGGGCAGTTGCGAACGGCGCGAGCATGGTCGATGTCGCAGTAAGGATTCTCGAACAGCCCCAGCAGGAACTTTGCTCTCAGGACGCGGCGCACCGCCGTGTCTATCGTCGAAATGGAGACCTGCCCCGCCTGCACCAGTTCAAGCAATCGCCGCCCGAAGCACACCGGCTGGGGCGCTTCGACGTCCATGCCGGCCTCAATCGCCTGGCGGCCAGCTTCCTGCAGTGAGCCGGCAGTCTTGTGGAACGTGTGGAGCATGTCGATGGCTTCCCAGTCGGAATAGGTGTAGCCCTCGAAGCCCCATTCCTCGCGCAGGATCTTCGTAAGAAGCCACTTGGATGCCGCGCAGGGGATGCCGTCGAGTTCGTGATAGGCAGGCATAATGGCCATCGCGCCCGCCTCGCGGACGGCAGCCTCGAACGCGGGCAGGTAGGTGTCCCTGATCTCCCGTTCGCCCGCATGGACAGGCCCGAGATTGATCCCGCCTTCCGGACTGCCGTGGGCGGCGAAGTGCTTGGGCATCGCCGCGCAATGCTCGGAATCAATCGTCGGCCCCGGTCCCTGCAGCGCTTTGATGTAAGCGACCCCCATTCGGGCCGACAGATACGGATCCTCGCCGTAGGTCTCCTGGACACGTCCCCATCGAGGCTCTCGCGCCAGGTCGAGCACAGGGGATAGTATCTGCGCCACACCTGCCGATCTTGCCTCCTTCGCGATCACCGAGGCCACTCGCCCAATTAGTTCCGTATCGAACGAGCTTGCGAGGGCAATCGCATGAGGAAATACCGTCGCGCCGGTAGAGAGATGGCCATGAACGCCCTCGCCGGTCAGGATTGCGGGGATGCCCAGCCGGGTCTTTTCCAATAGGTAGCGCTGCGCGGCGTTCGACGCGGCCATTTGCTGCAGCGTGTTGCGATTCACGCCCCACTGGAAGCTGTGCAGCAATCCTATGCCCAGGTCTTCGACGGCTTTTGCCATCTTGGCTTCGGAGAACTCTCCGCCGTCGGTGACTCTATCGAGATAGCTCGACGCAAGCTGCGCCACCTTCTCCTCAACGGTCATCCGCGAGATAAGGTCCTCGATTCTATGTTGGATTGGTTGTGTGGGGTCCTTGTATACCAACGCTGCCTCCTCATTTTATGAGAGTATCTCCACCGCCTTTGCGGCAATGCACTCCGCTGTGAGTCTGAACAATTTCATGAGTTCCCACGGCTGCCCTGACTCGCCGAATGTGTCGGCAACGCCGATCTGTGCAATGCGCAGCGGTTTCTCGTGGCGCGTTCGCGCGGCGGCGACACCCGCTATGATATTGCCGAACCCGCCCACCTGGTGCTCCTCGGCGGTGATGATCGTTCCGATCTGCTCGGCAGCGGCGAGAACCGCGGTTCTGTCGAGCGGTTTGACCGTGTGCATATTGATGACTCGAGTCTCGATATCGCGTTCGCGCTTGAGAATCCACGCAGCGCGCATGGCCTCTGCAACCATCGGCCCACAGGCTATGATTGCCAAGGTTTCGCCTTCATTCTTGTACTGGGTCGACAGGGTGTGCTCGAACGCGTCGGCGAACTTTGGTTTTTCACGGCGGAAACGTATAACGTTCGCGGTGCCGAACTTATACGGAGTTGTACTCGTGCTCACTACCGGCGTAGCCTCGCGAGCGTAGCGTATATACGCCGGCCCGAGCACTTCGAGCACTATCGCCTCCGTGCCGCGCTCGGTCTCGACGCTGTCGCACGGAACTTCCAGATGCATATTCGGCAGCACATACATCAGCGCTATTTCTTCGAGCGACTGGTGCGTTGCCCCATCCTGGCCGACCGAAATCCCGCCGTGCGCGCCGGCGATCTTGACGTTGAGATTAGCATAGCAAATCGTGGTGCGAATCTGGTCCCACGGCCGCCCCGCGGCGAACACGCCATAGGTCCCGGTGATCGGAATCTTGCCGTTGAGCGCGAGTCCGGCCGCGACCTGCATCATGTTCTGTTCGGCGATTCCCACGCTGAAGACGCGGTCGAGCCGTTCGGGATGCTCGGCCTCGAACTCCGTGATGCAGATTGACTTGGAGATGTCCGCGTGCAGGGTGCAGATGCGCTCATCATCGCCGATGCGCTTCAGCGCGCGGCCGAAGCCCATCCGCGTCGGGTCCATGCTGACCTTCATGTCATCGCCGTCGTTCCACCAGTACGACGCCCTATGTAGAGGCGGGATTTCAAATCCCGCCCCAACATAGGCTTGCAGATGCCTCGAATCGATCTCGGCCTCCATCTCCTTCGCCCACTTCTCGGCGGCCGCGAGAAGCCTGTCGACCTTTTCCTTCGGAAGCGCGGGCGAGCCAATGTCCGCAAGCGCGGCATCGAGCTGCTCGCGGCTCTTGGTCGCCACGCCGTGCCAACCCGGCTGATCCTCCATAAACGACACGCCCTTGCCTTTGCGCGTTCTGCCGACGATGACTGTCGGCTTGCCTCTTGTGGCGCGGGCTTCGGCGAGCGCACCGAGTATCTGGTTCATGTCATGGCCGTCGATTTCGATGGCGTGCCAGCCGAACGCGCGGTACTTCTCCGCCAGCGGATCGATGTTCATCACGTCTGCGACGCGGCCGTCGATCTGCAGACCGTTCTTGTCAACGAACGCGCAGAGGTTATCGAGCTTGAAGTGAGACGCGCTCATCGCTGCTTCCCAGATGCTGCCTTCCTGTTGTTCGCCGTCGCCCATCACGACGTAGACCCGCGCGTCGCAGCCGTCGAGCTTGAGTGCGAGTGCTTCGCCGACCCCGATTCCCAGACCCTGTCCCAGCGAGCCGGTGCTGACTTCCACTCCTGCGAGCTTCAGGCAGTGCGGGTGACCCTGGAACGGGCTGCCGCATTTGCGCAGGGTAACGACGTCCTCCATGTCGTAGAAACCGGCTGCCGCAAGACCCACATAGAGCGCCGGCGCCTTGTGTCCGCCGGAGTAGATGACCCTGTCGCGGCACGGCCACTTCGGGTCGCGCGGATCGAGGTTTAACTCGTGCAGGAATAGAGCGGCGGTGTAGTCCATCACGGAGAGGCTTCCGCCGGGGTGGCCGGTTCCGGCTGCGTGGATCGCTGCAAGAGCATAGGCCCGCATATCGCGAGCGGCTGATACGAGTTCGTCGACCGACGGCTTCGTCCTGCCGATAGGCGCCAAAATGAGTTCCTCCGGTTCGTCCCCCCGGGCTAGTATAGCCTGCAGTGCAGTCATGGTCAAGTCTGAGGCAAATCCGCAACAGCCTTGATGAAAACCAGACTGCCGTGGACCGTCGTTGCGAGATCGGAGACCGACGTATCTGCTTTTTCTGCTACGCTCAAAAGCAGATTCCCCGCATCCGTTCGGAATGACGTGCGCACACACCCGTCATTATTGTTTCTGAGCACCTACGCACGTGCGTCGTTGGCGGGGGATGGCGGGAGTCCAAGGGTGAACCGGTAATTTTACCGGTTTTTGCCGAGATTGCGGATGTGAAGTTATGGCTGATTGACGGGCTGTAGATCGTATGGTATATTCCAGACAGGGGGATGCCCAGCCTGTTTGGCATACAGCTATGCGGCTTGCGCCCTGCGGTTATCCCCTATCTATCCTGTCTCGTGCCACGGTTTGCGGGGGGACTAAGAGATGAGTAGTAGCAGTACGGTAACTCGATTCTTCGTGGCGGCTGCCGTGATATGTATGGCAGCCCTGGCAACGGCGGCCAATTGCGATACGGTCGCCGTGCGGTTTTTTTCGGACGGGTCGCTTGTCCTGGCGCAGCGCGCGGTTCCTGCCGGAATGGCGCCTGCCGAGGCGGCCGTTCGAGCACTCGTTGCCGGTCCGACTCAAGATGAAGCGGCTCGAGGGCTGAGTTCCATGATCCCTGCGGGGACGTCGGTTGTGCAACTTGCCATCAACGCGGACTCGGCTGAGATCGACCTCTCGCCTGAGGTTCTTTCAGGTCTCGATGAGGCGGCTTTGGCAGGCATATTCGACCAGTTCAAGTCCACGCTGGGCGATTTCCCGTTAATTACGTCGGTCAGACTGACATGCGGCGGGCAGCCGCTTGCGAGCTACCTGCCGGCAGCGCCGCAGGTCGGTCAGCCCGCGTCACTCGAGCCGAGGGTATCGGGCGTGGGCTTGTCGGGCAAGAAAATCTGCGTCGGACCTTCGCACGGCAGGTTCTGGAACGGCAGCGGCTGGTATTGGCAGCGCAGCGATCCTTGTGGATTCGGAGAGGCGGTTCTGGAAGATACAAACAGCATACGGCTGGTGCAGTATCTTAAGCAGTATCTGGTTCAGGATGGCGCGATTTTCACGTCTCCTCGCCAACTCGACGAGAGCGACTGCTGCAATTCGGACACCGGCCTGGCCTGGTGGAAGATGTGCGCCCAGACCTGGCTTCATCACATCGGCGCGCCATGCTCCGTGTGGGCGAGCTATTCGGGCAACTGCGGCGCCGATACGGCCGTCAGCCGCAGCAGCGACGACATCCGCGCGCGGCCCCTCTACGCCGACAGCCAGAGCGCCGACATCTACATCGCCCACCATACCAACGCGGGCGGCGACGGGACTGCGACGGGCACGGAGACATATCGCGACACTGCGATGGAGCACCCGGAATACGAGACCGCCAGCTACAATCTCGCCACGGCGGTCCAGAATGCGGTCGTGTCAACGATCCGGAGCACGTTCCCCGAGGAACCGAGCTGGGCAAACCGCGGCGTTAAGGACTCCGCAGGCGGTTTCGGTGAGATCAGAATACCGAGCCGTCCGGCTATTCTTATCGAACTTGCCTTTCACGACGACTGCTCGCGGGACGCGTTGTATCTGAAAGACGACTTCTTCCGCTCCGTCGCCGAATGGGGGATCTACAAAGGCATTTGCGACTACTTCGGAAACACGCCGACGTGGGACAAGTATTCCGACGAATACGTATCGGATACGATTCCGACGACGATGCTTGTCGGCGAGACCCGCAATGTTTCGGTGACGTTGCGCAACCGGGGGGTGTGCTGGCAGTCGTCCAGAGGCTTCAAGCTGGGAGCCGTTGGGGACAGCGACCCCTTCACCAGCACGACGCGCGTCAACGTGTCCGGCACGATCAAACCGGGCAGCACGTATACGTTCAACTTCACCCTGACTGCTCCGGCCACGCCGGGCAGCTACGTGACCGACTGGCGAATGCTGCGCGAAGGCTACGCCTGGTTCGGCGCGACCGTCAGCAAGACCATCAACGTCATGCCGAACAACGACGGTGAGGCTCCGACCGTGCCGACCAACCTGCACGTTACGGCAGTCACTACCAACAGCATCTCGCTGGCATGGACCGCGTCCACGGACAATTACGGCGTGCTGGGCTACCGCGTGTTCCGCAACGGCGTGCAGGTCGGGACCACGGCAACTACGAGTTACACGGACACGGGGCTTGCCGACAACACCACTTACACCTATCAGGTTGACGCTTACGACAGCGTGCCGAACTACTCGCCCAAGAGCGCGCCTGTCTCCGCGACCACCGTCGCCATCATATTCCAGGACGGCTTCGCCAACCTCGACAACTGGACGCTCGACAGCGGCGTGAGCGGAAACGTGATGCCCACGTATTCGACGGCGCAGAACCACGGCTCCATTTCGGGTGCGGGTTCGGCTTACTTGCCGCTCGGCGCGCCGCACTTCGTCTATCACGACATCTCCTCGTCGCTGACTTCAGGCGGCTACAAGACGGGTACTCTGAGCGGCTGGATGTATGACGTATCCGGCGCGGTTGCCGGTCTCAGGATCGCTTTGCGGGCCTATCTCTACGATTCGTCCGGGAGCTGGAAGACCATATACTGGATCGGCGCCTATAACGGCAACCCACCCAACATCGCCACGCACTACATCGGGGCGACCTACAGCGGAGGCTGGACCTACTACGATCTGGGCAGCCGCTCGGTCGGGTGGCACAAGCTGGCCATGGAAATACTGCCCTACACCGGGTCAAACGACCTCAAGTTCTACGTCGACGATGTTCTGCAGGCTACCGTATCGCAGCCTTCGCTTGCGGCAAACGCGTGTATCAGGCGGATATACTTGGGCTACAACTACAACGTCAATCAGGATACATACTGGGATGACATAATGTTCCAGTCCCAGGCTCCTGCGGCGCCGTCGAATGTCGTCGGAACCGCTCTTTCGGCAACGTCGATCAGATGGACCTACACCGATAACGCCAACAACGAGATCGGCTATAGACTCTACGACGGCGCTACTAAAGTCCGTGAGATCGAAACGCCGAATACGACCACAATAGACGAAACCAGCCTGCAGCCGAACACGAACTACACGAGAACCGTCAAGGCATACGCAGGCATCCTTGAGAGCTTGGGCGCGTCTGCAAGTGCGACTACGCTGTCGGCTCCGCCGACGTTGTCCAACGTCATCTGCGACAAGCCCGTCGGTGTACAGCAGACGACAAACGACTTCACGTTCACTGCGGTCGGCGGATTTGGGCCAGGGACCGTCGATCACTATCTGGTTGCATGGGACCAGCAGCCGACGCATACCTGGACCGGCGCGGAACCCGAATGGTCGAGCGGCAATCTGGTGCGTTACGCCACGGCGAGCCCGCAGGGATGGTACTTGCATGTCAAAGGCTACAACTCGGCTTCGATCGAGAACGGGACGTTGGACATAGGGCCGTTCTACTACGGTGTTCCGGGCCCGGACGTGACCAGCGTTACGGACGACGGCGACTGGACCGCCTCCACCACCGAACTGCACGCCGCATGGTCGGCAACTCCGGTCGGTCACGAGATCGGCGGTTATGAGGTTGCCATCGGCACCACTCCGTTGGGCACGCAGATCTTGGACTGGACTGACGTAGGGGCGGAAACCGAGGCGACCATCGAATGGCTCAACCTCACCGAAGGACCGACCTACTATATTAGCGTCAGAGCTACCGACGTTCTCGGCAACACCGGCAATCCGGCCTCCAGCGACGGAATCCGAGTCGCACCGCTTGCGGCGAAGATATCCGATGCAAAGGTGCTGGACGCGGGCGCGCCGTGCAGGTTGCTCGGTAAGGCGGTCGTGGGCGTGTTCGACGGACGAGTCTACGTTGAGGAAATGGATCGGTCGTGCGCAATCGCGGTGGTCACCAGCGCGTCGCCTGTGCCGGGTGACAAGCTCGACATTGCGGGTGTGCTGTCCGGTACATCCCAGGAGCGATCGATTCTGGCGAACTACACCAAGAACGTCGGCTCGGGTGCGGTCATTGAGCCGGTGTTCATGGTTGTCGGCAGAGTCGGCGGATCGGCGTTTGGACCCGCTCCCGGGGCCGTTGGCGGAGTCGGACTCAACAACGCCGGACTGCTCGTGTGTGTGAGCGGACTGACTAGTGGGCGAAACCCGGCGACAGGAGAGTTTACCGTGAGCGACGGAAGCGGATCGATCAAGGTTGTAGCTCCGGGCGTCACGCCTCCCGCCGACGGTGTGTTCGTGCGCGTGGTGGGCGTGGCAAGGCTGGATTCGGCCCTCGCGCCGTTCATTTCGCGCAGACTCGACATCGACATCCGGCAGTTCTAGCAGACTGCGGTAAAGCTTGGGATCGGGCGGAAGCACGCCGATCCCCAACAGTGGAACACAGACGGACACGGACCGGACGGATGGGCACTGAGGAAGCTTCCGATTGGCAGCGACCGATGGCTGGAGTGGCGGAGTCCAAGCCAGGTTCATCCGTGGAACTCGGTGTAATCCGTGTCCGTCCGTGTCTCGTCAGGCAGAATGGAGCTGTAAAGCCGGGAGGGTAGGGGATTGCTATCACGGATTGCCGCTCTGACAGCGGTTGTGCTGACCGGTACCGCTGCGGCATCGAGCAGCGGCCCGATCGTCATCGGCTCGCGACTGCAGCTTTTCACGGACGACTATCTTATCGACTCGCTGCGCGGTGTCGAGCTCCGGATCAACCATCCCACGCCGCGCGAGATCGCGATGGTCTTCGACGCGCCCTGGGAGGGCGACACGTCCGCCTACGTGACTGTGCTGAACGACGCCGACCGGTATCGGATGTATTATCGGGGGTCGAGCGAATCTGCTGGGCCTGCTCATCCCGAATTCACCTGTATGGCCGAGAGCGTTGACGGCATCGTGTGGACGCGCCCGAAGCTCGGCCTGTTCGACTTTGGAGGCTCCAAGGATAACAACATCGTGTGGACCGGCTCGGCCCATTGCTTCACGCCGTTTCTTGATTCCAATCCCGACGCAGCCGAATCCGAGCGATACAAGGCGCTGGTGACGATGCGGCCGGGCGGCGATCCGAAGGCGAAGGTGGCTCTGTTTGCGTTGATCTCCGCCGACGGCATCCATTGGAAGCGGATGCGCGATGAGCCGATCATTACCGACGGCGCGTTCGACTCACAAAACCTGGCGTTTTGGGACACGGTCCGCGGCGAGTACGTCTGCTACTATCGCGATTTCAAGGACGGCGTCCGGATAATCAAGCGGGCGACATCGAAGGATTTCCGCACATGGAGCGCCGGGCAGGAGATTACCTACACGGGAGCCCCGCCCGAGCATCTTTACACAAACGCAATCACACCGTATACCCGCGAGCCGGGCATCTACCTCGGTTTCCCCAAGCGGTTCGTGCCTGAGCGCAAGGCAGTGCCCGAACACAACGACGTCGGCGTCTCCGACGGCGTGTTTATGTCCAGCCGGGATGGGCTGCGTTTCCACCTATGGAACGAGGCATTCATCAGACCGGGTTTGGATCGTGAGAACTGGACCGACCGCAACATAATGACGGCGTGGGGACTGCTCGAACTCACGCCCGGCGAGATCACACTCTACTATTCCCAGCACTACCGCCACCCCACCAACAGGCTCATGCGTGCGACCATTCGCACCGATGGTTTCTGCTCCCTGCACGCGGGGGGTGAGCGCGGTGAGGTCGTTACGAAACCGCTCGTGTTTTCCGGCAAGGAGCTGGTCGTTAACTACGCGACTTCGGCCATTGGCGGGATCAGGGTCGCCATTGAGGAAGCTGGGGAAGGCCCCGACACGAAAAGCGAGCGCCGAACCATCAACGGTTTCGCGCTCCAAGACTGCCCGGTTATCTATGGCGACGAGACCGAGCGCGTCGTTCGATGGAACTCCGGCGGCGGCGTATCTTCGCTTGCCGGCAAACCTGTGAGGCTGCGGTTCGAAATGCTGGACGCAGACCTGTATTCGATCAGGTTCAGGTGAGTGTGTGCGCCGCATAGCGCGAGCGCAGCCGGCGATGCGTCCAGCTCCTCGATGTTAGCGGCGCGAGGCCGTGCTTGCCCATTAGAGTGTGGGCGGCGGTTTCCCAGTCGATGCTGCACTTGACGTATTTGCGCGACCACACAGGCTCGGTGGATGCCGTAAGCGGCTTGACGATCCACATCATCAGGCAATATGCGGCTGTCATGGCGGCCAGCATAGCCAGCGCGGATGCCTCGGGGTCGGCGAGCGGACCGGTCCGGATCGGTTCCAGATACGCGCTCACGCCGGCCGGGTTGAAGCTCGTCGAACTCGGCGACAGCGCCAACCTCAGCTTCCCATCTGCCGCAACGCACTCCGCCGCCCGCTCGATCGCGCCAATATACGCACGCGCCTTCACCGCGCAGTCTACGTCGGGGGCGGTCTCGATCAGATAAGATGCATAGCCCAGCAGTGCGTATCTACGATGGAGCAGCCGGTTGTCGCAGTCGGTTCCGTCAGCGATGAATGCAAGCCCAGCCGCGTGTGCGATCCTTTTTGCGACGATTCGCATGGCGCGCTCCCGATCTGCTTCGCCGCAGTGCGGCTGTTCGACGCTGTTTGGCGGGCCGGCGCATGGGCCGGTCCATTCGTGCGCGTCGATGATCAAGTGCGGCCGCCACGCTTTGATGATCGAGTGTATATACTGCGCCTCACGCGTGCGGCGGTCGAACCAATCGCGGTTGATATCGGTTCCGGACGCGTTCGCTCGCGTGTGTGCTGCAATGCCGTCCGGGTTGGCCATGGGCACTACTATGATCAAGCATCGTCGGAGCAGATCGTCGCGAAACCCCGAGCTCAGTCGGCGACTCAAAGTCAGCACGGATTTGACTGGGTTGTACTC
>Ga0272448_1008951_pt1 | contig 10306 bp, 8 predicted proteins | sample YNPCB0191_FD_202220 | JGI IMG/M metagenome (GOLD analysis project Ga0272448, IMG submission 202220) | Hot spring sediment microbial communities from Yellowstone National Park, WY, United States - YNP-CB-019-1 | ecosystem: Environmental > Aquatic > Thermal springs > Hot (42-90C) > Sediment... | reverse complement strand
AGCCGCAGGAACGATGCGCTCCACAAGCCAACGGTCTACGTCCGCCCCGCCCAACGGCAGCATCAGCTTGGCGAGGATGTCAGCGGCGCCGGTCTCGGCGGCCTGTGGACCCAGCCTGAGGGCGGCCATGTTGAGCGTTCCACCGCCGAAATCCAGCACCAGCAGGACCTCATCGCGCGCGACGTTGACCCCGTACCCCAGCGCCGCCGCGATCGGTTCGTCCAGCGAGCGGAACCGGCGGACGCCCAGCCCACGCGCTAGCGCCTGGAGCTCGGCCCTGTACGGCTCGTAATAGCCGACGGGCGCTGGCATGGTGAGGTCCATCACGGGCGCCGGGTGCTGGACCGCTGCCGCCTCCAACAGGTGTCGAATGAACAGGCGGGTGACCTCACGCACCGATAGGTCGCCGGAATCGAGGCGCACTGCGGGTCGGTGCGGCTCGCATGCGAGGAATCGCTTGAACTCCAGAGCTAGGTTGGCTGCCGTGCCGTCGGGGTTCTGGTCGAGGGCATCCTGGCCCACGCACACCTGGCGCACGCGGCGCCGGCCGAGAAGCCACGGCCGTGCGCTTTCCCACGCGCAGACGGCCGATGGCACCACCAACTGGTTCGGGACGGGCTGCTCTCTGGAGAGGCCGGGAAGGTGCAGCACGCGGACGCCATCCTCGTCGGCCACCGCCACAACCGTGTTGGTGGTACCAAGGTCCACCGCCCAGAGAGCTGCCATTGGGTCACCTGTTCAGATGCTAGCGCTGCGCCCATATGGCGGCTCGCACGCCTGCCCGCCGCAGGCCGCCAGTCCAACCCTCCTCAGCTGGCGCCGAGGGGGCAATGTGCGAGCCGTCATAAGCCAAGTACCAGTTCGACCGAGCGATGGGCCGTCCTCTTCGGTGGAGCGCCATCTCCCAATGGCACGCTCCGTCCTGGCTGCAGGTGTATGCGCGCCAAGGTAAGCCGGGCGGGCCGCCCGTGGCTCCCCTCCCAGGGCGCGAGCTTGGGGAGAGGGGGAGCCTCCGGCGTCCCAGTAGCTTACACAACCGACCACACCTCACACGCTCCTCCCAGCTCCCCTCTCCCCGTAAGTGGGAGAGGGGTGGCGAAGCCGGGGTGAGGGGAACCACAAGGCTTGCCTAACGACCTCTTCGATCATGCAAGGGAGCCGGGGTGAGGGCAACTACCCCCAACCCTATGTTGTCTGCCACGGATTGAGGCAACCAGCAGCGCACTTCCCCTCACCCCCCGGCCCCCTCTCCCACGGCGCAAGCTTAGGGAGAGGGGGAGCCTCCGGCGTCCCAGTAGCTTACACAACCGACCACAGCCTCATACCCTCCTCCCAGCTCCCCTCTCCCCGCAGGTGGGAGAGGGGTGGCGAACCCGGGGTGAGGGGAACCACAAGGCTTGCCTAACGACCTCTTCGATCATGCAAGGGAGCCGGGGTGAGGGCAACCCCCTGCCCTAACCGCCTCTAGCATTACACGAGGAGCCGGGGTGAGGGGAACTCTCTGCGCTCAGCTGCACGCCAGCGCTGAGGGCAACCGAACGAGAACCTTGCGCTGGCGCGTGCGAGGATCTGGGATAGGAGCCCGCGCAACAGCCTCACCATGGAATGCATCACCGCCGTCCGTAAGCTATCACCCGCCCCGGCGCGTCTTGACCGGCCCCCCACCGCCTTGTATCATTGGCTCGGCTCGGACAAGCGGATCGAGCCACGCCACTATGGCGTACCGGCATAGCAACAGCATGAGTGGTGCCGGCGAACCGCGCCGCGCCCACGCAACCAAGGAGCCTCAATGGCCGTCTCGAAGAGATACCCTCAAGCGCCCTCTGCCAGCCGTTCGTGGCTTACCCCGTGGAACGTCGCCATCATGGCCCTCCTGTGCTTCATGGCGGGCATGCTAGTGGGCGCCAACTTCCTCTCAACCAAGCATGCTACCACCCAGACTGCAGCTAGCACGCCCAACCTACCGCCAGGCCATCCACCCATCGATGTTGCCAACCGCGAGATGGGCATGGCCGCCCCGACCGACCAGCAGGTGGCAAACCCTCACGAAGGAGCCGACCCAAGCTACGACGACCCGAAGGTGCGGGCAGAGATCGAGAACGCCAACAGCTTCAGCTCACTGGTGGCCATCGGCAACCGCGAGTTCGATGCAACGCCGCGGCACTCTGCCCTCGCGGCAGCCGCCTATGAGAAGGCGCTCAAGCTGCAGCCAAACGATGCGAACGTCACTACCGACCTCGGGACCGTATACCGCGACCTGGGCCGGTACGACGACGCCCTAGCAGCCTTCCGCAAGGCGGCAGCCATCTCCCCCACGCACGCAACTAGCCGCTACAACGAGGGCGTGGTGCTGCGCTACGATAAGCACGACCTGCGCGGCGCCATCGCTGCCTGGGAGGAGTACCTGAAACTGGCGCCAACCGGGCCCCAAGCAGATCAGGTGCGCAAGGATATCGAGGAGATGCGCGCCGAGCTGAAGTCACGGTGACAACGGCGCCGCATGGCGCGCTCGTCGGGAGGAGCTGCTGCCAGTGCAGTTGCTAACCCATGTGACCAGTCTGCGCAGTTCCGTGGACCCAAAGCCGTCATACGCGTCAGGGTAGGCTTAGGATGCCGTGCGTGTCCCCCCTCAGCGTAGCGTCGCCATCCCGCCCCGCCGAGAGGGACGCCCGGCGGCATCGCGTTAGCCGCAGATCAGCGCGAGAGTGGGCTTCCTCCATCCCCAAGCCTGCGCAGCCGCAGAGGGGGCTGGTAGCGAGGCCAGCCACTCACCAACGTCATCTTGGTGCACCTACCCAAAGCGCTCGCGCGCTTGCACCAGGGGCTCTGACCCGGAGCGCCCGCGCGGATCGCGGAGCAAGCCGCGGAGCGCCAGCTGGTACTCGCGCCAGAGCGTTTCGCGGTCCAGTCCGAGGTCCAGCACATCCCACGGGAACAACTCGTCCCTGGCGCGCTCCCGGCGGAGGTGGGCGTCCACATCCAGTCCCACCTCGCGGATTGCGGCGCGCCAGTCGCCTGCATGGCGGCGCACCGCCTCCAGCACCTCGGCCAGCCTGCGGTCGCCCCTTGAGAGCAACGCCTGCACCTCCGCCAAGCGCACGCTGCCGGCCTGCACCTTCACCCCTCGGGCGCCGGCCAGCCTGCGCTCAACCAGCCGTCTGCGCGCCTCGATTACCGGTGCGCGTTCCATGGGATGCCACTGGAACGGGGTGGACGGCTTGGGTACCAGCGGGCTTAGGCTGACCGTGACGCTACGGATTCCGTGCTCTCGCATAAGCGCCAGCGCGAGGTCAGCGATGGCGGCGGCGTCTTCGTCCGTCTCGGTGGGCAGGCCAAGAAGGAAGTACAGTTTGAAATCGCGGATGCCAGCGCTGGCAGCGGAGTCGACTGCGCGGTGAAGCTGCTCGTCCGTGATCGGCTTGCGAATGACGCGACGGAGCCGTGGAGTGGCGGCCTCCGGGGCGAGGGTTACGTGGTGCTGTCCGGAGCGCGCGATCGCCTCTGCCAGCTGGCGGTCCATCGTCTCCGCCCGCACGGATGAAAGGCTCACCTCAACGCCGAGGTCGGCGAATGCCGCGGCGATCTGGACGCAACTTGGGTTGTCGGACAAAGAGGAGCCAACGAGGCCAACGCGCCGGGCGCCGCGCAGCGCCTGCTCAACACCAAGTGCCCTCGCCAGAACCAGCGGGTGTACGTCCTCAGCGCGACGGTACCGCACAGGACGGTATCCGTACCCAGCAAAGCAGAACCGGCATCCCCGCGCACAGCCTCTTGCCACCTCGGTGAGCAGCGTCTCGCCAAACTCGGTGTTAGGCGTAACGATGGCAGACGTCACGTCATAACGGCCAAGGTCCCTTGTGACCCGCCGCCGCACCGGATATGGCGCTCCCTGCACGGGCCGGATCTCTGCCACTCCAAGGCCGCCGTACACGGGCTTGTACAGGGACGGCACGTATACCCCCTCAACGTCCGCGAGCGCCTGGAGCAGTTGGCGGCGCGGGACAACGCCACGCGCCTCCGCTCCCAGCTCCAGGATGCGCGACGCCAGCTCGGGCACCAGCTCCTCACCGTCGCCCACCGCCACTGCGTCGACGAACTCGGCCAGCGGCTCTGGGTTGATCATCATGGCCGGCCCGCCCGCCACGACAAGCGGATGGCCCTCATCCCTATCCGCCGAGCGGAGCGGAATGCCGGCAAGCTCCAGCATGGCCAGCACGTTCGCGTAGTCGAGCTCGAAGTAGACGGAGAATCCCACCACGTCGGCGTCTGCAACGGGGGTGCCGCTTTCCACAGTGCGAATCTGCCGGATTCGGGGCTGGTCATCCTGGTCGGGAAGGAAGACGCGCTCGCACGCCACCTGCTCCATGCCGTTGAGAAGGGCGTACACCACTTGGAACCCCAGGCTCGACATGCCGACTTTGTACGTGTTGGGGAAGGCGAGCGCGAAGAGCAGCCGTCCGGCGTGTGGCTTCACTATGGCCCCGCGCTCGAACGCGGGCGGGAGGCAACGGGAGTGGCGGGTGTTTCTGGGCACGGAGCGATTATACCACGCGTGCGGGGGACGCACAGCAGACGAGCTCGGCGCCGGGGGCGCACGGCGTCGTCACTCCAAGAGCGCTTCCATGATGATGACATCCAGCCAGCGCCCGAACTTCCGCCCCACTTCGCGCATGACGCCGACTTCGGTGAAGCCGAAGCGCCTGTGGAGTGCCACGCTCGCGGCCGCGTCCCCCGCTATTCTGGCGATAACGGCATGGTAGCCCAGCCGTCTGGCAGCCGACATGACCGCGGAGAGCAGCCGCGATCCAACCCCGCAACGCCAGTGGTTTGGATGGACGTACACCGAGTCTTCAACCGTGTGGGCGTACGCCTTGCGCTCGCTGAACGGGGAGAGGCACGCCCAGCCGACAACCTCGTCGCCGTCCACAGCCACATATATGGGGTAGCAGTCGTCGTGCTCGGCGAACCAGTGCTCGCGGTCCGCCAAGGTGCGCTCCTCCGTGTCAAACGAGGCAGTGAGCTCTCGGACGGCGTAGTTGTAGATCTCCGCGATTGCCGGCAGATCTCGCCGCTCGGCGCGTCGAACGAAGACGCTCATGTTGTCGTCATAGGTTGCGGAGGACGAAGGCGGCAGAGGTGCATATCATTCCGGGATGAGCGTGCGCAGGTACCGAACGCTCTCAAGAGCCCAGGCCTCCTCCTTGGCCATGGTCGATTCCAGGTCGCCATCGAAGGGGGTCCATATCTCCACGATGGCGTTGGGATCGCGTCCGGCCTTCCTAAGCACATCGAGGAGCCATGGGATGTCGAGGCGGCCGCGGCCTGCCGGGCGTCCCTCGATGATGAAGCCCATCCGGTGTGGCGGCCTGCTGACCCAGAAGTCCTTCACGTGGAGGCCCACAACCCAGGGGGCGAGGTTGGAAATCACGACCTCCGGCCCCTCCAGCGCCCCAAACGAGTTGACCGTATCGAGGCAGATGCCGACGTATGGGCTATCGATGGTGCGCATTATGTGGGCCAGCCCGCGGGAGGGGATTCTGTCGTGGTTCTCTATGGCCAGGCACACCTGGGCGCGCTCGAACTCCGGCAGCACGTCGCGTACGAGCGCAACCACCTCGTCGACGCTGGGCTGGTGCGTGCCGGCGTCGGTGAGGGTGCGGACGATGGGCGAGCCGAGACGCTGCGCGATCCTCAGGTACGTGATCAGGTTCTCCGGCAGCAGGCCGCGCGTGCCCACCTCCAGCGCGATGCCATGCTGGCGGGCGTGCCGATCCAGCGCCACCAGCTCCGCGGGCGGCCGCAGTGGCAACGAAATGTTGTCTATGATCTGGAGGACCCTTACGCCAAGCTCCTGCGCCTTCTGGAGCAGCGCCATTGGCCCCATGGGAGCCTGAGGTGGATACCCTTTTACCCCAACTGCCCACGTGAACGTATAGGAGCTTATGCCGAGTCGCATCGATCGCCTCCCGGGCGCGGGCGATGGGCGCACGCACTGCTCAAGCACCGGCCGAGCCTAGATGCGCCCTCCCACGTCGCTCCCGGCATACCAATTCTGCACCGGCATCAGATGTCCTGCCCACGCTTTTTGGCCGCTTTGGCTGAGCGGCAGTGGGACCGGCGTCCCCGCGTTTTGTTGCCCGGTGGCTGCCACTGAGGAAACCTACCCCCAGATCGACGTTATGCACCCCGAAACGGGGCCGTCCGCCAACCCCATACCCAACCCGCCCCATGCCAGTTGTGCTGCCCGGACGGGGGCGGGTTCGACGCCAGCCATATCCTTGTTCGTGAGCCGTTATTGTACACATGCCCGGACGTTCCGTGGAGCTCCCATCTAAGCTGTGCCCATTGACGCTGGGAATCGACGTTGCGATTGGTAGGCTGGACTCCTGCCTGCTCGCCAGCCAACCCTGGCGACTGCTGCTCCCTCACGCCCGAGCCGCTTCGGCGGGGGAGCTTCTGCACGCGATCGCCCCGTTTACTCACCCGCATGGCCTCGTGGCCGGCGTGGACGCCCCGCTCACGCTGCCGTCTTCGGGGGTGTGGCGACAGTGTGATCGCGAGCTGATCCGCCGCGGAATCCCCTGCTACCCTCCTCTGGCAAAGACGTTCGCGCTCGTCGCACGGTTCGCGATGGGCGTGGTGGAGGAGCTGCGAACCGCCGGCGTGGAGTGCGTGGAGGTGTACCCCTACGCCGCCCGAGTTCTACTGCAGCTGGCACCAAGCGCCCGAAAAGCTACGGCGGATGGCAGAGCGGCGATCAGGTGCGCCCTTCAGCGGTATGTGCGCCTCCAGGGGCTTCCCGAGGTCGCCTCTCACCACGCGCTGGACGCGATCATCGCCGGCTTGACCGCGGGCATGTACGTTGCCGGACGTTTCCAGCGGGCGGAGGGGCCAGACGGCGCCATCGTTCTGCCGCTTCCGCCTGTGCCGTGACGCGCCACTGCTCTACTGCGCCGTGGCCGGTGCCAGGCGAGACACTCGCCCGGTGGTGCCAGATGGACCGCTGGCGTCCCTGGTAAGCACGTACAGCTCGCCGGCCGCGTCCTCACCGAAGCCCAGGAGGTCGTGCGTGAGGGCTCCACGCGGTCCGCCAGCCACCTCAAGCTGCTGCATCTGCCAGGTGCCTGCGTCGCCAGTTGGGCGCGTGCCGACGAACAGCACTCCGCGCTGGCCACTCGCGCCCTCCCAGGAGCCGAACACATATCGGCCAACCAGCGCGGGCAACGCCGTGCCCCTGTACACGAACCCTCCGATGACGGCATTCCCCAGCCCGCCCGGCTGCGCAGAGTTGGCGAACTCGATGATGGGGTTGATGAGCGGCTCGCCCCGTGGGCCAACGGTGGGGCATGACGGCGGCTCCACAGTTAGGTTGCTGGGATCGAAGCAGTGAGACCCCTCACGTATGTTCCAGCCGTAGTCGCCTCCCTTCCTCACGATGTCCACCTCCTCCCAGCGGCTCTGGCCCGCGTCCCCCACGAACAACTCGTGCGCGCCGCCAGAATCGAACGAGATGCGGTACGGGTTGCGGAAACCAGAAGCGTATATCTCCGGAAGCCCCCCACCAGCCGCGAACGGGTTGTCCGGCGGAATGCCGTACGGGTCTCCGCCGTCCACGTCGATGCGGATGATCTTGCCCAAGAGGGTGTTCAGGCTCTGCCCGTTGCCTCCAGCCACGTGGCCCAGGCCCACGTCGTTGGCGCCGCCGCCGTCGCCCATCCCCAGGTACAGCATGCCGTCAGGCCCAAACGCGATGGTGCCGCCAACGTGGTTCGCCTCCGGATGGTCGATCTGCAACACCACCCGCTCCGAAGTTGGGTCAACCACGTTCGGGTCGGCGGCAGACACATGGAACTCCGAAACGGTGCAGGTGCAGTTCCAACCGGCCGGAGCCCCTGCCCTGAGCGGGCGCACGTAGTAGGCGAAGAGGCGGCCGTTTGAGGCGAAGCCTGGGTGGAACGCCAGCCCCAGCAGGCCGCGCTCATCGTAGCCCGCGTTCAGCGACACCATCTCGCTGCGAACGTCCAGGAACGGTGCTGGGAGCATGGTGCCGTCCTTGCCAAGCACCCGGACGACGCCCGCCTGGTCCACGATGAATAGGCGACCCGATCCATCGGGCGGTGCCACAAGCGTCACTGGCGACACCAGCCCCGACGCCACCTCCACGAGCGACACAGCTGGAACCGGCTGCGGGCGGAGGCCAACCACGATCTGCAGCACGGCTACCGCGTCCGTCACGTCCACCTTGCCGTCGCCGTTGAAGTCGACTGCGGCCAGCTGAGCTGGCGTCGGCGTTGTCAGGCCAACCGCCGCCCTCAACGTAAGGATGGCATCGGCCAGGTTCACAATCCCATCGCCGCTGTAATCGCCGGTGGGCTGCGCACGGACGGGTCCGCATGCCATGCACAAGCCAACCAGTAACACCAAGAGGCTCGCCGCGGGGGCCCTCCCTCCTACGGATCTCCGGTGCATTCTTTCCTCCATGGGGCATCAAGATGCCACACGGCGCCTACCGGCCGTCCTTGGTGGGGGCGGCGCGGTTGACCCGTGCGGCTCGGCGATATGCTTACCCACCGGGCACAGACTGCCAACCGCGCGCGCCCGCGCTACCAGGCGTGCAAGAACGCACAAGCATAGGAAGGGCATCTGGCTGGCTCGCTATCCTTCTCCCGGCATCGCCTGCAGAGGGGGCTGCACATGGCTGCTGAGCGTTGGGGAAGAGAGCTTTGGATCAGCGGGCTGGCGAACAGCGCCGCCATGCACTGCATCACCCCATCTTGGGGCTGCCACCCATTGGGCTTGACACTGGTATGCTGCAGTGCTAGCCTCAATTCGGAGGAGGAGAGGCGATGACCGAGCTTACCGCCGAGGAGATCGGGCCAGACGCACTGGCGAAGCTGAAGGCAGCCGCGCCCGGAGCCAGCATCCTCGTCACGCAGGACGGCCAGCCGCTTATGCGCCTTGTGGTGTACCCCGGGGCAGACATGCCGCTCCGTGGCCGCGGGTCCACCAAATGGCAGTCGAGGCGCATCGCTGACGACCTGGATGCGCTGCCGGGCGAGTTCGCCGAACGCACTGCCTGAGCCAGCACGCCGCGCCACACCCACCGCCGGAAGGCGCCTGGCACATGCCGATTGCGGCCGCCCCATCGCGTCTAGGTCGTGCGTGAAGCTGTGACGCTTCGTTCCAGACCTCACGAGAAGGCAAGCAAGAGGGAGGTCGAGGAGCAAACCTGACGTGCATTCCTTCGCCTCCTTGTAGATCTGGCTCCTGGCTTCCTTAGCTCGTGTCTTCCTCGCCACGGGATGGAGGAAACGCTTGGTCGCGGCCGGAAATGGGTCGTGTAGCGCGCGCTCGTCCCGTACCGGCCGATGCCCGCTGGAGGCAGCAACTATGACACTCACCTTCGCCGTGCCCGGGCCTAACAGCCTGCTCCTTGCTCTGCCCGAGCGACCAGATACGCCCAGAGTGGCGCAGCTCAGGCGGCGCGTGCGCGATGCCATGGAGCGACCACCGGTGGCGTGGGAGTGCCCCAAACGGATCGACGAAGCCCACATGTCGGAGCCGCTGCCGGTTCGCAAGGCGCACGCCATCGCCCTCAAGCTCTCTTGCATGCCAACCGACTTGTGGGATGGACAGCTCTTCGCTGGCTCCATGACGCTTGAGCAGCCCCGCATCCACGCCGAGTGGGGCTTTCCGGACTACGTCACCGATCAGGAACGCGCGCAGGCTGCCCAGCGAGGTCTGAGCATCCATTCGGTCTTCGGCCACATCGTGCCGAACTACCCCAAGCTGCTTGCCAAGGGCCTGCAGGGCATACTGGGGGAAGCCGAGGCACAGCGGCCCAACGCCACCTCGCCGAAGGAGGTTGCCTTCCTGGACTCCGTGGTGGTTGCCTTGGACGGCGTCATATCCTACGCCGCCCGCCTCGAGGCTCGCTGCCGCGCCGACGCCGCATCGTGCCCAAACCCCACGCGAGCCCTCGAGCTGAGGGCCATGGCAGATAACCTGCGCCAGGTGCCCGCCGGTCCCGCCCGCACCTTCTGGCAGGCCCTTCAGTCCGTGTGGCTGCTCCACATGATCTTCCACTCAACCCTTGACGGCAACGCATTGGGGAGGCTGGATCAGTACGTCTGGCCGTATCTCAAAGCCGACCTCGAGGCGGGCCGCCTTGACCTGCCCGCCGCCGCCGAACTGGTGGATTGCTTCTGCCTGAAGTTCAACGAGCGCGCCAAGACCACCGACGACCAGCGTCCGGAAGCGCGCGAGGAGGAGGCGGTTGACCCGCGCCGCCGCACCCGCCACTACA
>Ga0272448_1008949_pt1 | contig 10309 bp, 8 predicted proteins | sample YNPCB0191_FD_202220 | JGI IMG/M metagenome (GOLD analysis project Ga0272448, IMG submission 202220) | Hot spring sediment microbial communities from Yellowstone National Park, WY, United States - YNP-CB-019-1 | ecosystem: Environmental > Aquatic > Thermal springs > Hot (42-90C) > Sediment... | reverse complement strand
GCCGCCCACGGCAATTGGAACGGGCGCACCCAGCCCCAAAATGATTGCCAAGACCACAACAAACCAAGAAACCCGGCTTTCTCCAATCGCCTTCCCGCTGAGATCGGACATGACTTTTCACTCCTCCTGCAGAATCCTGTCGCGCGAACCGTCTCCGGCAGATGGCCGGCCACACGGGCCACGCGATGGAAACAGACCCCTACCGATTCACTCGAATGAGGAACTCGCCCCGTCGCTCCGCAGCCGACGAAAGCGGCGCGGAATCGGCACCGGAGTGCCTTCCCCACCTCGGAACTCCAAAGAAAAAACCACGCCTTGCGGCGCGCCTTTCGTCGTCCAGCCCCCAGACCGCCTGTCCTTGCCCCTCTGAAGCGGCGAAACGGCTGCCTCCGTCAGTTGCCGCTGTGCATTGACCGTCATTATACCACTCCAATTAGTCCCGTCAAGGACAAAACCTGAAACGTCGAACTCACGTTTCGTTCGTGAACCGCAATTGCCATTCCGATCCGCATCTTCTGCTCGCCGCATAGGACCATCCTCTCGTACGGAACGGTGATGCCAGACTTGCATTGCCGCATCCTGCCCTGCATCATGCCCTTGCGACCCGGACCCGTTCCCGGCCCGCCGCGCGCGGCGGGCGGTGCGGGCCTATGAGAATCGTGGAGGTCACGGTGGCGGACAACTCTCGCTCGCTCGAGGCGCCCGCGCTGACGCGGGAAAAGTGGGGCTCGCGGGTCGGCGTCATCCTGGCCGTCGCGGGATCGGCGGTCGGGCTGGGGAACTTTCTGCGGTTTCCGGGTCTGGCGGCGATCCACGGCGGCGGGGTCTTCATGATCCCGTATTTTGTCTCGCTGATCCTGGTGGGCATTCCCCTCGGCTGGGTCGAGTGGACGACGGGCCGCTACGGCGGCGCCTGCGGCTACAACAGCGCCCCCGGCATCTTCTCCGTGCTCTGGAAGAACCGTGTAAGCAAGTACTTCGGCGTGTTGGCCCTCCTGATCCCCGTCGGGATCTACACGTACTACGTGTACATCGAGGGCTGGTGTCTCGCGTATGCCTGGGACTACCTTTCCGGGCGGATGGCAACGTACGGCACCGACGTGCAGGCGTACCGGTCCCGCTTCGGCCAGTTCGTCGGGGCCGAGGCCAACGGCTTCGTGCTGCACGGCAGCGTGCAGGAAAGCCTCGTCTTCATGGTGATCGTGTTTGTCCTGAACTTCGTGCTGATCTACCGCGGCCTCACGAAGGGGATCGAGGCATTCTGCAAATTCGCCATGCCGCTGCTGCTGCTGATCGGCGTGGTGATGCTCGTGCGCGTGCTGACGCTGAACACGCCGGACCCGACGCATCCGGAGGCGAACATCAACAACGCGCTGGGCTTCATGTGGAACCCCAAGGCCGAGGGCGGCAGCATCTGGCGCCCGCTGGCCGACCCGGAACTCTGGCTGGCCGCGGCGGGCCAGATCTTCTTCACGCTCTCGGTCGGCTTCGGCATCATCCTGAACTACGCCAGCTACCTGCGCGAGTCCGACGACGTGGTCCTGTCGGGCCTGACGGCCAACGCGACGAACGAGTTCTGCGAGGTCTGCCTTGGCGGCCTGATCACGGTTCCCGTGGCATTCCTGTTCCTCGGCGCGGCGAACCTGACCAAGGACGTGCTCGATTCGAGCTTCAGCCTCGGGTTCATGGCGCTGCCGGCCGTCTTCGCCCGCATGCCGGCCGGCCGGGTCTTCGGGGCGATGTGGTTCTTCATGCTCTTCATCGCAGCCGTCACCAGTTCGGTCAGCATGCTTCAGCCGGCCATCGCGTTCCTCGAAGAGGGCCTGGGCATGGGCCGCAGGATGTCCGTGACGTGCCTCGGCATGATCACGGCGATCGGCGGGCTGCTGGTTGTGTACTTTTCGAAGGACCTGCTCGCGCTCGATACGATGGACTTCTGGGTGGGCACGGTCTGCATCTTCGTCCTTGCGACGATCGAGATCATTGTCGTCGGGTGGATTTTCGGCATTCCGCGCACCCGGGAGGAGAGCCGCCGCGGCGCGGAGATGGCCGTCCCGTCCGTCTTCTGGTTCCTCATCAAGTACGTCTCGCCGGTCTACATGCTCGTCATCTTCGGGCTCTGGTGCCGGCGAAACATCCCCCGGAAGATCGAGGCCATCCGGCTGATGAGCGACGAGGACCGCGGCACGACCATCCTGATGCTGGCGTTCATCATCGTGCTGCTGATCTTCTTCGCCCTGATGGTAAACCTGGCCGGCAAGCGATGGCGCGCACAGGGGCGGCTCCCGGCACGGGAAGCCGCATCGTTCACCGCGACATCGGCGGCCCGGCCGATTGAGGACCGTCCATGATGCCCGTACCCGTCCGTGCCCATCCCGGCTTCAACGATCCGGAGGAGATGCCATGACCCCAGCCGGCTGGGCCTTCATGCTGGTCTCGTGCGGCTTCGTGCTGGCGCTGATGCTCTTCTGCTTCTACCGAGTCCTGCGTACTCCGAAGGCCGCCGGCCACATGCACGCCCCGCTCGACATCGACACGCACGACACGGAGGAGGACAAGTAGCGCCGGTTTCCCCGAGACCGTCCGGTTCGCCGCCCGGCCCGGCGCGGACGTCTGCCGCTTCTCCGCGGCTGATGCCCATGGCTCTTCGGCGATCAAAGCCGCCGTGGCCTCTTCGGCGCCGCACGCGGCCCAAGGGCGGTCTCCCGCCGCAGCCGGCCTCCGCGTCATCGAAGCGGAATGCGATAGAGGAATCTTCGCCTTCAGGGGCTGGAGGCGGACGAAACTCCCGCGCGCAGGGCGGCGCTACGTATTGAGCCCGCTGAACGAAAACGTGGAGACCCGGAAACGCTGATTCAGCCAGGAAGAGATGAAGTTGTCCGAGACGGCGGTCATCCAGCTCGACGTCAGACCCGCGGCCAGCTCGGCGCAGCCGGTCGTCTGAAAGAGCGCCCCGCCGCCAAGCATGATGCCGACCAGAATCCAGCGAGAAACCGATCGTCGCTTCGTCATGGTTCGTTCATCCTCCGTCCCTTGCAGGCCCTCGTCAAGGCGGCGCCGTGCACGCGCCCCCGCGAGGGCTCACACCGCCGTGGCATTCGACTACAAGCCCGGCCCGGCCGCGGGGAATGGGAGTGCCCGCCGTTACTCCTCGGACGGCTGCGACGCCGGTGCCTCGGTCGCCGGCGCCGGCCGCGTCGTCGGACCGCCGACCGCCGGACCGCTGAGCGGCTTTCCGGAGGCGCTCGCGCTGTTGGGCAGCTCGATCATGCCCGGCGAGAAGCCCTGCGGTTGCGTGATCCTGATTTCGTCCGCCAGCAGCACGGAAAGGGGCTGGATCGTTCCGCTCGTGAGCTTGCGCTCCTTCGCGTAGACCGTGACGTACTTCCCGAAGTACTGGTCGACGTCGATCGAGGATCCCGCCGGCAGTTCCACGTACGCCACCGTCTTATCGTTCGCCGGGTCCACGATGCGATACCGCTTCGGGAAGGCGGCCGAGCGGGCGTCGAACACCGCGCTGGGGCGGAACTCCCCCACCGCCTTCACACGCCCGTCAATCACAGTTTCCGGCGGGGGCTTGATGCTCTGTCGCGCCATCAGCGCCGTCTGGTGCTCCTTCTCGGACGAACTCCGGAGCGTGGCCACCTCCTGGATTACGGTCATCAGCTCACCCTTCGCCTCCAGTTGCTCGATCCGCCGCTGCGCGTAGAGCTTCGCGACAGGCTCCTCGTCCTGCTGCGCGATGGGCCGAAGCTGGTCGATGAGCGGCTTGAAGTTCTGCTCGGCGAGCGGCTTCTGCGACTCCAGTTTGATCGAAGCGTCGATCGCCGTGATCTCCGAGGCGTACTTGCCGAAGGGCGCCCCGGACGACGGCTGCGTGCTCGGAGCGTTCACGGCGGCGATACGCGGAGGCGCTTCGCGTTCCTTCGACGCAGGAATGCCGGCCTTCGTCGGTTTCGCGGCGTCGGCCGCGAGCGTGGCCTTGGCACCCGGCGAGCCGGCGCCCTTCGAGACGAACTCCGCACTTACCCAGAGCCTCGCCCCTTCCGGAGGAACGATCTTATAGAACGCGCCGTCGCTGGTCTCGCCGAGCAGTTTCAGTTCGGTGCCCTTGCGCAACTTCACCTGCTTGGCGTATCGGTGCGAATCGATATCGCTGCCGGCGCGGACCCACACATCGTCGCCGTTCACCACGCCGACCCCGTCGGCCGTCTTGTCCACATACTCGCGGTCGATGAGACTGTAGCATCCCGGCGGCGGCGCAATCGCCAGCCACCCGTACTGCTGCGCATACACCGTCACCTCCGCACCGTGGTCGAACTTGCCCACCGGGTAGTAGTTGGCGTCGGGACCGCTGCGAATCCGCACGTTTGTGCCCGTGATGTGGCCGACGTACGGGAAACCGTCGCCACCCGCCGGCTGTGTGGACGAGGCACCCGTCTCTGCCGCAGAACAGAGAGCCACCGCGCCGACGATCGCGAACATGGCGACCGCGGCGTTGACGATCCATCGCGTTCGAACGTTCATGACTCCGTTCCTCTTGTGTCTCAGGGTCGTATTGGGTTGTCAAACTGCCGCGCTTTACCGCAGCAAGTACGTTATCGTCGATGTTCCAGCTTGTCAACGCGAAAATAGCGGATCTGGGTCGAAAAGGCAGGGCCGTGCGGATATACTGAAACCGCCCCGTGAGGACCTCAAATGCCCGACGGCTCCGCCGGCCTTGTCATTGAAACGATGGATGCCCCGCCCGAGCTGGACGCCGCGATCCGCTCGGTGCTCCGGGCAAATCAACCCGCCATCCTGGACAGCAGCCTGCCCCACCCGGCTTATGGCCGATACACTATTCTTGCGTGCGACCCGGCGGAGACGATCATCTGTCCCAATCCAGCCGGCACAGACCCCGTAGCGATGCTGGATCGGGCCGTCCGACAGACGCCGCGCATCGGCGCTGCGCCTCCGGTTGACGGCAACGTGCCTTTCGCCGGCGGGTGGATCGGCTTCCTGGCGTATGAGGCGGGCCGCTGGCTCGAACGCCTGCCCGCCCGCACCGGGTACCACCGCTTCCTGCCGACTGCCTGGTTTGCACTTTACGATGCCGCCGCAATTTACGATCGACTTTGTAAGCAATGGCTACTGGTCGGCGTGGATTGGCCAATGGGCTCTCGCTTCGGCAAACGCCCTCCTGTGAAAACACGGCTGCGGCAACTGCAAGCCGCGCTCGGCCAGCGTGTTGCGACAGACGACCAGGATTACTCACAGACTGCGCTTCGCGCGCGGTCGGACTTCTCACGGCGAGAATACGAGCAGGCCGTCGCCCGGGCTATCGAGTACATCGCCGCTGGAGATATCTTTCAGGTGAATCTTTCTCAGCGGCTGGTGGTGGCAACCGAGCAAGACCCCGCCGACCTGTTTCTGCGGCTCCGCCAGCATAACCCCTCGTCCTTTGGGGCGTATCTGCGGCCGCCCGGTGCGGCCATCGTGAGCGCATCGCCGGAACTCTTCCTCTCGCTGCGCGGCCGAGACGTGGTCACCCGGCCGATCAAGGGCACCCGCCGCCGTGCCGCCGACCCCGACGAGGACGCGCGGCTGCGCGAAGAGCTGCGGCAAAGCCCCAAGGACCGCGCCGAACTGGCGATGATTATCGATCTGGAGCGCAATGACCTCGGCCGGGTCTGCGAATACGGCTCGATCCGTGTGGTCGAAGCCGCCGCGATGGAGTGCCACCCTACTGTGCATCACTTGGTAGCCACCGTAACGGGGCGGCTTCGGGAGGGCCTTAATGCCGTGGACCTGCTGCGGGCGACGTTCCCGGGTGGGTCGATCACCGGAGCTCCGAAGATCCGCGCGATGGAGATCATCGACGAGCTTGAACCCGTGCCGCGCGGCGTCTACTGCGGTTCGATCGGATACGTGGCGCTGGATGGATCGGCGATGTTCAATATCGCGATTCGGACGATCGCGATCGGGGCAGGCGAAGCCGAGGTGTACGCGGGGGGCGGCATCGTAGCCGACTCCACGCCGGGTGGGGAGTATGACGAGACGCTCGCAAAGGCGGCGGCGTTGCTCGAGGCGCTCGGGGCCAGACTGGACGATGCGGAAACAATCGCGCATGCTGCTGCGGATGCACGATAAACTCATTCAAGGGGGTACGACGGCGCTTGTCTTCGGTACGGGGCGGCTTGCCGTGACGATTGCCGGCCTGTGTATGTGGTGCGGGTGCCGGACCGAGCCGACCATGCCCGGCCCCGTGAGCATCGTACCCGGCGAGCAGGAGACGGTTTTCGCCTACGACACGAACGGCGACCGACGACCCGACTACTGGGAGTATCTACGGGCAGGCGGACAGACATACGCCGTCGCCTATGAGGCGGACAAGACCGGCCGGCCCGGCGAGCGCATCCGCCTGGATGCCATCGGGGCATCGGAGGTGCCGCACTTCATCATCGTGCTGGATGGGGTGCCGTTTGAACTCGTCGACGAAATGTACCGCGAGGGGTACTTTCGCGCCTTCCACCCGCCGTCACGCGTAATCTGCCCATTTCCGGGCATGACGGACACGGCCCTGTCGGAGGTGTTTCACAGCGATCGTTGCATCGCGAACCAGGCGCTCTACTTTGACCGGCAGTCGAACCGCTTGAGCAACGGCAACAGCGTCTATCTGAGCGGCGGCAACGCGCCGTGGGCAACGAAAATGACCTACCGCTGCTCGTTCTGGTGGGACGGGCTGAGCTACCTCGATCCGCAGTTGGTCTTCGATCACGAGATGAACGGCATCGTGGAGACCTTTCGCCGGGTCGAATCCGGCGAGGCCGGCGCGTATTCCATCGGCTCCGCCGCCCTGGGCATCCGATACGGCCGGCCGGCGTTTCTGGAGTTCCTTCGGACGATCGACCGGCTCTGCAAACAGCTCATCTGCGAGCGGCACGGCCGGGTGAAGATCACCCTCCTGAGCGATCACGGGCATTGCCTGGTCGACTGCCGGCCGATCTCGTTCGACCGGGTACTTGCGGCAGGCGGGTACCACCTGGCGAAATCGCTTCACCGCCCCGGCGACGTGGTGGCCATTCCCTACGGGCTATGCACATATGCGGAGTTCTTCACGAACGACCCGGCCGGCGTGGCCGCATGCCTGACCGCCCACGAGGATGTGGAGTTCGCCTGCTACGCCGAGAAGGACGATGTCGTCGTGCGCGACCGCGAGGGCGAGGCCCGCATCCGCAAGGGCGAGGCCGGATTCATCTACGACGTACAGCGCGGCGATCCGCTCAAGCTCCGCGAGACGATCGAACGCCTCCGCCGCGACGGCAAAGTTACGGCGAGGGGCGAGATCAACCCCGATGCCCTCTTCGCCGCGACCCTGGACGCGTACTACCCCGACCCGCTCGAGCGCATCTGGAGCGCATTCCACCGACTGGTGAAGATCCCGCCGGACGTCATCGTGAACCTGCGGGACGGTTCCTGCTTCGGCTCGCAATTCTTCTACGCGATGATCGGCCGGGTCGGCAGCACCCACGGCTCGCTGGGACGGCGTAACTCGACAACCTTCGCCATGACGATGCTGGGCGAGTTGCCCCCCGCCATGCGCTCGCGGGAGGTAATGCCGGCCGTGGAGCGATTCCGAAGCGATCACTGATCTGAGCCCGGCGCGTCCGGCGTCCGGATCGCGACGAACCGCAAGCCCGGAAACGACACTACCGATCTGCGTTCGAACGCCTCGCCGGCGCGTCGGATCGAAGGGCCGCGACGCTCTCTGCGAGGGCGATCCACTCCTCCACGCCGAGTTGTTCCGGCCGGCGCGACAGATCGTAGCGGGCAAACGCATCCGCCGCCGACCCGTCGAGCCTTCTGACACCGAGCAGATACGCCAGCGCATGGGCGAGCTTCTTGCGCCGGTGGAGAAAGCACGTCCGCACCACGCGGTTGAAGCCCTGCGGGTCCGCGATGCGTGCCGCCTTCGCCGCATTCCAGTCCACGCGCAACATCGACGAAGCGACCTGCGGCCGGGGCCAGAACACGGACGCTGCCAGATCCGTGATGTGCTCGACATCGCAGAATGCCTGAACGGCCACACTGAGCGGCCCGAACGTCTTTCGCCCCGGCGGCGACGTGATCCGCTCCGCCACCTCTTTCTGCACCGTGAAGCACATCCGGCGAAGTCCGAGGCCCGAGAGCAGCAGATCGACCATCAACGGGGAGGCAATGTGATACGGCAGATTCGCAACAAGCAGAAGCCGCCGGCCCGCGGACGCGAAGGGTCCGTCCGGCCCGGGCACCCGCCTGCGAAGCGCGTCGAGCAGTTCGGCCGAAAGGTGGTTCTTGTCCGCCAGCGCGTCGGTCGCCAGCAGCGTAAGGCGCGGCGAGCTGCCGAGCCTCGCGTCCAGCAGTTCGTAGAGCCTCGGATCCACCTCGACGGCCACCACGTGCGCCGCCTCCTCCAGGAGCATCTCCGTCAGCGAGCCCGTGCCCGCGCCCACCTCGAGCACCACGTCATCCGGCGCGATCTCCGCAGAAGCCACGAGCTTCCGCATGAGGTTGCCATCGATGAGGAAGTTCTGGCCGAGCCGGCGATTCGGCCGAATTTCCGCCTCCGCGAGCATGGCCTCGATCTGACGCTTGGTCTGGGGCATACCCGATTCTAGTTAAGCCATCCCAACGTATACGCCGGGATGAGCGAGAGGCGCTCCCATGTGAACACGTCGCCCGAGATCATGCGCTGCACGTTCCGCCAGCGCTGGTAATCGCGGGGATCGTCCCACCGGGCCGCGCGGGCCATGGCGGCGGCGTCCGCGGCAAGCGTCGGGTCCATCGCCTCCATCCGCGGGCCCCAGTTCCGCAGCATGCCCAGTACGCCCCGCGCCTCGAGATACGCCATCGGAATATCGCGGTCCACATGCCCGATCCGCGAATTCGGATCCGCCGGACATCGGGCGATGAACGCATCCGTAAGCCCGTATTGGTCGATCACGCGGACCCTGGGCCCGGCCCGATACGGCAGGATTCCCATCGCCTGCCACATGATCGTAATGGGGCCGTGGACCTCGGCATACCGCCGCGCGAGGTCGCCGACCTTCACCCAGAGCGGCGTGTAGGGGTTCGGGTACTGCGCCGGCGGGCGGAACCGATTCTCGTTCCATCGCCCGGCGTACCACGCGCGTTCGTCCGCGATGCCGCCCGCCGCGTCAATCGCCTCCTGCGATGCCACGCGGGGGCTCGCATCCCACAGGCTCGACAGGCCCGCCGCCGCCAGGACCGCTGCAAGCAACACGCCGTGGGCCGCCGTCGAAAGCCGGCCCCCCAGCCACGAACGCATGACCTCCGACAGACAAAACGCGCCGATCGCCGTCGCCCCGACAAGCAACGGCACGAGGAACCGCCCGCGCATAAAGTCGCCGCCCACGCCGATCACATAGACCAAATCGAGCCACAGGCCGATCATCAGGCACAGCACAGCGACGCCCCCGGGCCTCCCCCGAGCGACACGCCGCACGGACCACACGGTCCCGCCGAGCAGGGCACAGGCCACAACGGCCGCATGCAGCGGTTCGTGCTGCGCGTAGTCCCATACGTAGCGCCCGCCGCCGGAGGCCGCGACCGGCAGCGGCAACGCCACTTTGGCGTACGCCGTATTCGGCAACGGCGTGCCGTAGTAAACGGCGGCAAAGCCGTACCAGGCGATCAGCGGAAGCCACGCCGTGGCGAATCCGCCGAGGCGCGAAGGCCGCCACACCACCTGCACGCAGGTCCATGCCAGAACCGGCCCGCAGATGACTAGGTGATCCGGCCGCGTCAGCAGCAACAGACAGCACAGCCATGCCGTAAGCCCCGCAGACGCAGACCCTGACGCCCCCGCGGTATCTCGAAGCACCGCGGCAAAGAGCAGAAGCACCAGCACGTTCGTCAGCGAGGTCTCCAGGCCCGACGTCTGGAACTCGACAAAGCTGCGCGAGGCGAGCAGGAAGCCGACCGCCGCAATCAGAACGAGGCTCGCCTGGTTGCGTCCGTGAACCAGCCACGCAAGAGCCAACACGGCGGCGGCCGTCAGCGCGAGTCCCGCCGCCACCGCGAACGCGTACACATCGAACACCAGACCGCCGGCCAGCAGCAGGAGAAACCACAGGGGGTGCGTGAAGCCCTGGACCCGCTCGCCCACGTTGAACACGGGGCCGTATCCGGCCAGGCAGTTTGAGACATGACGAAACGTGATGAACGCGTCGTCGCACACCCAGGCGCGCCAGAAGACGAAGCCCACCGCCGCCGCCGCCAGCACGCCGATCACGCCGTACGGCGCGCGAAAAAGCTGATCCGCCTG